>Ga0209006_10004130_pt1 | contig 13219 bp, 12 predicted proteins | sample JacPin_JW_Ref_O2_FD_188567 | JGI IMG/M metagenome (GOLD analysis project Ga0209006, IMG submission 188567) | Forest soil microbial communities from Algoma, Ontario, Canada - Jack Pine, Ontario site 1_JW_Ref_O2 (SPAdes) (version 2) | ecosystem: Environmental > Terrestrial > Soil > Boreal... | reverse complement strand
AAGCTCCCGGGCAAAGTCAGCGCCGGCGGGACCGCCGGCGTCGATCCGGCGGCTTACGATCTCGTCGGCCTTGCCATGCAAGAGCCGCAATATCGCTCTCCCGGCGTACGCGAACTCCTCGATGCCATCGGCCAAGCGAGGGTGCCGTGCATGTCGATCATGAACATGCCGCCGCTTGCCTATCTGCGGCGCATTCCCGGGCTCGATACCGATGCGCTCAAGGGCGCCTATACCGACGCCAGCGTCTGGAACAGCTTCGATCCGGCCTGCATTACGCTGTGCAGTCCCGATCCGCAGGCGATCCGGCCGCCGGAAGAAAAGGTCAACGTTCTGCAAGTGACTTTGCCGACCAACTTTAAGGTCGCGCGCTTTCCTTCCGAACAGCACACCGCCATGCTGCGGCGCTTGCAGGAGGAGATCGAGGCCATCCGCTTCGATACGCCGGAGGGCAAGGTGGAGCTTCCGGTGAAGCTCAAGGTCTACGACTCGATCTTCGTACCGCTTGCCAAATGGGCGATGCTGCTTGCGGGGAATTATCGTTGCGTCACTAAGGACGGCATGCGCACCGCCCAGGAGGCGGTGCATAGCGATATCGAGACCTCACGCTCGGTCTACAATTTCGTGGTGGATCTCTGCGTCAAGCTCGGCGCCAAGCCGGACGACCTGGTGCCGTTCGAGAAATATGCCGCTGCGGCACAGTCGCTGACGCGCCCGGCGTCGGCGGCGCGGGCGTTGCAAAACGGCGCACCGAACATCGAGCGCGCCGATAAGCTGGTGCAACTCATTGCCGCGCAGCGCGGCCTGCGTCATCCGGCGATCGACGCGCAGGTGGCCTTGGTGGACGCACGGCTCGAGGCCAATCGGAAGAAGGCGGCGGCCTAGCTGGCCGTGAGGCCGCGGTTACGCGACCTCGACGTCCTCCCAAAAGCCGAAACGCCCGCCGACTTGGGCCATTTCCGGGCGCGGCTTTTCGTACGACCAGGCGGCGCGCTTGTGCCGCGTGCCGTCGACGACCACGTCGTAGAATTGCACGCCGTGCGGACAGGCAAGATCGCTCTCGGTCTTCTCGGTCTTTTGCAGCCAATCCAAGCGCACGGCCGCCGGCGGAAAATATTGGTAGCCGTGCTTGGCGACGATGTCGTCGCTCTGGGCGACGATGCGCCCGTCGACACTTGCTTTCATGGGACGAACCTCCGTGGACATCTGCGGCGAATTTCGCGGCTCCATGAGGCTTAGTTAGTTACGACTGCGCCCGGTCGCGAGGCATATATTTATCATATCTTTATAATATATTCACCATGTTTGACGGTAATTCCTCAAGGATTCCATTGGGATGAGTAGGCAGGCGGATGCAAAGATTTGCTTATTTGCCGGTCGCCGCGGTCATTCTTGTCTCGTCCGCGGCGTCGGCCGCGGACATGGCGGTCAAAGCGCCGACGACACCTTCCTCGCCGTGGGATATCGCCATAACCGCTGCGGCGATGACCGACTACAATTTCCGCGGCATCACGCAGTCGGCTCACCGGCCGTCGGTTCAAGTCGGATTCGAGCCGCAGTACAACTTCGCGCCGGCTTGGCAAGTCTACGCCGGCATTTCTACCGAGAGCATCGACTTTCCGAATGGCGCCACGGCCGAGATCGATTTTTACGGCGGCATTCGCCCGACCTTCGGCAAACTGGTTTTGGATTTCGGGTTTTGGGATTACTACTATCCGGGCGGCCAATGCTTCAACGTGCCGGCATTCTGCAGCTTTGCCATGGCTACACCGCTGCCGAACGGCAACGTCGTCAAGCAAAACGAGAGCTTCTATGAAGGCTACGGCAAAGCGACCTATACGGTGAACGATCGCCTTAATTTCGGTGGCAGCATCTGGGGCTCACCGTCGGTGCTCAATTCCGGTGCGTCCGGAATCTATTATACCGCTAACGCGACATTGACGGCTCCGGCGGCGTTGTTGCCGAACGGTATCGGCGCTTATGTTTCTGCGGATTTTGGCTGGTGGCAACTCGGGACAACCGACGCCTTCTATGGCGTTCCAGCTTTTCCTGCCGGTATTCCCTACAAGAGCTACGCCAATTGGGACGCCGGCATCGCCTTCACCTGGAAAGCGTTCACGCTTGATCTTCGCTATTATCAGAGCAACCTGAACAGGGGCGACTGCAACGCCTTCACCAGCGATCACACGGCCAGCGGAGTGGCGACGACGCCGATCAACCCGTTCCCGCTTCCCGGCTCTGAGTGGTGCGGAGCCGCCTTTGTCGCCAAGCTTTCGCTCGCCACCTCCGTCAACCCAAAAAAGTAATTCAGCTTTGAATAGAAAACGGCCGGCGGCTCGACGCCGCCGGCCGTTGGTTTTTCACGCGGTCGCGGTGCCGGCGAACAAGTTCTTTTTGATGATGGCGTGGATGCCCCAGTTGCCGTCGACGACCTGAGTGACGCCGAAGTCGACCGCCACGGAGATCAGCGAGACCGCCTCGTCTTCGCTCAATCCCTTGGTGGTCATCAGGAAGCTGCGCATCTTGCGGAACGCATCGCGCAGCGCGAGGTCAATCGACGACTTTTTGTAGATGTCCTGCTGTGCGGTCGGGCCGAGCTCTTCCAGGTAATTGGCGAAGCTGAAGCCGTGCAGCACCCATTCGTCCTGGGTTTCCAGGAGCGGATAGTTCAGCCCGGCGAGCGACCCGGTCAACTGGTCCTTCTTGTGCAGGATGAGCTGGAAGGTGCCGGTGAGCGACATTTCGATGGCGGTGCCGCACAATTCGGAATCGCCCTGTGCGGCATGTGAGTCGCCGACCGAGAACAAGCCGCCGGGCACCGCGATCGGATAGTACATGGTCGCGCCCTTGCCGATGCGCCAATTGTCCATGTTGCCACCGAAATAGCCGGGCGGAATCGAATCGACGATATCCGCTTCCTTGGGCGCCAGGCCCATGACGCCGAAGTGCGGCCGGATCGGTATGCGCACGTTCTTCAGGATGCCGTGGGTCTCCTGCACCGTCGAATGGTCGACGGGCACGCCCGGATAATCGATGATCTTGTGGACGACGCCGTACGGGTCTGTTTGCGGCGTCCAGCGGAAATTGTAGACCGCTTGCGCCCAGTTGCGTTGCCCGGTGGTGTCGATTTCGTAGATCGTGCAGACCTCGCGCGGTTTCGGGTCGGTGATCAGGTCGTTGTACTGGAAGCCCCACCACGCCGCCGCGTTACTGCCGAACGATTTGCCGGCATAGGATGGATTGGCGCACGGCCGCGGCTTCACGTCCATGATGCGGACTTCGAGAATGTCGCCTGGCTCGGCGCCGCGGACATAGACGGGGCCGGTGCAGATATGAACGCCGAAGCCTTCGCCGGCGCCGCGCCCCAGAAGCTTACCGTCGATCGGCCCGGCGCCGCGGCGATTGACGCCTTTCTTGTCCTTGGTCCACAAAAACACGCTCTCGGCGCCCGGATCGCCTTTGACCATGCGCTCGGCGTCGTCGTTGGCGTGATGGGTGAGAGCCTCGATGGTGATGTAGTCGCCGGAATCCACTTCAAGCTGCGGTTTCAACAGCTTGCTGAAATAGCCCCAATGCACGGTGTCGGCGTTCGCCGGCAGGTAATGGTAAGTCGGCTGGCCGGGTTTTGTCTGCGCCGAGGCAGGCGTGATTAAGGTGCCGCCGGCAGTCCAAGCCACTGCCGCGCCGCCGCCGGCCAGAAACGCGCTTTTCAGAAAGCTGCGCCGCTCGCCGTCGAGATCGTCGAGCAGTTTCTGCCGATGAAGCTCAAAGTCCGGGCAGGTGTGATCATCTCCTGTGCACATGATTGCGTCTCCCCTGATAATCGTTGAAGCGCCAGCCACTCGACCAGGCACACGATCAACAGCGGCAACTTACATGCCAATCATGACGCTGAAGCAGCAACTACTCCGCGGCGGAAACCAGCGGCACTTCGCGCACCCGATAGGAGACCGCATCCGGCACGAGTTCGACACGACGGCCGTGGAAAGCACCGAGCGTCGAGCGATGGCCGATGGAAATGATGGTGGTTCCCTTGAGCCGATCCTGCAGCAAACGGTACAAAGCCGCTTCGGCGGCTTCGTCGAGCGAGGCCGTTGCTTCGTCAAGGAAAAGATAATCAGGCGCATGCAACAGCGCGCGTGCCAGCGCGAGTCGCTGTTGCTCGCCGAGCGACAGCATCCGGTTCCAGTGCGCCTCCTCACCAAGACGTCCGACCAGCTCGGGCAGTCCGACCGCGACTAGCGCTTCGGCGATGCGCGCATCATCAAACGTGCCCGCTGTTGCCGGATAGGCGACAGCGGCCGCAAGCGGCGCGACGGGAAAGTAGGGTCGCTGCGGCACCAGCATGACCTTCGCCTCCGCCGGCACCGCGACGCGGCCCGAGCCGAATGGCCAGATGCCGGTAATGGCGCGGAACAGCGTCGATTTGCCGGAGCCGGAAGGCCCGGTCACCAAAACCCGCTCGCCGGCGCCAAGCGCGATGCGATCGGCGGTCACGACCGGGTGTCCGTCTGGCAGGCGAACGTCGAGATGTTTGACGGCGAAACCGGAGCCGGCGCGCGGCGTGGTCTCGGACTCGATAAACGGCGGTGTTACGGCGATCGCGCGACCGGCTGCCATCGCTTCCTCAAAGCCGCTCAGCCGCTCGACGATCGCGCGCCATTCGGCGATGGTTCGATACGACGAGATGAAATAGGAAAGCGCGTCTTGCACGCTCTTGAAGGCGGACCCTGTCTGCATCAGGCCGCCGAGTTGCATCGCGCCGGAGAAATAGGCCGGGCTTACCACGATGTACGGAAAGATGACTGACGCCTGCGAATAGCTCGCGGTGAAGAACGTGAGGAGCTTCGTCCGTTGCATGATCGCCAGCCAGTTGGTGATCACCGGGCCGAAACGACCGAGGTGGCGTTCGCGTTCGGCGGCTTCTCCGTGCAGCGCCGCGATCTGCTCGGCGTTCTCGCGCGTGCGCATGAGGTTGAAGCGGAAGTCTGCTTCGACCCGTTGTTGCTGAAAATTGAGCGGAATGAGGCGCCAGCCGATCAAATGAGTGAGGGCGGTGCCGACGATGGCGTAGATCAGCGCTGCCCACACTAGGTAACCCGGAAGTTGCAAGTCACCAAACAGATGCAGCGGTGCCTGCTCGGAAAGCGCCCACAGAATGACGACGAACGAACAAAAACTGACGATTGCGTTGAGCAAACCGGTGCCGAGCGTCATTGTGTATTCGACGAACAACCTCAAGTCGTCGGCAATGCGCTGGTCAGGATTGTCGGCGGCGTCGCCGACAAGCTGCATGCGATAATGATTGGCGGCATTGAGCCATTGCTGCAAATAGCTTTGCGTCATCCAGCGCCGCCAACGGATTTGCAGCCATTGATTGAGATAGGTCTGATAAACGGCGAGCACGGTGTAGATCGCCGCAAGCACGCAGAAGAATAGAATCGCGCTGACAAAGCCGTTCCAGTCGCGATCCTGCAGCGTGTTGTAGAAGCGATTGTACCAAAGGTTCAGGATGACCTGCAGCGCCACGAGTAAAAGCTCGATCGCAACCACCGACCCAAGCAGAAGGCGCCCCGGCCAACGATCGTCCGATCGGAAGTAAGGGACGGACAGCCGCCATATCTTGGCGGTTGTTGAAGCGAAGCTTTTCACGAAAGGCCTCCGATCAGTTGGCAACGGGCATAGATTGACGCCAAACCGCCTACACGTAGGAACGGCATTGGGCGCTGTCGACGTCCGTGCGGGCTAAGCGCCGCGTTGCACTGCGATATGATGTTCTTCTCCCTGAAAACATGGTGCAAACACTTGCAGATGCCGGAACCGGGACACTAGTGTTGGGCCGGGTGACAACAAATCTCGTTCGTTTGATGTCCGAAGGTAGCATTGCGCTTCAGGACGTTGGGCCGAACACTGAAGCAATAGGCGCCGAGCAAAAGCGCTAACCGGGGGAACCGCCCATGTTTACGCAAATTCTCGATCCTGTTGGAAACTTGTTCGTGACCTGGCTGGTCGCGCTCGTTCCGGTCCTGCTGTTGCTTTTTCTGCTGGCGGGATTGCGCATGTCGGCCTGGCTGGCGGTGCTGATCGGTTCGATCGTCACCTTTCTGCTCGCGCTCTGGGTCTGGAAGATGCCGCTCGGCGACGGCGCACTCGCCTACCTCTATGGTTCCGCGACCGGCATTTGGAACGTCGACTGGATCACTTTTTGGGGAGTGATACTGTTCAACACCCTGGTCACCACCGGCTCGTTCGACAAGCTGCGCCGCTGGCTGGTGCAACAGGGCACGCGCGACGTGCGGGTGCAGACTATTCTGTTCGCATGGGCCTTCGGCGCGCTGCTCGAGGGCTTGGTGGGCTTCGGTTATCCCTGGGCCTTCGTCGCTCCGATCCTCATTGCGATCGGCATACCCGATCTCGACGCCATCCGGGTGGCGGCCATCGCCAATAACGCGCCGGTCTCCTACGGCGCGTTAGGAGCGCCGATCATTGCGCTCGCAACGGTAACTGCTGGCACGCTCGGCATGAGCTTTGTCGAATTGCTGCCGCTCTACTCGGCCTCGGTCGGCAAGATCGTCGCCATCCTTGCTTTGCTGCCGCCCTGGATCCTGCTCTATCTGGTGTCGGGCAGCAAAGGCATGTGGTCAGCGTGGCCGCTCGCCATCGTCGGATCGCTCGGCTACATCGCGGGGCAATTGCCGACCGCCGTTTATCTTGGTCCGTATCTGCCGGACGTCATCGGCGCGATTGTGTGTTTCGTTGCTCTACTCGCCTTGCTGAAACTATGGCGGCCGGCGCACGTCCTCGCTTACGGCGGGGCACCGGTAAGCGGCGACACCCAGGCTGAAGCGCACGGTCTTTCGGCCGGCGACGTCGGCATGGCCTGGTTGCCGATCGCGATCCTGATTGCAGTGGTGGTCGCTTGGACCGGGCCTTGGTCGAAGCTTCCCGGGATCATTGGTCTCCACTTGGAGGTCGCCGCGACCTCCGGGCTTCCCGGCGGCGCGCCGATCCGTGCCATTTTCAATTGGACCCCGTTTGTCGGCGGCACGGCAATCTTGGCGTCCTGGATCATCACGGTGATCGTGCTGCGCGTCAATTTCGTGCAGATCCGCGCGATCTTCGCCAAGACCTGGTCGCAGATGTGGGGCGCCTGCCTGGTCGGCGTGTTCATCTTCGGCCTCGCCTATGTTTTCAACTTTTCCGGCATGGCCGGCTCGTTAGCCAGCGCTTTCTCCAAGCTCGGCGTCGCCTTCATCGTCGTCGCACCATTGCTTGGATTCATCGGCGTCGCGCTGTCGGGCAGCAATACCTCGACCAACGCGATGTTCGGCACATTCCAAGCCTTGGTCGGCAAGGTGCTCGGATTTCCATTGTTGCTGCTGCCGACGCTGAACTCGGTCGGGGCCGAGATCGGCAAACCAATCGCGCCGCAGACGGCGAGCGTCGGCGTCTCCACCAGCCGCTTCGTCCGCAACGAAGGCCAGGTGATCCGGCATAATTTCGGCTGGACCCTTGTGCTGCTCGTCTATCTCGTCATCATCGGCGTCGCTTGCTATCTGTTCTTCCCCGACATCGCCGTGTTGCATCGCTAGGTGATATCGGCGAATAGCGAATGGGGAGTAGCGAATGGGGAATGGCCCGATTATTTCGCTACTCGCTACTCGCTACTCGCTACTCGCTACTCGTCTCGCATAGCCCGCCGGGAAAAATGAAGATGCGTCGTGCCTGCCTGCTATTTTGCGTGTTCGTTAGTTCTCTTTTGCCTGCGGCCGCGAGCGAACGCGCGTTCCCGTTCGATCGCGAGCTGATGCTCGACGTGGCGCCGATGCCTGGCTCCAAGCGCGTCCCAATCCTCGAGATCGACGCCAACGGGGCGGCTTCGATCGATCTTTGGTGCGCGAGCACGCGGGGCCAGGCGAATGTCGGTGAGGATTCGATCAGCATCGTCCCCGGCCCGACGCAGCCGGTGCAGTGTGCGCCGGATCGGCAAAGCGGCGACGAGAATTTGCTCGCCGCGCTGGCACAGGTGACGAATTGGAAACGTGAAGGCAATGTGATCGAGCTTCGCGGCGCCACCACGTTACGATTTCGGCTGATGACGAACTAAGCCACTAAACCTTCGTCGCGCGCGTCATCAGGAAGGGCATGCGGATAGCATTGTCGTCGTAGGCGTCGCCGGCCAACGCCTCGAACTCGGCACGCAGTTTCGCGAGCTTGGCCGGATCGTTTTCCAGCGAGGCAACGACCTTCGCCAGCGGGCCGATTGTTTTTTCTTGCGCCAAGCGGAAGTGCGCCACGCTCAGCGCCGGTGCCGTCAGCGTTGCGCGGTCGAATGTCAGTTCGGTCACTAACGCGCCCAACCGTTCGCGAACGATGTTGGGATCGCCCCATGACGCGGCCGGCGCCGGCGCCTCCGTTCCCGGAGGCGGCGGCGGCAAATAGCCCGCTAGAAACGAGAACATGCGTCCGGTGAAATGTTCGGGCGGCCAGGTTGAGAATGCGAGACGGCCGCCCTTCTTGAGAACCCGAAGCATCTCTTTAAGCACAACAGCCGGCCGGGGGGCGAAGATGTGGCCATACTGGCTCACGACGACGTCGAACGAGCCGTCCGGGTAGGGGAGCGCCTCGGCGTCCCCTTCGGTAAAGTCGATATCGACGGCGGCTACACTGGCGTTGTGTCGCGCGCGTTCAAGAAGCACCGGCGATAAATCGAGCCCGGATACTTGGGCGCCGCGGCGCGCAGCCGTGACCGCCACAACGCCGGCGCCGCAAGCGACGTCGAGCAGCTTTTGCCCAGGCGCCACCTGCGCGAACTTTACCAGCTTGGCTGCCGGAATGGTGGTGATGACCTCGACCGGCAGGAATGACGACCAGGCCTCGCGCTGGGCCGCTTTGAATTTTCCAAACGGATCGGCATCGGTGGTGGTCATGATCGGCCCTCGCGCGAGTTGGCCACGTGTACGCAGCGACACGGGCGGAGTTTACGGCTAACATGCATCGATGGGGAAAGCTTGTTGGGGGCGGATATGCTGAAAAGACGCTGGATGAGGGTCGCGAAGATGTTCCGACGCGCGGGCGACCGCCGCGAGACGTCGGCATTTCGTCTTGCTTTGAGTGCGCTCTGCCTTGTCGTGACATTGGCGGCCTTGAGCATGGGCCCGGCCGGCGTTGTGCACGCCCAGCAATGCGATGTCGGTTATGGCGTGTGCTCGGGGGACAACCTGTGTTATCCGATGGGGTCGCAATGTTGCAACGGCGGCGGGGCTTGCAACGCGGGATACAACTGCTGGCGCGGGACCTCCGCCGGCAATTTCTGCTGCCCGGGTGGCACCTTCGGAACCAATGACGGCTATTGCACGCCGAACGGATTCCAATATTGCGGTGCCGGCCATTATTGTGTGGTCGGTTATTGTTGCAGCGGCGGTTGCTGCACTCAAAAGTGAAGCGCTGCCAGGCGGCACCGCTTTGTTGTCGGGGAGTCCGCCTTCTTGGCGACAAAATGAGATGGAACTCAGTGAGCATGCTTTGTGCGCGCGCGCCAAAGACTTTGGCGTCCTGGCGCAATTGCGGTGGAGAACAAAGATGACAAAACTCATGGCAGGCGTGGTTGCTCTAGCGGTGTCCGTGGCTGCCGCGGCCGCAATGGCGCAGACGTCGGTGGCCCCCGAAAGTCAGCTGATGGCAACCCCCTCGGCAAGCGACGAGTCCGTGCGCAACAGTGTCATGGCCGCCGCGAAGGCCGCTCCGCCCAAGGAAAGCCAGCCAAACAGAAATTCGATGATGAACGCTCCGGGCAGCCGTTCAAATAGCCCTGCCATGGCGTCGCAACCGAGCGTGGCCGCTGTGCGCGGCGTGGCGCCGCGCTAGTTCTGGGACTTCCAGAAGACAAAAAGGGCGCGGTTTGCACCGCGCCCTTCGTCTCGACGATTGGCGGACGGATCAGAAATCCATCCCGCCCATGCCGCCCATGCCGCCGCCGGGCGGCATTGCCGGCATGCCCGGCTTTTCCTTCGGCATCTCGGCGACCATGGCTTCGGTCGTCACCAGGAGGCCGGCGACGGAGGCCGCGTCCTGCAGCGCCGCGCGCACGACCTTGGCCGGATCGACGATGCCCTTGTCGAGCATGTCGACATATTCCTCGTTCTGCGCGTCGAAGCCGAAAGTCTCCGATTTGTTCTCCAGGATCTTGTTGACGACGATGGAGCCCTCGACGCCGGAATTCTCGGCGATCTGACGCAACGGCGCTTCGATCGCCTTGAGCACGATGTTGATGCCGGTCTGGACATCGGGATTGTCGCTGGTGAGCTTGCCGACCGCCTTCTTGGCGCGCAGCAGCGCCACGCCGCCGCCCGGCACGATGCCTTCCTCGACCGCGGCGCGAGTGGCGTTGAGGGCATCCTCGACGCGATCCTTCTTCTCCTTGACTTCGATCTCGGTGGCGCCGCCGACGCGGATCACCGCGACGCCGCCGGCGAGCTTGGCCAGCCGCTCCTGCAGCTTCTCGCGGTCATAGTCCGAGGTGGTCTCCTCGATCTGCGACTTGATCTGCTGCACGCGTCCCTCGATGTCCTTCTTCTTGCCGGCGCCGTCGACGATGGTGGTCTTCTCTTTTTCGATCACTACCTTCTTGGCGCGGCCAAGCATCGCGACAGTGACGTTCTCGAGCTTGATGCCGAGGTCTTCGGAGATCAATTGACCGCCGGTGAGCACGGCGATGTCTTCCAGCATGGCCTTGCGCCGGTCGCCGAAGCCCGGAGCCTTCACCGCCGCGACCTTCAAGCCGCCGCGCAGCTTGTTGACCACGAGGGTCGCCAGCGCTTCGCCTTCGACGTCTTCGGCGATGATGAGAAGTGGCTTACCGGACTGCACAACCGCCTCGAGTACCGGAAGTAGCGCCTGCAGCCCCGGCAGCTTCTTCTCGTGGAGCAGCACGTAAGCGTCCTCGAGTTCGGCCAGCATTTTCTCGGCATTGGTGATGAAGTACGGCGACAGATAGCCGCGATCGAACTGCATGCCCTCGACGATCTCGACGTCGGTCTCGAGCGACTTGGCTTCCTCGACCGTGATGACGCCTTCGTTGCCGACCTTCTGCATCGCTGCGGCGATCATCTTGCCGATGGTCGCGTCGCCGTTCGAGGAAATGGTGCCGACCTGCGCCACTTCGGAAGACGAGCCGACTTTCTTCGCTCGCTTCTTGATGTCGGCGACGACGGCGGTCACCGCGAGGTCGATACCGCGCTTGAGGTCCATCGGATTCATGCCGGCGGCAACCGACTTGGCGCCTTCCTTGACGATCGCGGCGGCAAGCACGGTCGCCGTGGTGGTGCCGTCGCCGGCCTCGTCATTGGTCTTGGAGGCGACTTCGCGCACCATTTGGGCGCCCATATTCTCGAACCTGTCCTCGAGCTCGATCTCCTTGGCGACGGTGACGCCGTCCTTGGTGATGCGCGGAGCGCCGAAGCTCTTGTCGATCACGACGTTGCGGCCCTTGGGGCCGAGCGTGACTTTCACGGCGTTGGCGAGCGTCTCCACGCCGCGCAGCATGCGGTCGCGGGCGTCGCCGGAAAATCGTACTTCTTTCGCAGCCATATCAATTTACTCCTTCGATTTTTTGCAGCGCGTTCAGGCGATCACGCCCATGATGTCCGACTCCTTCATGATGAGGAGATCGTCGCCTTCAAGCCGCACTTCGGTGCCGGACCATTTGCCGAACAGCACCCGGTCTCCGGCCTTGACGCCCATGACGACGAGCTTGCCGTTCTCGTCGCGGCCGCCCGGACCGACGGCAACGATTTCGCCCTCCTGCGGCTTCTCCTTGACGGTGTCGGGAATAATGATGCCGCCTTTGGATTTTTCCTCGGCCTCGATGCGCTTGACGACAACACGATCGTGCAGGGGACGGAATTTGAGCTTCGCCATGATCACCTCATCGCCGCTGCTATGCGGCCTGTGCGTTAGTAAGAAAGGCGTGGGATTACAGAGGCTTGGCACTCTAGACAATTGAGTGCCATAAGCCGACCGGGACATAAGGGCTGTCCTGGAAGCTGTCAAGCGCATGAACCGACAAAGCGGCCGGCGCCGCGACCCGCAAAATCTCCCCAAGTCTCCCCACTCCTGCGGGGTCTAGCCCTCAGTGCGAAAACTCGCCACCATGGTGGCCAAGTGTTTGGCAAGAAATGGCTGGCATCTTTGTCGTGCTTGTGAGTCGCGGCCTGTCGCGACGGATTCTCGGGGGAGGGGTTTTCATGGGTGCGTGGCGGCGCGATGTGAGATTGTTTGCGCGCCTTGCGGGGTTCGTACTCGTCCTTTCCGCCTGCACGACGAATCCGCCGCCGGTTGACGCGCCGCAGCCCGCGCCGGTGCCTGATATGCCATCGACCATCCGCCCCGAGGAAGTCGTGGGTCGCTGGGGTTACGGCTCGTTTCACAACGAGGGCGACCGCGCGCGCACAGAGGCGGCCGCCCGCGGTCAGTGCGGCCAGCCGGTCGTGATCAATCGCGGGCCGGGCGGCGGCGTCTTGATGTACCTTGCCGACAGCGCGCAATTGCAGGAGCTCTATCTCAAGGGTGGTCCCGGCGGCAGGAACTTTATCGGGCCGCCTGGTCCCGCCGGCGGCCCGCAGGATCGCGAAGTCGTGGCGTTCGACGGTCGCGCCATGGTTCTGCGTTGGATGAATCCGGAAGTGCAAAACCGCTACGGCACCGGCGTTTATGTGCGTTGCGGGGCGGAGGGCGCGGCGCGCCGGGCGCCTCGCTAGAGCACGGCCCGGAAAAGTGGAAGCCGGTTTTCCGAAAAGGTCGTGCTCCACTTAAGCAATTTCGTCGAGCCGTCAGTCCGACTGAGCGTCGCGGTCAAATAGGGAATCGACGTCGCTCTGTGAAACGTGGCCGGGATCGCCGGCGAAACGTGGACCGTGCAACGGCGGCGTTGCGTTGATGCGCGTAAGCTCATCGAGCGCGCGGGCGATCTGGCGCTCCAGGCTGGCGAACGTCGCCATCACTTTGGCGACACGCTGGCCGGTAAGGTCCTGAAAGTTGCACGCCTCGAAAATTTGAATCACGCGATCACGGATGTCCTGCGCCAGCCCGTTCTCGAAATCGCCTTTGAGGGCAGCCGACAGGTTATTCGCCGCCTGATCGATGTCTTCGGCCGCAGCGAGGATTTTCTGAGTCGCCAGCTCGCTGTCGCCGATCACCGCTTCCAACTCGCCGGCGACGCGCG
>Ga0209006_10004129_pt1 | contig 13221 bp, 17 predicted proteins | sample JacPin_JW_Ref_O2_FD_188567 | JGI IMG/M metagenome (GOLD analysis project Ga0209006, IMG submission 188567) | Forest soil microbial communities from Algoma, Ontario, Canada - Jack Pine, Ontario site 1_JW_Ref_O2 (SPAdes) (version 2) | ecosystem: Environmental > Terrestrial > Soil > Boreal... | reverse complement strand
GGGTCCAGCCGTCCTAGCTTTCGCAGATGGTCCCCTACGCAAAGAACTGAACAAGCCACTTATAGTGCTTGTGCCAGTCGTGGCGGAAGTTGATGGGGGTTCCTCGCTATGCGATATATTCATCTTCAATGGCAATGTTATATTTGTCTTCCGGGGGGATTTTTCTAGGATTGGTAAAAATGTCTGGGAGGGGGTAACCGTTAAAGGAGGATCGATGATCTCAGACGAATCAGTTTCCTCAACAAGGCCAGGGGATAGAGCGGGTGAATGTTGTGGGGGAGACGAATGGGGTTCAATTGCCTGTGCCTGAGATTGTTCAAGCGCATCGGGTGGAGCGGGCCGCAAGCCAAGCTCTACCAAGTCAATATCAACTGCTTGGTAGTATAACACATATGCAGAGCCAGCGTTAGAATCCCCGAAATATCTTGGAATATCGGTTTCTTTGATGGAATCCACAACGTCATCGTCAAAGATAAGCCAAGAACCAAGAGCTTTTATGAGAGAGATGTAGTGCCCATGGTGAGGTCCACTGTGAATACGCGCAGAGGATCAATAATTGCAACAATCATCCGATATGGAAGGATGATAGCAAATCAGCTACTTACTTTCCGATATGAACTACGATGGCGAAAAGTTCATATAAGCGGTCTGCGTCGTCGGTGTCATCAACAGTGTTAAACAGCCTCAACTGGGACGGAAATGCAACACGGTAAGCCAGTTTGATGTATTTCTGGACGTCGTCTTGGTACTTGAAGCGTTTCAAATGAAGAGCAAGGATATTTGGCAATTTCTTGATCTTCATTCTGGCGGAAGTAGAGTAGAGTGAATATCTGAAGGTAAAACAGACTGGTGAACATCACCTCTTCTCCGCCTCTTGCAAGTCACAGCACGAGTCGCAGAAGAATTTGTTCTTCTGACAGAGCATCTCACTGGCACTGAATTGTCGGAGACACGCAGTCACGCTGGAGTTTTGCTCGATGTCAATAGAGAGATCCAAAAAAGACTCGTCGCGTGAAGAAACCTAATCACGATATATGTCAGCGTCCGGTATCAATGTATTCGAACGCACTGTTTCGCAAGTTAGACACCTGGTTTCGCTAGTAAGTACGCCTTCGAAAAGGCGATGAACCAGAGTTGGAGAAGATCCCGAAGTGGTACCTGTTGCAGCGGTCAGAGCTGGGTGAGATGTCGACATTGAGACGAGTTGAACATTAAATGTCAGGAAGGTCACACGTCTCAATGACTCACAATCGTCTCCGAGTGGCGTCCCAGGCTGACGGAGTGGCTTCTCCTCAATTTCCTCCACGATCTTATTGAGCAAGTAATTGAGGAATTCGTGTGCATCCTGATGCATAGTAGAGCGAAATAGTTCGTTGACTTCCTTGAGCTTGTCGATGAATGCGCGAGGTGGGACAACGCCTTTGTCTTCGGGATGTTTGGAGATGTAGAGAAAGAGGGAACGCAAAGCGGAGAATAGCGTTGGTGGAGATGAGGGAACGGGGGGATAAAATGATTGTTGTGACCCATTTGCTAGTGATGTCTCTGCCGTCACTCCTGCGGTAGACCCTTTTCGTTGAAGCTTCGATCGGGGTTGATGGGGGGCGGGAACCGGTGGGACAGACGGTGGACTGGGTGCATGCGGTAAATAAGGGTCTGAAGATTGAAGGAGAAGTTCCCGGAATGGTGCACAAAAGTAAAGTGCCTGTAGAACTGAGTTGGCATAACTGGGTTTATCAATTATATTAACAGGGGCGCTAGCAAGGTGTGCTCTGTGAACTCACCAAGTATTGCCAAACTGAAATGCGCGAATTATAAAGGGCACAGGGAGTAGATAGATAAAGACGCACGTTCTCGAAGCCAAACTTTTTCGCATCTGCTGAGCTGATGACTGGGAGAGGCGCGGGCTTGGTGTCCACGGTTGCTGAAGACTGCTGGGCACCGAAGGGGATCCATTTTGCTATGACCATATTTTATGGCGCATTCGAAGTGGTCGAAATGGGAGTCAGCTCTGTGGGTGATGGCCACTGGGAGCCTTCGGTAACTGGCCCCGGAGGTTTGACTTTATTTGGGTTATCCTCCCATAAAAAGTAACACGTGGCCAGAAGACAATATTATTTATTTAAATAATTATGTATGTTGTCTCCACAACCGAGCCATCGACGAGTATCAGTGGTCAATTTTCACCTTTTGAACTTTGACTTCGTCACCGACCATAATAACACCCGAAGCAGAGGGAACGCCATTACGCCCCAAACATGGCTTCATCTTTTGGTGGAGATCGATTCCTGTACGAAACTTCATCAGGACTTTGAAAGGCACGGCTTTATCTCGCTCGCCCGTCTCCGTGTCGACATTCGGAAGCTGTCAAGTCGATCAACGTCAACTGACAGTGGATAAGCTTCATAATAACCAACGGATCACACCAGACACCGAGTACAATGAGAAACAAGCGAGATGCTTGGGGCACGATCGGATGATCCAATTTTAACTTCCAGCAGCTTATCCTCCGTAAACGGCTCGCCGCCCTTGATAATCACGTTTGGCCGGAATCTGCCATGCCAAGGCCATAAACCATACGTCAAGAAAAGGCGGAAAACTTACCTCTCAATAACTAATTGATCGTACTTCCACCGTTCTTCGATCCCCTCTACCCCCACACGTTTTCGGACCTGTCTCTCAACCTCCTCGACACTCTCCTCGGACAGCAACAGCAAAGGGTAACCATCTTGATATGCAATCGTCCCTTGCAGATCAGGAAATGCGGGGGTCGGATTACAAGCTCGCGGCTGGGGTCCTTTATACATCAAATATACAGGTTTACCTAGATATTTGGAGAGTATTGACGACGGCGACTCGGAGGAAGAAGAGGTGGAAGTAGATTGGCCAATATAACCGTCAATCGTTGATTTGAAATGCGTCAAATTTTCTACGCTGTGTTGTGTGTTAGGGGAGGAAGATTCAGTGACTGTTCCTCTCACAGTTCCCAGTTCTTCAAGATCTCTGCCGTAGGCTGCAACGGCACCCTGAATGTTTCACAACCAGAATCCTCCGGGAAAGAAACTTCAATTTCCCCTCCATGCGGGGAAGCCGCCTCTAATTTGAGCTGTGGGACGATCAAAACAGTCTGACTCGGACGTTCAACGAAACACTGCATCCCCGTAGTAGACAATGGAGGCTAACTCACTTTGCTGTATTTGCGTGCGGTCACAACTACCTTTGTCTCCGCCTCAATGATACACCATCTCCTATCGTACTTGGTGGAGGCTGAGAAGTAGGTCGGAGCGTAGCGAAGAAGGTTATCACCTCGATGCCTACAGGGTCATAACGAGCGCTGTTGACCGAAATTCCTCGGCAACTCTGTTGACAAATAAATGGGTTACAAGATGCAGGACAACTGTACACTCGCCTTGATAGGATGGATAAGGATTTTACTGACGCGGAGGCCGCTGAATTTATGTAAAGTTGCGTCCGAGATTTCACCAGAAAGCACATCAACAACGGATTCGGAGCCCATCGTTTAGTATCAATCAAAGGAGTCCACGACGGATTTGCTCAGATAAGTGAGATTGATGCTGGTGCTTGACAGACGCTTGGGTCCGTTCCTCAGATACGTTGAGGCATTTTTTGTGAGTTTCGATCAGCCATAGAGCAAGACCTTGCAAGTCGATGACAAGGCACAGAGGATACAAGTACAGTTGTGATTTCTGTTCGTGTGTACATACATACATTGCGGGATCATCATAACTTCAACCCGTCCTCATAATCAGGTGAACCCCGCTATCAGTATAAACAATGTCACTCATCTCCCCGACCTGCAATCCATAGGCCGCATCTTCAAACGGCTTCTGCATCTGTCCAGGTTTGAACCAACCGAGGTCACCCGACTGCGAATGGGAAGAACAATCCGAATGCTCTGATGCCATTACTGCGAATTTTTCGGCTGAACCATTAATCTCTGCTTGGTACCCGCGCAGTATCTCTACAGCTTCTTCTTTCGTGCGCGTTATGGTGGACTATCGGTAGCGGTTGATTGTGTCAGTATTCAATATTCAATATTCATTGTGGCGAACCTCTTTCCAACTGGACGGTCTTCGGCTATCCTTGTGCTTCACTAGAAGATGACTAGCGCGAACTTGACTAGCCTTGCCATTCGCTTCGAGATGCTGGGCTCCCGGTAGCTGACTGATCTCTTCCGCGGTAAGTTCTGCGGGAGCTTCCCAGGTTGATTTCTGGGTCTCGGTGTTGAAGTAGTAGGGGACACCCCTCGAGTTTGAGAGTCTGATTTCCCACTGAATTTAACGAACACAACCTGAGTGAACGGATGCAAGTAGTGACGCTGAAAGTACCATTTATCGCGACTGGTTGTGGAGTTTCGTAAGCCAGCCTGCCAATTTTACGTAATGGCATGTTTTTTTTGTGGCACAAAGTCACTCTTGTAGTTCAGAATATTGTGGTGTCGACTAGCGCACGAAGTACCTTACGATGAAATTTGGAACAAGAGCAAATACCGTATCACAGAAAGACAGTTGCCAGTTGAATCAACAAAATTCGGAGTTGCTTCATTCGGCGTAACGTAACCTAGACCAGTCGTCGTAATTTTGCAGAGGTGGCCGATACTTGTCTCACCGTGAGCCGAAAGGCCATATGTAACAGCCAAGAACCAGACAGGGTCTCATTGTGCGACGGAGTTGGTTACTTGACCAGCACTAGCATGATAATATCCTTTTCTTGTGATCTTGTCGGACGAGGAATCGTGAACTTCGTGACACTTGGCATCAGTTGATGTTCGAAGGTTGATTCTTCCGTCCCAGCAATTTGGCGTGGTTTACTGCTTAAAGAATATCAGTGTTACATGCGAGTTGCGATTACATCTAGATTACACATATTCATTGCGAGGGAGCGTACTGAAGCGCACCTATGCGCGAACGTTTCGCAGCCGCCGAGAGCGAACTTGCATGAACGTGGACTGATGGCTTCCAATACAGAAAAACAAAGGAAAGCAATGCGACAGCAGTGTGAATGGGTAAATTTCTGTGAAGTCTTTAGTCAACCGTGTCAGGACCAAATACCACACGCAGCCTCACCGTTCATCCTAGATAACTGTTGAAACCTGAGCGAAATCCAAGATATGAATTGTCGAGTCATCCGAAGCAGCAATGCATACACGTCCGATCCCTTCGTCCCAAGCGACCGCTGTCACGCCATCCTCCATTAAGGTGGTAGCCAACCTTTGTGGAATGGCCAAAGACGAGTAAATATTGTACGGGATGTTCTTTCTCTTCTTCATAATGCTTTGGTCTTCATTGGCGTCTCCGTCTATGTCCATTGGGTAGTCGTAAGGCTGGGTCTCTGGAGAGATATACCGCCTGAGATCGAGAAGAGAGGGCGTGGCAGTGCGATCTTCGGCTGGGATGGTGTAGATGAGGGTGCGGTACGCACCTGGGAGGACGTGTGAGACGGTGTTGTCGGTGTCGTGTCGGGATTGGAATGTCACATTACTCAGTGAGTAGTAGTATGACTTGGTTTGCTTGGATACGGGTGATGGTGGAACATCGACATGAGTGGGCCAGACGACAAAGTGTTGGAGTCCGTGAGGTTCTATTGTGCGGCAGAAGATAGAGATGGGTGGCGGAGGGCCGAGAGCGGCGCGGAGCGTTGGTTGGACGGACTTGTCGTGCTGTGTGGTGAGGTTATGATCGGATATTTCGAAGTCTACTATGAGCCTGTTGTCGATGAGGTGCCGATCCATGGCATGGGCCGTAGTCGTTGTACCGCAATCGGGTGAGTTGTATACTTCGAGGAGGTACAAGGGCGTTGCTTCTGGAACTGAAAGGGACGCTGGAATCGAACGAATGACAAGAATTTGGCCTTGCTTGGGAAAGACCTGCGCGCGGCAGATTGTCTGTTCCTGGTTTTCTGTAAGCATAAAGGAAAAGAAATCTTGTGATGAAAGCTCACTAGATCGGAGAACGGTTCAAAAGGTTCGCATTTCAAGGTGGATATTGCAGTGGTTGTCAAGTCTTTGATCACGATTTTATCAGGCCGCTGGACGAAGACGACGTACGGCATGCCGTTGTGCTCGACCAGACTTAGGCTTTCTAGTGCAGCGGAAGAACGGATTCGAGCTATTTCACGAAAAGGAGGAGATTGGTTTTCAGCGTACGCGCGAAACTGCGGAGACCCTGGAGGAAACTCGGGATCGCTAAGCAGTTCTAGAGCCTGGAGTGATATATGCAGGCAGACACATTCATATTGCAGGGGAAAAGGTGCGTCTATTTCAGCTGCGGGGCTATAGTCCGATGGATCGACACTGATAGTGAACGAGGGCAAGGGATCAGTGAAACACGTAAGACAACATAAGTGATCGACCAACCCGCATCTTTCCCGATCGGTACCCTTGAATTTTCGTCGAATATAAGCAATTGCGATGCCTTGTACGCCTTGAAATGTCATATACTTGGCTTGCAAATTGTAGGCCTTCGATTTTGTGGGTGTTTTGGCCAATGCCATGGTCTCGCTGCCAGCGTGGTCCAAGACAAAAACCATTATGGCATAACGTCTGCAACCAGGATCCACTGATGCGACGAGGTACTTTCCACCAGGAAGTACTTTCATGGCGTGCACTTGACTGTATGCTTTCAACTTCTGTGCTCGGTATAGTTTCGGTTTGAAGCTTCTCCAGTTGTCATCGAGTGAAATAGCACGGATAACCAATCTTTCAGCTTCCATGGCTAGTTGTCCGAGAGAATAACGTGATGTAGGCGGTAAAGGGGGGAGAGGAATGTTGATGTGATGCAAAAAGCGTTTCCAAATGATTGGCTGGTGTGTAAGATAATAATACAGTTTGCTGACCTGCAAGGGAATTGTTGGATGATAAATGGGATACGGTGGAGAGACACGTACACGTCGCAAAGATAGGATGTCTTCAACAGTGAAATAAATGAAGATGTGATCAACTAGAATGTCGTTCGAAAGCGTGTCGATGAAACAACCTTTATTTTTTCGAGAGAATCGAGAGATGAGAAAGTCGTGAAGGAAAGAAAGCATCGCTGGTCAGTAGGGTTGGCTCCAGCCAGTGTCGTCGCCAGGACGTGAAGAACGTTAACGGTGAAGTCAGAGATGATTATTTTACATAAGATTTTCGGTCTTTGTATTTCGAGGCACATCATTGCATGCATCATGCCCTAATCGGGCTTTCTTGTACTTGATCGATCAAATCATCGTGAGCTTGAATTCATCAGTCAGCCACTTTCACCACTAATTTGCCCACCGTCTTTCCACCAACAAGCTCGCGGTGTGATTCTTGAACACCCTTCGCAGTGAAAGGGTACTCTTTGAATATTTTTATTTTGATAGTGCCATCCACGATCAAACCAAACAGCTCAGCACCATAATGGCGTCCCTCCTCGGGTGTGAACGTGTAGTTGTTTACCCTATTACCTCAGTCATTCACTCAAATCCGAAAAGAGAATGTGGCAGTCAACTCACATAGGTCGTAGTAGCTTGACGTTTTTCTCACCCAGTTTCAAAGGAGAGAACGGCGGAACGAGACCAGAAGCGTTGCCGAGAGACACGATGGTTCCTTTTCGTCTTATCAGTTTGAAGTCGTTCTCAAACCTGTGTTGATCCGATTTGGGTCAAGAACGTTTGTGGAATACAATCGACGAACGTGTCTTTGCCAACCCCATCATACACGCAGTGCACACCCTCTCCGTTCGTAATTTCCAATACCCTCTTCACAGTATCCTCATCACGATACAGGATGACGTGATCGGCGCCATTTGCTCTGGCCTGTTCGGCCTTTTCTTTCGAAGATGTTGTTCCAATGACTGTCGCGCCTCGATATTTAGCATATTGTGTGAAAATCGAACCGAGACCACCAGCGACTGTGTGGATGAATATGATGTCGCCTTTCTGGACGTTGTAAGCCTCAGTCATGAACGTGATAGCCGTCAGGCCTTGGATAAGGCCGGCCGCTGCTATCGAAAGTGGGACAGACGATGGGACCGGGTAGGCGAAACTCCAAGGCACTGATATGTATTCTGCGTGGATATCTGGATAATCCTTATCGAAGAACATCATTAGCAATGAGGATACAGACAAGACCTAAGACTTTGTCGTACCACAGCGACTTTGCCTCCTATTTCGTAACCTCGTTTCTTATAGTCCTCATCATTCAGGACTCTGGGATCGGAGGGAAGTCCAACAATGATCCCAGATATCTCCTTTCCAAGAATAGCGGGGAATGATTTGACAGGATATAACCCCTGCCTGAATGGGACATGACATATGCATAACGGTATTTATCAAATACACTGAAACGGAAATCACCTGTGGTATGTATCAATGAAATTGATACCCATATACTGGACCTATTCTCTCAGCGTCAACGAGCAGTGTTCTATATTCCGAACGCCCACAAAACGAACCTTGATCACCAAATGTTCAGGTAAAACCTCTGGGAAAGGCACTTCGTCCTTTCGAATCACTTCAGGGCCACCAATCGTCGGGATTCTGATAGCTTGGATGTTGGATGGAAAGTTGATAGTCATAATTACTACTTGAAAGTTGGGCGTATGTGATACCGAATCGGTGAGGTAATCAATCTGATGGTGACGCTATTCTGACGTCACTCCCGTTCGAACAAAGCCCAACCCTAGGGCAAAGACCTCGTAAATATACAGGATCTGCTGATCTTTCTGCACCATACCCGGCCTCTGCTCTCTCATTGAATCGACCTCATTCACCACCATATCTTTTTGAACAGACTCAGGAAGAGGGCCGAGTGGCGACGGTGCAAGCCCTGGCAATGCTGTCACTGGGTGTGTCATAGGCGAGGGTGTCTCAGTGAGATGGTCGTATGCACGGAGTAGCGACATCGCGGCGATGAGCGTGCCTGTCCGTCCTACCCCGGCCGAACAATGGATCATTATCGGTGAATCAGGGTCTAGCTCTGCATCAGATGTAGCAAGCGAGACATCCTTGTTCACCCGATCAACAAGATGGAGGAATCTTATAAAGTGCTCGCGACTCTCGGGGACACCATGATCGGGCCAACTGCTGTATAGGAGATGTCGGAAAACGACGGGTTCGGGCTCTTCTTGGTCGGATGTAGAGCTGGAAATAGGGAGAATGGACACAGTGCTCTGGATGCATTGCGCTTCGTTTATAGTTTGGCGTTCTAATAAGGTGACTTTCAGCGATGGTGCGTCGCAGTTCCTTTCCGGTGCCATAGTCAACGATTCACCAACATCCAATGGAAGATAGGCATGGTGACCCATTCGTGTGTTACCATCGGTGAGCTGAACAACGGTACGGATCCTGATTCGTTTTGTCGGGCGGGAAGAAGATAGGGAATGAAAGGACGCGGGGAGGTGTGAGAGGGGTTGAAAGAGCATACTTAGGAAAGCATGCATCGTAGTAGGGAGCGGCGCCTGAGTAGCGACCCACCATTTCCCACCAAATAGTTCCCGCACCCAGTTGGCGGAAAGATATCTTTGTCTGGCAGTCTCACCCTTTTCTGCATCATCCTTCCAGTCTCCTAGAATGACGCGCGTCCGGTCGTATGGCTGCACATCTAAGTAACGATTGAATACTTGATTCTCAGGCTTGCAGCCTTCGGCGATTGAATAATGAGCGAGGTAGTCGGCGGGAAAATGACCCTTGGGTGTGATGCCACAGATGAACTGCTGCCGCTGGTGGCCACGAACATTCTCCCGATCGAACTCGCGAGTGAATAACGTGTAGAGGGCAGTTTTAAGTGCCATCCTGTCGGTGAGGGTTGTTTTCAGCCAAAGTAATTCGCAACGTGGATTGCCGATAGACATGGAGAAGGATGAGCGTTAGGATTAGATGTTCCCACGGTCTTTTTGCGTGTCTTTGTCCTCGACGATGCTTGAATCGTTAATAACATCAGATACCAGGATAAAGTCAGTTGTCTGACATCGTCTTGGAAATTTGACTGAATTCGAACGCCAGAGTCAGCTCAACGTTGGACAGGTCAGTCGGGAGGCAACGCCTAATCGACAACGACCCCGAGACATGTTGGACTTCTCAGCAGGTTGTTCTGTCTCATCTATCAACTCCTTCGTTCCAAATGGCGACGCGTCGCTGATATTAACTGTGAGCATAATGTTACCTAGGGCTTGCCACAGTATATCCAGCTTGCGTTTCCCTCGCCTGTCATACCAAAACGTGTCACCCTCACATTCCAAGGAGGCTTCGTCGGCACACAGTGTGCGCTTCAAGTTCAAGCTTCCACCAGCGATACGGATGTGGTCAATAAGGCTACTTGGCGTACAATCACGCGGATATACCCCGAGGATGTTAACCGGAGACAGTCGTTTGCCATAGAGGGATTCGAGCCTGACATTATGCAGAATGGTGTTCGAAGTCTGAAGCTGGTGTTTGAGGAGAGTTCTGACTTCTTTGGGAGAATAACTGTGTATGATCTGAAGGTGGATGGACTGGTACTCGAGTCCTGACCCAAGGTGTGTTGCATAATCACTCGATCTCACTTGATTCCGATCAAATAAACGTTTGGAATTTCCATGATTTTATGAATCAGCCCATAGATGAGCCTGTTAGACTCCCGGTGTTAATTAGATCCCTGTCGCAATAGTCGAATGGCGTTTACGATATGCGAAATGCCTCCCAGATCGGCACGACGCTATCCCTGTTATCTATCTCTACCCACCTCTTCCCATTCTCATCAATGGACCCCATCTCGTCAACGGCTCCAAATGCTCTGTCCCAACCTAATCCCACCGCGGACAGTCGACATACGGCCGAGCTATTCAGTCCACTAAGTCAGCAACCCACAGCTGGCGAACCGCCCACATAACGCACCCAATTGTACACACAGTGGCGTCTGGAATGACATCATCTGGCCATGCCCACATCCCGCTGACCATTGCAAAATCTACAATCATCCCTCGCGTCGCATTTATCCTTTCCTCTTCTCCCAGACCCGCAAATTCGCTCTGCACATACTCTTTTGGACTTGCGAGAGTCCTCAGCTCTGGATTCGCACTTCGTGACAAGGAGAGAACGGAGGTATTAGAGGGGAGCGCGTCTGAAAGCTCGCGTTCCGCAGAGGGAGAATCGGAGGCGATATAAATTGTAGACGGTGAGGAGGAGGGAAATAGTCGGGACCAGGTAGCTAGTGCAGCCTGTGCATAGTTGATTATGGGAACGTAACCTTTGTGGAAGGCCCATGATGTAGCGTGTAAGTCTCCACGACGGACGTGGACGCCGATATACGATGGCAGGTGGATGTTGGTATCCTCCGCCCTCTGGGTGGAAGCAGCGTTCGATGTTTGGTTTGGCGAGATTGATCGTGATAAACCGTTCATCTCCGCTCGGGCGGTGCGAATCAATTTAGCGGTGTGCGCATTGGGGCGGATAGTCTCGTTGAAAGACACAAGGGCAGAGTGAAATATAGGTTTCACGCGGTTGAGACTGTGGGCATACCTGGTAGGCGAAATTTTATTAACGAGAGAGAAAGTCAAATTGATGATTACTCACGAGTCTTCATACTTATCTGAAAAGCCATGGCTGAAATGAAACTTCGCTGTCTGGGAATTGATAACCTGTTACACAAAGCCTAATTATATAAGACGTATGGATTTCTGCACCAGGACTCCCTACCCAGTGTCTGATAGAATGAGGATAATGTCGTTATGAGAAAGAATTGGAAATCTCACCTTGCTAACCGGGGGCATGCAACAAGCTCTGTCAAAGAAGACGTGAGGAACCACTGATATATATACGAAACCAGAAGATAAGACCTTGAGGAGGAGGAGCCCGACAACCAGGCTCAGGGCCAGGTTGTCGTGCCCGCACGTCTTGAAAATGATCCGTCCATCTAGCATTTTTGGGATAGTTACGGGGATATCAATCTCAACGAAAGAAGGTGACGTACTCTCCACGAGTCCAGTATGTATCATCCACCAGAAAAGTGCGGTTTGTCTGATAATTAGAACAATGAATCCTCATCCGATTTGAGCGAAAAAAAGCATACTTCTCTGGCCAACGCAGCTGCTTGTGCCATCAACGCCAGATCTGAGAGGAGACCCACGTTTCCGTCCAACTGGTAGGTGATAGTACTGGCGCATATTTTCGTTAGCTCGCCTTCGGGCAACGGCAGTCCATGATCGAGGTCACTCGGAACATGTGGCACGTCCATGATGCCATGCATAGAAGGTTGCCAGTAATCTCCGTGGGCCATGAAGCCGTGATTCAGTTTATAACATTCATCGCGGTATTGTGCGCCCGTAAGCGGAAAGTCAGTATAATTTTCGTAAGAGATAGTGTGTTCCTTGTCCAAGGTCGTGGTCGGGGTAAGGGTAGTTACATCTTCTTGCACAAGGGGAGCTGTATCGTCGAGATCTGAGGTGTCCCCGATGTAGCTCTGCAGCACTTGCGGCTGCTGCACGGCAATAATGGTGAGAAGGAATAAAAACATAGCAACTGCACTCCCGACAACCAGCGGAAGCCGATCACATATTACACCCATGGTGAGTTGGAACACGGTATCCTTCGCTACCCTTTCGTCATAGTCATCCCCTCGACTTCGATACCCAGCAGTGGTTGACGACCGTAGAAGGGGCACAGATTGTTGATTCGTATATACTCTGTAGTCATCCCCATCGGCGTCTTGGTCTATTTGCTCGAGCTCTATCTCCGTGAATCCTTCTTCTGCTCTCCCTGAACGCGAGTGGGGTGTGCGGGGAGTGAGAGTACGGTCTGATGACTGTCGGCCGGAAGCCAAGTTTGTTAGTGGGGTGGGTCTGGTCATACCAGATGGCACTTTGACGTTGAAACTGAGTCGACAAGCGAATACCAGCAGGCGTAGGTATGTGACGAGTTCAATATCGGGTTGGCGACCGTCACGTGCTTTCGTTATTATTCGAAATATTATTTCAATATTTCAATCTGGATCGGAGACGACATTATGAATATTCAAAAGTATAAATGAAGAAAATTGTGCAAAAAGTCCATCTCAGAGATAAAAATATTCGCTATGTATGTGGTGTCCAGTTGCATGAAAGGGAAAAAAAATGAAAGTATACGGATGGGGCCAACACTTTACTTAGGTGGAGCCGGAGCGGAGACGGGAGGAGTAACGGCAGGAGTAATGGCAGTGGAAAACTCCGCGCTGGGAGAAATGACGGTGGATACCGGGGCTGAAACAACGTCAGTGACGTTAGCGACATTAGA
>Ga0209006_10004128_pt1 | contig 13222 bp, 9 predicted proteins | sample JacPin_JW_Ref_O2_FD_188567 | JGI IMG/M metagenome (GOLD analysis project Ga0209006, IMG submission 188567) | Forest soil microbial communities from Algoma, Ontario, Canada - Jack Pine, Ontario site 1_JW_Ref_O2 (SPAdes) (version 2) | ecosystem: Environmental > Terrestrial > Soil > Boreal... | reverse complement strand
AGCGAAGCGTAATGAAATTACCTACGGATTCGGATTCGAAATATCGCACCGCGGCGGAAACATCCCCACGGGGACGGTCGCGCTTCCAGGGGGTGGCGGCACCATCGGATTGGGAGGCCATCAGATCGCGCCCAGCCAATCGACTTTCGCCAGTCCGAGGGGCCTGGTTCAATTTACTCGTCGCAACATGCGTGGTTTAGCAGAGAGCGCGAGCGCATCGATCCTGCTGTCGCGCCTCGATCAAAGAGCGCTGACCACCTACTCTCAACCGCACTTCATCGGATCTCAGTGGCAATCTCTCACCAGCGTTTCGGTGGAACGCAACAGCGAGAATCCACTCTTTACTGCGGGCCTCGGCGACGCGTCTTTTCAGTTGGAGAGATTGATTAGCCGCAAGAACAACATCCGGCTGCAGTTGCGCTATGACTTCAATAAGACCACCTTGTCCCACCTGCTGGTTCCGGATCTTGTGCTTGCGCAGGACCGGCATGTTCGGCTGTCGACGTTGTCGGCAACCTTGATCCGCGACACCCGCGATAAACCGCTCGACGCGCATCGCGGATCTTACGCAACCATCAACTTGGGGATCACTCCGACGGCCTTCGGCTCAAGTGCGAACTTTGCAAAACTATTTGGGCAGTACGCGTACTACAGACCGGTGCACTCCTTGGTTTTTGCCAACAGCATTCGAGTTGGACTTGCGGCGCCGTTTTCTGGGAGCTTCGTGCCCACCAGTCAGCTGTTCTTCTCGGGAGGGGGCACTTCCCTGCGCGGATTTCCCATCGACGAAGCCGGGCCGCAAAGACTTGTCCCGTTTTGCAATGTGCTGCAAGGTGAGTCCGGATGCGTGAATGTCACGGTGCCGGTCGGAGGCCGGCAACTCTTCATCCTCAATTCAGAGGCGCGCTTTCCATTGGGGATTACGAAAGCGCTCGGAGGCGTGGTCTTCTACGACGGCGGGAATGTATACAGCGCCCTCAACTTCAACAATTTCGTGAACAACTACAGCAACACGGTCGGAATTGGATTACGTTATGCCACCCCGATTGGTCCCGTCCGAATTGACTTCGGACGCAATCTGAATCCGGTGCCAGGCCTCAATCCGACGCAGTATTTCATCACCGTCGGGCAGGCTTTTTAGGAGAAAGTCATGAAGTGGAAACGGACGATTGGGTGGGCGCTGGCTGGGGTGCTGGTGCTTCTTCTCAGCGCAGCAGTGGGAGGATATTTCTATCTCCGGAGCAACCATTTCCAGCAGTTCGCGCTAAGCAAAATTGTGGAGCAAGCGGACGCCGCTACCGGCGGCAGGGCTGAAATTGGCGGACTGGATTTTGACCTATCGACGCTCACCGCGCATCTCTACAACATTACTTTGCGCGGCACCGAAGGCCCGGATCAGCCACCACTTTTCCACGCTGACGAACTCACCGTTCGAGTCAAGATCCTATCGGCTTTACGGCGGCAAGTTGGGTTGCGAGAACTTCTCCTCGATCATCCCGTTGTTCATCTGCAGGTGAGCCGAGAGGGCAGGAACAATCTGCCGACGGCGCCGCCCAGTCAAAGCAGCAGCAACACCAATCTCTTCGATCTAGCAGTCGAACATGTCCAACTCAGCAACGGCGAGATCAACTACAACGACCGGAAGACGCCCCTTGAGGCTGATTTGTATGATCTCGGCATCGACATTCATTTCGAATCTCTCGCCAAGCGGTACAAAGGAAGTCTTTCGTACAACCACGGGAACTTGCATTATGCCGGGTATCGAACCCTTCCCCATAATCTCGCCTTGCACTTCAGCGCCTCGCCGGACCGCTTTAAAGTGGAATCGGCCCTCTTTAAGCTCGGCTCTTCCGCGGTGACGCTCGATGCCGAGGTTTCGAATTATTCAAATCCGATCGCCGATGGGGACTATCGGATTCAGATTCATACGCAGGATTTCGCCGCCATGTCGCCCGAAGCCAATCCAGCCGGTGATGTGCTGCTCAGTGGCAAGATGCGTTATCAGAGGCACGGTAACGAGCCGCTTCTTCGCAGCATCTTGATCAATGGCCGTCTGGCGAGCGATCGGTTGACCGCCGTCGCTTCCGGCAGCCGCGTCGAGTTGCGAAGACTGCAGGCAACATACCAACTGGCTGGAGGCAACCTGGAAATACGCGATCTCGCCACGGAGTCGCTGGGCGGCACGATCATAGCCAATGCTGAAATCAAGCACCTGGATGCGACGCCAGAATCACAGATTCAGGCTGCGCTCGATAACATCTCGCTCAGGGCGGTCGAGCAGGCTCTCCGCACGCAAGATGTCGGCGATGCCACTGTTTCCGGAACGCTCGGAGGCGAGGCTGAGGCGTCGTGGAAAGGCAGCGTCAGTAACATCCGGGCGCACTCAGACTTGACGGTCCAAGCTCACGCCAACAGTAGATCGAGTCCCAGAGAAAGCGGCGTCCCGGTGAACGGCGCGATTCATGCGAGCTACGACGGCGCCAGTCAAACCGTTCGGTTGCGTGATACGACCCTGCGAATTCCTTCGACCACCCTGACCGCTCAGGGAACAATCAGCAATCATTCGAGCCTCCAGATTCACCTTGCAGCGAGTGACCTACATCAGCTTGCCGCACTGGCCGCTTCCTTCCAGGCTTCGAAATCACAGGTACCGGCGGTGTCCGGGTCCGCAACACTCAACGCAGTGGTGAGCGGTTCGTTGAAAAAGCCCACGATAGCCGCGCAACTGGACGCCGAGAACCTGCAGGTTCAAGGCAGCGAGTGGAAATCAGCGAGCTTCGAGATGAATGCGAACCCATCACAGTTCACCGTGCAGAACGGGTCGCTTGTGAATGCCCATCGCGGGCGGGCGACCTTCAATGCCAGCATAGGACTCGGGAATTGGTCCTATCAGGACTCGAATCGAATCGAGGCGCATCTTGATGTCCAGCAGATAGGAATCGCCGATCTCGAGCGACTCGTGAATCAGCAGTTGCCAATCTCCGGGGATGTCTCGGCAAAGATCTCGCTGGGCGGTACCGAGCTGGACCCCGTGGGTTCAGGCTCCGTCCAGATCACCAACGCTCGCGCTTACGACGAGCCCCTTCAGAATCTGACCGCTAAATTCAACGCATCGAACGGTTCGGTGGTTTCGAAATTCAATCTTTCGGTCGCTGCTGGAGAGCTTGACGCTAGTCTTTCCTATACCCCAAAGACGAAAGCGTACAAGGTTCGCCTCAAGGCGCCGTCGGTGGTGTTGCAGAAATTGCAGACAGTTCAAGCGAAGAATCTTCCGCTCACGGGCACTCTCAGCGCCTCGGTGAATGGGGAAGGAACGCTGGATGATCCTCAATTCATCGCGGTGATCCAGTTACCTCACCTCCAAGTGCAACAGAGCTCGATCTCCGGAGTGAAGGCAGAACTTAACGTCGCCCATCACTATGCTGATCTCAATCTGAACTCCCAGGTGTCGGAGGCTTCGGTTCGTGCGCACGGACGCGTCGCTTTAAGTGGCAACTACTATGCTGAGGCTGTTATCGACACGAACACCGTTCCTTTGGACGTGCTGCTGGCTACCTACGCGCCGAGCGTGCCGAAAGGATTTCAGGGACGGACCGAGTTGCACGCGACTCTAAAAGGGCCACTCAAAGACAAGTCCCAAGTTGAGGCCCATCTTTCGATCCCGGTGCTCCAAGCCAGTTATCAGTCGTTGGAGATCGGAATTCGAAGCCCGATTCGCGCAGATTATTCACATTCCGTGGTTACACTCCAACCCGCAGAGTTTCGCGGCACCGGCACCTCAATTCACGTACAAGGACAGATACCGATCGGCGGGACGGCCTCTCCCAGCCTCTCCGCAAATGGCACGGTGGATGTCCGAATTCTCAAGATCGTTGCACCGGATGTGGAAAGCTCGGGCACCTTGGCTCTGGACTTGAAGTCCTCTGGATCAGCAGCCAAGCCCACTGTCGAAGGCCAATTACAGTTCAAGGATGTCGCTCTCACGACGATCGATGTTCCCATTGGCGTCGAAAAATTGAACGGTACGTTGAATATCAGCGAAGACCACGTGCAGGTCTCCCAAATGACGGCGCAAGTGGGAGGCGGCCAGGTCTCAGTCGGTGGATCCATAGCGTACCGGCCCGCCGTGCAATTCAACCTCGCCCTGCAGGGACAATCCGTGCGCCTTCGCTATCCCGACGGGTTGAGGACGCTGCTCGATGTCCATCTTGCATTCAGTGGCACTCCGGAATCCTCGATTTTGAATGGTCGCGTTTTGATCGACAGCCTGTCGTTCACCCCCGACTTTGATCTTGCCAGCTTCGGCGATCAGTTCAGCACCGGGAACGCAATCTCACAGCCGGGTCTTGCAGACACGATCAGGCTCGCAATTCGTGTGCAGTCGCAGCAGAATTTGAATGCCACCAGTTCGCAAATCAGTATCGCTGGCCAAGCCGCCCTGCAGGTAGGAGGAACCGCCGCGAATCCTGTCATGACTGGCCGAACTACTTTGACAGCGGGGGAATTGTTCTACCGGAACGTGCGTTACCAGCTTCAAAACGGTGTGATCACGTTCGACAATCCGAACGAAACGCATCCCGTGTTGAATGTTTCGGTGAGCACTACCGTTGAGCAGTACAACCTCACGCTGACCTTGCGGGGGCCCCTCGACAAGCTTACGACAGCTTACGTGTCAGACCCGCCGCTTGCGACAGCAGACATCATTAACCTGATTGCTCGAGGCAAGACCACGCAGGAGTCGGCTGCCGCGAGCCAAAGCACTGATTCTATGATTGCATCGCAGGCTGTGAGCCAATTGAGCGGCAGCGTACAAAAGCTTGCGGGAATCTCGAGTTTGCAGATTGATCCCACGATCGGCGGAAACAACCCCTCGGCCCGAGTGGCCATCCAGCAGCGCATCACCAAGAATTTGCTCTTCACTTTTTCGACGGATGTCTCTCAGCCGGGAAGCGAAATGGTGCAAGGGGAGTACCAGATCAACAAGCGCTGGTCGGTGAGCGCGACACGCGACCAACTGGGCGGCGTTTCCGTGGATGGCCGCTTTCACACTCGGTTCTAGTGAGAGAAATCTTCGTGTACAGGCTAAGCCGCGTGGTCAAGCACATCGATTCCCCCGACAGAATTCGGCGGCCTCGGCAGGTCTGTTTTGGGTGGAATGTAACCTTTCTTACTTTCTTTGGCTAATTCTGCATTCAGTTCGGCACCCATCAGCAAGACGAAGGAAGTCCAGTAAAGCCATGTCATGAAGGCGATGAAACCGCCCAACGTTCCATACGTGTGGTTGAGATTGGCCCAATGTCGAAAATAATATCCGAGCAAAAAAGAAAGACCATTCCAGACAAAGACCGTCAGAACCGCGCCGGGGAGGGTCGCGGCAAAGCGCTGTTTCACATTTGGAGCCAGAAAGTACAGCACTTCGACGGCGAGAATCGTAGAGGAGATCGCGAGTGTCCAGCGAAGAGCAGGCCACACAGCAACGAAGAGAGATGACAATCGAAGACGACCGGCCAACCAATCTCCGAAGCGGGGGCCGACCATCATGACGGCTAAGGCGCACAAAAGCAATGTGCCGATAATCGCGCCGAGAGCGATCGCACGGAGGCGCGTCTTCCAGAAAGGACGGTCGTCACAGGCATCGTAGCAAATGTCGAGAGCTTCAATGATCGAGTCGAAAGCCGCTGACATCGTCCAGATGATTCCTAACATGCCGAAGGAGAGCCAAGTTCCCCGGTGCGAAGCGAGCACATCCCCCAGAACCGAGTACACGATTTTCATCGTATCGGAAGGCAGAAGGCGGTCCATCAGCAATAAGACATGGTTAAAAAGATCGGGAAGGGAAATGAAGCCCACTACGGCAGAAAGGAAGATGAGAGCGGGAAAGACCGACAGTACAAAATAGTAGGAAAGGGCCGCCGAAACTTGAAATGTGTGATGCCGCACCAGATCGCGGTACGTGCAGGAGAAGGCCCGCTTCATGCCGCTGAAAGTCACTATCCCAGCATAGTTCGTGACTTGGAGTGGTCACATACCCGGAAGACGGTATTAAGACGCCTAAGAAACGATGGTCACGATTTCGATGTCGTCCTGCTTGTTTTCGAGATGAACCAGCACAGAGTCGTTTCTACGTTCCAAGAGCAAGTCCACGGCAACTTTTCCGCAACGAAGGCCCCGAATGGATAGCTGAGGAATGCCCTCGGGAAGAAAGGGCCGGTCAAAGACGATTCGTCTCCGCTCAGCCTGCACCGTAATTCCCAAACAGCCCTCCAAAATCAGGAAAGGCGCCGCAGCGGCCCAAGCCTGGGGGGAGCAAGCTACCGGATAAAGGGTCGGTCCCTCGTTCGGCCGTCTCTTCAGGCCGCAAAATAATTCCGGTAACCGTCGAAGCTCGACCTCACTGCTTAAATCGAGCAAAGCCAGGAGCACCTGGCCCGCCATCTTCTTCGACGCATACCTGGCCATTCCATTGGCGACAATGGAGTTGTCATGTGGCCATACGGAACCATTGTGGTACGAAAGTGGGTTGTAGCGAGATTCCGTACAGGCGACTGTGCGGATCCCCCACCCGGTGAACGAGTCCTCGTTCATTAGATTGTCCGCTACGCGGCGAGCTCTCTCGGGCGAAACAATGCCGGTGTAAAGGCAATGTCCGGCGTTCGAGGTACGCACCCGGCATGGACGTTTGCGACCGTCCAGCGCTAAGGCGTAGGTGCCGAGATCCTCGCACCAGAATTGCTCCTCGAACTTTGTCCGCAACGTCTCTGCTTGTACTTCGAGCTCGCAGCTTCCATTTAAGTCTCCGAGCATGCGACTCAACCGGGCTGCCGCAAGCTTTGCCGCATAGACATAGCCTTGAACTTCGCACAGAGCAATCGGTGCTTCCGCGAGTTTGCCGTCGGAGTGAAATACTGAGTCGTTGGAGTCTTTCCAGCCCTGTTGAATCAACCCATTGCTGGCGTGTCGAGCGTACTCGACAAAACCGTCGCCATCCACGTCTCCATACTGGTCGATCCATGTCAAAGCCCGCTGAACGTGGGGCCACAACTTCTCGATCAACGGCCGATCTGCGCTACGGTCAAAGTATGCGCCAGCCAGTAACACGAATAAAGGAGTGGCATCGACGCTTCCGTAATAGCGGCCAAACGGGACCTCTCCCAGGATTGCCATTTCACTCCGGCGCATTTCGTGCAGAATCTTCCCCGGCTCGGAGTCGGCGACGTAGTCAACCTTATCGGCCTGCGTGGCGGCGAGGAACTCCAATACTCCTTTGCCGATGTTGGGGTTCAGCCACATGGTCTGAAGCGCGGTAATGATGCCATCGCGGCCAAACACCGTGCTGAACCAGGGAACTCCGGCGTAAGGATAATTACGCTCAGGGTTTCCCGCGATCATCATCTCCAGGTCAGAAATGGAGCGGGCGATCCAGTCGCTGAATCGGGAGTTCGAACTTGTGATTTGAGGAAATCCACGGGAAAGTTCAGCAAGTTCGAAGCGAGCGGCAGACAGACCCTCGGTATAGCCGATAGAGTCTGTGCCAGTCTCGGAACTGCAGCACACTTCGAATTCGATCGTTGCTGGTTCCTTGGGCCGGAGGACAACTTCGAATTCGAGTCCCGCTTGGGATGCCCTCACCCCATTGGCGTCACTTCGAATGCAGGTCTGGCGGACGATGCGGTCCAGACCCTCGTAGGACAAAATAACGGAATTCCCGCTTATTTGTTCTTCGAGTCGCTCTCCTCTTTTTTCCCTCACAGTGCCGCGAACTTCAAAGATGTCGGCGAAGTCGGCATCGAACCCGATGCGAATGGGAACCTGCAAGTCTTCCAGTCCGTGATTGACGAACAGGAGTTTCTCGAAGAAGGAGTCGCGCCATAAAAACCTCGACCGAACCAGATGCAGCGTCCCCCGATGAATAACCATCTCCCCTTCGCTGAACACATCCAGGTTCGCAAGGTCAGCGGTAAACAGGAAATTATTGGTCGCGACGGTTGAACTTAACAATAACGGGCGCGCATTCCACAGATTCAACGACAATTCCGACAGATGCCGCATTCCGTCATAAAACAAGCCTTCCTCCCCCAAACCGGAGGTCTGGACATCCCCCAGCCGGTCGAAGACAAAAAACATTCTGCCGTATTTGAGTACACGAGCCCGATCATCCGCCGGCGACGATGTAGTCGCTATGTAGTACTGGGGGTGCGCGATTCCAGTTCCATCCAATTTAAGGCTCCCTCTTCGACCCTCAGAGAGGTCGATTTTGGATGAATCAGCTGATTGTAGAGCTTCACGTAGTCGCGCGCCATGCGTTCGTCGGTGAAATTCATTTCGAAGTGCTGCCGGCACTCACGCCGGTCAAGTTCGCCAAGCCGCTGGACGGCGTTCACGGCTTCATCAAGATCGCGAACCAGGAAGCCTGCGATCCCATCGGGAATGATTTCGGGAACCGATCCAAACGGGTGGGCGATTACTGGCGTTCCACAAGCCATGGCTTCAATCATCACCAGGCCGAAAGGCTCGGGCCATTCGATCGGGAATAAAAGCGCCGCGGCATTTCCAAGAAACTCTTGCTTCTCCGAAGCCCCTATTTCGGAAATGAATTCAATCAACGGATGGTCGAGCAAAGGCCTAATTTTTCTTTCAAAATAGTTGCGATCGCAGCGGTCGACTTTCGCCGCAATTTTCAACCTCATTCCCGAGCGAATTGCGATTTCGATCGCACGGCCTACCCCTTTTTCCGGTGATATTCGTCCGAGAAATGCCAGATAGTCTCCGCCTGTTTCGTTCAGCGAGAGCGAATTGGCGGGTAGGCCATGATGGACCGTTCCCATCCAGTTGACCCAAGGCAGAGGATGGCGCTGGGCATCGGAGATCGATACCAGCGGAACCTCTGAAAACTCCTTGTAGAAGGGAACCAGGTCGGGCAAGTCTTGCCTGCCATGCAGCGTCGTTATACAGGGCACAGGGACACGCCGGCTCAAAGAGAACTGAAGACAATCGATATGAAAATGGATCAGGTCGAACTCATCGGCCTGCCCAAAAACCCTTTCTACCATCAAAACATGATGTGCCAGCGGATCGATGCAATCAGGATCGAGTCTGAGAGCCGTTTTGCATACGGGATCCAATCGTGCGGTTGTCACCGAGTCTCCGCTGGCAAACAAGGTTACGTCGTGTCCAAGGGAAACGAGCTGTTCCGTGAGCCATGAAACGACTCGCTCGGTTCCTCCGTAAAGCCGAGGAGGCACGCTTTCATAGAGCGGGGCGACTTGTGCAATCCTCATTTGCTTGACTCCGTTTGACCAAAATCCTCGTCCTCTAGTGAGGATCGGCCTGAAAGTGCTATAGATGCTATAGATTGCTATAGATGCTATAGATAAGGTCGCTCTTTCAGATGGCCAATCAGGGAGATACTGTTGTTCGCAAACAACATGATGGCCATTCCCGGCTTGCTTCGCAACCTTTCGACACAACCGGGCAACCAAGGCCGAGTCCAGGGTGCCGCGGACAGGCTGATGCCCATAGAACGGCTGGGGCTGCCAGGGAAATAAGCTCGTTTTCGCTCCCGGGGGCGCATCCAAAGCGAATGAGAGATTGCCCCGGCTCACTTAGGGTAGACGCAGTATTGTGGGGCAGTAAGAAAGCTGAATAAGTTAGAAGCCAAACTAAGCTGTGAATTGAACCAGATTCGGTTGTAATCTGCCCGCTTCCGCTCGCAGCCGCTGGGTCTTCCGCTTGCAGTGAAATTCGACGAGGTGTGTGAAAAATGAAGGTAACTGTCACATTGGCTGGACGCCATAATCGGTCGCGGCAACTCCTTACGCTGGCAGTGTTCGGCGTATTCCTAGGAGGTCTGACCCTGACTGGATGCGGCGCGTCAAAAACTCAGACAACAACCACGAGCCCAACCCCTCCCTCCCAGCCAAGTTCGCCTTCCTCGCCGCCGGTTCCCATCACGTGGTCGCCTTCATCAAGCCCGCTTCCGGCGCCTCCGGCGACAGCACCTCCCAGCGCTTCCAATGATTTTCCGCTTACCATCTCCAGTCCGTCGACCGGGGTCACCACAACCTCTCCAGTTACGGTGGTAGCCTCGGCCACGCCTAAAAACCCAATCTTTTTCATGCGCGTTTATGTTGACCAGCTCGCTGTCTATTACACGTTTACGAATTCGATCAACGCGCAAATATTCATAGCGCCTGGAACTCATGCCCTCGAGGTGATAGCGGAAGACAAGCAGGGATATATCTCAGCGACCATTCTGAACATCACGGTCAGCACGCAGTCGAAAACGACGATCAGCTCGATTCAGGCGATGCCGGGATGGCAGGCTTGCTCCGCGTTGTTCCCGACCGGTTCGGGGCGAGATGGACAAATCTGTGCTGCGGGATTAGGAGCGGCGGATTCCACGATGACACAGAACCAGTCGACTCCATCGATGGACGGGAAATCAACGAAGTTCTCCATGGGTACCGGGCTGACCCCGAACTGCCCGAGTGGATATTGCAACATGTTGAATTTCAATCCCATCGCGGGCGGAGACAATGTCAGCCACTTTATTTACGACTTGTATTTCTACATCGACAATCCCACTGCTTCACAAGCGCTCGAATTTGACCTGAATCAGACATTCGGCGGAAATCGCTGGGTGTGGGGTTCTGAGTGCAACTTCAACGGATCGGGAAAGTGGGACATCTGGAATGATGTCACTGGCTGGCAGCCTACGCAGTTCGACTGCACGCCTTTTCCCGCCAACACCTGGATCCATCTTGTCTGGAACCTGGAGCGCGTCGGAAACCAGGTGCACTACATCAGCCTCAGCGTTGGCGATCAAACCTACAACGTCGACACCTATTACCCCAACCAACCGGATTGGACCCTGGAAGAAATCGATGTCGCTTTTCAAATGGACGGAAACTATAAACAGGAACCTTATAACGTTTGGCTGGATCAAGTGAATCTGACGGCCTACTAAGACAACTGCACTGATTCCGAATCGGCGTCGGCGATTTTGGCAGTGACCGCATGTCTGACCGCTCGCAGACGCTGGTCTTTAGACAACATCTTTTAGCATTCGAGGGGTCGTGAAATGCGAAGCAGGGCATGCTGTTGCTTCAGCCATCGTGCCGCTCTAATTACGGGATCAGTGCTGCTGGCTCTGGTATTAATGCTCGCCGGATGCCAAGGTCTGCCTGCGAATGTGGCCAACTGCTCGGTTACGCCGACTCCTCCCACCAACACCTCGGTTGTTCCGCCGGCGACCGAACCGCCGCCGGCTGCGCGGTGCGCCTTCGGCGTTAACGATCGCAAGTCCGAGAAACAGCGCCAGCGTTCCCTCCCCGGTCCCCATCGTAGCGAACGCCGCGGCGCCGGATCAGATTACACGGTCCGGATTCACGTGGATGGCGCTGCGGTCTTTTCCACCCCGACCTCAACGATCAATCAATACATCTGGATGCCGAATGGACAACCTACCGTGGAAATGGTCGCATAGGATGTCGCCGGGTATATCGCCACGTCCTCCATTCAGTTGAATGTAGTGGCTCAAAACGTCGGCGCCACCGACATCCAGAACAGAACGAATTGGGTTTCCTGCACCACGCTCATTTCTGGCTCGACCTGCGCGGCCCGTGTGGGCGTAGCGCAGTCCAGCTTGGCTCTCCATCAATCCACCCCATCATTGGATCGATCGGCTTCAAGGTTCAGCCCGGGAGGATAACAAGCCTACTCGAATGATCTGTACTGGACTCCTTTAGGCGGCGGCAACAGCGTAAGGCCATTTCTCTTATGACCTTTGGTTTTATATCGACAACGGCAACGCTCCGCAGTCGCTGGCATTCGATGTAAACCAAGCCTTCGGCGGCGCGCGCCGGACTTGGGGAACGCTATGTGATTTCACCCAGACTCATAAGTGGGATATTTGGGATCCCGTGCACGGCGTCCGGATGCCCACCTCGGTGCCCTGCAATCACTTTCCCTGCAACACCTGGATCCACCGTGTGTGGAAACTTGAACGCGTCGGCGATCAGGTTCACTAACTCAGCGTCAGTGTGGCCGATCAGACTTATACGGTGGATACGCCCTACACTGCGCAGCCGAACTGGCACCAGGAAGAGATCGACGTCGCTTTCCAGATGGAGGGGAACGACAAACAGGAGCCGTATAAGGTCCGGCTTGATCAAGTCAGTCGGCTGGCAAATGAACACCGAGCGTTGCGAATTTCTGCCTACGGTGAACGGTCTTTGTGATTACAGAAATTTGCCGATCCCTTCGCTGAGCGCGCGGCACTAACCTGTGCTGGGAGGTTCCTATGCCAGAAAAAGAAACGATGGAGCGCGCTCGGGAGGATGCTCGCGAGGGAAAGTCTCCCAGCTCACAGGCGGGAGAATTCGTTCGGGAAGAAATGCATCACATTCGGGAGGGGAAACATGGTGCGGCTTCTACGAAGCAAGCGATCGCGATCGGGCTCTCGAAAGCGCGGCGCGCGGGCGTAAAGTTGAAAGCGCCAGGCAACGGTCAGACATCCGCCAAGACGGCGGAGCAGGCGCGCCGTGATTATCAGAAAGGCCAGAGCCATTCGTCCCGCAAGCCTTCCGCGAAGCGCTCTCGCGCAACGATCGAAGCTCTAAAAAAGGAAGGTCATACCGCAGCTTCACGTTCGGCCCTTTCCACCGAGCTGCGAGCTGCCGCGAAAAAAAGAGGGGCTTCAGCACGCCGTCGTTCCGCCACCCGGCGCAGGGCAAGCTGACGCAACTTGTTTCGGTCCGACGAGGATTGTCCAATGATTCGAAAACTGAAGACTGGCAGATATCGTTTGTATTCGCGCAAAAAGAACGCTAAGACCGGAAAGCGTCAGAATCTCGGAACCTTCTCCTCTCGTGGTGCGGCAGAGGCGCACGAGAGGGCGGTTCAATATTTCAAGCATCGGTGACCTGACTGCCGTGACGCGGCCAAACTCCTGACACACACGAATGCATCCGATTGCTTCGCGACCGTCCGGGTGTCGGTGCGTCCCGAACAGATTCGCTCTTCCGCGCTCCAAGTCTCTCCGCAGACGTGACGGCAACAGGTATCGCATCGGTCCGTTTCCGCGAAGCCCGCCCGGTCGGTATGCTCCCGCGCCCGCTGTTAGCGAGTCCAAATCCCTCTCGTTGAACCTGGTTTTTTCGCAACCGGTATTAGCCCTCCTGACTGCTCTTTGGTGCTCTGTTACGGCATTTTGACTTTGACA
>Ga0209006_10004127_pt1 | contig 13226 bp, 13 predicted proteins | sample JacPin_JW_Ref_O2_FD_188567 | JGI IMG/M metagenome (GOLD analysis project Ga0209006, IMG submission 188567) | Forest soil microbial communities from Algoma, Ontario, Canada - Jack Pine, Ontario site 1_JW_Ref_O2 (SPAdes) (version 2) | ecosystem: Environmental > Terrestrial > Soil > Boreal... | reverse complement strand
TGATCGATCGGATGGAGCAGATGCTCGGCGCGAGCGCCGGCACACCTCTCGCCGCCGCGCAGGACACATCCTTTACGGACGCCTGACCGGCCCGCTCGGCGGCAGCCCCCATTTCTGGGTTGCCTCATAGCGCTTGGCGTAGCGGTAAAAAGTCGCCTCAAAATAAGCAAACGCAATTACGAAGCCGGCCCAGCCGTCGATGAAGCCGGCCTTGGCAAAGTAGTGTTTCAGAAAGGCCCAGACCGCGTGGCCGAACGCGTTCCCCATCGAAACGCGCTTGTGCGCAAGCTTCGATGCCCCGAGCGACGAATAGCGGTCCATCTTGCGGATGACTTCTTCCAGATTGCTGAACGGAAATTGCCAGATCGCATTGCGCAGCGTGCCAAGCGGCTTGTCGCTCAGCGCCTCATAACCTTCATGCACCGGCTCGAGCGTGTAGCGCATGGAGCCTTTGCGAAAGAGCTGCGGCTGGCGGAAATTCGGATACCAGCCTGAGCCGCGGATGCGGCGGCCCATCATGTAGTTGCGGCGCGGCACGCAATAGACATCGTGCGGCGGCGAGCCGGCTAGCAGTGCCAGGATCTCGTCGCGCACCGCTTCCGTGCAGCGCTCGTCGGAATCGAGGCTGAACAGCCATTCGTGGCGGCACGCCTCGATCGCACGATTGCGCAGATCGCCGAAACCCTTGAACGGCACCTGCACCACGCGCGCGCCGAGACTTTCGGCAATCTGGGCCGTGCCGTCGGTGCTGTTGGAATCGACGACGACGATCTCGTCGGCCCACAGCACCGTTTCGACGGCGGCCTTGATCTTCTCGGCTTCGTTATAGGCCAGGATGAAGGCGGAGATTTTCTGCATGCTGCCGCTGCCGCCGCTTCACTTCGGCTGGCCGCGCGCGGCCAAAATCGCCAGCCACAGATAGACCGCAAGCAAGACGGTCTCCGCGAGCACGACAAGGGCGCTGCCGCCATAGACTTGCGGAAAGAACACCTCGACCACCGCCATCGACACGACCGCCGTAAGCCAGACGACCGCGCCCCAGGCCGCCGCAAGCCACAGCCCGACGGCAGCGACCAGATCGATCACGGCAAAGAACACGGTCGCAGTCTGCCAGGCGACCGTGTGCGATTCGAAGCCTTCATCCGCCGGAGCGCCGATCCCACAGACTTGCGTCCAGTGGTAGAGTCCCTTGAGCAGCGACACGGCCGCCATAACGCGCAGAAAAAGAACGAGATATTCCGCCCAGGAGCCTGACGGCGTTGCGGTTTTGCCGACATGCACCGGTTCAAGGAGATCGCTGGGACGGGTCGGTGTTTTCTGCGCTCGCTCGGCCATGGCTGCTCGGCGTTTGGCATTTGACGTGGGCGCGAGTCAATGCCGGGTAGCCCGGTGCAGGGCAGCCAAGTGGCGCGCAGAGTGGCACGACGCCGGGGTAACGGCTAAGACTTGCGGCATCACACTGCGTGCCGCCTGAAGGAGTTGAAACGATGGCGATCAAATTTGGCCGCCCGCTCGAGCACACCCGTCATTGGCCGCCCTCGCAAGAGCCGCCGAGCGCGCAGAGCCTCGACCTGGCGATCCGCCCGCGTCGCAACCGCCGCACCGAATGGGTTCGGCGCATGGTGCGCGAACACGTGCTGACCACGGACGATCTGATTTGGCCGCTCTTTGTCGTCGAGGGCGCCAACGTGCGAAGTCCGGTCGCATCCATGCCGGACGTGGAACGGCTATCGATCGATCAGGCGGTGCGCGCGGCCGAACGCGCCGCCAAGCTGACCATTCCGTGCATCGCGCTCTTTCCCTATACCGAGCCGGACAAGCGCGACGATCTCGGCTCCGAAGCGCTCAATGCCGAGAACCTGATTTGTCAGGCGGTGCGCGCCATCAAAAAAGAAGTGCCTGAAATCGGCATCCTGTGCGACGTCGCGCTGGATCCCTATACCAGTCATGGGCACGACGGCCTGATCCGCGATGGCGTCATTCTCAACGACGAGACGGTGGCGGTTTTGGTGCGTCAGGCGCTGGTCCAGGCCGAGGCCGGCTGCGATATCATTGCCCCCTCTGACATGATGGATGGCCGGGTCGGGGCGATCCGCGCGGCACTCGATACCGCGGGCTTCGGCGACGTTCAGATCATGGCCTATGCGGCCAAATATGCGTCGGCGTTTTATGGACCTTTCCGCGATGCCGTGGGCTCGAATGCGACCCTGATCGGCGACAAGCGCACCTATCAGATGGACCCATCAAACAGCAACGAAGCGCTGCGCGAAGTCGAGCTCGATATTGCCGAAGGGGCGGACATGGTGATGATCAAACCTGGCCTGCCCTATCTGGACATATTGCACCGCGTCAAAGAAACCTTCGGAATGCCCACCTATGCCTATCAAGTTTCTGGAGAATATGCCATGATCATGGCTGCAGCGGGGAACGGATGGCTGGACGGCGATAAAGCAATGACCGAGAGCCTGATCGCTTTCAAGCGAGCAGGTGCCGACGGCGTGCTGAGCTATTTTGCGATCAGGATTGCGGAGAAACTAAAAAAGAGCGCCATCTGAAAATTCCATATCCCGCCGGGGACAAGGACGAAGGCGGTTTGGTTATGCGTGAGGATGACAAGCTCGGGCACGTTGTGCCGTTATTGCGCCGAACGATCGTGCTGGTGGTGGTGATCATCGCGGTGCCGGTGATCCTATGGACAATCACCGGTTTCGTACGCACCTACGTGGGCCCGCCGCGTGTTCCGACTTTCCGTCAGCTCGCTGCAACCGCCACGATCAACGCTGCCTCCTCCGTCGGCGCCGGCCCGCAGGCCGTGGCGCAGTTGCCGCAGGACACAGGTGGGTCTGGACCGGTCGTGGAAGCGCGCGCGACCGTCAGCGACGCCCGCGACAGTGTCGGCTTTAAGGGCGACCAAACAGCGGAAGCGAACCCGCAAGGCGCGCCGCTCGCAAGCGATGCCGCGGGAGTTTCGCCCTCGCCGCTCGGCGCGCCGGGCGGCAACAGCACGACGGGAGCACTCGCTGCCGCGCAGCCGACCCCGGGCGGCGACGAGGGAAACGACTCGCTTTCTGCCGCAACGCCCTTGCCCGGCCCGATCCCGCTGCCGCGCCGCCGCCCGCGTGACATCGAAACGCGCACCGCCGACAACGCGTCCGACGTACCGCTCCCGCGCCGACGGCCCGAAAGCCTAGGCTCAAACACACCGACGGACGGAAGTTCGGGCAGCAGCCCGCTCGGATTCATCCAAAATATCTTTCACTGAAAGACAGACATAGCGGGTGGCGCATAGACGCTGCGCGGCCTCTTTCGCTATCCGCGATTTGCTACTCGCGGGCCGTACCGCTCGGCATGCGGACCGGCTGATAGCCGGCGACCGCGAATGCCTGAAAAATCTCCTCGGCGTGCGCCGCATCGCGGGTCTCAACAGTTACGTCGAGCTTCGCTCCCTTGGCCGGAATATCGAGGAACAACCGATGATGATCGACGCTGAGAATGTTGGCGCCGAACGCGCCGAGCATGCTGGCGATCTGGCCGAGAATTCCAGGACGATCGGGTATGGTCAGGCGGAAAGAAACGATGCGATCGTCGCGTTCCAGTTCGCGCACCATGATCGAGGCGAGAATGCGAGGATCGATATTGCCCCCACAGAGGATGAGACCGACCTTGCGCCCATGAAATCGCTTCGGCTCGGCCAACAGCGCCGCGAGTCCGGCGGCGCCGGCACCTTCCGCCATGGCCTTCTGCAGGATGAGGAAGGCGTTTACCGCGCGCTCGATCTGGGCTTCGTCGACCAGGACGATGTCGCGCACCAGTTCGCGCACCACCGGTAAGGCGAGCTTGCCGACATTCTTCACCGCAATGCCTTCGGCGAGCGTGGCGCCTCCGCACGGCCGGCTGGCGTCATGGGTCGCGTTCCACATCGAAGGATAGAGCGCGGCTTCAACACCGATAATTTCAATCGACGGCTTTTTCGCGCGCGCCGCAATGGCGCAGCCGGCAACCAGCCCACCGCCGCCGATCGGAATGATCAGCACGTCGAGGTCGGGACGGTCTTCGAGCATTTCAAGCGCGATCGTGCCTTGCCCGGCGATGATCAGCGGATCGTCGTAGGGATGCACCCAGACCAGATTTTGCGCCGAGGCGATGGCCTCGGCCCGCGTTTGCGCGTCGGCAACCGTCTCGCCGTCGAGGATGACGGTGGCCCCGAGCTTCTCGGTCGCCTTGATCTTCACGAATGGCGTGGTCACCGGCATGACGATGGTGGCCGGAACGGCGAGCCGCCGGGCGTGATAGGCCACGGCCTGGGCATGATTGCCGGCGGACATGGCGATCACGCCGCGGCGCCGCTCATCGGCGGTGAGCGCCGCGAGCTTCACGCAGGCGCCGCGTTCCTTGAACGAATTGGTGACCTGCAGATTCTCGTATTTGACGAACACTTCGGCACCGGTCAGCGCGGATAGTGGCGGTGCCGGCAAGAGCGGCGTGCGCAAGACCTTGCCGGCGATCGTCTGGCGGGCGCTCTCGATGTCGGCAAGCGTGACCATGGCTCACTCTTTTTCCCGGTTTGGGCAAAGGCCGGTTCGCAAATTGCCTGCGTCGGCTTTGTCCCGCCAGAGGGAACGCGGCGTTACATTGTCCACGGTTTGCATTTCAGCTCAGCGATCATTTCGATTTGCCAAATGATTGGTTGGCGCCCATTTACCCTGCCGCTGCCGGTTCCCCTTCGGGCGGCCCCGAAAGCCCGCGAGATTGGGAGGGTTGCATGTACGCCGCCTCCGGCGCGCCGATTTTGGCCTTTGCCATGTCGCTATTCTCGGGCAATCTAGTGGCGGCCGGATAGACTCAGGTTGTTTGAAAAAGGGCGTTCCGACGCTAGCGTAATGGCGACAGTGAATGCGATAATGACGCAAGCCGCAGTGAACTAATGCCTTGACCCAGCATTCCCGCGATACGCCGCAATTTTATCTGACCGCGCCGTCCCCGTGCCCCTATCTCGCCGGCAAGGAAGAGCGCAAAGTCTTCACCCATCTGGTCGGCGAGCGCGCCGCAGAGCTCAACAATATCCTGACCCAGGGCGGCTTCCGCCGCAGCCAATCGATCGCTTACCGGCCGGCTTGCGAAGGCTGCCGCTCCTGCGTGTCGGTGCGGGTCGTGGCGGCCGAATTCACACCGAGCCGCAACTTGCGGCGCATCCTCAGCCGCAACGCCGACATCGTCGGCGACATGAAAATCGCGGTGCCGACATCGGAGCAGTATTCGATCTTCCGCGCCTACCTCGATTCGCGTCACCGCGACGGCGGCATGGCCGACATGACCGTGCTCGACTATGCGATGATGGTCGAGGACAGCCACATCGAGACACGGGTGGTTGAATACCGGAGACGCGTGAGCGATGGAGCCGGACGGCAAGCCGGCGATCTGATTGCCGTCGCCCTGACCGACGTGCTCAGCGACGGGCTCTCGATGGTCTATTCGTTCTTCGAACCGGATGAGGCGGCGCGCTCGCTCGGCACCTTCATGGTCCTCGACCACATCACGCGCGCCCGGCAGATGGGACTTTCCTACGTCTATCTTGGCTATTGGGTGCGCGGCTCCCGCAAGATGGACTACAAAAGCCGCTTCCTACCGCAGGAGCGGCTGACGCCGGACGGCTGGGCACGGGCGAAATAGGCCACGCGGCGTTTGCAACGGGCCAGAGCGCGTTTCGCTTAATTGAATCAGAGTGCTTTAATATCTTGGAAGCGTCTCCCCCTCTCTCGCGTCATGCGCGGGCTTGACCCGCGCATCCCGATCGTCAGGGCTCAGTGCCTACCTGAGCGGGATGGCCCGGGACATAGGCGAGCGAAGCGAAGCCGTTCTTCGAACGGCTAAGCCCGGCCATGACGACACGATTAGGGTCGCGCAAGCCATTCCTGGCTAGCCGCCTTTTCCCTCGCCGTTCTTGTCACTGCTCATGGCGTTTCCGGCCGAGCCGTTGGCGAACTTGTTGGTCTTTGGAAAGCCCTTTGGAGCCAAACGCCCTGCGTCGCCGCGATTGCCGCGCCAATCCGCGAGCTCCTTCAGCGACAGCGTGAACACGCGGCCAGCCGTGTCGGTCCAGCTCAAACCCTTCTCCGCCTCGAAGGTCCTGATGTCGCAGAGCCCGCCATCCTTGTGGCGCTGCAGCCGTACGCCCCGCCCGCGCGTCATCTCCGGCACCTGATCGATCGGGAAGACGATCATTTTGCGATTGTCACCGATCACCGCCACCAGCTCGCCGAAGGCCGGCGCAATGGCGCGCGCTTCGTCAGGCGTGGTCACGTTGAGCAACTGCTTGCCCTTGCGGGTATTGCCGACGCACTCGTCCTCAGCGACGATGAATCCCCTGCCCTCTTTGCTGCCGACGATGAGCTTGCGACCGCCCTCGTAGCGAAACACCGAAACGACGTCGGCTTCCTGCTCGAGCTCGATGAACAGCCGGATCGGCTCGCCGTGCCCACGGCCGCCCGGCAGCTTCCCGGCATCGATCGTGTAACAACGGCCGTTGGTGGCAAACACCAGGAGCTTCGATGTCGTCTCCGCGAAGAAGGCAACCCTAAGCCCGTCATCGGCCTTGAACGTCAGATTGGAGAGGTCGGCTACCTGTCCGCGTAGTGCGCGGATCCAGCCTTTCTCGGAAACCACGATGGTGACCGGCTCGCGCTCGACCAAGGCCTCTTCGATCGCGGCGTCGTCGTGCGCCGGCGCCTCGGCAAAGCCGGACCGGCGCTTGCCGAGCGGCGTCTTCGGTCCGTACTTTTCGCGTACCTCGCGGATCTGGCCGGAAATCGTTTTCCACTGCGCCTTTTCAGAGCGCAGCAGATCTTCAAGCGACTTCTTCTCCACGCGGAGGTCTTTGTCCTCCTGGCGGATCTCCATCTCCTCGAGGCGGCGCAGATTGCGCAGCCGCATGTTGAGAATGGCGTCGGCTTGCACGTCGGTGAGCTTGAATGTCTTGATCAGAACCGGCTTCGGCTCATCCTCGGTACGGATGATCTTGATGACCTTGTCGAGGTTGAGATAGGCGATCAGATAGCCGCCGAGCATTTCGAGACGATGCTCGATCTGGCTCAGCCGATAGCGCGAACGCCGTATCAGCACATCGCGCCGATGCGCGAGCCACTCGCTCAGCGCCTCGGCAAGTCCCACCACCTTGGGAATGCGGCCGCGCACCAGCACATTCATGTTGAGCGGTATGCGGCTCTCCAGCTCGGTGAGCTTGAACAGGCTCTCCATCATCAACGCCGGATCGACGCTGCGCGAACGCGGTTCGAGCACGAGCCGCACGTCCTCGGCGGATTCGTCACGCATGTCGGCGACGAGCGGCAGCTTCTTTTCGTTGATCAGTTCGGCGATGCGCTCGACGAGACGCATCTTCTGCACCTGCCAGGGGATTTCGGTCACGACGATCTGATAAGTGCCGCGGCCGGTCTCTTCGGTCTTCCAGCGCGCGCGCAGCCGAAACGAGCCGCGTCCCGTGGTATAGGCTTCGGCAATGGCTTCCGGCGGATCGACGATCAAGCCGCCGGTGGGAAAATCTGGCCCGGGTATGTATTTCAAGAGCGTGCGGCTCCGCGCATTCGGCGTCTCGATCAAATGCAGCGCCGCGTCGCACAGTTCGGCGATATTGTGCGGCGGAATCGACGTCGCCATGCCGACCGCGATGCCTTGCGAACCGTTCGCCAGCAGATTGGGAAATGCCGCCGGCAGCACCACCGGCTCTTGCGACAGGCCATCGTAGTTCGGCCGGAAGTCGACGGCGTCCTCATCGATGCCGTCGAGCAGAAGCCGCGCGGCTTCGGTCAGACGCGCTTCGGTGTACCGATAGGCTGCGGCATTATCGCCGTCGATGTTGCCGAAATTGCCCTGGCCGTCGACCAACGGGTAACGCGAAGCGAAATCCTGCGCGAGCCGCACCAAGGCATCATAGATCGCCTGGTCGCCGTGCGGATGGAAGTTACCCATCACGTCGCCGACGATCTTGGCCGACTTCTTGAACGTGGCGCCTGGATCGAGGCGCAGGAGCCGCATGCCGTAGAGAATGCGGCGATGCACGGGCTTGAGCCCGTCGCGCGCGTCGGGAAGCGCGCGGTGCATGATGGTCGAGAGGGCGTAGTTGAGGTAGCGCTCTTCGAGCGCCTCGCGCAGGGAGATCTCCTGCACGTCGCCGCCGGCAGGCTCCTGGGGAATCACTTTCTTAGCCATGGGCCAGAGCGGTAGCGCGGTTGCGCGCACCGAACAAGGGATGGAGGCGCCTGCCGGGTTCCGTTCCGGTTCCCGACTGATTGCCGTCGCGCTGACACAAAGGTTTCGCCGCCGCGGGGCGATAAATGCCCGTGCAAACACGAAGGACCGATCATGATTTTAAAATCCCTATTGACCGCTGCATGCGCCGTCGCGATCGCTGGCACATGCGCCATTGTCTCGACCGCGCCGGCGCGTGCACAGGACGTGCAGGCGGAGCTGCTCGGCCTCCACCAATTGTGCGATCACGGCGACCGCAGAGCTTGCGTGCGCTTCGGCATGATCTTGGGCCGCATGCAGGAGCGGCATGTCGAATGGCGGCGCGTCCACCCCGAATGGTTGTGGTGGGAACGATAAGCTGATCGCCGAAACGTCATTGACCGTCGTTCAAGAGGTCGAGCGGCAGACGGCCGCGACGAAACGGGCGCGCGCGTCGGGCAGCGCCAGACCGCGTGGCCCAAAGGCGTGGCGGTCGAGAAAAAAGCCGGTCAGCGTGAAGGCGTCGGCCACGTCGGCGGCGCTGGCCGGTTCATGGTCGGAACGCAGGAAATCGGGAAGCCGCATAAGCCGGTCGCGATACGCTTCCCCTGCTGCGCGCGACACCGCGCGGCCGGAACGCGGCGACACATAAATCAAATCGTCCTTCGCGCCGGTCGCGGCGCAGGACGAAAGATCGAGACCGAAACCGAGCTCGGCGAGAAAAATAAGCTCGAACTGCGCGATCATCGGTGCCACCGCCGCCGAGTCTTCGAGCCGGTCGAGGATCATTTCCAGAGCACGGTGAATGTTGGCATGCGGCTCGCGCTCGGCGAGAAGCCGGCAAAGGGCGGCCAAATGGGTCACGCCGTGCACGGCGTGGGCCGCCGTCAGAAAGCCGGCGGCTCGCAGATGCGTACCTTCGACCGCATAATTGCCGAGGTGATCGTCGAGCCGCGCCCGCCAGGTCGCGCGCAGAGAATTCCCTGGCTGCAAAACACCCCGCATTCGGGTGCTTGTGCCACCGCGCACCAGCCCCAGATGGCGCCCGCGTTCCTGCGTCATCAATTCAACAATGACACTGGTCTCGCCGTGGCGTTTAACGCCGAGCACAATGGCTTCATCGGTCCATTGCATGTCGATTATGTATGTGCGGCGCCTCGTGCCGTCATCCCAATCCTATCACTCAGGCGGAAACTCCAGCCCCATCTCGCGGTAACGCTGCGGATCGTCGCTCCAGCCTTCCCGCACCTTGACGAATAAAAAAAGATGCACCGGGTGCTCGAGGGCCGCCGCGATTTCGGTGCGCGCCGCGGCGCCGATCGCCTTGATGGTCTGGCCACCCTTGCCGAGGACGATCTTGCGCTGGCTTTCCCGTTCCACGTAGATCGTCTGCTCGATGCGTACCGCGCCGTCCTTCAGCTCTTTCCAGATCTCGGTCTCGACGGTCGACTGGTAGGGCAATTCCTGGTGCAGCCGCAGATAAAGCTTTTCCCGCGTGATCTCGGCGGCAAGCTGGCGGAGCGGTGCATCGGAGATCTGATCCTCCGGGTAAAGCCAAGGCCCCGCCGGCACTTCCCCGGCGAGATAGGCTCTCAGGTCACCGACGCCGTCGCCGGATCGCGCCGAGATCATGAAAGTGGCAGCGAACGCCGACCGTTCGTTGATTGCTTGCGCGAGCGCGAGCAATTTCAGTTTGTCGATCAGGTCGACCTTGTTGAGCACCAGCACCTTCGGAGCGCGCACCTCGGCGAGGCCGCGCAGGATCGCCTCCTCGTCCTCCTGGATCCCCTTATGCGCGTCGATGAGAAAGGCGACGATGTCGGCGTCGTGCGTACTGCCCCAGGCGCTTCCGACCATGGCGCGATCGAGCCGACGACGCGGGGCGAAGATGCCGGGCGTATCCACAAAAATAAGCTGCGCCGCGCCTTCCATCGCGATGCCGCGAATAAGCGCACGGGTGGTCTGCACTTTCGGGGTGACGATCGAGATTTTGCTGCCGACAAGCGCGTTGAGCAGCGTCGATTTGCCGGCATTAGTCGCGCCGATCAGCGCGACAAAGCCGCAACGCGTGGCAGGTGACGGGAGCTCAGCCATTGGCGCGTTCTGGCTTGACGCCCTCGCGCGCCATCATGGCGGCGGCCGCGGCCTGCTCGGCCGCACGTTTCGAGCGGCCCAAACCTTCGGCGGGATCGAACTTCGGCAAATGGACGGAGACGCGAAATTCCGGATCATGGTCCGGGCCGGACCGGGCAACCTCCCGGTAGGCCGGCGTGGGGAGACCGCGCGCCTGCGCCCATTCCTGCAACACCGTCTTGGGGTCACGGACTGGCTGCGCCGTGGTGCGCAAGCGCTCCTGCCAAAGGCGCCCGACCATGGCTTCGGCGGCCGGGAAGCCGCCGTCGAGATACACGGCACCGATCAGCGCTTCGCAGACGTCGGCCAAAATCGCCGGCCGCTTGCGACCTCCCGCGTTGGCCTCCGACGATCCGAGACGGATAGCAGCGCCAAGATCGATGGCGCGGGCCATATCCGTGCACGTCTCCTTGCGCACCAGGTCGGCGAGCCGCCGCGATAATTCACCCTCGTCGGCTTTGGGGAAGGCACGAAACAGCATGTCGGAAATGACCAGGCCGAGCACGTGATCGCCGAGGAATTCGAGCCGCTGATAGCTGCCGACGCGATTGCGGACGCCTTTGAGCGAGGAGATATGCGACAGCGCGCTGTCGAGCAGAGAGATATCCTTGAAGCGATAGCCGATGCGGTCCTCAAGCGAACCGTCGCCGCGGCGACGGCGGCGGGGAGGATCCTTTGGTGCTTCGGCAGCCGCCGCCCCAGCTCCCGGCTGGGCATCGACGGCAGGCGGCTCTTGCAGCGTGACGACCGATTTTGCTTTTGGGCGCCTTGTCATCGAACCAAGCGGAACAAACGGTCCCATCGCACCGTCCAAGGCCAACGCCAGAATTCCCAGGCATGGCCGTCCCGGATCGAAAAGAAGATGATCTGCGCCTTGCCGATGATGTTCTCGTAAGGCACGTAGCCGACGGCGTTGAGCACACGGCTGTCGGTCGAGTTGTCGCGGTTGTCGCCCATCATGAAGTAACGGTCGGGCGGGACGTTATAGACATCGGTATTATCGTAGATGCCGTTATCGGTCATATCGAGTGTCGTGTAGGTCACGCCGTTCGGCAGCGTTTCGCGGAAACGCCGTATCGTCTGCGGCGAACCGTCGTCATCGGTGGTGAAATCCTCGATGCGCTCGCGCTTGACCGGCTGCCCATTGATGTTGAGGACTCCGTGGATCATCTGGATGCGATCGCCCGGAAGCCCGATCACCCGCTTGATGTAGTCATCGGTCGAGCCCTCCTTCGGCAGGTGGAAGACGACGACGTCGCCGCGATCGACCGGCTGGCCGATGATGCGGCCGCTGAACACCGGCGGCGAGAACGGGAACGAATAATGACTGTAGCCGTATGAGTATTTGGATACGAAGAGAAAATCGCCGATCAACAGCGTCGGGATCATGGAGCCCGAGGGGATGTAGAACGGCTGAAACAGAAATGTGCGAATGACCAGCGCGATGATCAGGGCGTGAATAATGACCCGCACGACTTCGGCGAATCCGCCCTCGTTCCGTTTTGTCCCGGTTTGCACGCTCATCGGCCTATGGTTCCATTCGACTGAAATTGCGCCCGGCGATCTTGTAACCGCTGGGCAGAAGCCACGCAATTGCACGCGCGCCGGGCGCCCGGCCCGATCCAATCGCCTTTACTTAGGAAGGTCATGCGCTTAGCGGAAGGTCCGGCGGATATGACAAAATTGTCATGCCGGACCACAACCGGCTTGCGCGGCATTGCCAGGCGGACAAGAGCCACCGTCAAGCTCCGGGCAGCGGGATCGCCGAGATCACCACGAACGCGTGGGCAGTCGGTCCTTCGTCAGTGATGGTCAGATCGATGCGCGCCTCGTAGCCCGCAGGCGTCAGGTCGGCAAGGCGCTTCCTGGCTCCGCCGGTGAGTTGGAGCGTCGGCCGTCCCGATGGCAAGTTGACCACACCCATGTCGCGCCACCACACGCCGGCGCGCAGGCCGGTGCCGAGCGCTTTGGCGCAGGCCTCCTTGGCGGCAAAGCGCTTGGCATAGGTTTCGGCGCGGTTTCGCCGTTTGTCGGCCTTAGCGCGCTCGATCGTGGTGAAGACACGATCGAGAAAGCGATCGCCGTGGCGCTCGATAACTTGGGCGATGCGGCGCGCATCGCAAATATCCGACCCGATTCCAATAATCATGATGCGCTGCTGGCTCTGCGCAGGCGTCCGCGCTCGATGGCGGCCTGCATTTTGCGGACGCTTGCTTCCAATCCCTCGAAGATTGCGTCGCCGATCAAAAAATGCCCGATATTGAGCTCGACGATTTCCGGCAAGGTTGAAATTCCCTCGGCGCTGAGGAAATCGAGACCATGCCCGGCATGCACCTCGAGGCCGGCTTGCGCGGCGAGCGAGGCCGCGTGCGCGATGCGGGCGAATTCGGCGGCGGCGGCGGCACCGTCATGGGCCGCCAGCGCCTCGCACCAGGTGCCGGTATGAATCTCGATCACCGGTGCCGCAACGGACACCGCCGCATCGATTTGCTGCGGGTCAGGCGCGATGAAAAGCGAAACCCGAATGTCAGAGGCGGCCAGCCGCGCCACCGCTTCGCCTACGGCGGCGCGCTGGCCGGCAACGTCGAGCCCGCCTTCGGTCGTGCGCTCCTCGCGCCGCTCGGGCACCAGACAAGCCGCATGCGGACGAATCGTGCAGGCGATTTCCACCATCTCGCGCGTCGAGGCCATTTCGAGATTGAGCGGCCTGTTGATCCTGGCCTTCAGCCGCAGGATATCGTCGTCGATAATGTGGCGGCGATCTTCGCGCAGATGCGCCGTGATGCCATCGGCCCCGGCCGCGATCGCGATTTCCGCCGCCTTCACCGGATCGGGGTGCCGGCCGCCGCGGG
>Ga0209006_10004126_pt1 | contig 13227 bp, 10 predicted proteins | sample JacPin_JW_Ref_O2_FD_188567 | JGI IMG/M metagenome (GOLD analysis project Ga0209006, IMG submission 188567) | Forest soil microbial communities from Algoma, Ontario, Canada - Jack Pine, Ontario site 1_JW_Ref_O2 (SPAdes) (version 2) | ecosystem: Environmental > Terrestrial > Soil > Boreal... | reverse complement strand
AGTGCCTGCAGTGGAATCGCGGCGAGACGGTCGCCGAACGGCACGGTCGCAGGCCCGGTGTATAGCAGCGCCCCGAAGGCAAAGCGCTCGCCGAGGCGCTCGCGCATGAGCCGTAGGCCTTGGAAGTCTGCTCGTCCGGCGGTTGCGGCTGCCTTCGCCTGGATCCCGACGACGCTGCCGTCGCGGCGTTCGAGGACCATGTCGACCTCGTGCCCACCTCGGTCACGAAGGTGGAATGCCTGCGGGGGGTCCGGATCGACGCTTGCCTGACGCACGATCTCCATGACGACGAACGTCTCGATCAACGCTCCGGCGATCTGAGGATCGCTCCAGACACGCTCGGCGTTCGCGCTGAGCAGGTACGCCAGCAGGCCGCTATCGACAATGTGCAGCTTCGGCGCCTTGCCGAGCCGGCTGAGCAGGTTCGAGTGCCATGCCGGGAGGCGGTAGACCAAGAACAGCGTCTCGAGCAGGTCGACGTGTGCGCGGACCGTGTTCGCGGCGATTCCCAGATCGCGTGAGAGGTCGTTCAGGTTCAGCGTGGAGCCGGTGGCTGCCGCGACGGCGCCGAGCAGCCGGCGCACGTTGGCGCGGTCGTGCACGCGGGCGATGCTCCCCAGATCGCGATCGAGGACCGTGCCGAGATAAGAGGCATAGAACGAGACGCGGCGATCGGGCGCGCGCCGGCGCGCCTCGGGAAACCCGCCCGCGACGAGCATCTGCGCATGCGCGCGGCGTTCGCTTGCAGCGTCGAGAACGTGCGGCGGCCTGCCCGCGAACAGCGTCGCGATCAGCCCTGGCGGCACTCCCCACAGCTCGGCCTGGGAGAACGGCCACAGTTGCAGATACTCCGCACGCCCAGTGAGTGCATCCGCGATCGTGGGCGCCGTCAGGATGTTCGCCGATCCGGCTAGCAGATAGCGCCCTGGACGCTGATCCTCGTCGACCGACTGCTTGATCGCGAGCAACAGAGCCGGAGCACGCTGCACCTCGTCGATCGCCACCGGTGTCTGCAGGTCGGCCACGAAGCCCGTCGGATCCTCGTTCGCGCCGCGGCGTCTGGCATCGTCATCGAGGGTGATCACGGGCCTGCTGGTCTCGCCCTCGGCGATCTGCGCCACTAGCGTGCTCTTGCCCACCTGGCGAGCTCCGAGCACGACGACGACCCTCGTATCCGCAAGCGCGGCCTGCACGTTTGCCCGCAGGTGACGGGCAACAAGCGCAGGTGCTCCCGTGGAAGACGGATCCGATCCTGGCATATCCGCAATCAGAGTTCAGCGGATCCGCAATATCCACACCGCAGATCCGCAATATCCAGACCGCAGATCCGCGACTCGCCCCTCGTCTGAGCGTTAGCGGATCAGCACGGGGTTGCTGTAGGCGGAGACGTGTGCGCCGTCGGTGACCTGGATGAGCGCCTTGTAGAGGCCGTGCTGTACGCGCACGACGCGGCTGAAGGTGGAGTAGTCGGGGTTGGTGGCGCCTTTGACGACGGTGCCGCCCTTGTTGAGCGACTTGCCGGGCTGCAGTAGCTGGAAGCCGACGAGCGCGCCGGCCTCGGCGGGGGTGACGGTGCCGTAGAGGCGTGCGTAGCCCCGGCGCTTGGTGGAGCGCACGTGGAAGCTGACGCGCACGGCGACGCCCTCGTTGATCACGGGGCTCGCGATTTCGGGTTTGCCGACGGTGACGACGCGCAGCTGCGCGTTGTAGTTGAGCCCGAGGTAGGGGAAGGAGAACGCTCCGGTGGCGGTGGTGAGCTCGGGGTTGCCGATCACCTGGAAGCCGGTTGTGTAGGGGAAGGAGTTGGCCTGCAGCTCGACCTCGTGGTTGGCCGATCCGGTCCCCGAGAGGGTGCCCTCCACGAGCAGCGGGCTGCCGAAGGTCACGGGGTTCGGCACGCCGACGATCGCCAGCGACAGGGGCACCTTGGGCGTCGTGAACGTCCGCTGGGGCCCTGGGGTGGCGCCGGAGGGGCTGGTAGCGAGGATCCGGTAGTGGTAGGTGGTCAGCGGCGCGAGGCCGGTGATCGCCTGGCTGACCTTGATCGTGCCGGTGCCGCTGCCGGCGGGCGCGAGCGGCGTCTCGGAGCTGTAGCCGTGCGTGCTGCCGTACTGGAATACGTAGTTGGTGGCCTGCCCGCGCGGGTTGACGCTGCCGTTGAGCGTGGCCGTGGAGTACGTGATTGCGGAGGCGGCGAGCGTGTTCGCGGCGGGGGCTGAGGCGGCCTGCGCGGCTACGGGAGCGACGGCGAGGACGCTCGCGGCGAGGCCTAGGGCGATAAGCGCCCGTGCCGGACGAATGGCACCGCGAAGAGTTCTCTGCCGCGACGTACTTGCTGCCTGGGGGCTGCTCGAGAAGATCATGTGACGAGCATACCCGCGGGTGTGGCTTCGGAAACCCGATCGCGCCGCTCCTGTCTCGTCAATTTCACAAAAGTCCACCCATCGGATTGGGGCCCGCCGGCTAGGCGCATCGACCCAGTAGGCCCGGCGCGCATCCACAAATTGACCTCAGTTTTGACTCTCGGAATTTAAGCGCACTTTGCATCTAAAGTTGCATGACAAATAGGGCATGATTGTGCGTCTAAAAACGAGTATTTACATCTCAAGCCAATGGCCAATTTCGCGTTTGTGGGCTTGAAATCCGACAAGGTATGGGCGCCTAGCTACGGCTGTCCAGATGCGTTTCTACAAATGAAGCCTTGTGCAGTCGGCGAAGATGGTGTCTAATGCATTGCGAGAGATAGGAACGCAACGTCAGTAGACCGTGCAGCGCGGGGGGCCGCGTCCTGGAGGGCGTAATCGGGCCGCCTTAGGGATAGCCGTATCTCGTAGGGAATTCGATCAACGATCGTTTTCGGCGCCGGCTCCGTCTGAGGCGGGTGGCGACGCCGGACACAGGGAGCTATGGATAGCAAGATCGCAGATCCGGGAGTGGCCGCCATCGATGGCAGAGCCGCGAGCGCCGCGAAGCGGATCGGACCGCTGGGCACACTCCGAGCGAACGCTCCGATCGCCGAAAGCAGAGGCCTGTCGGCGAGCATGCTGCGGGACTCGATCTTCCGCCGAACCCTGGTCGTCGCCGACACCGTGGCGATCTTGAGCGCCTTCCTGGTCACGATCGCGCTGTCCTCGAAATCTCTGCAGCTGACGTGGGCGAGCATCGCCGGGCTACCGATCCTGCTAATCGGGGCGAAGATCTTCGGGCTGTATGACCGCGACGACGCGCTCCTTCGCAAGACGACGCTCGAGGAGGCGCCGAAGCTCTTCCAGGTGGCCACGCTGTGTGCGCTCGTCTCTTGGCTGACGGGCGGCCTGATCGTCGAAGGCACGCTCGATCGCCACCAAGCGGTGTTCCTATGGCTTCTCCTGGCGGCGCTTTTGATCCTCACGCGCACCATCGCTCGTGCCTTCGCGCTTCGGATCGCGCCTGCCGAGCGCTGCTTGTTCATCGGCGACTCGGATGGCGCAAAGACGATTCGCTCGAAGCTGAGCGGCAACGGCGGGATCAAGGCGAGCCTGGTAGCTCATCTTGACCTCGACAAGATCGCACCGTGGTCGACGGACACCCACTCGGCGGAGCGACTTGCCGAGGTGCGCGCGCTCGCGCAGCATCTCGACATCCAGAGGGCGATCATCGCGCCTCGTAGCGCCGACGCCGGTGAGATGCTCGATCTCGTGCGCACGCTGAAGGCGGTGGGCGTGCGTGTGAGCATCCTGCCGCGCCTGCTGGAGGTAGTGGGCTCGTCGGTCGTGTTCGACGACCTGCACGGTGTGACGGTCATGGGCGTCAGGCGCTTCGAGCTCACACGCTCCTCGGCCGCCGTGAAGCGGACGTTCGATCTGCTCTACACGACGGTCGGCCTGCTGGCCGTGGCTCCGCTGATGCTGGTGGCGGCGGTGGCGATCAAGCTGGACAGTCCCGGGCCTGTGTTCTTTCGCCAGGAACGTGTCGGGCGCCATGGCAAGCGCTTTCGCATTTTCAAGTTCCGCACGATGGTGCAGGACGCGGAGTCCCTGAAGGAGTCACTGCGCGCTCGCAACGAGGCCGAGGGGGGGCTGTTCAAGATCGCGGAGGACCCCCGCATCACCCGTGTCGGGCGCCTACTCCGCAAGACCGCCCTGGACGAGCTGCCGCAGATGCTGAACATCCTCAAAGGCGAGATGAGCCTGGTGGGGCCGCGTCCGCTCGTCGTGGACGAGGACATGCGTGTGCAGGGCTGGCATCGTCGGCGGCTGGAGCTGACCCCTGGTATGACCGGGCCGTGGCAGATCCTCGGGCCGTCGCGTGTGCCGCTGCGTGAAATGGTCGCGATCGACTATCTGTACGTTGCGAATTGGTCACTCTGGAACGACATCAAGATCCTGCTTAGGACCATTTCTTACGTGGTCAGCTTTCGCGGGGTGTGAGCACACAGGGCGCCACGCAATTCTGATTGTTCGAATGAATGTCAAAATGGGCTATATTTCCATTGTCGCGTTGGACAACGGTCGATATCGCGGCGACATATTCGTCACGGTGCGTTATGTACCACTTGGATAAGGGGCTGTAGGGTCGTTGTAACTGGGGGATGGGCGCAGGAGAGGGGAGGGCTGCTGACAATCCTGATGTATGGAAGGCGAGACAATGAACGTAGAGAGTCCAGTGCCGACCCACTCGACGAATATGCGAGCTCCCGGTGACGATCAGGAGTTGACGTCGCGTGCGCGCCTCGGGGAGTCCGGCCCGGTCCGGGAGATTATTGACGTAGCGATGGTTGGTCTCATCGGGGGCGGTCCGCGGCTCGCGATCCGTGCGGCGCGGGTGCTCCTTGAGGACAGCTACGCTTCTCGCGCATCTATACGCCAAGGCCGGCTGAGCAGACGCATGCGGTCTCGGGGCGGATGAGCGGGCGACTAGGCCAGATCGCCAAGGACGGTCTTGCAGGTACACGCGAGGGGAACACGGATGGATCACAGAGCGAACAAGGATGAACGCGACTCGAGAAGTGGTACGTGATGGCGCTCGCCATTAGCCGTCGAGAGATAGGGATGCCTTGGCCCACGGTGGGCGCTGCGGCCCAGAACGAGTGCGACGAGGCAGTCAGTCGACGTGTCTCTCATGCGGTCAGGCGGGCGCAACTTGGAGACCGTGAGGCAGTGGGCTTTCTTTACGCGCGTTACGCCGACAACATCTACGGTTACGTGCGTAGCATCGTTCACGATCCTCACGAGGCCGAAGACGTGACGCAGCAGGTTTTTGCGAAGCTCATTCACGTAATAGGCAAATACGAGGAGCGCGATGTCCCGTTCTTCGCGTGGGTTCTGCGCGTCGCCCGCAACGTCGCCGTCGATCATTTGCGGCGGCAACGCTGCGTGCCTGTCGAGGATCTCAGGCTGGCCGACGAAGGGACTGGCGACCCCGCGGGCGGTCGTCAGATGCGCGAGCTGAGCGAAGCGCTTGCGGAGCTACCGGCCGACCAGCGGGAGGTACTGGTTCTGCGCCACTTCGCCGGGCTCTCGCCGATGGAGATTGCAACACGCATGGGCCGCTCAGAAGGTTCCATCCACGGCCTGCACCACCGTGGACGCCGCGCGCTACGAGCGGAGTTGGTCAGTCGTGGAGCGGCCCCGGCGACGGCCGGCGCGGATAGGGGCTGCGGGTGATGCGTCGCGCGATGCGACCGCTGTCTACGTCGGCGAGGTAGTACAGGACGGCGAACGTGACAAGCTCGTCGGTCGTGATCCTCTCGCGTTCGGCCTCCTCGTCGAGTGTGTCCCAAGCGAACCCCTTGAGCGTCAACGTCACGCTGCGGTCGGTGTCCTCGCCGTGAGCCTCTCGGGAACGTGGCTGGCTCATCTTTGGACCGATCGAGTCGCAGCACACTCTCGTACAACGGTGAGCGACGGCCAGAGCTTACGCAGCATCCCGATTGCGCGCAAGGGATACCGGTGCTTCAGCCCCGCGCGGTCGGCGCAGATCAGCCGTGTGGTCTGCCAGCGCGTTGGTGCGGATGACAGCAGTAGGGTGCGCAGATCAAACGTCCAGATTGGGGCCGCGCGCTCCGCGACCAGCGCTCTCAGCCCGATGTCATGCCTGCGGTTCCCCGCAGGTGGTGTCGGAATCTGCCTTCGAGCGCAGGGAATGTAGAGGCCAAAGGAGCCTAATGTCAATGCAGGGCGCACCACGGAGCGGTCCTCGAGGTATTGCTCTGGTAGTCACCTCATGCCTGCTGGTGTTCCTATCAGCCGTGAGTGTTTCGGGCAGTGCTGGGGCGAGTCCATCGAAACGCGCCGTGAGGTCCTCCCGCGCAAAAGCGTGCGCTTGCGCCGAGAGCCATGCTGGAGTCAGGGCATGCAGGCGAAAGAAAGGTCCCGGGCGTGGGCGCTGCAAACTCTCCACCAACTCCCAGGGCTCTCATCCATCGACGACAGGTCGACCATCGGTCACGCTACCGGCTAGCGAAGGCGCCAACGTGCTCGATGAACAGCCACCTGTGGCCGGGCCGGAACCGCCGATGCTGCCTGGAGGTTCCGCCGAAACCAAGCATCCTGTCGAAACCACACCTCCCGTCGAAGCCCCTGTCGAACCGACGCCTCCGGTCGAACCTCCTGTCGAACCTCCCGCGGAAGTCGAACCTCCTGCGGAAACTCCGGTGGAATCCAAGTCCCCCACCGAAACGGGCCCATTCCGCTTCTTCGCATCCACGAGCTTCTGGAACGAGCCAGTGCCTGCCAACGCGGCAGTAGATCCCACTTCCAATGCAGTCGTGGCTGAGTTGAGCGCGGAGGCCGCGGCGGAGGAGACCGCAAAACATGGCCCGATGATCAACACGACATCCTGGTCCGTGCCGATATACACGGTGTCCTCCACCGAGCCCACGGTCCGCGTTGCGCTGGTCAACGGCAACTCCGCTGCGCTGCAGGCGGCATGGGCAGCGGTTCCTTTGCCGCCCGGCGCTCAGCCAGCCGTAGGAAGCGACAAGCATCTCGTGGTATGGCAGCCGAGCACGGAGCGAATGTGGGAGTTCTGGCGTCTGGAAAAGGTCGCCGGTGCGTGGCAGGCATCGTGGGGTGGGGCGATGCAGGATGTGAATGCGAACGACGGTGTGTACGGGCCAGAAGCATGGCTCGGTGCCAAGACCTCTTGGGGTGCGTCAGCGTCGTCGCTACCGATTGCCGGTGGGCTAATTACCCTCGAAGATCTTCAGCATGGCAGGATCAACCACGCGCTAGCACTCTCGGTACCTAACACGCGTTACGGCTCGTATGCAGCTCCCGCGCAGCGAACCGACGGGGGAACGACAGAAGCCTCATCGCTGCCAGAGGGTGCCCACCTGAGACTTCCTCTCTCATTGAACCTTGCCCAGCTGCACCTGCCGCCGCTCACGCTGATGCTTGCCGAAGCCGCACAGCGATACGGGATATTCATACGAGACACGGCCTCGGATCTCGCCCTCTATGCTCAGGATCCGATCCCGACTGGCAGCGAACCTTATGCTGGCGCACACGGCTATTTTGAAGGCCAGTCGCCGGCGAAGCTTTTGGCGTCGTTCCCTTGGAGTCATCTCCAGCTGCTGAAGATGGAAATGCACGCTGCGGGATAGGGCGTTACGGGAGACGGTACGCTTTGGTAGTTGACCCGAAGCTCCCGAGCGGAACAGCGACTTATCCTGCTCAGTGCTGGCACGAGTTCCCGCCGTGCGGCTATGGGCAGTCGAGCTGAGCGGCTGATCGCGGATGTTGACTGGGAGACGCTGGCCGGGACCCTGCATCTACGCAGACTGCTTCCCACTCTGGGCCCGCGTATCGTCGAGCTGGCGAAGGGGCGAGCTGGCGACGAGTTTCGCGTGGCGGTGGAGCACGCCGTGGAGACGGGGCGTCGCCACGGAGCCTTCTTGCAGCTCGTGTCGCTGCGTGCGATCGCCATGCTTGCCGACGCCGGGATCCGCTCCAGTGCGTTGAAGGGTCCGCTGCTTGGCGAGGCAATCTACGGCGATCCCGGCCGGCGCCCCTCAGGCGACATCGACCTGCTCGTCGCGCCTGAGCAACTTCAGGCCGCTGTTGAGGTCATACGGGAGCTCGGTTATGATGCGCCACAAGACTACGTTGACGCCGCTGGGTTGCCTCTCCTCCACTTGATGCTAGTTCATGAGCGGGGAGAGCTCCCGCCGGTGGAGCTCCATTGGCGGGTGCACTGGTACGAGACAAGATTCGCGCGCGAGCGTCTTTTGTCACCGGCGCCGGATCCGCGCGGCGAGTGGCGCCCAGCTCTTGATAGTCAACTCCTGGCGCTATTGCTGTTCTACGCGAGGGACGGATTCATCGATTTGCGCTTGGCCAGCGACCTGGGCGCGTGGTGGGATGTCTACGGAGCTGACCTACGCTCTGGCGTGCTCGATGGGCTGCTGGACGCTTACCCCGCCCTTGCGCGGGTGGTTCCGGTCGCTGTGAGGGTGGCGGAGAAGCTCGTTGGACTGCCGTCGTCTAACCTCATCGAGGAGATGCCGAAGTTCGGTCTCCGCGAAGGTATGGCTTTGCGCCTGGCGAACCCTCACCCGCAAGCGAGTCGGGCCCAGCTCTATGCCGACACGGGCTTGATCGACGGGCTTCTGACGCCCCCAGGTGGCTTCAATAAGTTCCTCCGGCGCCAAGTGCTGCCTCCGCCGGAGGTCCTAGCTCAGCAGGCACGACAGGCAGCGAGGGGGCGAGCCAGGTCCCCGCTCGTTCGCTCTGCAGGGATACTGGCCCGGTACGTATTGACAATGGCTCGTTTGATGCGCGTGCCCGCAAGGTTGCCGTGAAACTTGCTATGTCCAGTTGCTCTTTGCTCCATCGGCACGCGCTTCTGAATACAAACGCCGCAGTAGAGCGTCGACGACCTCGACACTTCTGGTCGCTTGGCAGAATTGTCGACCGTGTTCGCCGACCGTCCGCGCAAGATGGGGGTCAGCTAGTAGCTCCGTAAGGCGATCAGCCAGGCCTTTCTCGTCGCCGACGGGGGCAAGCATGCCTCCGTCCGCGGCTAGTTCGGGAATGCCTCCCACTGGTGTGCCGACAAAGGGCCGGCCCAAGCTCATGGCCTCGAGCAAGATCATCGGTGATGCCTCTGCTCGCGACGGCAGAGCAACAACTCGGGCGCGTCTCAAGATATCTCTCATATAGCTCGAGTCGACAGACGGCCACACTTCTAGGCGCTGGAAGGGAGGCGGGTCGAAGTCGGTAACGGGGCCGACCATCAGGCAACGTGCCTCTGGGCGTCGACGAGATACGAGCTGCCATGCACGATGCAGGACGTCAGCGCCCTTTCGCCTGCCGATCTCCCCGGCGAACACAACGAGCTCCGCCGTCCTATCCGCAGGTGAGACGGTGTCATCAGTCAAAACGGGGTTAGGCAGGACCTCGGAGTGGACCCGAGGCGCGCTACGTCGTACGACTTCTAGCGTGCCTTGATCCAAGCATGTGATCGCGTGCGCGCGTCTCAACACCGCAGACACAAGCAGCGGATAGCGACGGGCGAACGGCTCGAACGACGCTCCGTGAATCGTTGCGACAGAAACGATGCCGCGCCCACTTGCAAGCGCTAGGAGGCCGCCCTCGCGTAGGAATGACCCCCGTTCCGATAGGTGCACATGGGCCACATGGGTCACAGGCATTTGCAGTAGGGCCCGCGTCGCCGTGAGGGCCATGCCCGTGGTCGTCGAGCGCGAGCGAGGGCTCCACGAAGCATGAAAGTCCACCACGTCGGCTCCGACATCGTTCTCGGTTAGGTTCCTGATTACGGTCGCCATGCCCCCGACAGTGTCTGGGTCAGGACCGAAATGATGAACAATCGAGACCTTGCGGTCGGACGAGCTGTAGCAAGGCTGTCCTATGTGCACTGTGTCACACGGTCCGCGGACTCATATTGCGTCTGTTATGGGCATCCCACACGCCTATCACGGAAACGACGATCAGGGCGGCGGCATAGCAGGTTGGGCTGTTGAGGAACGTGTTATCCGCGATCGAATCGACCAAGCATCCCACAACGGTAGCGATCGCAAGGGGCGCCGCGTTGAAACCGCCCGCATCTAGGCCTGTATCGCGCCTACGAATGCAGACGAGCCGACGCACGAGAACCGCGACAGCTCCGAGCAGGATGACGAGGCCAACGACGCCCGTCTCGACCAAGTATCGAAGGTATTCGTTGTGCGGCAGGGCGCCGGCGAACTCATTTCCGCGTATCCCGGATTCCGTCGTCGTAGTGCCCAGACCTTGGCCTAGAATCGGGTTTCGTTCCCATTTGACTAGAAGCGTTTCCCACTTATGAAAGCGCCAGGCCAGGGTGGTGTTGGGTTCCCCTCGTTCGGCCGCGGCGACGCTAGTTGAGGACTCCAGCGCAATTCGTTCTGCACCAAGCGGAGTCGCAAAGAATGCTAGGACGAGCACGCAAGCGACGGCGCACGGAACAAGTTTGACCCTGTAGCTACCGACACTTAGCAATCCAAACGACATCAACATCGCGACGGTCGCCGCCAGCCCATCGATGCTAAATGTTGCGACGGTGGCCGCAACGAACAGGGCAGTCAGAACCAAGTCAAACCATCTGCGCCCGCGATCGAGATATTGCCACAGTGAAGCTATTACCGCGATCGCGAAGAACATGGCGGCGCTGTTCGGGTGGGCAAAAGTGCCGTTGGATCGGATGTGGTTCGCGACCAGCATCCCGGTGTCCGTGGCGAGCTGATAGAGAGCGACGATCGCCGGGACGAAGCCAGCGACTTGGACTATGCGTGTGGCGGCGACGACGGTCACTGCTCCGCACGCGTTGCATACGATGACGGCAACCGCGACGACCGATGCCTCACGCACCCCCTCGCGGAGCATCTCAGTAGAGAGCCCGCGATTACTGACTGCGATGGCCGTCCACACGCATAGCCAGAGCGCTGCGATCAGCGTCGGACGAGTCGCTCGACGCCTTGCTAGCAGCATTCCGACCGCCACCACGATGAGCAGCACGGCGATACTACCGGACAGGTTCAGGCTACCGGAATGGCGGCTGTCTGAAGGGGACAGGTTGTCCGTCAGAACCCGGATGAACAGCACCAGCCCGAGGAATGGCGCCAGACCGATGACGGGGGACGCAGGCTGGCTCTTACCTCTGGACTTGCCGCACCATCGCGAAAGACGTCCTGACTCTGAGAGCCATGCGCCCATCTATGCCCAGCTTGTGCGTCTAGTCACTTGTCTTTGAACGTGGACAGGCTCCAGTCGATCACGGGGCAGGTACTCCCACACCGATCTGCTGTAGCCCTCGTGGGCTTTTGCCGACGACGCCCTCATTGAAGCACCGCCTAGTCCCGCCAACCTTGCTTGCTCTTTCTCTGGAACTTCGCTAGCGCGCTTGACCGAGCATACACGAGGTGCAATGGTTTACAATCAGCGGTCCTCTGAGTTCGAGAGCCAAGGACGTATCCCTTCGCAAAAGGACATCCTGCCGTGCAGCAAGACTCCCAAGCCACGAATACACAGCAATTCTTGGGCGTTCTTATCCGTCGGACCCCGTTGATCTTGCTTTGCGTCGTCATTGTCGCAGGGGTAGCGTTCGGTCTGTCCAAGCGTCAGGCCAAGGAGTACACGGCGACCGCCTCCCTGGTCTTCCGCGACAATTCTCTGAGCCAACAGATCGCAGGACTTTCCTCGGGCGGCAGCAGTAGCAGCACGTTGCTGGCCGAAGAGGCCAACGACCTAGAACTCGTCAAGGGCGGCGACTTGGCATCGAAGACCGCGGCCCTGTTGGGTCACGGGCTGACCGAGGAAAAGGTTCGCGACGGCCTGAGCGTAGCCGGGCGCAGCGAATCCGGCATCGTCGAAATCTCGTCGACGTCCCGATCCCCGACGCTCGCTGCCGAAATCGCGAATACGTATTCGCATCTCTTTGTTGCCGGTCAGCAGAGCGCTAACAGTCACTACTTCAAATCTGCCCTCGCACTCGTACACAAGCAGCTTTCGAGGCTCTCCCCGCAGCAGCGCGTGGGACCGGATGGGCTCCAGCTCCAAGATCGCGCGCAGACTCTGAGCCTTCTTTCTGAACTGAGCTACAACGATGTGCAAGTGGGTCAGGAACCACTCGCCCCCACTAGCCCTTCCTCGCCAAAGACATCAAAGAATACGGCTCTCGGAGCGGTGCTCGGTTTTCTGATCGGGATCGGCATTGCCCTTGCGCTCGGCCGCTTCGACCGCAGAATTAAGAGCCCAGAGGAGCTCGAAGCGATCTACGGGCTCCCTCTTCTTGGTGCCGTTCCCCAGAGTACGGCCATATCCCGCGCCGCCCGCGACAACACGGGGAAGTATGCCCTGCCGCCTGCGGACGCAGAGGCGTTTAGCTTGATACGTGCTCACATGCGCTTCCTCAATGTCGACACTCGCCTGCGTACGGTCATGATCGCGTCGGCGGCACCCGGCGACGGCAAGACGACAATCGCTCGCCACCTCGCCGAGGCAGCGGCGAGATCCGGGTCGCGCGTGCTGCTGCTCGAGGTTGATCTACGGCATCCAACCCTCGCTGGTCAGCTTGACGTACAGACGACGTCCGGTCTCTCAGACGTACTGACCGGTTCGGCACCATTGGGTACCGCAATCCGATCAGTCAGCTTGGAATCAATACCCGCCGAGGGCGCAGCGGACCGATTCGTAGACGTTTTGGTCGCGGGCCCGCTATTGCCTCCCAATCCGGGCGAGCTCATCGAGAGCCGCGCAATGGATGCTGTTCTTGAACAGGTTAAGCCGACCTATGACCTCATTGTCATCGATACGCCCCCGCTCGCGGTCGTCTCCGACGCGTTCGCCCTGCTCACCAAGGTGGACGGTGTCGTGATCGTCGGCTGGATCGGACGCAGCCGACGCGATGTCGCAGAGCGGCTGCATCAGGCCCTTGACGTCGCTGGCGCCCCCCTTGTCGGCGTGATCGCAAACGGTTCCAAGCTGGGCGGCTCTGGTAAATATGCTTATACCCAGCGCAGTCCTGTGTCGTCCGTTGCCGTTGAGTCTCACGACGGTGACGTCGCAGACGAGGCTCTCGTCCGCGCTCCGAAGGTCTGAGTGTCCAGCCGATCAATCTTCGGCACGACCGGACGCCGGGTCGAAATAGCAGATCGACCGGGATGGGCCTCGCTGGGATGAGGCGTGCGCGGCATCGTCGCGCGGCCCTAGCGGTCGTGCTCGTCATCGTGGTGGCAGCGGCGTACGCGGGCGTGTTGACCGGATCGGC
>Ga0209006_10004125_pt1 | contig 13229 bp, 14 predicted proteins | sample JacPin_JW_Ref_O2_FD_188567 | JGI IMG/M metagenome (GOLD analysis project Ga0209006, IMG submission 188567) | Forest soil microbial communities from Algoma, Ontario, Canada - Jack Pine, Ontario site 1_JW_Ref_O2 (SPAdes) (version 2) | ecosystem: Environmental > Terrestrial > Soil > Boreal... | reverse complement strand
GGAGCCTATAAGGGCTTCCGTCAGTGTCAATGTCCCGGGTCTCTCCTATGGCCGGTTTTCAGCTGACCTTACATGGCCGCTTTTGGGTGATCCCTGAGGCCTAGTAAAGCATACAAAGTCGTTGGTTTCCTTTCTGATTCCTCTCGATCCTAAGACGTACTTCCGGCTTCGCCTGAATGACTACATTTGGAATACCGTGTATTTTGCGGTCTACTTCACGATTGCTTTTCCATTCTGTCTGTTGGCCCTTTACGGGCTATATCATGAAGCTCTGTTTCCTAGCATGCGTGTCATGAAGTTTGGTGTACTGAGTCTGTGGATCACCGCAACATCCGTCGCGTTCGTGGCAAGTCTTCTCGTTGGACCGTACAACGAGCTACTCAAAGCGTCCGTGATTGTCCCCACTCCGCTTATGCTTCAGGTGCGGCTAGCGCAGATCGCAAAATTACTCGAAAGTGTGCCTATCGCTATCCAAATCGCGCAAAAGGGGAATTGCTCTCCCCTCGAACGCACGATAGATTCCTGCAATCGTGAGTGCAGAAGTCTACGAGCTATGAATGCTCGGCTCGCGATTAGGGCGGCGGAAGCCGGGGATCCCTGGAAGCGAAAGCTCACGACGGAGGTGAGGAAGGCATTTTCCGGTTTGCGAACCTACGAACTCAGGCAGGCCGAAAAGCTTCCTGTATCACAGGCTTGTAAAGCCCAGATCGCCTTCGTATCAGATTTTCTGCTGAGACGTGGGGCAAGCAATCTGCCCCAGGTTACGCCACCCAAGAAGCCCTTCCTGCGAACCCTCGGTTGGGAACTAGTGCTCATCTTCGGGACCGCCCTGTTGATCTCTGCGGTTCTGCTAATCGCGATATGGTGGTTTGTCGGGAAGGGCTAACAGGGTTCATGTGATTCTGTCGTTTGTGTGCTACGACAGGCCGGACGCTCTTCATGTCTGACGTTCGCATAGCCGGTCGCACCCGACGGTGTAGTACCGCGCATCGAGTTCGATGCCGAGAAAGCGGCGATCAAGCTCTCGGGCGGCAAGGAGCGTTGAACCCGAGCCACAGAACGGGTCGAGCACGACGTCTCCGGCCAGCGAAAACGATTCAATCAACCGCCTCAGGAGGCAAAGGGGCTTCTGCGTTGGATGGAGTCGGTTGCCGGAATACTGCCGCTCGATTGCATCACGCAGCGGCTGCGTGGGAGGCGACGGGCTGCCCTTTGCAAGCAAGTAGGCGTTCTCGTGAGAGTAAGCCAGGAAGCGTTTGCGGGACGCGTACTTCTTGATGAACGCGAGGTGGCAAGCGATGTGGAAGCCCGCGTCACGCAACGCCGCAACGAACCTGTCCGCGCGATTCCAAGCGTAGAAACTCACGCAACAACGATTCCAGCTAAGGACGCGATAGATCTCTGCGAAGGCGGGCTTGAGCCAGGCGTCATTATCATAGTTCGGAACCGTGCGGCCGTCGTTCGACGCGTAGTTCACGAGATACGGCGGGTCGGTCAGAACGAGATCGACGCTTGCGGAACGGAACTGCCGCATGACTTTATTGCAATTGCCTTGAACGACTGTGTTGCGGTGCGGTTCACTGATCACTGAGTTGCTCTCTACTGAATTCATAACTGTTCTCCTGTTTCGGGAGCTTCTTGCTCCCTTCAACCGGAGCGAGGGAGCAAGAGCCCGAAACGAGGAACAGAAGCGGAGAGATCGGCGCGGCCAGGTCGGTGCGGGCCGCGCGTATGAGTGACACCCCACCATGGTGGCGCGAAGAGTGCTAGTGGAGACCAGAGGCGTTGGGGATTAGAGCCGGGGATATCGCGATTCTCGGAGCGGCAGGAACAGAGAGCAAGCGGGGGTCAGCGGAAGAGTTCAAACGAGTCGAGAGGCGAGCCGCGTTGAAGAGGAACGCGACACCGACTGATGTTGCCGCAGCGGAAGGCGTGATGATAGAAGAGAAATACGCATTCACTTGTGAGGCGATTGCATGGACGCGGATCAAGCACGTCGCATACTGGCTGAGTGGGATGAAGAAAATGGCCCAGCTGATTTGCCGGCCTAGCTTCTACCTGGTCTGACCGTTGACGATCTTCCAGACGGCGCGACGATACAGATCGGAACCATGAAGGACGGTGCCCTGCATCTCGACTGGAACCGGACGCTTGGTCGGGATGGCAAGGAAATCTATGGAGAGGCGGACCATACTTGGACCCGCAAGTATTGGTATTCGCCGCTGGGGCTCGAACAATTCCTAGATCTTGTGAGAAGAGCTGTTGAAACGCGCCATCGTGTACGGGGGGACGTCGAACTGACTGACTACGACGACGATGGGGCTTACGTGGCACTCCGCCTCCGCATCGACACCGCGGAGAAGAACCTGGGAAAAGCGTTCGATGCGATCCGAAAAGTTGCGGCCGAAGTCGAGGAAGTAGCGGAACACGCAGCAGACGAGGTCGGGCAACGCATCGCCGAGGTCGCGGCCCGCATGTCGGGGCGGGGATTAGAGACACTAGACGGGCTAGTTGACGCCGTAGAAACCGCACGTTCGGCGGACGATAAGGGCAGAACACTCGAAGAGCTTTGCAGCACGCTGTTCGCAGCCGTTCCGGGATTGGTTGTGACTGGACGACTCCGGACTGAAACTGAGGAAATCGATATCTCGATCCTCAATAGCAGTGACGATCCGCGGCTGCTACGGGAGGGAGCGTTGGTTCTCGCTGAGTGTAAGAACTGGAGTGGCAGATGCGGGAAGAATGAATTCGTTGTTTTTCGCGCCAAGCTAGAGAACCGAAGCCAGAGATGCACCCTCGGGTTCCTCATCTCGTGGAATGGATTTAGCGACACGGTCACCAAGGAAATGCTGCGGGGCAGCCGGGAGGAGATTCTCGTGTGCCGGTGACGGGTGAAGATATCCGGTCAGCGGTACGGTCTGGCAACTTTTCGAAAACTCTCCTCCAATGCTGCGATCGCGCGGTGAATCTGTAAGGCCAGACTTCCCTAATTCCCTTCACCAGCAGGAGGCACAATTATCGCGACAATCTTCCCGCGAGATTCGATCCTCACAGACTGTTTGCCAAACCGCGCACGTGACAAATACTCGGACATACGGCTACGAAATCGCCCTGGGGTTATGGCTTTGTGTCGGTATTGAGGTCGAGGAAAACGACGCTTACCATCGTCCCCAGGAGGAACATCTACAGCTGGGATGAGCCGTGCTAAGGTCTGGCCGCGCTTCTGGACTGCAAACGAAGCACCACCCCACCGAATCATTCCCAAACAATCAGCCAGATTCCGATAGAGCTCGCTGGGTGTGACATTGTCATCTCTCTTCATGGGTTTCTCCGTATGACGTTACGTCTAGAACAGCGTAACGATGATACATGGAAGCAGTCCGTTCTTCAATACCATCCTCGAGCGAATCACCGTTGGGCTTTGGCGAATAAATTACAGGCTGCCGAACGCGACGCTCGCATAGGAACGCAGTGTGGAACCGGTGCAGCCCTGCTGCCGCGCGGTGAGCGAGCCCGATAGGAATCGTTTCAGTCGCGGTAACCGGTCCAAATCCACGAGGCGCAATTCGAGATATAGTTGCCTGGACATGGCAAAGAACCCCAATGAACTTTCGGAGGCCATCGAGTCGTTGCAGGCTTTCGCCGGAGCCGACCTGACACACACGCTCGCTAAGATTGAGAGGTCACTGCAGCGTGTAACTGCCGAGAATTACGCAGCCGCTTTGACCGCTAGTGGCGCCAGAGGGGAGGTTCTCGGCGCTGCCAGCCTGGGAAAGCGTCTCGCGGGCCAGATTAATGTCATCGTTCATGCCCTGGGAATACTCCTGTGTTTGCCCTATATTCTCGGGCGCGACGACGTCATCGAATACGTCTCGTTGGGCGCCGGAAACACTGACAGGGCTTTTGATGTAGAGACAAGCCAGCGCATCGCTGAATTCAAGTTCATCCGATGGCAAGCGGGGCCAGAATCAATTCGGCGAAACGCTCTCGTCAAGGACTTTTGCGACATGGCCGAACATCCGAGCCTTAAAGAGCAGTTCTTATATGTGCTCGGAACTGAGCACGTCGAGAGATGTTTCAAATAACCAATGCAGGCACAAACGGCGACACATGAGCAGGCGAGCCATTTCCAGTGTGTTGAGCCGTCACGCAAGGTTGAAGGATGAGTTCGCTCAAGAGTTTGGGGATTCTTATCCCACAGTTCGCGACTTTTATCTGCTAAAGAAAAACGTGGTGGTGATTCAGGAGGGTGCTGTAGAGGCGGAGGAGGGGTGATCCTGCCAGGCTGAGTGGCGCGTTCTGATCATTGGCTCGCGCGTGTGGGATCGACAACCACGGCGAGTGGAGACGGCCAGATACCATACTTGAGAGGCGCGCCTGAAGGACATCCCGATATTTCGTCTCAAATATGAAGGGGAATCCGAGTGAGCGAATGGACACCATATAGAATACGGATTCCCAAAGAATCCGCGCCGTCGTCGCGCGATGGCCAGCTTTTGGAGACCGTCTACCACGTCGTTCACGTCCCTACGGCGCGACGCATCCTAGAAGTCGGCCATTTGCGCGGACGACTTATCTACGATGAGAGCCGACTCAGGAAATCCAGAATATGCGTGACCTGGCTGTCGGCCAATACCTGGGGACCGGGGTCAATTTACGGAAATGTGCAGTTTGCGTTTCCGTGGAACAAACAGATCCGGAAACGCCACTGCTATTGGGTCGAGGCTATGACGCGCTACCGACCTCACGCGTATCGGATTCTCCTGACTGATCGGGATTTGTCCGCGTCGAAGTACGTCCGGGAATACGATCCGACTTCCAGTAAAGGTCCGCTCCGGGAGCGCGACGGCGAGTGGTATTGGAACAACCAGTTTACGTCCGAATTCATGCTCGAGAGCGACATTAGCCTGGATGAATGTACGGGCTTCGACTTTATCAGCCACCATTCCACAATTTGCCGGGTCGACGGCGCTTCGTGTCGCGAGTTTAATGCTAGGGCGCACCAAGTAGGCGGTCGAGTTATGGCTGTCTTGCTTGGCCATGGCCTGCACACAATAGATGACGTTTTGACGCAGGCTTCCACGCTTGATCCCGACCGGATGCTGAGCAATACCGTAGATGTCGGGGTCGACGGCATATTGCGGGCGCTCGGAAGAAAGAAAGACCGTTTCGGCGGCGCTGTTAGGTCGAACTCTTCGCGAAAAGCTGTGCTGCGTGGCGCGCTTGCCCTTTACGGTTATGGGAAAAACACCGCCGCGCGCGAACTGATCTCGCTTCTTAACTCCCGGGATACCTTCGAAAAAGCGCTCACCGAAATCGTCAACGAGCACTTCGAAGTCACGGGATGGACACTTCCCGAGTAGGGCAAGAATGAGATTTGTCCGAGATGAAGCGATGCCGAATTTCGGCATTAAGACCTGCTTGCCGGTAAGCGCTACGGACCGTCGCAGCGCCAAATGACTTCGCAAGAGAGGCGCTCGCTCACGACAAACCGCACCATCACGGGTCCTTCCGCCATTACGAAATAGCGGTATTGGTCGGGCTGAACCTCAATCCAGCCGGTATCCGTTACGTCACCGCCGAAGACAACGAGGCGCTGCATCGCGCGGCTCCCGGCTTCGGGCCAGACCGCGGAGCCGGGAATGGTCTGGAAGTGACTGCGCGCGGCTTGGTCTAGCGACATCAGAGGCGTAATCAGGATATGCGACGGAGAATGTCAAAGAGTTTCGCTGGCTTCGTAAGCGGCATGCCCGCTTGCCAGCTTAAGCACTACGCTTTGCGCTCGCGCCAGTTCGACGGAGAATGAAATGTCTTTTTCTCCGCTGATGGATCGCGCCTGGGAAATTCTTTCAGCGAGAGCGGGATTTTCCCCCCAAATCTGCGAACGATCTTCGGCCTTTGCGCCGTTTCGACGGACCCCGTGCGCGCGCATTCGACGAGACATGCGAAATATTGCTCGTCCAGAGAATAGCCTCGGTTGCAGGCGTCGCAGGCGAGAACCACGGGCAGATTTTCGGGGCACGGCTCATCTAGCAGGACGCGGGAGGGAACGTGGTCCCATGATTCGGTGTTGCCACCGCAGTAGATGCAGCCCGCTATCAGTCGCTCGTCGGCGTAGGACTTGAGCTGATCCTTCGTCACCCGCTGGCCTTGAGCATTTCCTTAAGATGATCCATCACGTTCGTCGACTGGATATGACTAAACTTCGGCGGCAGCGCGTTGCCAATGAGTAGGGCTATTGAGCTTTTGGATATGTCCGCCGGAAACTTGTAGGTCCTGGGGAAGGACTGTAATAACGCGGCCTCCCTGGCGCTTATCGCGCGGTTTTTTTCGGGGTGCAGAAATCTGCCTTTCGATGGGTTGAGGCACCCTCCGGTTATCGTAGGCGAGTGGGCGTCCCAGCGCATCCGCCCGTACACGTCCCTGAAGCCCACCTTGCTATCCTTGTGGCAGTCGAGCTCGAATTCCGGCACGTCCGCACGGCTCCCGCCGTTCTTCGGCGTAGCCCGTATGCGTTTCATTATCTCGGGTGTGTGAACTTTGACAATCCGGTGAACTGGGTCCTTGGTCTTGCGCGTCGACTCCAGATGGCCGATGACTTCTCTTACCGTGATCGTCTCTCCGGTGGGTTTCGCGATGTCGAGATCTCCGAGCAACGAACCTACCAGTACCAGTCGCTTTCGCCGTTGCGGCACTCCGTATTCCTGAATTTTGACCGGCTGAAATTTCGGGTTGTACCCTAGCCGTTGCAGTTCCGTGAAAACTTTCTTGAACAGGCTGTAGTTCACCAGACCCGGTACGTTTTCCATCATTATGGTCAGAGGTTTTAGATCTCTGACGAAACGCAGGTATTCCAAAACAAGATTGTTCCTGGAGTCCCTTTTGCAGCGCTTCTTATTGAGCCTGCGCATGGAGGAAAATCCCTGGCAGGGAGGACACCCGGCCAAGAAATGGAGAGGTTTTCCCCGAAGCAACTTCATTATTTCTGCGGTGTCCACGTCGCGAATATCGCCCTCGAACACCTTGGTGTTCGGATGATTCAATGTGTAAGTGGTGATCGAATCCGCGTCGCTGTCGAAAGCCGCTACCACTTCAAATCCGGCGCTCCGCAGTCCCTGCGACAGTCCGCCGCATCCGGAAAAGAGATCTATGGCGAAATATTTGTTCATGTCTGTACCGCCGGAGGTTCTTGTGGTCCTGTAATGGGGCCAGCTGTTTCTTGCGAAGCAGCGGGTTGTACCTGCGGCGTTTGTTCCGCCGCAGGCGCGACTGCCGGTTCCTGCGGCGGTGCGGGCGTTATGGGCGATTCCAGCTCCGATGGAGCTGCGGCGGGCGGTGCCTGCGGCGCAGCGGGTGCGACGGCAATCGCGGGCGCGGCGCTGAAATCGTCGAGCATTTTCTTCAGAATATCCTTCATGGGCTCCGGATAGTCTGGAACTCCGATGCCGCCCATCGTGTTCAAAACGTGTTGAATGACGGGCGTAAGAAACGGCTCGGACACTGTACAAATTCGCTTTGCGTCGGGCCAATATGAGTACTTCATCGGATGCGTTTTCTTTTGTTTGTGCGTGAACGTGGCCCAAGTGGCGGGAGTTGAAATTCTGATAGAACTCAAATCTTTAGGTATCGCGATGAAGTTCTTTAATTGCCCGTCACGCGGAACAAAGGGTAGTACGAAGGGCCCCTCGGACAGTTCGCCGACCTGGCCCAGCAGACTACCGATTGTAGGCTTGGAGAGCGCTTCCGGCTTTACGCAGAGAGTTAATAATTCCTTGAGAGTCGCATTCGTTTGACTCAGCTCGTGGAGCGTTACCGCGTTTATTATTCCGAGATTTTTCTTCCAGAAATAGCCAAGGTCGCAATCGGCCGACATCACCAGCAAAGACATCTCGTTAACCTGAACGATGTCGCCCCGCCTCACCAGATCGTCGCCCGTTTCCTGATGAAAATAGAGTCGGTAGGACCATACCTTTGCGGCTAACGAGGCTTCCACTGGCGGAGCGTTGGCGGCGGGCTGGGGAATTTCGTCGACGAGGTCGTAGACGTTTGGTCCGGCGATCGTCGTGCGAAACCGCTCGGCGAGAAAATCGATGAAGTCCTTCTTCCCGCCGTCCCCGACGACGAGAAGGTTTTTCACGTCATTGAGCGAGGCCTTCCCCATGTCGGAGAGAATCTGGTCCGCGCATTGCACGGACCGTCTTCGCAGGACGCTGGCAAACTTGAACGAGAAGTTGTTTGCGTACATTGCATCGGCCCGTTGCAATAGAGTGTTCGTTTGGTCGACGTTTTCGACCGCCTTGTCGAGGTACTGCAGGCGTTCCTTGTATTCCTGGAATTCCGGCTTCGCCAGAATCGCCTCGATTTCATCCTTCTTATCGGCTTTGGAAAAAATGAAGATCAAACAAAAGGTTCTGTCGAGAATTTCCTTTAGGATGCTTTCGGAATTTGTGGCGGTGCCGCTCTGCGCTCCGGGATATTCCCAGTCGAAAATAACGAGATCCGAGCGGAAAAACCCGTCGTTAATGGCGTTGACGTAAAAGGAAGGGTGGGTGAATCCAAAAACGTCCCATTTGGGACTAACGCCGTCTTCCTCTTTCTGTCCCAACAGGGTTGCCGTCAGGTTCTTAATCACCTGGTCTTGCCACGTTTCCCTCTGGATCAGGAGCTGAAGGTTTGATGCGTTGAGAAGCCCGATGTCGGTTATTCCCAACGCCTGCGCTTCTTGGCCCGAGGCGGGTAAGTCGTTATCGATGATGCAAACGGAATAACGCATCTGCCTATTTTTTCGCCCCGACCGGCCGTTCGGAAGGTGTCGAGCCAAAATCGAGCGTAAATTGGGCCCCTGTAAGGCCCTCAATCCGTTCCCGCTCTAGGGTGCCGTAGGCATTCCCCCTCATGCTCTGCATGTAGTATTTGCAGATGTACAGCCCCAGCCCGCTCGGAGGGACGCGCATGCTGTATCCGGGCTGAAACAGATACGGGAGTATTACTGCGTCGATACCGGGACCGGAGTCGGCGACGATAATCGTGCGGTGTTTCGGCTCGATCTGAATCTTGATGCGTCGCTTGCTGCGCGCCACCATGCCAAGCCAATAGCAGCTGTTGTCGAACAGATTGGAAAAAATCTGGATCAAAGCCCCGTAACGCGCGTACACCTTGAAATTTTCCTTGCCGTTGACCTCGATCACTATCCCCGCCTTCTCGAACCTTGAGCGGAAGACTTCGACGGCGAAACCGATCGCCTTCATGACTCCAAATTCGGTTTCGGATTCGCTTTTGATGGCCCGAAGCGGACTCAACCGTCTCAACTCCGACTGCAAGGAAGCCGACGCTTTCTTTAGGTTGTTCAGGCTCTCAACGTCTGGATCGTCGGACTTCAGCAGATGGCTGACTCCGGCGTAAAAATTTCCCGCGATCTTGGCGATTTCATGTATGGAAACCGCAACCGCCATACCGTAGCCGGCCTGTTCGGTAAACAGATCCTGAGCTTCCTGTATAAGTCCGATGCTTTTCTGCAGATTTTTGAGCGAACTCGATAGATTAACCAAACCTTGCTCGCGCTCGCCACGTTTGCCGAGGGGATCGAGGATTTTGTAGGGGTCTTCGTCGACGGGATACCGCTCCTTGATCTCCTTCATCACCGCCGCCCCTTGCTTGGCGTAGTTCGTTAGTGCCTTCGGGTCGCGGACGACGTCTCCCGTAAGATCATCGTATTCCTCGCGCTTCGCTATGAACTTTGTTTCGATAACCGTTGAAACGATGGCATGCACCAGCTGTGTCAGGTCTTTGCTCGCCCGGTTTGCAATCAGCCCTTCGCGGTTCGTCTTGTCGATAAGCTCGACGTTAGTCGCCTGGTTGATTTCGAGATTTCCGATCATGTTGTAGTAGGACATCCTGAAGCCCTGCTTGATATGGCGCTTACTCAAGCTCAGCCAGTCGGTCTCGGCGCCCCATTCGGCGGGAAAGATGTTGATCTCGTCCCGGTAGATGGAGATCCCGCCGAAGTTGGTCAGATACTCGATGAATTCCTTCCCGTCGGGCCCCGTGCTGGCGATCCAAGGGCTCTTCCGGTACCACACGTCGAGATGGAGATAGAAGCTTCCGCATTCCGGCTCGCGCAATCCGTCCGCTCCGGTTCGCGACCAGTAGCCGATATTCGCCTTTCGCAGATCGAAATTCTTTTCCGAAGATTCTTCGCGTGGCATCGGCACGTTTTTTGGCGGTTGAAATTTCAGCGTGTACTCCAGTATGCCCGATTCGTCCACCAGGCCGTCGAACGAGAAAGTCGGCGGGAAGGCCGACGCCGTTTTGTCGATCGACAGCACGCCGATTTGCGGGCATTCCAGAAAGGCGCGGAAGCCTTTTCCGTTCCCCAAGCTCTTCGGCGACGGATTCGGGGAGTTCAAGCTGACGATGGAACGCTGCAGGTCCTCGATTGTTTTCTGGTCCCACGAAAAACCTTCCCGCCCGCCGTAGATGACCAGCTGGGTCCCCGACCCCTTGCCTCCGTAATCCCGGGACGGCGCCTGACGCGTGAGACTCACCCCCACAGTCTCAAGGTCTTGTATTCCGCTCTCGCCGGCCTCGAACGTGTCCCAATCGACTTCCAGGATGTATTCGTAGTCCAGTTCTTTGACCTTCGTCTTGAGGAGCAGTCGGCGTCCGAGCCTATGAGAGGCGAATCGGCCGACGCCTTTTTCGCCAAGCGGAATGCGGCCTCCACGCTCTTTTTTTATCTCGGCGATCAATCTATTGTAAGAACCCAATTTGCCTTCAGCGACGGCTTTCGCGCGTTCCTGCTTGATCGTTTCCTTGACCACGGTCTTGATGGTGGATGCGGGGCGAAGCCAGCCGTATTCGATAACGTCTCGCGTCATCCCCGACCCGTCGTCCTCGATTACCAGCACGGGCCCCGGCAATTCGGGGAACAGATACTGCGCCTTGTCGAATGCGAGTAACGTGGGAACGTTTTCGATGCGAACGCGGCAATACGAGGCCCCCGCGTCGTACGCGTTCTTTATGAGTTCGAGCACGCCGACTTTTTCGGAGGCGATGAGCTGTTCGCCAAGGACGCGAATCAAGTGAGCGTCCGCCCGGAAATTGAGGCGGATTTTGCCGTCAAGACAGATTTCGTCGAGGATCTCGGGGGAAATCCTTCGGACCGCGTTTCGTGGGTTGTAGTGCGGCGAGGCGGCTTCCCGGCTCTTCCCGTTGCCGTCCCTGAAGCGAACGGGTTCGAGAAACGGCTTGTAGTCGATCACCTCGGCGAACGAATAGCCGGGTTCGCGCTTATCCTTGGCGGGCGGGCTGACTATCTTGCCGTAACCGAAGTAAACGCCCTCCCCGTGCTCGGTTCCTTCGTAATAGACGAACTCGATCGGCAACGCCTTGAATTGGCCTTCGTACTTGTCGGGAAAATGGTAGAACTGGCCGACGAAGTCGTTGTATTCGCTGCTCTCCCGCAATTGCGTCAGTACGAGGCTGTTTCTCGGCATAGAGCTTATTCGCACCCAAGGTTAACGGATAACGCTACATTACTAACATCTTCGAGGTCTATGCGCAGCATCCGAGCCGTTACGGTTTCCATTCCACTGCTTTCGCAATCCGCGTCAGGGTCGACGGCTTCCCAACCGCGCATTCCTTGATTCTTATCACCTTCCATCCGTCCCGCCTGAGCGCTCGGGCTACGCGACGGTCCCGGCGTCTGTTGCTTTCGATCTTGTCGCGCCAGAATGCCCTGTGCGTGCTTGGTAGGGATTTGCATCTACAGCCGTGCCAGAAACAGCCGTCCACAAAAACTGCAACCTTGCGTCCGGGCCATGCGAAATCGGGCTTGCCGGTGACCGGCCAGTGCTTGCGGTAGCCCTTCAGGTCGGCGGCGCAAAGCAATTTGCCCAAAGCGAGCTCGGTCGTTGCGTTGCCGCGCGAACGGATGCCCGCCATGATCTTCGAGCGGATTTCCTTGGAGACGTGGTCCATAGCGCACCGGCTCGTCCCTTACCGCTTGGCGTATAGCCTGAGGTCGTCGGCGCTAATCTGGTCGGACGGTACGAGCTTATAATGCTTCTCTTCGACGAGTTTAACGTCCTCGCCGTCGAGGGCAAGCTCGAACATCGCGATTACGTCTTCTGCCATGAACTGCGCCGCGACGGGACGGCAGGTGAGGCCCGCGAATTTCTCTTTGCAGCAGGCGATGTCCTGCGCCGTCTGCACGACGCTCAGTCGGTCGTTGCCGCCCTTGGCTTGCATCGGCAGCGCAAACTGCTCGCCGTGCTTGTTGACGCCGACATAGACTTCGTCGATTTCGATCTGCGAGTCACCCATCGATTTCACGGTGGTGCGAAGGTGATTTTGAAGCGAATAGGTCGTGAGGCCCAGGAACGTATCGACCAGGCGGTTGTAGCGCACTTTCGCGAGCAGCGCCTGCTCGTCGCTGAGTGCGTAGGCGGTGATGATTTCCGGGGTCGAGTCCGGAATCTTGACGGCGATCATGCTGGGATTCGGCACGATATTGGCGAGTTTTGCGAGTCGGAAACGGTACTTGGCGCGACCTGCCAGCTCGATAACCCATTCGCCCCCCTTCCCGGCCGTCGCGACGATTGCGTCGGGCAGCTTCCACCGGAAGCGGAAGGCGTATGGCAGGTCGCCGAGATTCTTCGGCAATGCGATCTTCAGCTCGTGCGCGATCCCGACGAATTCCTCGCGGGTAAACTCGAAGCTCTTGCTTCCGGTCTTGTAGTGGTGATCGAAGATTTTCTGGATGATGGCCTGGTAGCGATTGGGTTTCTTGGGCTTCGCGTCGGCGCGCTTGCTCTCAGCCATTGACTTCGGCCCCGTGCCCCATGCGGATGCGCTTGGGAACCACGTCCGCCCGCACGCCGTAGTGTTCCGCCGCGTCCGACATGGCGAACGACAACAGGCGGTCGTCGCCCTGGGAGACGGGATGATCAGATTTTTTCGGGGCGGAGAAAGCCTCGCGGATTTTCGACGCGACGGCGCGCGCCAGCAAGGGCGGCACGGAATTGCCAATCTGCCTGAAGCCGTGCCACTTCGTTACGTGAAAGCGGAACCAGTCGGGATAGGAATGCAGCCGCGCCGCCTCCCGCACGGTGATGCAGCGCGGCGAATGGGGATGTATCGGCCGCGGCGAAGTAAACGCTCCCCGATCGCTGGCCGTCCCCGCGCGAATCGTATTGCAGACGCCCTTGGGATCGAGCTTGTGGAACCGG
>Ga0209006_10004124_pt1 | contig 13231 bp, 11 predicted proteins | sample JacPin_JW_Ref_O2_FD_188567 | JGI IMG/M metagenome (GOLD analysis project Ga0209006, IMG submission 188567) | Forest soil microbial communities from Algoma, Ontario, Canada - Jack Pine, Ontario site 1_JW_Ref_O2 (SPAdes) (version 2) | ecosystem: Environmental > Terrestrial > Soil > Boreal... | reverse complement strand
ACCGCCCCCAGGTACTCCCACCACGACGGCTCGCACCGCTGCCAGGCCGCCCGCCGCCAGGGATGCGCCCACACGGCGGTGCCGCCCGCCGCGGTCGCCTGCTTCAGCAGGTCGCCGATGTCGGGGGGGTCACCGAAGAAGGGCACGTCCCCCCAGACCGGGATGTGCACCACGTTGTCCTCGTCGCCGTACTCGATCCCCGGCACCAGCCGGACCCGGTCCGTGCTCGCGTCCGCGCAGGCCTGCCGGTAGTCGTCCCACTTAGCTGCGGTGAACCCGCGGCTGTGCTCGGACATCAGCACGACGTGGCAGCCGCGCCGGGAGAAGGTGGCCGCGATCCGGCTCAGCGGCCACGACGCGTCGTCTGACCATTCCGAGTGAACATGGGCCACGGCCTTGACCGCGCGCCCGCGGCCCGGCGGCTCCGGACGTATCTCGCTCATCGTTTCCTGCCGGGCTTCCGGCCGCGGAACTGGCCGGCCACCGTGGCCCAGGTGTCCGCGACGAACACGGCCGGCTCGCCGGAACGCCAGTTGTACCACCGCTCGCCGCGGTGCGGGACGAGCACGTCCCGGACGGTCGCGATCCGCGGAGCCCCGCCCCGGGCGAGCACCATCCCCAGGTGGACGACCTCCCGGCCCAGATGACGGGCGGTCACCTGGGGGGCCTGCACCTCGGCCATCCCCGGATACGGCGGCGTGAACTCCGGATCGAGCGCGGCCAGCACCGCCCAGCTCGGATAGCTGAGTCCCCGGCCGCGGGCGAGCGCCATGCTTCCCCACGTCCGCCCGTTCAGTTCCATGAACCACGGCCGCCCAGCGGTGTCCCGGAGCATCTCCACCATGAACAGCCCCCGCCAGTCGCAGCCGGAGATGAACTCGCGGACCGGGCCGGCCAGGTCCGGGGCCACCGGGAGTGACCGGCACGCGCTCGAGCCAGAACCGCGCGGGTTCATCATCCGGACCCGCCGGTGCCCGCTCACCGCGGCGATCCCGGCGTCGGTCGCGATCCCGAACACCCCTTCGCCGGTGCCGGTGATCATCGGCTGGACGACGGCCGGGCCGCCGATCGCCGCCGCGATCTGGGGGACCTGGGACGCCGTGGCGGCCATCCGCCCTACCGGGCGGCGCAGCCTGCCGTCACGAAGCTGAACGGCCAGCGCCGGCTTCACCATCCAGGGCCCCTCACCGGGTGGCTCCCCGGCGAGGGCGTCGGCGGACTCAGGCACCGCGAAGCCCGCGGCGGCCGCGAGCAGCAGCTGCTCGCGCTTGTCCAGCGCGATCGCCGCGAGCTTGCCGGTCGGTCCGGCGATGACCGGCCCGCCCGCCGCCGCCCGCTGCGCGTACTGATCAGTGAGCCACACGGCGTGGTCGTCGAGGGGGAGCACCGCGGCGGGCCGCAGGTCGGCGATCAGCGAGCTGAGCTCGGCGACGGACCGGCTGGCGTCCTGCTCGGGCGCGGTGACCGGTACCACCTGGACCAGCTTGCTCCGGGCCAGGGCGGGGCGGCTGCCGGACCTGGCGAACGCGCACACCTCGAACCCGTGGTCGGCGAGGCACCAGGCCGACTCGATCGCCGCCAGCGCATCGGCAAAGCCGATAAGTACCCGGGGCCTCACCGCAGGGCCTTGATCCGCACGGCGGCCACGCGGCGGACCCGCTCAGCCACCGGCCGCGGGGCCAGGATGTCCTCCCGGACGCTGTCCAGCGTGTCACCACGCTTGATGCTGTACCGCGGTTGCAGCCACGCGCCGGCCCGGGCCCGCCGCCGGTCGCTGGTGAACACCTGCGCGTAGCCATGGCGGCGCAACGTGCCGAGCACCCGGCGATCGTAGCTGCCGAACGGGCAGGCCGCGGTGGTTACCGGGGTCTGCGCGGCGGCGGCGATGAGCGACCTCGCCACGGTCAGCTCCTCGTGCTCCGCCCCGGCGTCGAGCCCGCGCCAGGACCGGTGGCGCATGCCGTGTGAGCCGACCGTCATCCCGGCGGCGGACAGCGCCCGGACGCCGTCGGTGTTCAGGTAGCCCGGCTGGCCGAGCATCCCCGCCAGCGGGAAGAACGTGGCCGTCAGCCCGCGCTCGGCCAGGGCCGGCAAGGCCACGTCGACGTCGGACGCGTAGCCGTCGTCGAACGTGAGCTGGACCGAGGGCAGGCCCGCCGTCTCGTCCAGGACCGCGAGGAACAGGTCCTGGCCGACGAAGTACTCGTGCGCGGCTGGTTCGAGGCCCGCCGCTGGCGTGCCGACGCCGTGGAAGCAGATGCCCACAACCTCGCCGGGCTCCCGGTCCGTTACCAGCATGCTTTCACTCAATTCCCTATCTTCCGCTGTTGTGCGGCCTTCACCCGGATCCGCCAGGTTACTCATAGGACGTCCGGAGGGCGCTGGCCGGTGACAGCGGCGGGCGGCAGATCGGCTTCCCGCACGCAAAGCCGCGGATGGGGGATATCCGGCGCGCCTGCTCATAATTCGTGCATACTGCCTGGCGTGATCAGCGTGGTGGTACCGGCTCATGACGAGGCGCGGGTAATTGACCGGCTGCTGGGTCAGCTCACCTCGGCCGTCTCCCCGGACAGGCTTGACGTGATCGTGGTGGCCAACGGCTGCACCGACGACACGGCCCTGATCGCGGGCCGCTATGAGCCCGGGGTCCGGGTGCTGTCCATCCCGGTGCCCTCCAAGCGCGAGGCCCTGCTGGCCGGCGACCGGGCCGCGACCGGATTCCCGCGGATCTACGTGGACGCAGACGTGGAACTGGGCTCGGCGGACGTCCGCGCCCTGGCCGACGCCCTGGCCCGGCCCGGCGCGCTGGCGGCTGGCCCGGAGCGGGTACTGGCCCTGTCTGGAGCGTCATGGCTGGTCCGCTGGTACTACGACGTCTGGGCGCGGCTGCCCGAGGTGCGCAGCGGACTGTTCGGCCGCGGCGTGATCGGGCTCAGCGAGGCCGGTCACGCCCGGGTGGCCAGCCTCCCGCCGCTGCTGGCCGACGACCTCGCCGCGTCCTTGAGCTTCGGCCCGGACGAGAGGGTCATCGTGCCCGGCGCCCGGGTCGTCGTGCACGTCCCACGGACCGCCGGCGACCTGCTCCGCCGCCGGGTCCGCGCCGCGATGGGCGTGGACCAGGTCGAGCAGGCTGAGGGCGGGCCCGGGGCCTCAGCGCGGACCCGGCCCCGTGATCTGCTGGCCCTGGTCCGCGCGGAGCCGAGGCTGGCGCCCCGGGTGACGGTGTTCCTGGCCGTCGCCGTGCTGGCCCGCAGGCGGGCCCGCCGCGAAGTCCGGCGGAATCAGTACTCCACCTGGCTGCGCGACGAGAGCAGCCGTGCCTAGCTGTCCCCGGCCGGTCCAGGGTCCGGCCCGGATCACCCGGAGTGCCACCATGATCACCCAGTTGTTCCGGCTTTGAAATTAGGTGGCTTGTGTTGAAGAAAACGTCAACCATCCGGTTTGGCTAGGCGTCTTCCGTGTGTGCCCGGGGGGTGCGGGCAGGACCTCAACAGGGACGGTGGGCGAGTGTCGGGTAATACGGCCGTCAGCGGTGTACCGCGGACTCGCGCGCGGCTGGGCTCGCCGGACTCGGCGACCTGGACCGGGGCTTACCTCCGCCGGGTGGTCGTGGCCGACTGCGCCTGCGCTCTCGCGGGCAGCGTGCTGGCCTATGAGGTCCGCTTCGGCGAGCCCACCTACCGGCCGGTCATCTACCTCGCGTTCACCGGGCTCCTGCCGCTGCTCTGGGTCGCCTCGGTCGCGCTGGCCGGAGGCTATGACCCCCGGTTCATCGGCGTCGGCTCGGACGAGTTCCGCCGGGTGCTGAACGCTGCGGTGAGCCTCACGGCCATGGTGGCCATCGCCTCCTACGCGGTGAAGTTCGAGCTGGCCCGCGGTTACATTCTCATCGCGCTGCCCTGCGCGACCCTCTTCGACCTGGTCGTCCGGCACCGGCTGCGCAAGCGGCTGCACAAGCTGCGCAGCCGCGGCGCCTGCATGCGCCGGGTGGTGGCGGTAGGGCACGCCCCCGCGGTGGCCGACCTGATCGGCGAGCTGCGCCGGGGCTCCTACCACGGCCTGTCCGTGGTCGGGGCGTGCCTGGCCGGCGGCACCATGCTCGGCGAGATCGCCGGGGTCCCGGTGTACGGCGGCCTCACCAACGTGACGACCGCGGTCGGCAACCTGGGCGCGGACACCGTCGCGGTCCTGGCCTGCCCGGAGATGAACGGCATCCGGCTGCGCGAGCTGGCCTGGGACCTGGAGAAGACGGGCACCGACATGTGCGTCGCGGCCGCCCTGCTCGACGTGGCGGGGCCGCGGACCACCATCCGCCCGGTGGCCGGGCTGCCGTTGCTGCACGTGGACCACCCGGAACTGGCCGGCGGCAAGCAGGTGCTGAAGGCCGTTTTCGACAAGGTGGTCGCGCTGACGGCGGTGATCTTGCTGGCGCCCCTGTTCGCGGCGATCATGCTGGCGGTCCGGCTCGGTGACCACGGGCCCGTCTTCTTCCGGCAGACCAGGGTGGGCAAGGACGGGCACACGTTCTCGGTATGGAAGTTCCGCACCATGGTGGTGGACGCGGAACAGCGGAAGGCCGAGCTCTCGGCGCTCAACGAGTCCGACGGCGCGCTGTTCAAGATGCGCAAGGACCCGCGGGTCACCAAGGCGGGCGGCTGGCTGCGCCGCTACTCCCTCGACGAGCTCCCGCAGCTGTTCAACGTGGTACTCGGCGACATGTCCCTGGTGGGGCCGCGGCCCGCGCTGCCCACCGAAGCGGCCAAGTACGGCGACCACATGCGGCGCCGGCTCGTGGTCAAGCCGGGCATTACCGGCCTATGGCAGATCAACGGGCGTTCCGACCTACCCTGGGACGAAGCGGTCCGGCTCGACCTGCGCTACGTGGAGAACTGGTCCCTCGCCCTGGACCTGCAGATCATGTGGAAAACCTGGTCTGCGGTCCTGCGGGGTCACGGCGCCTACTAGCCTGTGAGGCTCACCCCCCCGAGTAAGGGGCGCCTGCCTGATGACCACCGACGACGACCGCCTGGCCCGTGACCTGGCCAGCGAAGCTGGCCGCCTGCTGCTCGCGCTGCGCGCCGAGGGCGGCGAGCCTGCCGCGCTGCGCAAGGCGGGCGACCGGAAGTCGCACGAGTTCCTCGCCGCACGTCTCGCGGAACTGCGCCCGCAGGACGCCGTGCTGTCCGAGGAGGGTCGCGACGACCTGGGCCGCCTGAGCGCGGACCGGGTCTGGATCGTGGACCCGCTGGACGGGACGAGGGAATTCGGCGAGCCCGGCCGGACCGACTGGGCGGTGCACGTGGCGCTGTGGGAAGGCGGTGAGCTGACCGCGGGTGCGGTCGCGCTGCCTGCCCAGGGTGGCACGGTGCTGAGCACGGCGGAGCCGCCGCCCGCCCCGCCTGCCCCGGCGCCCGGCCACCCGGTTCGCGTGCTGGTCAGCCGGACCCGCCCGCCGGCCTTCCTCGAGCAGCTGGCCGAGCAGATCGAGCTGACGCTGATCCCGCTCGGCTCCGCCGGGGCCAAGGCGGCGGAGGTGATCCGCGGGGACGCGGACGCCTACGTGCACAGCGGCGGCCAGTACGAATGGGATTCGGCCGCGCCGGTGGCGGTCGCGGTGGCGGCGGGACTGCACGCGTCGCGGCTGGACGGCTCGAAGCTCGCGTACAACCAGGCAGATCCTTCCCTGCCGGATATCCTTATCTGCCCGGCGGGGCTCGCCGCCACGCTGCTGGATGGTTTGCGCGTGGCGGGTTGTTCTGCTAACCAGTAGGGCTCCCGCAAGGGGGAATGACCTGATCCCGCCCGTGCCCGACGACCGGAGTCTGTTCATGGCCGTGCCGCATTCTGACTATTCGCTCTCGCAGCTTGAAGTCCTCGAGGCGGAGTCCATTCACATCATGCGGGAAGTAGCCGCGGAGTTCGAGCGGCCGATACTGCTGTTCTCCGGCGGCAAGGACTCCATCGTCATGCTCGCCCTCGCCGAGCGGGCGTTCTGGCCGGCCAGGATCCCGTTCCCGGTCATGCACGTGGACACCGGGCACAACTTCCCCGAGGTGATCGACTACCGCGACCGCCGGGTGGCCGAGGTCGGGGTCAAGCTAGTAGTCGCGTCGGTTCAGGATTCCATCGACGCTGGCCGCGTGGCCGAGGAGACCGGCCGCCGGGCCAGCCGGAACCGGCTGCAGACCACCACCCTGCTGGATGCGATCGAGGACAACCGTTCCGACGCGGTGTTCGGCGGCGGGCGCCGGGACGAGGAGAAGGCCCGGGCCAAGGAGCGGGTCTTCTCGTTCCGCGACGAGTTCGGCCAGTGGGATCCGAAGAACCAGCGTCCCGAGCTGTGGAGCATCTACAACACCCGGATCCGGATGGGCGAGCACATCCGGGTCTTCCCGCTGTCCAACTGGACCGAGCTGGACGTCTGGCAGTACATCGCCCGGGAGAAGCTGGAGATCCCGTCCATCTACTACGCGCACCAGCGCCGGGTGTTTGAGCGGGACGGCATCCTGCTCGCCGAGAGCGAGTTCACTTACCCGGCCGATGACGAGCAGGTGTTCGAGGCGACCGTCCGCTACCGGACTGTCGGGGACATTCCCGTCACCGGGGCCGTGGAATCCAGCGCGACGACGGTGTCCGACGTGATCGCCGAGGTCGCGGCCACCCGGGTCACCGAGCGCGGCCAGACCCGGGCGGACGACCGGGCCAGCGAGGCGTCCATGGAAGACCGCAAGCGGGAGGGTTACTTCTAAATGTCCGCCACCACCACAGCCGAAGTCCTGCCCACCGAGGGGGGCAGGGCGATGGACATTCTGCGGCTGGCCACGGCCGGCTCGGTCGACGACGGTAAGAGCACCCTGATCGGCCGCCTGCTGTACGACTCAAAGGCGATCTTCGAGGACCAGCTCGCGGCCGTCGAGCAGACCAGCAAGGCCCGCGGCGAGGACTACACCAACCTGGCCCTGCTCACCGACGGCCTGCGAGCCGAGCGGGAGCAGGGCATCACGATCGACGTGGCCTACCGCTACTTCGCCACGCCGCGCCGGAAGTTCATCATCGCGGACACCCCGGGCCACATTCAGTACACCCGGAACATGGTCACCGGGGCGTCCACCGCCGACCTGGCCATCGTCCTGGTCGACGCGCGCAACGGGCTAACCGAGCAGAGCCGGCGGCACGCGTTCCTCACCACGCTGCTCCGGGTGCCGCATCTGGTCCTGGCGGTCAACAAGATGGACCTGGTCGACTACGACCAGAGGGTGTTCGACCGGATCAGTGAGGAGTTCGCCGCGTTCGCCGCGAAGCTGGAGATCGGCGACCTGAGCTTCATCCCCATCTCCGCCCTGCACGGGGACAACGTGGTGCAGCGTTCGGACAAGATGCCCTGGCACGACGGGCCGTCGCTGCTGCACCATCTGGAGCACGTGCACATCGCCTCGGACCGCAACCTCATCGACGTCCGTTTCCCCGTGCAGTACGTCATCCGGCCGCATCAGGCGACTGACCCGGACCTGCACGACTACCGGGGCTACGCCGGCCAGGTCGCGGGCGGGATACTCAAGCCCGGGGACGAGGTGATGCACCTGCCGTCCGGGCTGACCACGAAGATCTCCCGCATCGACACCGCGCGCGGGCCGGTCCCGGAGGCCTACCCGCCCATGTCGGTGACTCTGGTGCTCGAGGACGACCTGGACATCTCCCGCGGTGACATGATCTGCCGCCCGCACAACCAGCCCCTGGTCTCCCAGGACGTGGAGGCGATGGTCTGCTGGATGTCGGACAGCCGGCCGCTGGCCGCCCGGGACCGGCTGGTGGTCAAGCACACCACCCGGACGGTCAAGGCCATCGTCCGCGAGCTGCACTACCGGCTGGACGTCAACACCCTGCACCGGGACGAGAGCGCCGAGCGGCTCGGGCTGAACGAGGTAGGCCGGGTCAGCCTGAGGCTGACCCAGCCGCTGTTCTTCGATCAGTACAACCGGAACCGGGAGACCGGTGGCCTCATTCTCATCGACGAGTCCACCAACGCCACGGTCGGGGCGGTCATGATCACTGAGGGGCGCTGACCGCCCGGTCCCGCCGTCACCAGGGGCCGGGCACCCGGGGGAGCCAAATCAGGGGGGCCAAACCAAGGATGGCCCGGCCGCGGGTGGCTAGCTCACCCGCGGCGGCCCTCGTAACCGGCGGCTCCTAGCCGCGGCGGGAAGGCGCAGTGACCCCATTCCACGATCTGCAGGACTACCTGGCCCTGCCCCGGCTTACCGGCCTGCGGCTGTCCCCGGACGGCACCTGGCTGGCCGTAACCGTGTCGGCCCTCGCTCCCGACGGGCGAACGTTCAAGTCCAGCATCTGGCGGGTGGACACGGGCGCGGCCGGCCCGGCCCGGACTCCGGTCCGGCTGACCTGGTCCGCCGAGGGTGAGGACAGTCCTGCCTTCCTGCCGGACGGCGGGATGCTGTTCCTGTCCCCGCGCCCGGCGCCCCCAGGGCCGGGTCCGGACCCGGCCCCCGACACCGGCGACGGCACCGGCGGGAAGCGGGCCCTGTGGCTGCTGCCGGCCGCGGGCGGGGAGGCCCGCCGCGTCGCCGCGCCTGCGGGCGGCCCCAGCCAGCTCGCCATCGCCGCCAACTCGGGGCTGGCCGCGTTCACCGCGCCGGTGCTGCCGGGCGCCGGCGGGCCGGCTGGCGACGGCCCGCAGCGCCGGGCCCGGGCTGACGCCGGCGTGACGGCCATCCTGCACGAGTCGCCCCTGGTCCGGTACTGGGACCATGACCTCGGCCCGGACGAGCAGCGGCTGCTGGTCACCGACCTGGCCGCCCAGGCCGGCTGGAGCGGGTCCAGCGGCCCCGGTGGGAGTGCGGCCGGGGACGCGGACGCCCTGCGGGACCTGACCCCCCAGGCGGGCCGGGCCCTGGACGAGAACGCCTTCGACCTGAGCCCGGACGGTCGCCTGGCCGTCACCGGATGGTCGGTCGACGACGGCGCCGGGGGACTTCGCAAGGACCTCGTGGTCATCGACACGAGTTCCGGCGAGCGCCGGAGCCTGCTGTCCGTCCCTGGATTCGACTTCACGTCGCCGCGGGTCGCACCGGACGGCAAACGGCTCGTGGCCATCCGGGAACGGCACGAGAGCTACCATCAGGCCAGCGCGCACACGGTGGTCCAGATACCGCTGGACGCGGTTCCGGAGGGGCCGGCATCGCTGGACGCCGTCTCGCCGGGGCCGGTACCGCTGGACGCGGTCTCGGCCGGCGGGCCGCCGGAAACGCTGGACGTACTCCCCGGGCTGGAGCACTGGCCGGCGGAACTGGCCTGGGCCCCGGACGGCTCGGGGGTGTTCGTCACCACCGCAGACCACGGCCGCGGCCCGGTACTGCGGGCTGACCTGGGCACCGGAGCCGTCACCCGGCTCAGTACCGACGACGGCGCCTATTCCTGCCTGTGTCCCTCGCCGGACGGGCAGTTTCTCTACGCCCTCCGCTCGGCGATGGACAGCCCGCCGCTGGTGGTGCGGCTCGACGCGACCCGGCCCGGCGAACCCGGGTTCCTCCCGGGCCCCGCCGCCGCGCCGCCGCTGCCCGGCCGGCTGGACGAGATCGAGTCCGCCGCGGCCGACGGCACCCCGCTGCGGGCCTGGCTCGTGCTGCCCGACTCAGCCAGCCCGGACACGCCTGCCCCGCTGCTGCTGTGGGTGCACGGCGGCCCGTATTCGAGCTGGAACTCCTGGTCCTGGCGCTGGAACCCGTGGCTGATGGCGGCCAGAGGGTACGCGGTGCTGCTCCCCGACCCGGGCTTGTCCACCGGCTACGGGCAGGAGTTCCTGGCCCGCGGCCACGGCGACTGGGGCCACCTGCCGTTCACCGACCTGATGGACATCACCGACGCGGCCATCGACCGCCCTGACCTGGACGCCGGGCGGACCGCCGTGATGGGCGGCTCCTTCGGCGGCTACATGGCGAACTGGATCGCCGGGCACACCACCCGGTTCCGGGCCATCGTCAGCCACGCCAGCCTCTGGGCCCTCGAGCAGATGTTCGGGACGACCGACTGTCCTGCGGAGTGGCGCCGCCAGCTGGGGGCACCCGCCACCCAGCCGGAGCGGTACGCGGCCAGCTCCCCGAACCGGCACGTGGCTGCTATCACCACCCCGATGCTGGTCATCCACGGGGACAAGGACTACCGGGTGCCGGTCGGTGAGGCGCTCCGGCTCTGGACGGACCTGGCGGCCCGTCCCGGGCACCTGGCCGGATCCAAGTTCCTCTACTTCCCGGACGAGAACCACTGGGTCCTCGGCCCTGGCAACGCGCGGATCTGGTACGAGACGGTGTTCGCCTTCCTCGCCCAGCACGTGCTCGGCGAACCCTGGGAGCGTCCCGCGCTGCTCTGAACAGCCTGCGGCTGTGCCAGGCTGGGCCCATGACACGCGCGAACCTGGACAAGCGGCCCGGCGAGGTCTCGGCGATGTTCGACAAGGTCGCCGGCCGCTACGACCTGATGAACGACGTGCTCTCGCTGGGCCAGGACCGGTGGTGGCGCCGCATCGTGGCCCGGGCGGTCGGGGCCCAGGCGGGCGATCTCGTGCTCGACCTCGCCGCGGGCACCGGGACCTCGTCCCGGAGCTTTACCGTGGCCGGCGCCAGCTGCGTGGCCTGTGACTTTTCCCTCGGCATGCTCCAGGTCGGCGCGAGCAGGGCCCGGTCGGCCCAGCCGGAGCCCCCCGGGCGGCCTGCTCCGTCGCAGCCTGGTCCGTCGCGGCCCGGTCCCGTCCGGTTCGTGGCCGGCGACGCCCTCCAGCTGCCCTTCCGCGACCAGGCCTTCGACGCGGTGACGATCTCGTTCGGGCTGCGTAACGTGGCCGACCCCGACGTCGCGCTGGCCGAGCTGCTCCGGGTCACCCGGCCCGGCGGACGGCTGGTCATCTGCGAGTTCGGCCACCTGCCGTGGTCACGGATGAACACGGTCTACGAGTCCTACCTGACGAACGCGCTGCCCGTGGTCGCGCGGCGGCTGTCGGGCAGCCCGGAAGCCTACGACTACCTGGCGGAGTCCATCAAGGACTGGCCCGCCCAGCCCGAGCTCGCCCGGAGGATCGCCGCGGCCGGGTGGTCGGCAGTACGCTGGCGGAATCTGAGCCTGGGCGTCGTGGCCCTGCACCTCGCGCGCCGGCCCGGCTGAGCGCGGCCCGGCCGCACTCCGGCGGCCTCGGGGACCGGCTGGTCAGGCACCGGCGCGGGGCCGGCCGCTGAGCCAGGCGGGGCCGGGATCGCCCTAGACCAGGCCAGCACCGCGGACCGGGTTCGCGGGCGCGGCAAGGCAAGGTCTAGACTCCGGAAAGAGCACTTGTGAAGCGGTTCACAAGATAGTCAGGACAATCTTTCGTGACCCACGAAGTCCCCTCCCATCTCCCGCCCGACGCGGCGGCCACGCCGGCCCGCGGCAGCGCCCCGGGCCAGACGCCCGTGGCCGGACCGGGCGCCCCGTCATGGTCCGCCCGCACCGGGGACGCCGACGTCATCGTGGTCGGAGCCGGGCCCGCCGGCTCGGCGGCCGCCGCCTATCTGGCCCGGGCCGGAGTCGACGTGCTTCTCCTGGAGAAGGCCAACTTCCCGCGGGAGAAGGTCTGCGGTGACGGCCTCACCCCCCGCGCGGTCAAGGCACTGGTCGGCATGGGCGTGCCGGTCGGCGAGGGGGACGGCTGGGTCCGGAACAAGGGCCTGCGGATCATCGGGGGCGGGGTCCGGCTCGAGCTGCCCTGGCCGGAGCTGTCGAGTTATCCCGGCTACGGGCTGGTCCGGACCCGGCTCGACTTCGACGAGATCCTCGCCCGCACGGCGCAGAAGGCCGGGGCGCGCCTCCTCGAAGGGGTGACCGTGACCGGCCCGGTCCTGGATGACGCCGGGCGGATCACCGGGGTCACCGCCCGGCCCTCCGGCGCCGCCGGCGAGCCGGGGACCAGCTACCACGCACGGGTTGTCGTTGCGGCGGATGGGAATTCGTCCCGGCTCTCGCTGGCCATGGGCCTGGGCAAGCGTGACGACCGCCCGATGGGGGTGGCCGTGCGCACCTACTACACGAGCCCGCGGCACCAGGACGACTACCTCGAGTCGTGGCTGGACCTGTGGGACGGGCAGAACCTGCTGCCCGGATACGGCTGGATCTTCGGCATGGGCGACGGCACCAGCAACGTCGGGCTCGGCATGCTCAACACCTCCTCCTCGTTCGGCAACGTCGACTACCGGGACCTGCTGCGCCGGTGGCTGGCCGGGATGCCGGCCGAATGGGGTTACGTCGAGGAGAACCGGACCCAGCCCATCCGGGGCGCCGCGCTGCCGATGGGCTTCAACCGCACCCCGCACTACACCCGGGGGCTGCTGCTCGCCGGGGACGCGGGCGGCATGGTGAACCCCTTCAACGGCGAGGGCATCCCCTACGCCCTGGAGTCGGGCGAACTCGCCGCCCAGTTCATCGCGCAGGCGCTGGCCCGGCCCGACGCAGCCGGCGCGGAGCGGGTGCTGATGGCCTACCCGCAGGCCCTCAAGGCCGCCTACGGCGGCTACTACACTCTCGGGCGCAGGTTCGTTCAGGCGATCGGCAACCCGAAGGTCATGCAGTTCGCCACCAAGTACGGGATGCCGCGTCCGGCGCTGATGAGGATCACCCTGAAGCTGCTGGCCAACCTCACCGAGCCGCAAGGTGGCCATGCGACCGACCGGGTGATTCACGCACTGTCTAAGATGACGCCGGCGGCGTAGGCATTCTTCCTGTCTCGTAGCCGAAACCGAAATATGGAGAAGGGGAAAGGAGGCGCCTCATGCTGAGCCTGTATGTTCCGATCCTGGTGCTGGCCGGCCTGGCCGCCATCTTCGCGATCTTCTCGCTCGGGCTGGGGGCCTTCACCGGCCCGAAGCGCTGGAACCGCGCGAAACTCGACGCCTACGAGTGCGGGATCGAGCCGACCCAGCAGCCGAGCGGCAGCCGGTTCCCGGTGAAGTACTACCTGACGGCGATGCTGTTCATCCTCTTCGACATCGAGATCGTGTTCCTCTACCCGTGGGCCGTGGCGTATGACCACCTCGGTGCCTTCGGGCTCGTCGAGATGGTGCTGTTCATCGTCACCCTTTTGGTCGCGTACGCCTACGTGTGGCGGCGCGGCGGTCTGGAGTGGGACTAGCTGATGGGCGTCGAAGAAAAGCTGCCGAGCGGGATCCTGCTCACCACGGTCGAGAAGGTGGCC
>Ga0209006_10004123_pt1 | contig 13234 bp, 10 predicted proteins | sample JacPin_JW_Ref_O2_FD_188567 | JGI IMG/M metagenome (GOLD analysis project Ga0209006, IMG submission 188567) | Forest soil microbial communities from Algoma, Ontario, Canada - Jack Pine, Ontario site 1_JW_Ref_O2 (SPAdes) (version 2) | ecosystem: Environmental > Terrestrial > Soil > Boreal... | reverse complement strand
ATACCCGTTCATGTTTGCGACGATCGGTATTCATCCGCATGAGGCTAACCTCGCGAACGAAGCGGGCTATCATGAAATGGCGCGCCTGGCGCGGCATTCGAAGGTTATCGCGTGGGGAGAAATCGGGCTCGATTATTTTTACGATCATTCTCCGCGCCACACGCAGAAAGAAGTATTCGCGCGTCAGATGGAATTAGCGGCAGCGGCCAAGTTGCCAATCGTTATTCATTGCCGTCCCTCCGACGGAAGCAACGATGCGTGGGACGATTGCCTCGGCATGATCCAGACGCAATGGGCGCCGCACGGCATCGGCGGCATTCTGCACTGCTTCACCGGAAACTGGACGCAGGCCAGCCGCGCGCTCGACATGGGATTCATGATCTCCTTCGCTGGCAACATGACATTTCCCAAGGCGCAGCAGATTCGCGACGCCGCTCTCGAAGTTCCGCTCGACCGCATGCTGATCGAAACCGACGCGCCATATCTCGCTCCGGTCCCTCATCGCGGCAAGCGCAACGAGCCGGCCTTCGTCAAAGAAACGGCCCGCAAGCTGGGCGAACTGCGCGGATTGTCGATGGAAGAGGTTGGCGAACGCACATCGGCGAATTTCTACAATTTTTTCAAAATATCTGAAATCGCTGAAAGCAAAGTTCCCGCCCGCTGATGCTGGCGATTCTGTTAACCTCAAGTTAAGATTCCATCGTTTCAGAAAGATTAGAAATGTATGCCCGATAACAGTTTCGACGTCATCAGCAAGATTGATCTGGCGGAGGTCTCCAACGCCATCCAACAGGCGCTGAAGGAGATTCATACCCGCTTCGATCTGAAAGATTCGAAGTCGAACATCGAACTGGAAAAAGACGCAATTGTCATCCACTCTGCCGACGAGTACAAGCTGAAAGCCGTCAACGACGTGCTGCAGCAGAAACTGGTGAAGCGCGGCGTTTCGCTGAAAGGCCTGACTTACGGCCCGGTCGAGCCTGCTGCCGGCGGCTCCGCCAAACGCAAAGTCACCATGCAGCAGGGCATCGCCATTGAAAAAGCCCGTGAGATCGTCAAGTTGATCAAGGATTCGAAGAAGAAGGCGCAGGGTTCGATTCAGGGCGACCTAGTGCGTGTGAGCAGCAAAGATCGCGACACCTTGCAGGAAATCATCGCCCTGCTGCGCGGCCACGATTTCGGAATCGACTTACAGTTTACGAATTACAGGTCCAATTGAGCGCATCGGCTGCCATTAACGAGAAAGAAGTATTCGACCTGCTGCGGGATGATCTCGTCGCGCTCGAAGACGAGTTCGGCCGCGACACCGTGGCGGGCGTTCGCGCCATCACCGAGATCGGCGAGTACTTGCGCGCCGGAGGCGGCAAGCGAATCCGTCCTGCGCTCCTTTTTCTTTCCGCAAAACTTCTCGGCTATCAGGGGCGCAGTGCGATCCGGCTAGGCGCGGTGGTTGAAATCATTCACACCGCGACGCTCGTTCACGACGACATTATCGACGAGGCCAAGACGCGCCGCGGGCGCGCCGCCGCCAACACGCAGTGGGGCAATTCCAAGTGCGTGCTGGCCGGGGACTGGCTCTACATGCAGGCCTTCAAGATCGCGGTGCAGGAGCGGAACTTCCGCATTCTCGATACGCTCATCGAACTCACGCAGCAGATGGTCGAAGGCGAACTGCTGCAGATGGAAAAACTCGGCAAGCTCATTACGCTTGACGAGCACTTCGACCTTATCTACCGCAAAACCGCCTGCCTGTTTTCGGTCTGCATGCGCTTGGGGGCCATTCTTGCCGGCGCAACTCCCGCCGAAGAAGCCGCGCTGGGCAAATACGGCCACGATCTCGGCATGGCGTTTCAGATCGTCGACGACGTTCTCGATCTCACTGCTTCGGAGCAAATCCTGGGCAAGCCCGTCGCCAGCGATCTGCGCGAAGGCAAAGTGACCATGGCCGTCATTCATGCCCTGGAACGCTGTACGCCCGAAGAGCGCGGCAAAATTGAGACCATTCTCCGCGACCGCGCCTTTAACGGCGTCACCCACGGGCACATCCTTGAGATTCTTCAGCGTTATGGTTCGGTCGAATCGGCGACCAGCCGGGCCGCGCAGTACGCCGAGTCGGCCCGAAAATCGATCTGCATCTTCCCGGATAACGAAATCAAGCGCACCTTGCTCTGGGCTCCCGAATTTGTCGTAGCCCGCGAAAAGTAATTCCGCCTATCCGCCGATTAGCATCCAATCACCGGTAAATCCGTTTTCCGTTTCTCTGCGTACTCAGAGCGGACGTAAAACTCGGCTCTGTAGTCAAAAATCAGTCCAAATCTCCAGGAGGATTTATGAAAAAGTTAGTGTTCACCCTGTTGGCTGTAACGTTTATGCTCGGCGCAGCTGCATTCGCGCAGCCGGTCGCCATGTCTCCAGTAGCGGCTCAGGCCGACGCCAACCCGCCGCTGATGACCCTGCATGGCACCATCAAGGCCGATGGCGATAAGTACACCTTCGTCAACGACAAAGACGGCAAGAGCTGGGACATCAAGAACCCCGAAGCCGTAAAGGGACACGAAGGCCATCACGTCGAGTTAAGCGCGCATGTCTACGCGGATCAGAATTACATCCACATCATGAGCGTGAAGATGATGAAGGCAAAAGGCTCGAATTCAATGAGCAATTAGCCGGAAGCATCGGGCTAACAGTAGTCTTAGGGCGGCTCTTGGAGCCGCCTTTTTCGCGCCCTCATGCTCCCGCGTGGCTTTCCACGCGCTCGAGGCCTTACGGCACACCGGCTTTTGTTTATACTGAACCGATTCTTCGGCTCGGGTGATCCAATACTTTTCGTTCCTTGAAATCACCTCTGAAGCGATGCATGATCCCATGAACAGCTGGATACCTCTGATGCTGCGGCACGGGTACGTCCTGACCTTCGCCATATTGCTGGCGGAAGCGGTCGGACTTCCCTTCCCGGCATCCATCGCGCTGGTTGCCGCCGGTGCTGCCATCGCTTCGCACGCACTCGGCTTCCCTCAGGTGCTGCTCGCGGCCATTTACGCACTTCTGATTGGGGACTCGATCCAGTTCTGGCTGGGCCGCAAAATGGGGTGGTCGCTACTCGGGTTTCTGTGCCGGCTTTCCTTGAACCCGGAAACCTGCATGCTTCGTTCCGCGGAATCGTTTTACAAGCGCGGCAAAATGACTCTGATCATCGCCAAATTCGTGCCCGGCGTGAACACCATGGCCGCGCCGCTGGCCGGCAGCATGAAAATGCGCTTCCACCAGTTCCTGCTGCTGGACTTCGCCGGATCGCTGCTCTACACCCTCACTTATCTGTGCGTGGGATTTCTTTCCCGCGACGTTCTCGCCACCGTTTTCAACAGCTTTCGCGTGGCCGGCCGTGCCATGGAAGCGGTACTCCTGGTCGCGGTGATCGTCTATGCAGTCTATCGTCTCGTGCAGTTTCGCAAATACCGCCAATACAATGTTGTGCCGCGCATACAGGTGCAGGAGCTCGCCGCCCGCCTGGCTTCGGACCAGTCGCACACCGTTCTCATCGCGGACGTGCGCAGCCATGGCTATTACGACGTAGGCGCCGAGCGCATCAAGGGATCGATTCGCATTGAACCCAACAACTTGGACGAAGAGACTAAAAGCCTTGCCAAAAACAAGGAAATTTATCTCTACTGTACTTGAGCACGCGAAGCCACGAGCGCCCGGGTGGCGCATATGCTGATGGAAAGAGGATTCAACACGTTCGTAATCGTCGGCGGCCTGACCGCATGGCGCAAAGCCGGCGAGCCGCTGGAGTCTGTGCCCAAGGATGATCTGGTGAAGCTGCCGACGTTCAATTGAGGCTGTCGTTAGTCGCTGGTCGTTTGTCCTTAGCTTAACGACCAACGACGGGTTTATTCCTCCATGCCCAAGGAAATTGAAATCAAATTCCGCGTAACGGGTGTGCGCGCCCTCACGCGTAAACTGCGTGCTGCCGGATTCCGTCTGCGTACCCCGCGCACGCATGAAATGAATACGCTCTATGACCTGCCCGGAGGCATATTACGAAATCGGAAGGAACTCCTGCGTATCCGCAAGTACGGCTCGACCTGGACCATTACACATAAGAGCGGCAAGAAGATCGGACGCCACAGCAGCCGGATCGAACTCGAAACCGAAGTCACCGACGGGAAGACGCTCGATGCCATCGTGCGCGCGCTGGGTTACAGTCCATCCTTCCGCTACGAAAAATTTCGCGCCGAATGGATCGACGGGAAGGCGACGAAGAAAGCGGGCAAAGGAGTGATCGTCGTCGACGAAACGCCCATCGGAAATTTCTGCGAGATCGAAGGCCCGCCCCGCTGGATCGACGCCACGGCAAAGAGATTAGGGGTGAAGCCGGAAGACTACATCACGAAGAACTATGCCACGCTGTTTGCGGAATGGAAAGACGCAACGAAAAGCTCGGCAAAGGAAATGACGTTCACAGCGGTCAACGTCTGATCCCGATTGTCATCCCGAGCGAAGCGAGGGACCTGGGTTCTTGCCTGCGTCTGCACATACCGAGATCCCTCGCTGCGCTCGGGATGACAAATCCGCAACCTTACGATCCGTGGCACTTCTTATATTTCTTCCCTGACCCGCACGGGCAAGGATCGTTCCTACCCACCTTGTCCTGACCTCGCACGACCTGCTGCACCGGCGCTGCTTCGCCGCCGCCGGCCATGCGGGCCGACTCCAGTTCGCGCTTCTTGCGGCGCATGAAAGCCTCTTCCAGTTCGTCGGCGGAAGTTGAAACCATGCGCGGAGGACGCTTGCCGTTCCCGTCGCTGCCCTGAGGCGCGGGCGCCCCCGCTTGGGGCTCCTGCGCAGCTTGCTGTTGCGGCGGCACATCGGGTGGCCGCTCCAGAATCTGCATCAGGTAGAGATACCGGACCGTATCTTCCTGGAAGCGCTGCATCATCGCTTCGAACATGTCGAACGATTCTTTCTTGTACTCGACCAGCGGATCGTGCTGCCCGTAACCGCGCAGCCCAATGCCCTCTTTCAGGTGATCCATGCTGAGCAGGTGGTCTTTCCACTGCTGGTCGATCACGCTCAGCATGATCATGCGCTCGTGATGGCGCATGGCATCGGGGCCAATCAGCTTTTCTTTCGCGTCGTAGCGCTCTTTCAGCTTGTCAAAAATCGCGTCGCCCAGTTCCTGGCGATTGAGCGTTTCCGGCTTGATGCCTTCCGCAAGAATATCGACGCCCGAGCGGGTAAAGATCGCATCTTTCAGCCCTTTGATGTCCCAGTCGTCGGCGTGCGCCTTGGGCGGGCAATATTGATCGAGTAATTCCGCCAGAATCGCCGAGACGTAATCTTCCAGAATCAGATCTTTCTGATCCAGGCCTTCGAGCAGCCGCCGCCGCAATCCGTAAACAGCCTCGCGCTGCTTGTTCATCACGTCGTCGTACTCAAGCAGATGTTTGCGCGACTCGAAATGCTGGCCTTCAACCGCCTTCTGCGCCGTCTCGATGCGACGCGAAATCATCTTCGACTCAATCGGCACTCCCTCTTCCATGCCCAACCGCTGCAGCAGCGTCGATACCCACTCTTTGGCGAAGACGCGCATCAGGTCGTCTTCAAGCGCAAGATAAAATCGCGATGACCCCGGGTCGCCCTGACGTCCGGCACGCCCGCGCAGCTGGTTATCGATTCGCCGCGACTCGTGACGCTCCGTGCCCAGAATGTGCAGCCCGCCGACGGCGATCACCTCGTCATGCTCTTGATCGGTTTGAACCTTGTAGCGATTCAGCGCTTCGGCCCACTTGTCGGTGGGAACAGTGAACTCGTTGCCGTTGTAATAAAAGATCGAGGTCTCGCCGTCTTCCTGCGGACCTTCAATCTTGCCCTGCGCCACGCGCAGTTGCTGCGCGATTCCCTTCTTCACCAGCTCCTGCTTGGCCATGAACTCGGGATTTCCGCCCAGCAGAATGTCGGTACCTCGGCCGGCCATGTTGGTGGCGATGGTGACCATGCCCTTGCGCCCGGCCTGGGCGACAAACTCGGCTTCACGCTCATGAAACTTGGCGTTCAACACGACGTGCTTGATGCCTTTTTTCTTGAGCAACTCCGAAAGCCCCTCGGATTTCGCGACCGAAGTCGTGCCCACCAGCACGGGCTGGCCTTTTTCCGCCAGCTGTTGAATCTCGTCGGCGGCGGCGAAATATTTTTCCTTCTCCGTACGGAACACCACGTCCGGATTCTCGACCCGCAGCATCTGCTTGTTGGTCGGAATCACCACGACATCCAGCTTATAAATCTTGTCGAATTCGGCGGCTTCCGTCTCCGCGGTTCCCGTCATGCCCGCCAGCTTTTTGAACATGCGGAAATAATTCTGGAAGGTGATGGTGGCCAGCGTCTGATTCTCGCGCTCGATCTTGACGTTTTCCTTGGCCTCGATCGCCTGATGCAGCCCATCAGACCAGCGCCGCCCCGGCATCATGCGTCCGGTGAACTCGTCGACGATAATGACCTCGCCGTCTTTGATCACATACTCCACGTCCTTGCGATACAGCGCGTGCGCCTTGATTGCCGTCTCAACGTGATGCTTGAGCGGCCAGTTTTCCGGATCGGCGATGTTGCCGATGCCGAGCAGTCCCTCAACTTTCACCCAGCCTTCGTCGGTGACGGTGATATTGCGATGCTTCTCGTCGACCACAAAATCGCCCGTCAGCTGCGCCGGCTCGCCGGGAGCAACCTCAATCTCTTCACCCTTTTCCAGCTTGGGAATGATGCGATTGACTTTGTAGTACTTGTCAGTCGATTCCTCGCTGGCGCCGGAAATAATCAGCGGCGTACGCGCTTCGTCGATCAGGATGGAATCGACTTCGTCGACGATGGCGAAGTTGTGCCCGCGCTGCACGCAGTCGCGGATATCGAACTTCATGTTGTCGCGCAGGTAATCGAATCCGAACTCGTTATTCGTGCCGTAGGTTACGTCGGCGGCATAAGCAGCGCGCCGCTCCTGATCGTCCAGGTCATGCACGATCACGCCGACGGTCAATCCGAGGAAGCGGTACAGCCGGCCCATCCACTCCGAATCGCGCTTGGCCAGATAGTCATTGACCGTAACCACATGGACGCCGCGTCCACTGAGGGCGTTCAAATAAACCGGGAGGGTCGCGACCAGGGTCTTGCCTTCGCCGGTCTTCATTTCCGAGATCGTGCCCGAGTGCAGCACCATGCCGCCGATCAACTGGACATCGAAGTGCCGCATATTGAGCACGCGGCGTCCGCCTTCGCGCACTACGGCAAAAGCTTCCGGCAGGATTTCGTTCAGCACTTCCTGAAGCGCGTCGTGCTGTTCTTTCCCGATGCGCTTGATGCGGTCGAGATCGTTTTCATCCTCGGAGTCTGCGTCAGCGGCGCCTGCCTGATTTCCATTGCCGCCGAACTTGCTCATGTGTTCCTGGATGCGCTGGCGGAACTCGTCGGTCTTGGCGCGCAGTTCGGCATCGGTGAGCTTCCCGATCTGCGGCTCGAGCGCATTAATGGCCGCAACATTCGGCATCAGCGCCTTGATGACGCGCTCATTCTTCGTGCCAAAAACCTTGCCCAGCAATTGGTTAATCAAACGGGAAATCCTTCAAAAGGCAGCATGCCCGGCGTTTTATCGACTAGTAAAAGCCTAGCATAGTTAGATGCGAAATAAGTCGAATCGACCCTTGATGTTGCGAGAATCGGTAACTAGCTCCTCTCGCTGAAAACGTCCGAACCAATGCCCACCTTCGCTCGGACCTCTCGCCGACAAGAATCGTTTTGCTGTAAGATTCCCATCGACTCGTCATCCACGAATCATGCCCACATTCTACGACCGCTTTGTGGAGTGTTCTGAACGCTGGCCCAACAACGTCGCGCTCGAACTCCAGCGCCAGGTTAAATCGGAAAACGCTAAATCGGAAAACGATCAGCTGGAAAGCTGCACCTATTCGGAACTCCGCCGCATGGCCGAATCCGTCGGCCGCTGGGTCACGGAAAATGGATTTCCCCGCGGCTCCCGCCTTGCCATTCTCGCCGATAACCACCCCAACTGGGTCGCCGCTTATCTCGGAACCATCGCCGCCGGCTGCGCCGCCGTTCCGCTCGACACCGCCCTGCACGACGATCAGGTCACCAAACTTCTGAAAGACAGCGGCACCTCCGCTATTTTCTGCGACGCCCGCCACGTTCCTACCGCTCGTCCTGCCGCTAAAGAACTCGACCTTGGCCTCATCCTGATGGACCCCGACCGCATGACGAACCATTCCATTCAGGAACAGTGGCTCGGTAACCTGCCCGCGATCTTCAGCGCCGGCCCGGGCAAATTCAAATCCGCTCCTGCCGATAACGACGACCTCGCTTCCCTGCTCTACACCTCCGGTACCACCGCCGATCCCAAGGGCGTGATGCTGACGCATGCCAACTTTCTCGGCGAAGTGGAAGCCGTCTTCAACTGGATCGACCTCGGCCCCACCGACGCGCTGCTCGGCGTTCTCCCGCTCTTTCACGTACTCGCGCAAATGGCCAATCTCATGCTGCCGCTGGTCAAAGGCTCGCGCGTCGTCTACCTCGAAACGCTCAACACCACGGAACTTCTGCGCGCATTGAACGAACGCAACATCACCGCCTTCGCCGTCGTGCCGCAGTTCTACTATCTGATTCACGACAAAATTTTCCAGGAAATCGAGAAGCGCGGTGCGCTAACGAAAAAGATTTTCGGTGCCATGGTCGCGACCAACCACGCGCTGCGTAAAGTCGGCATCAACGCTGGTCCGATTTTATTTAAGAAAGTTCACCAGACCCTCGGGCCGAAGATGCGTTATCTCGCCACCGGCGGATCACGCTTCGATCCCGGCATCGCGCAGGATTTCGCCGATCTCGGCATCGACGTTCTCCAGGCCTACGGCCTCACCGAAACCACCGCCGCTGTCTACGTGAATTCTCCGGGACATAACGTGATCGGTTCCGTCGGCAAAGCGATGAAAGGAGTCGAAGGAAAAATCATCGACCCCAAGCCGCAGGAAGAAGGCGGACAGCCGGTCGGCGAAGTCGCCATCCGCGGCGCAGTCGTGATGAAAGGATATTGGAATCGCCCCGACGCCACCGCCGCCGTGCTCAAAGACGGATGGTTCCACAGCGGCGACCTCGGCTACTTCGACTCGCACGGCAACCTGTTTCTGACCGGGCGGCAAAAAGAAGTCATCGTTCTCAGCAACGGCAAAAACGTCTACCCCGAAGAGATCGAAGCGCATTATCTGAAGTCGCCCTACATTAAAGAAATCGCCGTGATGGGCCTCGAAGGCAAGCCCGGAGAAGGCGGCGACCGCCTGCACGCGGTTGTCGTTCCCAACTTCGATGTGCTGCGGCAAAAGAAAATCGTCAACGCAAAAGAGGTTATCCGCTTTGATATCGAAGGCCTGTCGCAAAAAATCGCATCGACCAAGCGCATTGCCACCTATGAAATCTGGCAGGACGACCTTCCGCGCACCACGACTCGCAAAATCAAACGCTTCGAGGTCGAAAAACGGGTAAAGGCAAATCAAGGCAAGAAGCTCGCCGACGACGGCGGCGATATGCCAGCCGAAAAACCTCTCACAGCCGAAGAAAGTGCGTGGCTCGAACAACCGGATGTGCAGCGCGGCCTCGCAATTATCAAAGAATCGGCGCGCAACGTGCCGCTCAGCATGCGCCCTGGGCTCAACCTCGAACTCGATCTTGGCCTCGACTCCATGCAGCGCGTGGAAGTACTCAGCCGACTGGAAGAAGAATTCGCCGGCAACGTCGAAGAGTCGCAGCTCGCCGAAATCTACACGGTGCGCGATCTGCTTGATGCCGTCATCAAAAGTGCCGGCAGCGGGAACGCCGCGCCCCGCGCCGCATTTGCCGGCTGGAAATCCATCTTCGCCGAAGAGCCCACCGACCCTGAAGTATTGGCCCTGCAAGGCCCGCATCCGGCACTCACGGCCTGGCTGTCTATTGCTGGCATCGTCAAAATGGTTTCCAGCGACCTCTTCAGCCTCCACGTCACCGGCCTCGAGCGCCTGCCGAAAAAAGGACCGTTCATCCTCTCTTCCAACCATCAAAGCTTTATCGATCCCGCGGTTTTGTGCAGTGTATTGCCCACCGAAATTCTCAAGCAGACCTTCGCCGTAGGCACCAGCGAAATTTTCGGCCAGGGATTCATGCGCCGCCTCGCGCGCTGGTTGCAGGTCATCGTCCTTGATCCCGACGCCAATCTCGTGCCCGCCATGCGCGCCGGCGCGTTCGGCCTGCGCCACGGCCGCGTGCTCATTCTTTATCCCGAAGGCGAACGATCCATCGATGGAACACCGCGCATCTTCAAGAAAGGCGCGGCCATTCTTTCCATCCACATGCAAGTTCCGATCGTTCCCATCGCCATCGAAGGTTTCTACGAAGCGTGGCCGCGCGGCAAGAGTTTTTTTCAGAAACGCGTCCCGCTGAAAATCACAGTCGGAGATCCCCTGCTCCCGCCGCCGGAATCGGAAGCGTCAGAAGAGGCCTACGAACAACTCACGGCAGAATTAAAGTCGCGAATCGTTACGATGTGGGAAGATCTGCGGAAGAAATAACAACCTACTTCGCTCTCGGATGCGTCTGATCGTAAACCTGCAACACGTGTTTCATCGATAGCTGGGTATAGCGTTGCGTCGTCGCCAGCCGCTCGTGTCCGAGCAACTCCTGGATCGCACGCAGGTCAGCGCCCTCCTCCAGCATGTGGGTGCCAAACGCATGCCGCAGCGTGTGCGGATGCACATCCGGCGACAAACCCTTGGCAACCGCGATTCGTTTGATGATGCGTCCTACACTCCGCGACGTCAGGCGCCCGCCGCGCTGGTTGATGAGCAGCGCCCCCGTATTTTTTCGCTTTTCTCCCAACGTGGTCTGCCGCACCGGAAGATACACGGCCAGCGCGCTCTTCACCGCATCGCCGAACGGCACGTAGCGTTCTTTTTTTCCTTTGCCGCGAATCAGAATCGCTTCGGCGCTCAACCGAATGTCATCGAGGTTGATCCCGGTCAACTCCGAATTCCGAATCCCGCAGCCATACAGCAGCTCAAGCATCAGCCGGTCGCGCTCGGGGAAGGCCGCCGTCTCCGGCATTGCGCCGTCGAGCACGGTATTCATCTCTTCAATGGTCGGCACGCGCGGCAATTTCTTCGGCAGCTTCGGCGTCGCCACCAGCTTCGCTGGATTCTGCTCAACCACGCCCTCCTGCGCCAGCCAGCGATAGAGCGACCGCACCGCCGCCAGCGACCGCGCCACCGAAGTTTTGCTCAATCCTTTTTCATAAAGCTGCGACAAAAATCCGCGAATCGTAATGTGATCGATCTCTTTCCACTTCCGCGGCCCCGCGTAGGCAGCAAACTGCTCCAGATCACTGGTGTAAGCGCGTCGCGTGTGCGCCGAAGCATTCTTCTCGCCCAGGTATCGAAGAAAATCCGCGACGGCCTTGCCAACAATTGTGTTTGCTTTCGTCATTTTGTTGATTGTCAATTTCAGATTTTCAATTGCCGATTATCGAATTGCTTATTGAAGCCATATCCATCGGAAATCGGAAATCGCCAAGCGAAAATCTTCATTTCGCCTTCGCCCTGGGATGGTGCTTCTGATATACCGTCCGCAGCCGGTCCAGCGCCACGTGCGTGTACACCTGCGTCGTCGAAATATCAGCGTGGCCGAGAATGGTCTGCACGGTGCGCAGATCGGCGCCGTTCTCGACCATGTGCGTCGCGCAGGAGTGGCGCAGCATGTGCGGCGAAGCTTTCCTGCCCGACGCCGCCGACGCCTCTCGCACCATCTGCCAGATCCGCTGCCGCGTGAGCTTCCGCCCTCCGCGCGCGATAAAGAGAAGCGGCGAACTGGCTAGCCCGGATTGCCCCACTCTCGCCGCGTTCTTAGCGACAGGGTGGGATTGTTTTAGCAGCACAGGTCTCGCTTCGACCAGATATTTCGTCAGCGAAACCTGCGCCGATTTTCCCAGCGGCACCACACGCTCCTTATCGCCCTTCCCGCGGACCAGCATGTATCCCGCTTCGAGCTTCAAATCTTCCAGCTTCGCATTGACGAGTTCTGAAACCCGCAGCGCCCCCGCGTAGAACACTTCCAGCATTGCGCGATCGCGCAGCGCCAGCGCCGAGTCGCTCGGACCTTGCTGTCCGACGCCATTCCGCTTCAGCGGAGCCGCCAAGGTCGACTCCATCTCATCCCGCGCCAGCGCCTTCGGCAAAACTTTCCACTGCCGCGGCGACTCGATATTCAGCGTGGGATCGCGATCGATTTTCTTATCCAGCAGCAAATATCGGTAAAGATGCCGCAGGGCTGAAAGCTTCCGCCCCACACTGCGCCCATCGACCTGATGCGAAAAAAGCTGTTGCAAGAATTCCCGTACATCGTCGCGCCGCGCCGTCGATAACTCGCGTTTATGTTTTTCCAGAAATTCGGCGAATTGCCCGATGTCCGTGGTGTACGCCTGAATCGAAAGCGGCGCCAATCCCTTCTCGATGCGCAGGTAGTCGAGAAAACTCGAGACCACGCGCCCATTAGCTTCGGAGGACATAGGAAGAGAGAATTAGTATGCGCGTTATCAGACGCCAGGGAAAGTAACAAAGAGGGGGACTATGGAGTCGCGCTTCCCGGTGACGCTGCTTCCAGCGTGCGTCCCGCGCTGCGCAGCAATTCCGCTGCATATAACGCGCCATCGGGCGTGTCTTCATGCTTGAAGTAGGCATAGACGTTACGCCCGGCGGCTACGTGTTGCTCGATCCGCTCCAGCATCGCCTTCCGCTCTTCGCCAGTGTAGGTGGGCTTGCGAAAGCGGTAGTAAGCAAATTCTCCCGTCACGACGTCGGGAGTGGTTCGCGTCTCGGTTTCCGCGACACATACGGCAACGTTGCTTGCTTTCAGCAAATCCCACGTAGCATCGACGAACCACGACTCATGCCGAAACTCAAACGCCATCGGCACCGCGCGCGGCAATGTCGCCAGAAAATCTTTGAGCAGAGCGGAATCGAACTTCAAATTTGGAGGCAGTTGAAACAGCACAGCCGAAAGCTTTCCCGCCGCGGCGAGCGGCTCGACGGTCGCCAGAAATCGCGGCACAAAATCTTCCGTAGCCTTCAACCGCTTGATGTGCGTGATGACTTGATGGGCTTTCACAGCAAATCGAAATTGCGCGGGCGTCTCGCGTAACCAGTTTTGAATCGTCGTCTCT
>Ga0209006_10004122_pt1 | contig 13235 bp, 21 predicted proteins | sample JacPin_JW_Ref_O2_FD_188567 | JGI IMG/M metagenome (GOLD analysis project Ga0209006, IMG submission 188567) | Forest soil microbial communities from Algoma, Ontario, Canada - Jack Pine, Ontario site 1_JW_Ref_O2 (SPAdes) (version 2) | ecosystem: Environmental > Terrestrial > Soil > Boreal... | reverse complement strand
CGCAATCCATAGTGAGGACTGACCCAGGTTTGGAATGGTGTTATGTACATGTGGATATGATATGCATACTTCAGCGATGTATTAACATTTTTGCGCTAGGATCCAGAGGTCCTGCGCTTTATTTTGGGGGATACAACTTATAGTGCCGAAAATTCCATGGTGATCCCACAAGCAACGCCTCAAGCCTTGGTTGCCGAACCACCCAGTGTGCCAGAACCCTTCCTGCAAGTTGAACCCCCCGTTACTTCGGCATCGAGTTCGTCCTGTTCCTCATCGGTCCATGGAGTCAAGAAACGACGTGCGATTCGAAACTCTCGAAAGCCGCAAGGCTCTTCCCCAAAACCGAATCAACTTAGCTACTACACCGGAGAAGCAAAGGTTCTAATGGAAGACACAAAATCCCTCATGGGGCACTGGGTGGTGCACGATTCGAGCTTTCCCATCAGGGACGACGCTATTGACAAGGCAAAAGTGCTCTTAAAAGATGGCCCGAATCAAGGTATTTGTAGTTATTCTATCACACGAGTAAATTTGACCTTCATTTCAGGCGTTATCTTCTCAATCGGTGCTATTGAACTTGTTTGATTTGTTTCGCAGTTATTCTAGGAGTGCATTCTGACTTCATTCCATCCACAGATAGTTTCAGAATGTTCTACCATACGAGGCGTCATGAAAAGCCTGGTCCAGGGCATAATCCAACGACTCAACCCTCAAATATTCAACTTCGATGGAAAAACTGCCGCTGAAAGAAAAGCACACATTAAGAAATGTGTTGCGGAGCAACTAAGTGGAGGCCATTGGATTATGGGGGATCAAGTAAGGATTATCTCTACTCATCTGCATGATGATTCTCATTCACTGATGACTATAGGGCATGTTCTCCAACCAAGCGATAAAAGACCTGATCATTGCATTTTTCTATGCGCGTCGTAAGGGGTTTGCGAACCTTTTTCCAGAGCACTATGGGACGATCTGCGACAACATTATGGCCTTATCAGTCATTATGGTGAGTGTGATATTTCCTACAACTGGCTACCTTTCGTGTCGACTGAATAGCACATAGCTCAAGAATGGATGGGAGGAATGGGAGGAAGGGGAATGGGTGAACGTTGCACTCTCCAGAACGCAATACGCAGGACAACTCACAGACGTCAAGTCGGCTATCGCCCAACGTAGACAGGACGTTGTCAAGGTAGCTCGGTTCCAAGCAATATGTGATGATATCGCCCGCCAGGGCAGGTGCGTATCCTTCTGCAATCAATCATTTCGTTTATTTTATGTTGGCTTTGTCCAGAGAGCAATATCCTCTACCAAAATGCAGGGTCTTCACAGATGTTTTTGCGTCAGACAATGAGTAGATACTTGGTGATAGGGTACATACACTATATATGGTATATACAAATGGGAATAAATTCACACCGTGCCTCAAGCCACTATGCTAGTTATTTGCTAGTGTGAAAATGAATGCAATTCACCATCCTCCAAGTCTTCATCTGTTTAGTCCACTTCCGTCTCAAGATATTCTGACCAGCGATCCTTCCACTCGAATAGAATCGTGGATCAATCAACAGGTGGCGGAAAGTGCAGCTACTAGTTTGGAAAATACAGTCGACCAATCCATCGTGCATACTGTCAAAGTCTACTGAAACAAAACATAACATTCCAGTTCAAGATTTTCAGAGATGTCGAGTCGGCCAATGACACCGCCTTAATCGCCCTGCATCTCGCCCGTGCACGCTGTGAAATGCGCAAGGCTGAGTTGCGGATGGCACAAACCCAAGTGTACCACACCATGTTATTGGCCAAACTATTAAAAAAGAGGCTGTGGAAAGCACAGCAGGAGGCTGTCGAATCTGAGCTAGATGCAGGGAGGGCGTACGAGCGGTTGAAGGAGCGTGCCGACTCGGGCATTCCGATGACTGGATTTCAAGAGATTTTCCACGACACAGCTCTCTTGAATGTCGCACAAGAGATTGGCCAGGAATTCGGAAGCGACTCACATGCAGGAGACCATCATTTTCAGGATTGGGATTCTCCACCACCCTCAGACTCCATTGACTCTGCCGTGTGAGCGATTCTGTGATTTATTTATTATGTTGTACGTTACACAAATTCTCGGAGTCGTAACAACTGAAATGTACCGCGAAAGTCTTGGCACCAAAGTTTTGTGGTTACAATCCCAAGGGTGAGTGATCGTTTTTTTTTACTGAATCCTCTCTGACTTTCCCATCACTTGACCTAGGGACTCGTGTTAGTAGTGGGGGCGAATGAACAGAGTATGATACTAGTCCGACATCACTTAATTGACTTTCATATGTAGAATAACCTTGATATAGGATCTATGGGACTATGAATGCTATGGGATCTATGCATTCTATGGGACGGATCTATGGGACTATGTGACTAATTATATAAGTTATAATGCAACTCACACCCAAGGTTTGGCGTCTTCAATTCCTGATGGCTCTTCATTCTGACCCCGAGTCTAATAGCGATGGCGGCGGGACACCAGCTACTCCCTCATTTAAACGTGGGCATGACATGCTTCTGGACGCTCTGACATTAACTGGCAGAAAGAAAGCCAAGACAAGGTCAGTGATCAATGATTATACCTTACCGAAGTTTGTTGACAGACCCACCAGAGATGCACCTCTCGAGCCATATCTCAAAGCTGCCCGCTGGATCCCTCGCTCCATCAACCCATTCACAAACATCAACATGGTCTTTGCGCTTGGACTTCAAGATGGGTATGTTGACGATGGTGAGGGTTTTGATCTGTGAGTCTCCAAGTTCTCCGAGAAAAATACTTGACTATGCACCTTGAATGCGTGTAGTACTCCTGCAGAAAATACCCGTTATCTGTCAGAATTCAAGAAAATCCTGACCCTCGTACCGAATTTCTCTGAAACTCTCAATGAGTTTGTGGATGATCCAGGCGCATTGTTGAAACTCGTCAATGCGGTATGTATGTTGGCTGGGAAATCCAAGCGGTCTTACATCTAATGGCGCCTCTCATAGATGAGTGAAGCAGCAGGAAGTGCTCGCTCAGATGACTGTGGCGGGTTGAAGCATGCCGGACTGACGTACGTTTGCTTGAACCCTGAAACAGATGTCATTTTGCCACCCGTCATGAAGAGCTTCAGCAAATCCGACCGTGGCCTTAACCACAAGGTGCTTGGAGGCCTCATATGTCCCCGCTCCATGTTGCGAGAATACAACGAAGACCCTAGGTAGGTTTTAAACCCATCATTATTATTCAGACTCAAGGTCAATATTTCTTAAGCTTCGTCAGGAAGCTCCAAGATGGTCGTATCAAGATGCTTGCGGATGACTGGTGCACCTTCTTATATGAAGAAGGCGTCTACGATGAAGATGAGCTTGACAAGGGCTTGCTCAAGGGATACTTCCTACTGCGTGTAAGTTTTTCTCTTGAGCAACAATCCAACCGACATCAGGTGTAAGCTAATGTCCTTCAAATAGGTATATTGCCACATTTTCACAAGTCCGGCTTCAGCCCTCAAATCAACACCTGGATCATTGCGCAACCATCGTGCTAGTAACGCCAAACTACATGGCCTCACCCGTGTAACACCAAGAACAATCGCGTATGCCGCGGTTCAAGTAAGTCTACAGTCTTAGTTAATTCACTTCTGTTTCTCATGTGTACCAGGCTCGATTCCTACTCAGTACGATGGACACCTGGTCAACGGAAGATGGTGATTTCAAAATCGCCGAGTTCTACAACCACATCGTACAACTCTTTGATGAGCCAGATGATCCTTGGGTCGTCGATACGCTGGCTTGGTGGAACATGTGGGTATCGTACCTGATTGTGCAAACATTACTGATCCATTGTCCCTTAGGCATGTCTTCGGAGTTGGCAGTTGCGCAACGGCGCCATGCACCACGGACACACCCACCAACACTGGCACCCATCTTGCCCGGACTCTTGCTCAACGGGCGGCACGGTCTCAACGCCTCAGGACTTCGAGAGATACCATGGCTGCTGCCACCGCTTAGCTAGTACGTTGTAAAAGGAAGCTTGTCGTTTTGTGGTTTATAAATGGATCTATAATTTAGTCACTACAGATAAAAAATAAAATCCATTTTCGTATCGCAATATATACTCAGATAAGGACGCGTTTATCTGATCTTCAGATTACCTGGCTGTAAAGGAATACATGATGGAACGGCCTGGCAGTGGCGGCACAGGGGTATGATAACGTATCTACATGGTGTGCAAATACATAGCCCTACCAATCTGGCAAAGAATCGGCAACCCGATAGAATAGGCTCAGATAGATATTAAAGTATCTGAATGGCGCTCACCTGGCAAAGAGACGACAACCTGACAGAATTTCCTCAGGTAGATAATATTGTATCTCCATGGAACTCCAAGATATACCCTTACCAGACGCATCAACATGTTGGGAGATATCTGAATAGGTCAGTCTGGTGTGCGCAGGTCAACCTGGTTGAGGCAAACCAATATTGTCGACCTTACAAACGTTCATAGGTGCCATACTTGTCCATACCTTAGACGTCACCAGACTGGTGGGGCTGGTGGGGTTTTTGAGTTTTGTAAGGCAATATATGGCCATGGCTGGGGCCCAATGTTTTGCTGATGGTCGAATTCGCTCTCACGTGGGATCAATGATGATCTTCAGGGAAGGGAACCGCGAATCAAGCATAAATGCAAATGGGATGACGGGCGCAACGAATGACAGGTTCTCCTACTAGTGGACCATTTTCCATTGTGCGAATATAGGTGTCATGTGTATATGTTCGAACGCAGACGTCAGAAATATCGTTGTGAAAATGGGAGAAGAGAGCTGCATATACACTAGAATAATTATCATGCAGGGATTCGATATAATGAAGGAAAGGGTCTCAGAACCCGCTATCTTCAGTGTCATGCTGGGTAGGCGATAAAAAACGAGCTTGAAGTGGCGAAGATAATTTATCCTCCGACGACGACATTCGTCGTATATCGTTAGACTTGAGAATGCCAGAAGGAAGGGAAATCGTCCTTCCTATCTGAAATTCCTAATTCGACGGTATGATAGAGGAACGGGATTGCGAGGTCATGAAATGCCATTTCGTGAGAACTGAGAGAACGGGCCACCATAAAGTTGGAGTGTTATCGACGCATGAGATGATCATCGTGATCATTTCCATAGGTGACATGGGAAGACGCTGGTTTTGTTCAAGGAGGCCAGTCGGGAGAGGGTTTTCAAATAGAGCAGCCCAGACCTCGTGTATTTTCATTATGATGTCCTCCGAGACTGAGGGACGGGCAGGTTTCAATGTTCTGAGGAGTCGTGCCCTGAACCTCACGCCCATAGTGAGTGTTGGCTATCAACCATAAATGATGAGAACTTTGAATGTGAATCGGTGAATCGGCATGTCGAGGGGATCACATAAATTATGGAACTTTATAAGGTACACAAATCTAACGCGACTAGAGTCAACTTAGATATCAAATATCCAATGAATAATACAGCGAACCTACACATCCTAAACAATCGGGATCACAGGGGCGCAGCTCCAACCCCTGATAGAACCATCTCATCTATAATCTGATCCTTCTCAGTGCGTTTGTACGTCCGGATGGTCTCCCCGTAGTCAGAGATATCATACACCCGAAAACGTCGGTCAAACCTAAATATTCCAAATAGTAAGATGAAAGACCACTTCGCACAATATCTGTAGAACAATATTTCTCACCCAATCTTTCCATATCCCGAGTATGACCTGTCGTTGGCTAAATAAAAGAGCTGAACGAATTTAACGTAATACTCACCCTCCTCCGCCGAAGCACAGCCAGATGCCTTGAACACGCCTGCAATTCTCGGTGACTGTTTATGAACGTCAGAAGTATGTGCAGTCAGTTGATGCAGTGAATCTTACTGTGACAATGGCCATTTCCAACAACCTTGACCTCGTGTCGGTTTCCCGAGGCAACATGATCACTTTCATAAGCCTTCAAAAGACCGTTCTCGAAGAAGCCTCCGTTCGTCTTTGCCGCACCAGGTCGTTCGTCCCCGTGTATGCCAACATCGAGTGGTCTATGAGTGCGTGGGTCTATATCTGCCTTCGAGTATGATTCTTGCCTAAGATCCATATGTCACAGCCCCTTAAATCGGAAAGATAATGAGGCAACGTACAAAGGAATATGGAAGAACATCAAAGCGTTAGGTTTTGCGAGCTTCCGTGTATGTGGCGTGAGTTGGTCATCGGATTGACGATGCCAGAGATCGCCAAAGTCCTTTCCAGTATCAGGGGTGAATGGTCGTTCGATTGCGCTAATTGACGCAGATTCTTGCAGGAACCAATTGATTTGGTTCTTGAAAATGTCGCTGTGGGTCATGAAGAATTGCAGGAACAGTTCTGTCTCACCTGGTGGATGTAATCATATTCTGTGGGAGTAAAAAATCCGAACCAGTCGATAATGCCCTTGACATACGATCCAGAGTCGATGAAGTATAGTGTTAACAAGTGGGTTTTCGACCTAGATGTTGCTCTTAAATACTATAAGTTGAGACATACTATTCGCACTCACGGGTCAGCACTCTTGACTTTCAGCACATAATTACCAACACCATGGATATCCCTCGGACCTCGTTCAACCAAACTATACGGCAATGCCTGCATCAACTTCAGCTGCTCCTCCCTTGAAGATCCGCCCTCGTCATCATGGTTTCCGAACACCGCAGCCCAAGGAATCCCCCTCTCGGTTACCGCTCTCGCGAATTTGGCCAGAACAGACTTCGAGTCCCAAGACGTCCCTTGTCCGTTTAACTGATCGCCGGTAAATACTACCATCGATGGCTTTTCTTCATCAATAACATGACCAAGGAGCGAAGTGGTTAGGTTGTCTGAGTGAATACAAGGGTCAAGGAGGGTATCTCTGCAACTTCCGCGAGAGACGGAGTAGTGCAAATCTGCGATTTGGAGTATTTTGAATCTGCCGTCACGAGAGAAGTGCAACGGAGGTGCGCGGGGTGGGACTGTGGGATGACGCAGGTTAGAACGCGGCTCTATAGCTATAAAAGCAATGAAAAGGATTACGTTTCACGCCTCTTCGATACGTCAGAGACACTTCTTCTATCCGTCCTTCCTGCTCGACTGTTGCGGGTGGTTCCAGCCTCTCGAACCCATACCAAGGCTGATCTACACCATAAAGTACATCCAATTCCGTGATGATACCCTTTCGCTCCTCTGTGCCCATTTCGCTGAGTGTTTTTCCGATTTGATACCACAAGAAGAGTGGTGGTGCGTGAGGGACACCATCTCGGATAGAACGCTCCACTTTGTACCAAACGTCAGAGGGTGACTGGTGTTCGGGCTCTTGGTCAGCCGGGAGGAGTTGGAGATCGGTGATGAGATTGATATCTTGACGGCGAGTGCGTCTGTAGTACAAATTCTACGGGAACAAGACGATAAGTCTGCAAAATGAATGATGTGAATAATAAACTGTGCGGACCAGGTGCCACATCCCAGACTCGTGGTTCAGGTTTCGTTCGACTCTAACCCACTTGCCTCTAATTGCATCTTGCTCAATCGTTGACGATGGTCCACAAAAGTCGACAAAAGCAGGATTGATCATGCATCGTGAGATATGGATTTCAGAAACTGTGGTGTTATGTTATTCGATGAAACTACGATCAAAAAGAGGTAATCGACGCACGGCCAGTGTCGTGAGGTAGTAATGGTGACCACACATCCAAAGGAAGACTAGCAAAATCGACCTTTTGGTCGACCGAATCTGTGACATTCCACCAATCTACGCCATCCGAGGCGGCGTCAGACCCACTTGACGTATTCCCACCTGCAGGAATCTGAGTGCTGTCTTCGATCGTAGTGACGACGTCCCAAGATTGCCAGCCCAGCCTCTGATGCGACCCAGGTCTCATTGAGGGCTGATACAATATAAATATGAAAGTAAGGAGGCATGAGAACCCAATGACCGCTGTCATTGGGGCACACATTGAGCGGCAATATCGAAAAATAGATGGTCTTGCCATGGCAGGAAATGTTACCGAATATTACAAGCGTAACGCACTCTGCAGGCGTGACCACGTTTCAATTTCAGCGCTTACTTGAGCCACTGTTTTTTTTTTTGGGGAATTCATGCAGTCGACCTTACGTCGTCTCTACGCTACTATACCTCCTGAAGCTGCTGCTGCAAGAACAGCGTCAACACCTCGCGCCGTTCGTCTACGTCGTCTCCGAAAACGTCCCGCAGTTCCACCTGGTCAATCGGACGTGACAAAGGATGGCCTCACCCCTACCGAACATGCAAGATATGAACGGCTTCGTGCTAAGGGAGACTTGGAGATTAGCAATGGGAGTCCTGTGGCGCGCGCTGAATGGCTCCAGAAGTTGAATGCACGACGAAGTCGGATACGTGGTATCAAGCATGTGACGAAGCAGGATGGAGAACTCGATGCGCAAGTGGTCGGTCAAAAAATATATCTACCGAACATTGTCTTTCGACTGGTACGGAATCATACACCACCGGGTCAGCCATATAACCCCTACGAGGCTACCTTTCGTATCCCCCAATCTGTCACCAAAACCGACGTACGTTCGTACTTGGCGGCCGTTTATGGCGTCAAAACGACTTATATCCGCACGGACAATTACATCGCGCCAGTTCCCAGCAGATCAAAACCAAAATCACAATCTTACCGAACCTACAAAAGAGCGGTTGTTGGATTGGTCGATCCGTTTTTCTACCCTTTGCGACTTGAGGACATGGAGGAGAAGGAAAGGGAGGAGAGAGAGAAATGGATTGAAGAAACATACAAAATCAAAGAGACACTGAGGGAACAAAAATACGAATTGCTACGAATTTCGAGATCGGGGAGCAAGGATTGGAGATGGCGAGGATCACTGGTGCTGAAGAGGTCTGCGATATTGAAACTGGTTGCAGAACGGAGGGCAGAAAGGGAAGGGATCATCGAGAGCCAAGCTGAAGCGATTCGTGCGAGGCGTAATGAAACTAGCACAGCTGAAAATTGATTTTACTTCCACGTGATCTGGACGCGTATCATGTCCCTCCAAGCCATCCTCGTCCTTATCAGCCTCTCCAGCGTATTTGGCGCACATCTATATCCTCCAATCACTCCATATTGCGAGCCCTTCACAAGCAATTTCAATCTTCCATCGTCCGTTTCCGACTCTGGCCCATTTGTCGCCATAAGCCCTGCGGGCTCATATAGAACCGAGGATGGGATCTTGGAATTATTTCTACAAAAGCCTCCGGGTGAGGTTACGAGAGAGGGGCGTGTCAATGACAAACTCGGAAACGGCGCAACCATCAATTCCACTTTCACACTCCTGTGAGTTCGCCTCTTTCTCTAATTGACTGTCGGTTACCTAAATTTTTGCAAGGTACGGCAAAGTTAGTTTTACGGTTGCTGCACCCGTTTATTCTGGTGTCGTTGCTGCGGTAATCCTAATAGGTTTCGAAATAAGGTGTCCGCCCGTCACTGTCGACTTATGGTTATTCTAACAGGTGATCAACTCGATGAAATTGATATCGAACTTCTCGGAGGTGATGAAAAGCACTGGCAGACCAATGTCTTTGCGCCAAGTCGCCGAGACCCCAAACGTCACTATGGTGTTTTCAGCGCCATCGACAAGGTACCAGCATCCTCGGATGAGTCGCCAACAATCGAAGACTACCACACCTATTCCATTGACTGGAACAAGGAAAGGATCATATGGAGCATAGATGGGAAAACTATGCGAACCTTATCTGCTGGTATGTTCCCCTTGACATGTCAGGCTTACCGTGGTGTCACTGCCTTTGAACCACTTAGAGAGCACGCTAATAGACGGCTATCCCCATTACCCAATATACCCCACACGTCTTCAGCTGGGCATCTGGGATGCAAGTAGCCCCGTTGGTACTTCGATATGGGCAAAGGGACCGATCGACTGGAGCAGGGCTCCAGAAGTCATGACGGCGTTTGTAAAAAGTGTCACCGTGGAGTGCCCGTACTCTTAGGCTTAGTCGTAACATATAGTCTCGTACTAGACAGTCTACCCGTTCCGAACCATACCCCGTTCCGTTTTTTTAAACTCCGCTATAAATTCTAACTTATGTCGGTGATAGCGTCGACATTGCGGAGGCTCGCAAGATTAGGAACGTTACCAGCAAGGACGATATCGTCTACGACAAGTGCGCGTTTATCCTAGCACTATCCAATTGAGGGTTTGTCATTCCTTTTCTCGATGTCAACCAGCGGTACGGCATGGTAGCATAACACGACCCGAGCCTGGTACTGGGTACGTGCTCGGTTTTCTTTTTTTCTATCTTGATTCTGAACTTTTTTTTTTTGCCTATGTAGCATAAAAGTTCATTTCAAGGACTCTAAAGGGAGTCTTATCAAAACAGTCGAAGCAAACGAAGGAGATGACATTCTTTCAATCGCTCATGAGCATGATATCGATCTGGAAGGTATGTACGTCAAATTTAACCTGTTCCTTTTCGAATGACCTGGTGTGTAGGTGCATGTGAGGGATCTGTCGCATGTTCTACATGTCACGTCATTCTACCCGCAGAATATTATAACCTGCTCCCAGAACCGGAGGATGATGAGAACGACATGCTTGACATGGCGTTTGGATTGACGGATACGAGTCGATTGGGGTGTCAAGTAAAGCTTACGAGGGAATTAGACGGAGTAACCGCTACATTACCATCGGCTACTCGGAATATGTTTGTTGATCGTAAGTAATACGAACGAGACCCACTCAAATCCGGGGTTGGGCAAATACGGCTTGGTCTCGTTCAAACCTGATTCATATATCTTGTGGCACATCCCCGAAGATCGAAAACTACTCCCCAACGATGGAAACCTCGTCATGATGCAAGTTTCCCCAGGAAAAGAGGGTTGTTGGAACGATGGCGGTCTCTAGAAGGTAGGATTGAGTTGAAGGGCCGAATTTTAGCGAACGCGGGGGCATGTGGTGCCGTTTCAAGTGGTGGACCAGGGTCATTCTTTAGTTGGATTGTAAGTTCCATGGCCTACCTCCTCGATAAGCGGCGTTGATTTGCAGTCTAGTACAAGACTACGCCTATTACTACTCTAACAAGCTTGGACAAGAGACAGATTAGGATCAATCGACGCCCTGTTCGACGAATATGGACGGTGTGTTAGCAGCCTCGAGGCTTTCACTACCACCAGTCCACGCAGCCCTGGTCCTACTGGCTTCCATGCTGCGAATATTGTGACTCGTGGGCCAGGTCGGGCCGTTAATGCCTTCAATAGTAACACGTTACTTCATCGCTGCTGGCTTGAACCACGCCGGTAACACATGGTCCGACTGGTACACGAAAGCTCGAATCCGGGAAGTTATGGTGGAAACGGAAGGTCGAAGTTCTCAGCGCGAATCCTGGATTCCTCACCTATGGGCCCCTTCATGAGTCGACCACGCCAGAACCAAGATATTGTTATCATGTACGCACCCGTCTCCTTCGTAGGGGCATGATAAATTCATAAACGATTTATAACGTAGAGTCGTTGGACAGGCGGGAGCTGGGAAGAGCCATGCACGTCAACAACATCTTGTCATTTCATGTCGGTAGATTGGACTGACCAAAACGAGCAGCTCATCAATACCGCTGTCGGACGCAATGAAGTCAAAGTCGGTCACTCTCTCGAGCCTTGCACGACCACCGTCCAATGCGTCCGAACCTGTTACCGGAACGACAATTCCAAACCACAAGTAATTTTCGTAGACACCCCTGCTCTCGAACACGACAAGCCTCAGACGGTGAATGACTTCATGAATCAACTTGAAGCCTGGATGAAGAGAGCGTAAGATTTAGATCAAGATCGACGATACGTGTACTGACCATGATGATTTCCCAGTGGTGTTCAGCAAGCGACGGGAATTCTATACCTTCACAAAATCTCGGATAATCGGCTGACAGCACCATCTGCAAGCATCATGGCTGCCTTCGGACGTCTTTGCGGAGAGAATGTGTCCCGAAGGATCATCCTCATGACGACGATGTGGAAGGAGGCTACCCTTGCGGACTATGAGTCCCGCGAAAGCGAGATCCAAGCTTGTTACTGGAAGGGTATGCTGGACTCGGGGTCAAATGTGGTTCGTTTCGATGGGTCTGGGAGTTCTGTCTGGGCGGCGGTGGATGTTATTACTGCGCAAACTCCCCTGATCACCCTAGGCCATGAGCTCAGGAAAGACTTGGAAGCAAATCGAAACATCGTCATCGTGTACGCACTCCTCTTCACATAGATGCGAGGTGACTAAAAAAATTATTTGTAATATAGTGTAATTGGGCCGGCAGGTACGGGGAAGAGCTCTGTATGTCAAACTCCTTCTGTTTTCATGACACGATGAAGCTGAACAACAAGACTAGCTCATCAATACTGCTGTCGGAGGGTATGAGGTCGAAGTTGGCCATACTCTCAAGCCTTGTACCACTACCGTCCAAAGCGTTCGGTGTCGTTATCGTAACGAAATCGATGGCCGGCCAGTCATCTTCGTTGATACACCAGCTGTCCCACTGGAAAATCAGAGCCTGGATGGAATCATAAAGCAACTCAGAATCTGCATGACGAAAGCGTAGGATATTGACTGAATACCTTGAGTCGAGGATCGTGTGCTGACTAACATGGCTTTCCAGTGGCGTCCAGCAAGCGACAGGATTCCTCTACCTCCACAAAATCTCGGATGATCGCATTACGGCGTCCCCCGTAAGCACTATGGCGATCTTCGAGCCGTTCAAGCCCAAGGATGTCTCCTCGAGGATCCTCATGACCACCATGTGGGATGAGACAGATCGAGCGGTCGGTGAGGTTCGCGAGAACGAAATCAGGACAAAGTACTGGCCGGCTGGGTTTCACGTGTTGCGCTTCGACAAGACCGCGAATTCTGTCTGGGCAGCAGTGGATTATATTCTTAGCACTGGCAATGTCTGAGGACGTACAAGATATTGGTTGGTTGGTGATACCCGTTGTCAGGACAATGATGTTGTATTCTCGTTGATGCCCAGCATGCAGATTGCGCAATTATCATAAAGTTTGCCTCAGCTAATATCCGAAACCAGGTGTGGGCGAAATAGTGGGGGGGGATATGTGTATCTACCAGGACAAATGAGGGGACAACGGGATGTATCTCATATCAGAGCGTCAAATGCTTTCGATTTCTGTCCGCAATATCAGTGGAGATCGAGGGGCGAGACGACATGAACT
>Ga0209006_10004121_pt1 | contig 13237 bp, 6 predicted proteins | sample JacPin_JW_Ref_O2_FD_188567 | JGI IMG/M metagenome (GOLD analysis project Ga0209006, IMG submission 188567) | Forest soil microbial communities from Algoma, Ontario, Canada - Jack Pine, Ontario site 1_JW_Ref_O2 (SPAdes) (version 2) | ecosystem: Environmental > Terrestrial > Soil > Boreal... | reverse complement strand
CTGAAGCTTCGACGACGTACACACCGGGTCCGGGAATCGCGACGCTGAACGCCCCCGTCGGGTCAGCGACGGGTTGCCACTGCTGATCGACTCCGTAGTTGCGACCGCGCAGAGATCTCGTTTTCAAGCGAATCCGCAGGTTTTTGAACGGCGGGCTCCCGCCATCGGCGGTCACCAGCCCCTTGATTGCCAAGGACGCGGGCACTTCGATCACTTCAACGTCCGACGTGGGTGAAACAGCGTGCAAGTTTGGAGCATCGGACGCGATCGACCACGCAAGCTCCGGATGGCTGCCCATATGTACATAATAGAGGCGCCCAGGCTCGACACGCATGTTGAAGACAAATGGCACATAGCCTTCGTGGCCGGCCGGGACTACGGCAGTGGCAGCGGCTAGGTCCTCATCTGATCGAAAATCCCACACGTGCATCGCCATCCGTAATCCAAGCCGCACAGGCGTCGCTTGCGAAGCGTTCGACTTGAGCAGCAGCTCGATCTTTTCGAGCCGATCCGAGGAGATGGGGAAGATCTGGGCCAATGGAAACTGGGCATAATGAAATTCTGGGCTTTCGGGAAAATGCAGAGCACACTCACTGCTGGCTGTGACGCTGGCGGTTCGCGCAACATCTGAGGGATCCCGGTTATCCACGCTGGGGATGGAGCAATCCTGCCGGAGCAGAAGCTGCTGAAGTTCGTCGGAATGAGACTGAGCCACCTGTCTTGGTCCACAATTGTACTTCTTGCAGAGAGCAGCGGCCGCTCCCACTCCCTGTCCAGTGATTGCTCCCGTAGCTAGCACACGGGTCGAACTAAACGCGACGTAGCTGGCGCCCAGTGTGCGACCGGCTGCCAATAGATTGACCACGTTTTTCGAATAGCAACTTCTTAGGGGAATACCGTAGGGAATCGTTGCCCACTCTTCGAATTCTGCTTTCGTCCTGAAATTTGCATACGGTGGAGCTTGGCGGTCAAGAATTCCTCCCGGTGAATGAATATCAATTGGCCACACGCCATAGGCAATGTCATCTGGATGAACGGAAGGATCGCGCAGATCCTGCTCACGCAAGACATAATCTCCGAGCACGCGCCTCGACTCGCGCTTGTAAGGATTAAAGCTGATGAAGTCGAGTGCGAAGTTCTGCGCACGCTCGCGCACACCATCGTGGGTGCATCGATTCTTGATGTGATCCCACACGCCTAGAAGTTGCCGAAGCAGTACGTCGCGAATTGCCTCATGATCCCGGATCCAGTGCATCGGATAGCCCACTTCAATCCACGGGTAGCCACAGTCGAAAAAGCTGTGGTCACGAAATGGGAGCTCCGTCTCCGACGGGAATTGCGCAGCCCAATCGGGGCTCTTGAATGCAACTGGGCGTCCGGTGTCGCGGGCCCTAAAAAAGACGGTGCTGCCCATGATGTTTGTCGAGGCCTGTTCCGGAGCCGATGATTCACCGTATTCCGAGCGCGCCTCCTTCCCCCATCGAAACTCTGCACCCGAACGATAGATCAGAACGCCGTCCCCAGTGCAATCGATAAACATGGGGGCTTGAATGATGAAATCCTTTTCTGTTCCGAGCTGAGCCGCATAGATCGCAAGGATGCGATTTTCATTCGCCATCTCCACTTCCCGCAGGGTCGTATTAAGGAACAGTGTTAGATTCCTTTCGCGTTGCACCCACTCGTAGAGAATTAGATCCCATTGCGAGTTTACCCTGCCTTCGAAAGAGGCGACCCAGTTGCGGGCACGCTCTTCGGTATAGAGCTCATCGATGATGCCGGATTCGCGGCACCAGGTGGTGAAATGGCAAGAGTTTTCCGGAAAGTTACTGACTTCGCTTGATGAATTGCCGCCGAGTGTCGAACGCTCATGAACGAGCGCAACCTTTACGCCATTACGTGCAGCGCTGATCGCGGCACATATGCCGGAAAGGCCTCCGCCCACCACCACGAGCTCGAACTGCTGATGTACGATCTCGATCGTGCCGGGACGAATGTATCCCCCGACACGTCCTTCGATAGGCAGCTCTGCGGACGGCCCCGTTCGTACAGCGCCTTCGGCCGTTCCTGACGGCGTTCGAGCTGCTGCAGCAGCCGCGATACTCCACTTCGAGCATAGTGCCCCGATGGCAAACGCCAGCCGTTGGATAACGTTTCTTCTATTCAGCGACATTCAACTACTCTCCGGAATCTATTTCATACACACGCGTCTTAGTTATCCACCGCCATGGGACATGCGGCGCTATCATGCGGCCCAGGCGAGATTGAAGAACTTGACGATCGCATACTATGCTTCGCACTTCCGTTCCCCGGGATCGGCGCCGCCGGTCTCGAACCAACATAGAAAGGCATTACGAACACCCCGATGACACACTTTTCTACTTTGCGTGCATGGCGTGCTCTAACCTTCCCCATAACGGCAGTGCCGACCGTTCGATGGATTGAGCCGACAAAGCTGTCGGCAAGTTTGGGATCACTTGAGCCCGTGTATAGAGCGTAGCGGGGGTACTTGCACATCGGACGTGATGTGATGACCCGTGTCAGTGCCCAACTCACGCAAACAGAAATCCGCAGCGACCACCGCGGCCTCATGATCCAGCGCCCGGGAACTCTGCACCGCACCGGCTTGCTTGAGGCGCCTCCGCTGGTACATTCGTATGCCAAGCTGGAGCTTCATTGTTTGCTGCAACGCCTCCCTTGCCGCACATTTTAGGGCTGCGTGAATGCCATTGCGTGACCCGCTCATAAGCCTTCGCCAATGCGAGGACCTGAGACTCTGCAAAAGGCCGACCGACAATTTGCACGCCCACGGGGAGTCCATTCTTTGCATATCCGCAAGGCAGGGAAATCGCCGGCAGGCCGAGCACGTTGAAGGGCTGGACGTTGCACTGCAGAGCCAAGCGGAATTCTTCCGAAGGCCAGGTCTTCAGCCGCTCGGCAATTGTCCGGGGTAGCTGCTTCCATGTTGGCAGAACCAGCAGATCGACCCCGTCCGGGAAAATCTCCGTCGCCCGCCGCCGCGTATCTCGTAGCGCCTGCAGGGCGCGCACATACCGGTCGTCGTCGCGGTCATGGCTGGCACATTTTGTTTTCAAACCACTCACAAGTGCGTCGTTGTCCAGGGCCGGTTGATGCCGTTCTGCGGCTTTCGCGATCAAGGGCGCTAGATACATGCACTCTTCAGCTACTCCTGCCGTTCCGCAGATATCCAAATAGCGGGGAACGATGATCGACTCACTTCTGATCGTGGCTATCGTCATCATTGTTTCGAGCGCCGTTTCAACGAACTGCTCGACCTCGGAATCCAGATTGTCGAAGCATCCTGCTCGTGGAACGCCTAAGCCAAGCGATTTCACATGCAGACGAAGTGCGGTGGCATAATCCGGCCGCTGCACTTTGGCAGAGCCCGCCCAGCTTGGGTCGTACCCTGCCATGCCCTGGAGCAGCAGGGCAGCATCGAGGGTCGACCTGGCGAGTGGCCCAACATGATCTAGGGAGGGAACCAGGGGGATCACTCCGATATTGCTGACGAGCCCATAGGTGGGTTTCAAGCCCACGACTCCGCAGCAATGCGCGGGAAAGCGCACCGAACCACCCGTATCGGTGCCCAGCGTGCCAAAGCAGAATTCCGCCGCTAGAGCCGCCGCGGAGCCGCTTGAAGAACCGCCGGCTTCATAGTTCAGTCCCCACGGATTGTGCACTGGTCCTTGAGCGCTTTCGGGACTAAGCGCGAACTCGTACATGTTGAGCTTGCCCAGGATCACTGCACCGGCGTGCCTCAAACGTCGGACGACATCGGCATCTTCAGCGGGAACGCGATCTTTGAAGACATCGCTTGCCGCCGTGGTACGAATGCCAGCTGTATCGATATTGTCTTTCAGAGCGATTGGGATGCCGTGCAGGGGGCCACGCCAACGGCCGCGAACGATTTCCTGCTCTGCTACCCGGGCCTGGGCCAGCGCAAGCTCCGTGGTCACAGTGATGAAGGCATTGATCTTGGTATCGTAGCGCTCAATGCGCGCCAAACAGGCCTTCGTGAGTTCCACCGGCGATACGGCACGGCTGCGTACCTGAGCTGCTGCTTCATGCAGCGTTAGCGCAGTAAGCTCGTCCTTAGGAAGGGATTGCGCTGCCAATAGGGCTGGGCGGCCAAGCGATAGGATTGCGGCATTGGCACCGAGCGACAGAAGCGTTCGGCGGTACACCTTCATGGCGAAGTTCTCTTCTGTTGGGCATGCCACAGAGTCAATATGTCTTGCTCGCGCGCGATGAGATCGGCCAAAGAGCCAGTATCTCCGGCCCGCACGTGCGCAAAAAGATCCTTCTGCAGCTCAGTTGGCAGCGCTTCAAACCATGCCAATATGCTTGCGACGGTTGTGCTCCACGGACGGAACGTAAGTCCCTTGCTCAGAGCCTTGTCATTCGCTAAATGCATGAAACCTGGCATATCTGCTTCTGAAGGCCAGAATCGCAGCGCGTACGAGGCGGGCACCTGCTTCTCGTCGAGCCAGGATGCCGAAACCCACGTTAACGTTAAAGGAACGGAGAGCGTCCCGCGTATTCCACCCAACATTTCCACATAAGTCACGGGCATTGCGGGACCGATGGCGTTAAAGACTCCAGTCTCGGATCTTTCTGCCATGGAGATTGCCCACTCGGCCAGATCGCGTACATCAATTATTTGCACGCGCGCAAAGGGATCGCCCGCAACGAGAATTTCACCTCCCCGCTTCATCCGAACAGGCCAGTAGTTATGATGTGGATCACGATCGTCGCCCGGGCCTACGATCGACCCCGGTCGCAAGATTAGCGTTCTCCCAGGAAAATGCCGCTCTGCTTCTCGCTCGCACAGCGCTTTCAGAGCGCCATACTCCTCTGTAGTCTTTGGTGATGCTGACGCGGAATACGCGTCCACAGCGCCGGTATATTTCCGTACGGCGCTCTTTTCATCGACTGCACCCGGAAACTGATATACCGATTCCGTCGATATAAACGTATAGTGGCGCACGCGGGCGCCGAGCGACTGACCCAACGTGCGGACCCAGATGGGGATATAGGTAGCCAAGTCTAGGATCGCATCCCAATCGCGATTCTTAAGTGATTCCAAATCACCGTTGCGATCCCCGATAAGTCGCTCGACTTCCACCGGCAGCTCCGCCCGATCCTTGTCCCGCGTGAATACGGATACCTTGTGTCCCCGGGCAACGGCGGCTTGGACAAAGTGCGGGCCGATGTATCCCGTGCCCCCCAGAATGAGCATACGTAGCGGCTTCGCAGCCGTCGAAACAGCATTCTCGGCGTTTGCCAATCGAATATCGTTGTGCGCGAGGGCACCGAACGCGGCAGTACCCAACATAAAGTCGCGACGATTTGACATGCTCTTCTCCGTTACTTCATTTAAAGCGGTTGGGACGGTACCGTGCGAAACTAGCGCAGGATCTTCCCACGGATAGCAGTAGCAGAGGATCTTGCGCTCGGCGATACTGGGGAGACAGTGACAAGAGTGACGACATCAGGTTCATTCTTCCCTAAATAGAGACTCAGCACGTTCTGTGCCGGGCTCTCGCAGCCGGGGGCATCCGCGAAAGCCTTGATCTTGTCCGAAACGGCAGTCTGTTCACCAAAACCTGATTGTTGTTGGGCCTGTTAATCCAATCCAGCACTAACACGGCCGATTAAAGTTCTGCCGACCACTTAATTCTATGCGACCTCTAATTTGACCCTATCGTCGCGGTAAGCTCGCCACTTCTAGTGAGTAACAGAAGTATGGGCTGCGCCCGCGAGTTCGCCCGCGCGCACGCTCTCGTAGCGTCGACCTAGGATGTAGGCGACGGGAAACCACACCGCCGACACGATGACCCCGAAGGTCGCCAAGCCCGCGACACCGTGCGGCAGAATCAGCGAGCTTACCCAGGCCGAACTTACATCGCCGAAGCGATAGACCACGGTATCGATGACGTTCTTGGCCTTGTACTTGCTTTCCTGATCCACCACGGTGAAGAGCATTTCTCGAGTCGGCTTGGCGATTGCGTATTCGGCCACGCGCCGGATCACCTGGATGCTTGCCAGTACCATCAGCACCGGCGAGAACGCCACGGTCAGGAAGGCGATCACCATGACCACCGGGTTCACCAGCAGGCCGGTAGTGACGCCGAAGCGCGAGATGATGCGGCCGGTACCGAAGAGCTGCAGCAGCACGGCGATCAGGTTCACCGACAGATCGATCATCGCGTAGGCCTGGGTGCGCGCGTTGCGATCAACGAATGCCTTGGTGATCAGATCGCCCAGCTGGATATAGACGATGGTGGATATCCAGGTCATCAGCAGCAGAAACAGCGCCAACAGCAGCAGGTAGCGCGATTGGAACAGCAGCTTGAAACCGTCGAAGGGATTGCCGGCAAGCTTGCGATCGAGCGTGGTTCGCTGGGCTTCGACGCCGGCGGCCAGCAGCTTCTGCTTTTCCCGGGCCAGCAAAGTCACCAGCCACGCGGTCAGCCCGAAGCCGAACGCCGAAATCAACATCAGGTTGTTGTTGCCGACCGCTTTGACCAGGAAGGTCGCAATCGCCGGTCCCGCGATCCCCCCGAAGGTGCCCCCGGCGGCGACGAAACCGAACAATCGCTTGGCCTGCGTGCGCGAGAAAATATCGGCCATGAAGGTCCAGAACACCGAGATGATCAGGATGTTGAAAGTGCTGACCCAGACGTAGAACGCCGCAGCAATGCCGCGATCGTTGGCAGAGAACTGGAACAGCGCATAGAACATCAGGATCGAGAGCGCGACAAAGCCGTAGACCCAGGGCAGGAAGGTCGAGAGTTTCAGGCGCGAGGCGAGTCCGGAATACAGCGGCGCAAACAGGAAGCTCACGATGAATGTGCCGGTGAACAGTTCCTGGATGTGTGCCATGCCATAGACGGTTCCCATCGCGTCGCGCACCGGCTTGACGATGGAGTAGCTGCCGAACAGCAAGAAGAAATACAGCATGCTTAGCATCACGGCTTTCATCTCAGAGGGCTCGATGACCGCCGCGGATTTGAACAGGCGCGTAAAGGACGAGGAACTCGTGGGTTTCATTTGGCTATCCCTGAATGAAAGGGGGCAGTGCCACGGCTTCTAGTAACATAGAAGCATCGTGGACAAGCACCGAGACTGTCCGGTGATGCGGCAATCCTGAAAATATCCACCGCTAACCCTCGCTAGGCGCGGGTAGGTCGCCACGTAGCAGTGTCCAAGCGGAGCCGCTTGAAGAACCGCCGGCCTGCCTAATACTGTTTATCTGTTCCCTAGACCAATACCCCGTGTGACGCCCGCACCCGCTCTAGAACTGCCCTCTTATACCCACGCGAAATTGCGTTCCAATCAAATCGTACAAACCCTGCGCGGTACCAACGTTCAAGAATGGCGATAAATTCAATGGCGCAGAGGTCGGTGGGTACTTATTGAAGATGTTGTCAACGGCTACGTACCCTTCCAGCCCGAGATGAGTCTTGTAAGCAAGAGACGCGTCGAAATAGACCACGCCTGCGATGTGATTCCCGGCGATGCCACCTGCCGGCGGAGCATTGTCGATCACACCTGATCCGACATATCGACCAGTAAGTCCAGCAGACACAGGACCCTGTTGATAGAGCACGGGCATAGTCGCTTTCCAACGTGGAAAATACCAACCCCCAGTGGTGACGGTGTTCTGTAGCGCGACCTCACCGGCATATTCATAGCTGGTCAGCCCGGTATTCAGGAAATACGTGTTCAGGCGCGTACCCAGCAACTGAACGCTAAGTGACCCCAGGGGCGAGTGGATTTCCGAGAGGTCCTTGACATAGGCGGCCTGCAAATTGAAGCCCTCCGTGCTCAAATGGCCCGCGTTAACTCCGGCCAGGCGCACCTCCGTGATATCACCTGCGGAATCACGAATAACCAGCGGGCAAAGCTGGGACACGCCTTGGTAACACAGGTTCACCACCTGTTGTGGGTTTGACGCGAGCGACGTTAGGAACCCCGATACGTCGATCTGGTAATAATCAATGGACGCTCGAAACCCACTCATCCATGTAGGTGTGTAAACAACACCGTAGGAATAATTTCTCGCGATCTCCGGCTTCAGATTCGGGTTGCCGCCTGTCAGGGCGGTGACGGTATCCGAAGCGCCGCCTTTTGAAGGATCCGTTACGGTTTCCGTAAGCTCCTGCACGGCGAACAGATCGGAGAGGTTAGGTGCCCGGATGTCACGGGAAGTCGACGCTCGGAACATGAGGTCATTGATGGGATGCCACGTAGCGCCGAACTTCCAGGTGGTCACGTAGCCAGATGTACTATAGTTCGTGGCGCGCGCTGCGGCATCGATATCCAATGACTTGGCAAGCGGTACGTTTCTCGCCAGCGGGACAACGGTTTCTGCGAAGAACTCCTCCACATTGTACGAACCAATCACCGGCTGGAAGTTCCCCGAGAAGTACGCAGATTTGAGCGACTGCGGATCGACGTTTGCACTGGCCTCCTCCCGCCTCACTTCCGGTCCAAATGCAAGGGAGACGGGACCCGCCCAAGTTGACACCGGTGTCCCCTCTACTTCCACGGAAACGTCATGCTCCTGCTCGACCATATTCCGCACAGCCCTGCCTTCCACCCAGTTCAAGGCTTCTTGAGTCGCCACCCCGGTACCGAGGATGTCCAAAGGAATGCAGCCATTGGTCGGGTTGCTACACACGATTTGCCCCGTGAGCGGATTGCTCACCGCGTTAATGGCCTGCGCGTAACGGGACTTTATGATCTCGTTTTCATCCGCGTTGACACCGTCCGTGCGGCCATATTGGTAGTAGCTGCGCAGGCTCCATCCGTCCGAGAGCTTGACGTCCAGCCCAACCACGGCCCGATAGGTCTTGTAATCATTCACCGCGGTGATGGGCCCCAGATCCTGATTCCAGGTTCCGACGAGTATCTTTGAGAGCCCTTGCGACGTCATTTGCGCCTGCACAGACGCTGGAATGTAAGGGTTACCGGACGCAATTGACAGATTGCCCAACTCGAACGGGTAGACCGCAGGGTCAGTGTCGTTGGACTCGGCAAAGGTCAACTCGGTGTACACCTTAGCGCTGTCACTGAGGTCGTAGCTCAGTCGCGAGAAGACATTTCGCGTATCCACAGAGCCTTGGATGGGGATCAACGCGGCGAGATCATTCTTGGTGCCGCCAAACATGAGATTGGCGGTGCCGGTTGGAGCTCCGAACTGGAATATCTCGGGTACACCACCGGGGCCAAATTGAGTCCCGGCGAGGGTCCCGTTGGCGGGACTGTTGATGATGAGGCCACCCGCTGTCGCGGTGCTCAGGTTCACGTTCGGCGCGAGGATCCATGCGGGCGAAGCGCCGGCAACAGGATTGGCAACTAACTTCGTGCCATCGTCCCACCCACGGCTGACGCCCCCGGGGACAGCTCCTTGTTGAGAATACTCGCCGCTGATGATGAAGTGACCGCGCCCATCGGCAAACGGCGTACCATCGGTTAGTGCGATGTGCCCATTTTTTCCGTCGCTGTGAATGCTTTCGCCCCATTGCGCGTCGTACTTGAAACCAGTGAATTGCTTGTTGAGAATAAAATTTACGACGCCTGCGACGGCGTCCGAGCCATAGTCAGCAGACCCGCCGCCCGTCACAACATCGACCCTCTCTATGAGTTGCTGAGGGAGCGTATTGATGTCAGGAATTCCCGTTGAATTGAAACCCGTGATTCGACGCCCGTCCAGCAATACGAGAGTTCGTTCCGGCCCAAGATTCAATAGGTTGAGGGCGTTAATGCCACCCGAGCCTGCCGAAGTTGAATCAGTTGCGAACCCGGGGGTGAACCCGACGTTGAGATTTGGCAACGTATTGAGCGTATCGGCGATGTTCGCTGCTGCTTTGCTGTTCAATTCGTCCGACCCCACCTGGGTAATTGGAGTTGGGAGGTTGAAATCGGCACGATGAACACGGGTTCCAGTGACGACCACCTCCCCCAATGAAGTCTGCTCTTCCGTGGATGTTTGTGGAGTCGAGCTCTCTAGCGGCGCGGAACCGGAAGATGCTCCTTGAGCCACCTGAGCCACGCGAAAGCCGCCGGAAGAACCGTTCTTCCCCTCCTTCTGGCTTGCATTGCCTGCGGCTGCAGATGACGACGATGACGTGTTGGATGAGACAACACCAGCCGCCGAACTGTTTTTCACCAGTGCGACTGCACGATCACTCACGTAACGGTGATCCAAGCCAGTTCCAGCCAAGAGTTCGCTCAGCCCTTTCTCAGTCGAGATGTCCCCAGAGACAGGGTTGAACTTCTTGCCCTTAAGATCGTCGGCCGATGCCAGGATCTGCATGTCCGCTTGGGCTCCAAACGCGCGAAGCGCACTCGCAGGATCAGTCGCGGAGACGTTGAACGCGTGCACCTCCTGCGCGGCCGCAGGCAATGGCGCCGCGACGGCAAGCAGTGAAGCCAGTATGAGCGCGCTCATCGAACCGTGTACTCGTAGCCCCCAAGTCACCATGCTCGCATCTCCCCGCGTGCGCTTCAGCGCGCATTTTGTTGTCGCGCCGATACAGTTGTCGTGGCGCCATACAGGTGTGATGAACGAGCGGGGGTTTGCCCCCAAATCCGGAATTAATTCGGTGTTTGGGTCGCGACCGGCTCGAGCCGGATGACGTCGCCGTCGGGGACCGCCCGCGCCCTGAGTGCCGTTGCCGCGGCCGCCGAAAAGCCATCGAGGTCCGTCGCACGGAACACGCCTACTACGGGTCGTCCTGCCAGTACTGGATCATCGATTACGATCTGCCGCCGGTTGTGGCGATTGATTTCTGCCACTGCGGTCTGCAGCGATTCTCCGTCGAAGGACACCATGCCCTCGCGCCAAGCGAGCCGTCGGTTCAACTCAGCCACCGCGACGGATTCGAGCTCGGGCTGGGCGGCGCGCGTGATCACGACGCGTTCGTTAGCCGCCAGTCGTCGCGTAATGAAACCACTCGGCGGCGACGCGACCTGGCCAGATCCGGAAGTCGGCGGCCGCCCGGACACTTCCACAACGCCCTCGGTGACGGTAACGTCAACCTGGGCCGATTCGAGCCGCACGGCGAATGCCGTGCCGACCGCGCGCACCGCAGTGTCGCTCGCTTGAACAATAAACGGACGGGATTTATCGTGCGCGACTTCGAACAGCGCTTCGCCGCGAAGCAGATGTATGTCGCGTTGCGCCTTCGTGAGATGTACCTGGACTTCCGAGTCGGTGTTGAGAATCATAGTCGAGCCATCGATGAGCGCGATGCGCCGCACCTCGCCAATCCCGCTCGCGTAGCGCTCTCGACCCGCACGTAAGACTACCCACGACAAACCACCGCCAACGACGGTTATGGCAGCGACGCTTGCTGCGAGCAACTGACGACGCGACATCGGCTGCCGCGATCCCGTGTGATTCCCGCCGACCTGCGCTGGAGCGGCGTCTAGTTCAGATCCGGGAGGGAGCCTCTCAGTGCCATGCAGCGCCGCCAGGCGATCCAAATCGACCCATTGTGCACGTGCGCGCACGTACGCACCGCGATGCCGCGCGTCCGCCTCGAGCCAGGCATCTAGCTCTTGTTGGTCCTCGCGCCCCAACGAGCCGGCATTCGACCGTACCGCCCACCGAGCGGCGATTTCACTAATCGTTTCCATAATCTGTGTCGTCAGCACGTCTCGCCGCCGGGTCTAATTGAGTCGAAACTTCAGGGATCGCGGCAGCGCCGAGCGCTTTGCCAATACGCGCGAGCGCCCGAGTCAGGTGATTCTCAACCGTTTTTTCACTCAAGCCCATGTGCTGCGCCACATCTCGATGCGAAAACCCTTCAAACTTGCGAAGCTCGAATACCCGCCGACATTGGCGTGGAAGCAACGCAACAATTGCGCGCAACTGCGCCAGTTCTTGACGAGCCCCTACCTGCCGATCAGGCCCTGGCTCGTCACTGATGAGGTTCAGGGAGTCAATCTCCCCTAACAATTCAATCGGAACGATGCGACTGCGACGGGCATATTCCGCCAATAGGTGCCGGATTGTCGCGTACAAGTACGCGCGCCCATTACGAATAGTCGCGACATCGGCAGCCCAGATGCGCGCAAACGCTTCCTGGACTAAATCATCGATGTCATTGTCACCAAACGATCCCAGCCTGCGTCGGAGCCAACCCCGCAGCTCCGGCTCAAACGGCAAGATGTGCGCAGCAATCCACCGGTAGCGGGTGGTCTCGTCCATTACTACAGCATAGTGAAGATTCTGTGACACGCAACCTTTCATCGTCTGATCGTCGCCCCACTTGTCCTGAACTTGCGCCGTCGCTCCGTCGCCTGATGCTCGCTGTCGACAGCGCTCGATCCATGCGCGAGATGGATTAGGTCAACGCATTCGCGCTCGAGATCAACGAAGAGAATGCGGCCGGCGGCCGCATTACGACGCCACCGACCGGCGACTCCTCGACGTCCTGCAGACCGATCGGACGCTGTCAGTGGCGGACGCCGCAGAGGAAAAAGATGCCTGCACCATTACCAAATGTCGTTGCGGCGAACGCCAAGTCAGCATTCATCGTGAGTGCAGCAAAGCCGATATTGACCCCGATCCAGGAACGCCAGAACGTGCAGCAAACCTATGAACGGGATTAGATTCAAGCGACCTTAGGTAGGACCGCACTTTCGCCCGTGTGCGTCGATGCGGTCATTTGGAACCTTCATCCGTCAATGTTTCTCGGGACCGAAGTTCGCCGCGTCATTGGGATCCCCGCGTCCCAAATATTTCGCGAGGGTCGGATATGGATAGCTGGGCCGAGTGGATTCCACTGACGCCGGATCCGGCGGGAGGTACATGAGCTCCACCAGCCGATGCACGTCATCCGGGTTATTGAAGTTCAGATTACCCAGGCGTATGTGGGAAGTTATCAATGTCTCGGGCGCTTGACCCTGCTCCACCCACGCTTCCAGCTGGCGCAGATAATCGGCCGAATCAAAGGTGCCGTCACCCAAGCCGCAATGCCCCACTCCGGGCTGTAGAAACAGGCGGAAGAAGCTCTGAGTCGGCTCTTTGCCACCCATGGTTCGTTGCACGGTTTCGTAGTAGTCGATGGCCGAGCGGGCCATGTGATCGTTGAGTCCCTGATAGGCAATCATCTTGCCGCCTGCGGCCTTGAACTGCCGCAGGTCTGGATTGCTGGCATCGTACAACGACCCCATCACCCCCAGCCGCTTGGAGTCCCGATCG
>Ga0209006_10004119_pt1 | contig 13237 bp, 13 predicted proteins | sample JacPin_JW_Ref_O2_FD_188567 | JGI IMG/M metagenome (GOLD analysis project Ga0209006, IMG submission 188567) | Forest soil microbial communities from Algoma, Ontario, Canada - Jack Pine, Ontario site 1_JW_Ref_O2 (SPAdes) (version 2) | ecosystem: Environmental > Terrestrial > Soil > Boreal... | reverse complement strand
CGGCTACAAAGCTCCCGCGCCCGTCGTTGCGCAAATCGAGCCGGCTCCGGCGTCGACGCCGCCTGCGTAGCGCTTCCGCTTCGCCGTTTTCGCCGTGTCAGATTCGCGCAGAACCGCCGCTCGCATGGTCCGCGCCATAGCATCAGTTCCAGTGGGGCGGGCCGCCGTGCCCGCCGCTCTTATCCTCGCATTGCTCGCGGGATTCGCGGCACCGGCTCACGGCACCCCGGTCGAAATAATTCCTCATCAGGAGGAAACGCTGGCTCCTTACGTCGCGCGCGTTTACTTCGACGCAAAGGCGAAAGATGGCAGCGATTCCTACTTCGAGATTCTGAAAAACGGCAAACCAGTCTACGTGCAGAAGGCCAGGAAAAAGGGCGAGAAATTTTTCATCGGCACGATGTACAAGGACGATCCCGACGCGGCGCTGATCAAGATGGGGATGGACATCACCGGCGCTGGTCAGCCCGACCTGGTGATCTCGGAATGGCTCGGCGGCGCGAATTGCTGCCTGTTGTTTCATATCTTCGAAATCGGCCCGACCTTCAAAAAACTCGGCACGATAGACGCCGCGTTCGGAGACTCGGGCCCGCACTTCGTGCATCCGGACAAGGACTCGAAGAGCACCGGGCTTGCCCTTGAGATTCACGACTGGACCTTTGCCAACTGGAACACCGACTTCGCCGACTCACCCGCGCCAAAAGTCATCCTGCGCTTCAGCGATAACGCGTACCGAATGGCGCCCGACCTGATGCGCGCTCCTGTTCTCAGCGCCAACGACCTTGAGGCGCGCGCCACCGAGGTTAAGAACTACCCGGCCAGCGCCAAGGGCGGTGAATGGCCTCATGGCACAGTGTCGCCGCAGTTGTGGACGACGATGCTCGATCTGATCTACTCCGGTCATGCCGACGATGCGTGGAAGTTCCTCGACGATGCGTGGCCGCCGAAGGAGCAAGGCAAGGACGCCTTCGCACGCGACTTTCGCGCGCAACTCGCAAAGAGTAAGTACTGGCCCGCGGTCGAGGCGATGAATGCCGAAAAGCCTCCCGCCGGCAAGAACGATCAGTCCGCTAGCGCCTCTCCGACCGCGTCGAAGTAGCAGTCCGGATACGACTGCTGTCCGTAAGGAACGCGAATCCTTCGCGGAAGCGCGCATGGCCGTCGGACTCGACGATCTCGCCATGAGAGACGATGACGCGTTCGAATGGCCATCGAAGAACACTTTCTATTGATTCGCGAAGCGCGTTCGAGTCGCTGATTGCGGACCTTATTCTGCTGTGAGGTCCAAGACCGTCGGCGCCGCCTGGATCGGATGCAGCCTGCGCGGGCGAGTAGTTAAAGACAAGGTCGCTGACGATTAACGTGCGACTTGGCCGATGAAAGAAGACCACCTCGCCATAATCCGGGATGCCCTCGACCAGGAGTTGGTCAACTTGTCCCCTCCACTCCGCCGGGCTTTCATTCTCGAGCACTCCGTCAAATTTGAAATCGCTTCTCTTTGCCGCGATGCCTGGCGCGCCAAACGCCTTCGCCGCGGGGAACGCCGATCTCCATTCGGAAAGGAATTGGTGATGGAAGAGGTTAGGCGCGATCAATGCTCCCACTCGCCCAAGATTTTCGACCTCGGAACGCAAATCAGACTCGATCGGCACCGGCGAGTGAACGAGAATGCGTCCGCCCTTCAGGCGAATGACAGTCATACGCGAAGTGACAAGTCCAAGCTCATTGGTGAACTGTTTGGTCGCGATCCAAAGATCCGAAGCTAAATTTGTAAGCGTCACTACTTGTCATCCTGACCGAAGCGACAACGCGAGCGGCTGGCTTCTGGCCTCCGGACAGCTTCGCGCGAGCGGAGCTGGTTCCGGTTTTGAAATCGCGCAGCGCTCCTTATTTTCAACCCGGCTCAGAAGGCCTCATCTTCGCCGACATCTCGTCGAGCCGCCGCCGCAGGAATCGACGCTCGGGTGCGCTGCCCACTCGCGCCAGCGCCGCGCGATATGACTCAGCCGCCTCGCTCCATCTTCCCAGACGCCGCAGCAAATCCGCGCGCGCCGACCACATCAGATAGTAGTCGCGAAGATCGCCGCTGGCTGCGATCGCGTCGATCAACTCGAGACCGGCCGCGGGACCGTCGGCCATCGCAACTGCGACCGCGCGATTCAACTCGATCACAGGCGAAGGCCGCATTGCGCTGAGGCGGGCATAGAGGTTCGAGATCGCGCGCCAGTCGGTCGAGTCAGCGCGTTCGGCGCGCGAATGAACCGCCGCGATCGCCGACTGAATCGCATACGGGCCGTGCGCGTCGGCACCAATGGCAGCTTCCGAATGAGCGAGCCCCTCCGCGATCTGCGCACGATCCCAGCGCGTGCGATCCTGCTCCTCGAGCAGCACGAGTTCGCCGCGCTCGTCGATTCGCGCGTCGCGCCGCGCGTCATGCAACAGCATCATCGCGAGCAATCCGCGCGGCTCGGCCTCGGCAGGCATCAGCGCGACCAGGATTCGTGCGAGCCTAATCGCTTCCGCGCAGAGATCGGTTCGCAGCAGTCGCTCGCCGGAGCTCGCCGCGTAACCTTCGTTGAAGACCAGGTAGATAACCGCCATCACCGCCTCGAGCCGCTCCGCCAGCAACTCCGTCGACGGCACCTCGTAGGGAATCCGCGCCGCGCGAATCTTGCGCTTGGCGCGGACCAGCCGCTGCGCCATCGTCGCTGGCGCCGTCAGAAACGCGCGGGCGATTTCTTCCGTCGTGAGTCCGCAGAGCGTGCGCAGCGACAGCGCGACGCGCGCATCGTCGGCCAGCGCCGGATGGCAACACGTAAAAATCAGCCGCAAACGTTCGTCAGGCAATGCGCTGGCCGGGTCGCTCTCCTCGCCGTCGCCGCCGCTTTCAGCCATACGGATCAATTCCTCGCGGCGATCGTTGAACCGGCCCTGCTTTCGCAATCGATCGATCGCCTTGTGGCGCGCGACGCCGATGATCCACGCACGCGGATTCTCCGGCAGTCCATCGCGCGGCCACTGCTCTACCGCGGAAGCGAACGCGTCCTGCGCCGCATCCTCCGCGAGGTCGAAGTCGCCAAGCACACGAATGAGCGTCGCGAGCACTCGCCCGAACTCCTCGCGATAGAAACGCTCGATGCCTGCGGCGCTGTTGTCCATCGGCATAGAATCCGTCCGATGGCAGGCTAGCCGCCCGCCGCGCATCCCGCTACCGCGTGCTCACTCGTGATAGATCCACCAGCATCCTTCGACCGGCCTGACTTCGATCGCGTCGCCTTCGCACGCAGCCAGCTTGTGCGCCCACGTGATTGCCTCGTCGATCGACGCGCATGCTATCACTTTGAAACCGCCGGCGACTTCCTTGGTCTCGGCGAACGGCCCGTCGGTCACGTGGCGGCCTCCGTTTTTCCATCGAATCGTTTTTGCTTGGGTAGAATCCTGCAGACCCGCTCCAAACCACAATCCGGGCTCTTGATTCAACATAGCGCGGCTCGCGACGTACTCCGCGCCGACGGCCTGATGCTGTCGGATAGCCTGTTTGCGTTCGTTCTCGGAAACGCTGAGCCACTTCCGCTCGTCGCCGACGGAAGTGAGCATGAACATTTTTGACGCGGCTTGTCCGAACGTTTGCGAAATCCACCAGAACTCGCGAATCGGCCGAACCTCAATGACGAGACTTTCATGAGCTCCCGGATATTTCGCGTACTCGATCGCCTCATCGTACGAATCGAAGTCGATGACGTCGAAGCCTCCCACCAGCTCCTTGGTTTCCGGGAACGGCCCATCGATCTGCAAATGCTTGCCGCCGCGATTCTTCACGGTGACGGTCTCGCGACTGGGACCAAGCCCGACTGAAACGTTTATCAGCCCACTCCTTCCGCTTCTCAGGCGCGCACGAAGAAGCTCGTCGAGTTTCTGCTGATGGAACCGGATGCGGCGATTCAGTTCCTCCGCGTCGAGGCTTTCCGACTCTCCTCGCATCTCTCCGCCTGTGATCATGTACTTCATCGCGATTTTAGAGCTTCATTCACCGCTCGCACTTCGGTCGACCCGTACTTCGAAGACGGAATCCGCGCCGCAATCGAAATCGCCTCATCGATATCCTTCGCCTCGACCAGCACGTATCCGCCCAACTGCTCTTTGGTCTCCGCGAACGGCCCGTCCGTGACCATCGTCTTGCCGTTGCGCACGCGAACCGTCGCGGCCGTCTTGGTGAACTGGAGCGGGCCACCGGCCTTGCGCTTGCCGCTCTTCATGATGTCCTGCGTGAACGCATCAAATTCCTGGAAGATTTGCCGCTTCTCTGCTTCAGGCCGCTCCGAGGCCTGTTCTTCGTTGTGATAAATCAAAAGCACGTATTCCATAACGTTCTCCACGTTTCCCTGACTGCTCGAACCGTAGCCGAGCCTACATATTCATCTTCATGATCGGCCGCACTTCGATCGAGCCGTGCTTCGCCCCCGGAATCTTCGCGGCGATCGAAATCGCTTCATCGAGATCCTTCGCTTCAACCAGGTAGTAGCCGCCGAGCTGCTCCTTGGTTTCCGCGAACGGCCCGTCTGTCACCTGGGTTTTGCCATTGCGAACGCGCACCGTTGTTGCCGCCGTGGTCCGTTCCAGTGGGGCGCCGCCCTTGTTCTTTCCGCTCTTTGTGAGGTCCTGCGTAAAGGTCATGTACTCCTGAAAAATCTGCTGACCCTCCGCTGCCGTCACTTTTTTTGCATCTTCTTCACTGCTGTAGATCAAAAGCATGTATTCCATTGCTCTCTCCTTGTTCCCCGTTTTGGGTTTCTCATATTAGTCGAACGGCGACACGCCGGATCGACACCCCGGTTTACACGACCCTCGAAAAACGCCACGATCACGTTTCGCCGCATCTACGCCATGAATGAATTCCAGGTAACCGTCGTCGGAGCGGGACTCGCGGGCAGCGAGGCTGCGTACCAGCTCGCGCGCAGGGGTATCCGGGTGCGGCTGGTCGAGATGCGTCCGGTCAAAATGACCGAGGCTCATCGCACGGCGGATTTCGCGGAACTCGTCTGCTCGAATTCGCTGCGCAACGATTCGATGGACACCGCTGTTGGCGTGCTGAAAGAAGAGATGCGCCGGCTCGGCTCGCTCGTGATCGCATCCGCCGATCGCGCGCGCGTGCCGGCCGGCTCCGCCCTCGCTGTCGATCGCGACGACTTCTCGCGCGCCATCACGGCGGCGCTCGAGGAACATCCGATGGTCGAGATTTCACGCACTGAGGCGTGCGAGATTCCCGACGGCCTGACAATTCTCGCGACCGGCCCTCTGACCAGCCCCGATCTCGGCGAGGCGTTGAACCGGGTTATCGGTCCGCGCAACTTATATTTCTACGACGCGATCGCGCCGATCGTCGCCGCCGATTCGGTCGATATGAACGTCGCGTTCATGGCCTCGCGCTACGGCAAGGGCGGCGACGACTATATCAACTGCCCGATGACCGAGATTCAGTACGAAGCGTTCGTCGCAGCGGTGGTAGCGGCTGAAAAAATCGATCTACATCCGTTCGAGAAGCCGGTTTATTTCGAAGGATGTATGCCGATCGAGGAAATGGCGCGGCGGGGGCCGATGACGCTCGCGTTCGGCCCGATGCGTCCGGTCGGGCTCTCAGAGCCACGCAGCAGCCACCGGCCATTTGCGGTCGTGCAGCTCAGACAGGACGACGCCGAAGCCCGTCTCTACAATATGGTCGGCTTCCAGACCAAGATGACGTACCCCGAGCAGCGCCGCGTGCTCCGAATGATCCCCGGACTGGAGAAGGCCGAGTTTGTGCGCCTCGGCTCGATCCATCGCAACACCTTTGTCGACTCGCCGCGCCTGCTCCGCCCCACGCTCCAGCTCAAAACGCGCGACGATTTATTCCTCGCGGGCCAGATGGTCGGGGTCGAAGGCTACGTCGAGTCGGCGGCTGCGGGATTGCTCGCCGGAATCAACGCCACAAACTTCATCATGAATCGCGAATTGGTCGTGCCGCCGCCCGAAACCGCAGTCGGTTCGCTGATCGCATACATCACCGACGCATCGCGGCGCGACTTTCAGCCGATGAACGCTAACTATGGGCTGATGCCGGACTTGAAAATCCGCGCGCGTGGCCGCGAGAAAAAAATCGAGATGGGTGCGCGAGCGCTGGCGGCAATCGACGCATGGATCGGGCGCAATCAGATCCAACCGCCCCCATCTATGGCTCCGGGCGAAGTTCGGCTATAGAAAATCGCTGGAGGTCCCGTCGATGACCAAAGCGGAATTGATCGATATGATCGCGCGGTCCACCGAGCAGCCGAAAAAGCAGGTCGCCGCTACTTTGGACCTCGCCTTCGAACAAATCGCGCGCTCGATTCGCAAGGACAAGCGCTTCTGGGTGCCGGGCTTCGGAACTTTTTCCGTGCGTCGACGCAAAGCTCGCGCGGGCTTCAATCCACGCACGAACGCGCCGATGACAATTCCTGCCGCGCGCACCGTAGGCTTTCGTCCCGCGCCGCAGCTAAGGAAAGGTCTCTGACCACGGCCGCACCCAAAGCCGACGAGCGCGATCACGCATCTGATCATCCGCTCGATCAAACGACCTCCCGCTCGAACGTTTCCGCCCGCGCGCTAAGTCTCATCCTGCTCGTCGTAGCCCTCGCCGCAGGCAGCGCATTCCGTTTCGCCAATCTCGGCTCACTCGAAATGTCGCCCGACGAGGGCGCTTCATGGGCCGCCGCCTCCGCGCCGAGCGCCGCCGAAGTAATCGCGCGTCAACCGTCGCTCAATCCCGGCGAGCTGCCGGTGCATGACTTGTTGTTGCACGCATGGATCGCGCTTTTCGGATCGAGCCTTGCCGCGATGCGCGCGCTGTCCGCAGCCTTCGGCGTCGCTTCGATACTGCTGGTCTATCTGGTTGTATGCGAACTGCTCGAGGAATCCGCGCTGACTCTCGACGACGTCAGGATAGTCGCCGGGCTCAGCGCTCTGCTCTTCGCGGTGAACCTCGTCACGATCAAGTACTCGCACGAGGCGCGGATGTATCCGCTGATGCTCGCGGCGATTCTCGCGCAAGTGGCGATGTTCCTGCGCGCGCTTCGTGTCGGCGGCCTCGCGAACTATGCGGCAGTCGTAGTCCTGACCGCCCTCGCGATCGCATCGAACTTCGCCGCCCTGCTGATACCGGCGACCGAAGGCCTCTGGCTCATCTATATAGTCGCGCGCGCTGGATGGAGCCCCGAAGATGCGAAGGCGCGTCATGCACGGGTGATCGCGATTGCGCTCGCCGCAGCAGGATTGATTCTCGTCCCGAAACTTTTTTCATCGCTGCATGCGGCTTCGGCCGGAAGCCTCGGCGGATGGCGCAAATCGCCCGGCTGGTACGAGCCTTTCGCGCTATTCAACAAGGCCACCGGCAGCTTCGCATTTCCTATCCTTGCTGCTCTTGCGATTTGGGGCGTGATCCGCGGATGGCGGCGCGGTGCGCGCGATTCGATCGCTTTCGCATTGCTGTGGATGTGGGCGCCCCCGCTGATGATGCTCGCGGCGTCGTATACGATCGCGCCGGTATTCGTTGAGCGTTATGCCTTGTCGAGCTTCGTTCCGTTTTTCATCCTCGTCGCGTTCGGGATATTCGAATTGCCCGGCGACCTCGTCCGCGCCGGGGCGTTAACACTCGCGGTCGCATTCTCGCTGGGCCATATCGTTTCGTACGATCGCAAACCGCACGACGCGCAGTATCGTGAAGCAATCGCGGCGGCTGATTCCGCGCTCAAACCGGGCGAGGTCATGACGGTCACTCCGTCCTATGCGATCCAAGTGCTGCGATATTATCTTCCGCCCGACCAACTCGATCGCGCCGTTCGTTATGATCCGTCAGCACCGGTCGCCGTGTTGATCCTTGGCGATCAGAACCTCGCGCCTGCCGCCGCTCAATCATATAGAACTGAGTATCCCCAAGTGGTCGCGCGGCTGCGGGGCGTAACTGTGCTGCGAAGGTGAAGGGTGAGAAGGTGAAATCACGATGAGCGATCAGAATCCCGACGATTTGAAAATCAAAGGCCAGCAGAAGGCCGCGTGGGACGACAGCGCCGAGGGTTGGAAGCGATGGTGGCCGACGTTCGAGCGCGGCGCGCAGATCGTCAACGATCGGCTGGTCGAGCTCGCGGGAGTACGCCCGGGAAATCGCGTGCTCGATATCGCGACCGGCAGCGGCGAACCTGCGCTGACCGCGGCCCGCGCCGTCGGACAATCGGGACGCGTCGTCGCTGTGGATATGTCGCCCGGGATGCTCGCGATCGCGCGCGAGCGAATCGACGCCGCAGGCCTGAGGAACGTCGAACTCGTCGAGTCGGACGCCGAGTCCTTGAGTCTCGACGCGCATTCATTCGATGCCGTGTTGTGCCGATGGGGTCTCATGTTCATGACCGATCTCGACGGCGTGGTGCGCCGGATGCATCGTGCCCTCAAGCCCGGCGGACGCTTTGCGACTGCGGTCTGGTCGGTGGCGGACAAAGTGCCGATGTGCGGCCTTGCGCGCGACGCGATACGGCGGATTACCGGAATCGTTCCGCCGCCAAACGCGCCCGACCCGATCAAGCTCGCGGACCCGTCGATCCTTGAGCGCGCGCTCGCCAATGCAGGCTTTCGCGACGTGACGATCGAGCGGCAGATTGTAACGTTCGAATTTCCATCAGCGGACGCATTCGCGGATTTCCGCGGACAAATCGGCGGCACCCGCGCGACGCTCTCGAGAATGCCCGCCGAGGTCGCCCGCCAGGTGCGTGACGCCGTCGTCACTTCCGCGCAGGAATACGCTGCGCACGGCGGCGTCGTGCGGCTCCGCAACGAGACGATCTGCTTCGGCGCGCGCGCATAGCGGGATTCCACGGTGACTGCTGCTCCGACGCGCGTCTCGCTATTCCGCTACTCTCCGGCACTGATTCTGTTCGCGATCGTAATCGCGGACGCGCGCCAGCTCAGCGATCCCGATCTCTGGGGCCACGTCCTGTGGGGCCGCGAACTGCTCGCTCACGGCTCATTGCCGCGCGGCAATCCGTATTCATATTCGGCGCCCGGCTACTTGTGGCTGCGGCACGAATGGTTGAGCGAAGTTCTGATGGGCTCGATCTTCAACCACTTCGGACCGGTGGGCCTGAAGCTGCTGAAGTTCGCGTGCACAGCGAGCACTCTCTGCTTCGTGGTTCTCGCCATGTCGGAAACCGCGGCTCCCGTGCTCGTGCAGGCGCCGATCCTGCTGATCGCCGCGCTGATGCTGGTGCCCGCGATTCAGTTCCGGCCGACGATGTTCGATTTCCTGTCGCTGTCCGCTATCGTCGCGCTGCTCGCTCGCCACAACTGGCGCGGTTCGGCGCCACTGTGGCTTGCGATTCCGATCGTAGCGGTTTGGAGCAATCTCCACGGCGGATTTTTCGTGGGCATCGTCGTGATGGGCGTTTATGGGACAACTGTCCTGGTGGCCGACGTCCTTGCCAGTGCGGGACCGCGTCGCGGGCTCGGTATCGTTGCGATTACCGTCGCTGCTGCCGCATCCACCTTGTGCACGTTTCTGATCCCGCCCGCGCGCGACACCTGGTACACGCTCATCTATTCGATTCGGAACCCGACGACGGCTGGCACGATCACTGATTGGAAGCCTCTGATCGCCGCGCTCACGACCGCTCCCGCCGGTAGCCTCGAGAAGAAGTATTTCGTCCTGGTGCTTTCCTTTTTTGGCGCCGCAGTCGCCTCCATGATTCTTAAGCCGAAAGGCAAGGACGCGCCGCTGATCGCTGTCGCCGCCGTTCTACTCGCGACCGCCTTCGCCGCCCAGCGCAATATCGCGATCGCGACGATTGCGATCGTCCCTGTATTCGCGAACCACTTGGGTCTGCTGCTTAGGCGGCATCCGGTCGCGAGCGCCACTCCCACGAGCGCTGATGCTGCGCCGCGCGCGGGTCGCTTCGTAGTGGAAGCTCTAATCGCAATCGTTGCAATCGCGGTCGCGCGTTCGAGCGGGATTTTGAAACCTGGGATACCTGCGCCCGGCTATCCTGCCGACGCCGTCAATTTCATGAACAGCCACGATCTCGCCGGAAACGTGCTGGCCGACTACGCATGGGGCGGATTCGTGATTTGGCATGGAGGGCCGCGCACGAAAGTATTCATCGACAGCCGCTATGACCTCGGATATCCGCCGACGGTGATCGCTGATTGCCTGGCACTCGGCCGATCCGACGCCGACGCCGCCCATACTCTCGACGCCTATCCCATCGACTTCGTCCTGACCAATCCGCGCGGCCGGGTATCACACGTGATGGACTCCCAACGCGATTGGAGCCTCATCTATCGCGACGACGACGCGAGTCTTTACGCGCGCGCGAACTTCCCCGCCGCCCATCTAGACGGCGTCCCGTTCAAAGGCATCGCGAAATTTGCATTCCTTCCGTAAAAACTACCGTTTTTTGTATTAATTTAAACTTAGAGCCGCCACAAATGGATACTTGTAACTACGATAAGATATGATAGGTTATTTCCTGTCATGGAATCGCCAACCTGGGAGGGGGGTCGATGACACTCGAAGACGCACGGCGAAAGATCGCCCTATTGCGCAGGGTCAGCACTGATAAGGGTGCCTTGGCGGGAGAGAGAGAGACCGCGTACCGCTTGCAGAAGGTGCTGATGCAGCGCTACGCGATTAAGGATCAGGAACTTCCTGATGGCCCAACGACCACGAGACCTTTCAGCCTGAACTGGAATTATTGGAAGGAACTGCTGGACGAGTTCGGTCTCAGTTTGACCCATTTTGGCGGTCGCGGCAGCACCGAGATCGGGAGCAACATCATCGCGCACATCAGGCTGGCTGCCAACGAATGGTGGATCGAAGAACGGACTCCGCGCGGCAGGCAAACCACGGTTCGCGACCGCGGTCTCGATTCGCTTCGAAGCTATCTCAAAGAGCACGCGCCAAAAGGCTACTCCTTTCTCAGACGCTGACTGCCGCCTGAAGAGACAAGCAAGCCATTCTTGCCTGGCTCAGATTCTCCGATTCAAGTCGCGTCCTAACTTCTTTCAATTTTGACGCTCGACGCGATCGAGCACTGGAAATGCGCCGTCAGTGTGGTAGTAAGGTAGTCGCCAAGGCGTCCGCGCGGCAGATTTTTTTCGTTCTTCAGTCGTTCAATTGTTCGCGGGCGCAGCCGACACTATCGCCACACTCAAGGAGCACTCAGGATGAAAGCCGCCGTTTTCCACGGGCCCAAGTTGCCGCTCAGTATCGAGGACGTTGAACTCGACAAACCGCAGGACCGCGAAGTCCTGATCAAAACCGTCGCCAGCGGCGTCTGCCATAGCGATCTGCATTTCGTCGACGGCTTCTATCCATACCCCGCGCCCGCGGTGCTCGGTCACGAGGCCGCCGGCATCATCGAGGAAGTCGGCAAACAGGTGACCTACGTGAAGCCCGGCGATCATGTGATCTGCTGCCTGTCTGTATTTTGCGGCAACTGCGAGCAGTGCATGTCGGGGCATCCGAATCGATGCTCGAACAAGGCCGCGACGCAGCGCAATCCTTCCGACAAGCCGCGCATCTCGCAGAAGGGCAAGCCCGTCAACCAGTTCCTCGACATTTCGTCGTACTGCGAGAAGATGCTGCTGCATGAGAACGCAGTCGTGAAGATTCGCGAGGACCTTCCGCTCGACCGCGCCGCACTTATCGGATGCGGCGTCACCACCGGTGTCGGCGCTGTCCTCAATACCGCAAAGATCGAGCCCGGCTCGACGGTTGCAGTCTTCGGCGCAGGCGGCGTCGGACTTGCGGCAATCCAGGGCGCGCGGATAGCGGGCGCGCGCAAAATAATCGCGGTCGATATGTTCGAGGGCAAGCTCGCGATGGCCAAGCGGCTGGGCGCGACCGACACCGTCGACGCGTCGAGCAGCGATCCCGTCGACGAAATCCGTAAGATGACCGGCGGCGGCGTGGACTACGCGTTTGAGGCAATAGGTCTGAAAAAAGCCGCCGAGCAGGCCTTCAACTCGCTCAAGGCCGGCGGCACCGCGACCGTGATCGGCATGATCCCTGTCGGCCAGAAGGTCGAAATCGACGGCTACATGTTTCTCACCGAGCGCAAACTGCAAGGCTCCAACATGGGCTCGAACCGCTTCCGCATCGACATGCCGAAGTACATCGACTTCTACCTGCAGGGGCGCCTCAACCTCGACGACATGATCAGCCAGCGCCGCAAACTCGAAGACGTCAACGACGCCTTCCGCGCGATGAAAGCTGGCGAGGTCGCCCGCACTGTCCTGATGTTCAACTAGCGCTGATTCACTGAAAAATAGGAGCAATCCAAAATGAAAGCTGCTGTCTTCCATGGTCCGGGCCAGCCACTGACGATCGAGCAGGTCGATATCGACGAACCCAAAGAGCGCGAAGTCGTCGTGCGCACCGTCGCCAGCGGCGTATGCCACAGCGACCTCCACTTCGTCGACGGCCTCTACATGTGGCCGACGCCCGCGATCCTCGGCCACGAGGCCGCCGGTATCGTCGAGAAAGTCGGCTCGCAGGTCTCGTACCTGAAGCCCGGCGACCACGTCATCGCGTGCCTGTCGGTCTTCTGCGGCTACTGCGAGGAATGCATGTCCGGGCATCCGAACCTCTGCTCGAACAAGGCCGCGACGCAACGCACGTCAACCGACAAGCCGCGCCTCTCGCAGAACGGCAAGATGGTCAATCAGTTCGCCGACCTGTCGGGCTATGCCGAGAAAATGCTGCTGCACGAGAATGCTCTGGTGAAGATTGCCGACGACGTCCCACTCGATCGCGCTGCGCTAATCGGATGCGGCGTCATGACCGGCGTCGGCGCCGCGCTCAACACCGCAAAGGTCGCACCGGGCTCGACGGTCGCCGTATTCGGCGCCGGCGGCGTCGGCCTCGCAATCATCCAGGGCGCCCGCATCGCAGGCGCGCGTATGATCATCGCGGTCGACAAATTCCCTGCCAAGCTCGAGCTCGCCAAAAAACTCGGCGCGACTCACGCCGTCGACGCGTCCAAGGGCGACGCCGTCGATCAGATTCGCGCGCTCACCAACGGCGGGGTCGAGTACTCGTTCGAAGCAATCGGCCTCAAGGTAGCAGCCGAGCAGGCATACGAATCGATCGCCCCCGGCGGCATCGCCACGATTGTCGGGATGGTCCCGCTCGGCCAGAAAGTCGACGTCGACGGCTTTTCTCTCCTGTTCGAAAAGCGCA
>Ga0209006_10004118_pt1 | contig 13238 bp, 9 predicted proteins | sample JacPin_JW_Ref_O2_FD_188567 | JGI IMG/M metagenome (GOLD analysis project Ga0209006, IMG submission 188567) | Forest soil microbial communities from Algoma, Ontario, Canada - Jack Pine, Ontario site 1_JW_Ref_O2 (SPAdes) (version 2) | ecosystem: Environmental > Terrestrial > Soil > Boreal... | reverse complement strand
CCTAAAGTTTACATTCGCGACAGCGGCCTGCTTCACGTCCTGCTGGGGATTCGTACAGAGAAAGAGTTGTTTACGCATCCCAGAATCGGTGCTTCTTGGGAAGGTTATGCAGTGGAAGAAGTACTCAGCCAATTGCAGCCCGACCAAGCATATTTCTGGGCCACTCATCAGGGCGCCGAACTGGACCTGTTGCTGTTCAAGAACGGTCGCCGATTGGGAATTGAAATTAAGCGCGCGGATGCCCCCACCCTTACTCCATCAATGCGTTCTGCACTCGCGGATCTGAAGCTAGAGCAACTCGTCGTTCTATATCCTGGGTCGCTGGCATATGAATTGGAACCGCGCGTACGTGTGCTGCCAATTGGTGCACTGGCCGGCGCGACGGTCGAAGCCCTGTTCCCGAAGAAGCACCGGAGGCGGGCCGCGCCCGACGTGCGGTAGTGACACTAGCCCCCGAACGCCCCGCGCGCTGGATGCTCAGTCGAGCCGGTATCATCAACGTCTATCAATACGGAGACGAAACCCTGGATTTCGGTGGCGGTCGCCTGCTGCTGCGGGGAGTGAACGGGTCGGGCAAATCGACGGCAATGAATATGTTGTTGCCCTTTCTGCTGGATGCCGATACCCGGCGCATCGACGCCGCCGGGGAACAGTCGGGAGTTCTGAGGGCTTGGATGCTGTCGGGCCGAGATGAGCCACAGCCTCAGGGCTACCTGTGGCTCGAGGTTACAAAGGGCGATTCTTACCTCAACTTCGGATGCGGCATTCGCGCCAACCGGGCGAGTGATCAAGTCACGACCTGGTGGTTCATCACATCGCACCGTGTAGGTCTCGACCTGAACCTCGTCGAAGGTCGAGTGCCCATTAGCCGCGACGCATTGCGGGTCCTGATCGAGCCCGATCCCCTGTTCGGGCAGGAGCAGAGAGCCGAGTATCGCGCCGAACTACGCAGGCGCATCTTCGGCGGCGCCGACATCGAGCAGCACTTGCATTTGTTGCGCACCGTCCGCAATCCACGCGTCGGCGATCGTCTTGACGCCGAGCTGCCGCAGTATCTGATGGACGCACTGCCGCAGCTCTCCGACTCGGCGCTCGACGACGCCGCACAACCGCTCGAGGATCTCGAGGAGCATCGGAGGAACGTCGCGGAACTTGCGCGGACCGCGGAGGCACTCGATGCCGTTTACGCGACCTACCGCAATTATACACGCGCGGAGCTGCATCGTCTGACCGACCGAACGTTCGAAGCAGTGCGGATCTGCCGCGAGCTTCGCCGTGGCGAAGACAAGGCGCGGGCCAATTACGACGACGCGGTAGGACGACGCACCGCCGCTGAATCCCGCAAACGCGAACTCGAGGCGGACGTAGACCGGCTACGCAGCGCGATCACCGCGCTCGAGGGCAGTGAAGCCTACATGTCCGGCGCTCAACTGAATGATCTGCGCGATCATGTCGAGAGCCTGAAGCGCGCCGCGACCGCCGCCGAAGGCGCGCTGCTTGGCCGATGCGCCGCGACCGAGCGCGCGGCGAAGGCGGTGGGTAACGCTTGGCAGGAGGCCGCGACGGATCAAGACGCGCTGCGCCGGCGCATATCCGATCTTGCGCATCTCGCGTCGGAGTGTCGTTTGACCGCCCGCCCGCTGGGCCTGCCGTTGCTCGCCTCGGATCCGGATTCCCCCAATGGGCTTGAGCTCGCGCCCGTCGTGCCCATCGAGACGGCTGCTGCTGATGCCGCATTGTCAGCGCTAGTTACCGCAGCTAGGCAACGGCTCGAGGAGGTAGAGAACGTTGAATCGGCGGTCAGAGCCATCGAGCCCGCTGAGCGTGCAGTCCGCGACGCGGAGCACGCAACAGACATTGCACAATCGGCGAACGACGAGGCTCGCTATACACTTGCCGAAGCTCGCACAGCCATTCAATCGGCCGTCGTGGAATGGCAGGCTGCTGTCACCAGGTGGACGGAACGCGTGCAGCTTCATCACGTCGCGCACGACCTCGGTAGGATCGAGACATTCGTTGAGATCGGCGCCATCATCGACGAGTTGGTCGCCGGACCGAGGATGGGCGGCGCACGATTCGAGGCGTCGATCGCTTCCACGATCCGGCATCATGAGAGCCGCCGCGCCCACCGCGCAGCATTGTTGGAGCAGCAGCGCGAGCTTGTTGCCGAACTCGAGGAACGCGCCGCGGAGCTGGTTGCGAAGCAGTTTCCCGATCCGCCAATGCTCGGCTGGCAACACCGCAAGGGTCGATGTTTCGCAGAGCTAATCGACTTCGCCGGGCACGTCGATCCCGCAGCACGAGCCGGACTCGAAGCTGCGCTCGAGGCTGCGGGGCTGCTTGCCGCCGAGGTGCATGGCGATGGTGCGTTGCGACTCGCCGATGGTCAGCTCGTGATCGAACCTAGCGCTATTGAAGCGGTCGCCCCGTTGAGCGCGCTTCTCTGCGCGGAGGTGCCGACTGACGATCTAAACCCTGGAATGCGGGGTTTCGTCGAGCGCATTCTGCGGGCAATCTCAACCGATTCGGTCGCCGGTGTGGACACGGTTGTCGCCACCGACGGCGAATTCCGAGTCGGCGCGGTCCGTGGCAGACACACCAAATCCGAGGCCGAACATATTGGCGTTACCGCGCGGCGCGCGGCATTGGAGCGCCAACGTGCTGAGAGTGCACTCGCGCTTGAGCAGGCGCAGGCACAGCAGAATCGGATTGCCGCCGATGTCGTGGCGGCGCAGGCTGCGCTCGATGAAGCGCTGGTGCTGCGTGCGGACATCCCATCGGATCAAATGCTGATCACTGCATTATGGCGACGAGGTGAAGCGGAGAAAGCTGTTGAGAAAACCGATGAGCAGCTGCGTATGCAACGCTCCGAGCTCGAGGCCGCCGAGCAGGGGCACGCCGAAGCGGTCACGAACGCGCGAGTCACCGCTTTCCGACTGTCGCTGCCGACGGTATTTCACGAGTTGCGCGTCATTCGCGGCGAGATCGAAGGAATTATTCCCCAGAGCCGCGAAGCGCAGGGCGAGCTCGCGCGTCTTGCTCGCGCGGTCGAACGCTGGCGGGACCGCGGCGTCGATTGGCGGGCAGCCCGCGCTGACGAACAGCTGAGCCGAGCACATTTGACTTCGGTCTCCGCGGAGCTAGGGTCGACCCTGGAGCGTCTGACGACACTTGATGCGACTATCGGCGCTGCATACAAGGACGTCGTCGCTGCCATCGAGCGCAACAAGGAGCAGCTCAACATTGCGCAAAAGGCATTCAGGGAAGTTGAAAGCCATCTCGAACAAGCGATAACTGACGTTGCGACCGGCGCCAGAGACAGTGAATCCGCGGCCGCCGCGCGTCAGCGCGCCGACGCCGACAACGTGCGGACACTTGATGTGCTCAGGCGGGCACTGGCCGTACCCGGACTCATCGGGGCCGCGGCCGATTCGTCAATCCCGTCGCACGAGGAGATGCGTGCTGAAAATCGCACCCCGGCCGTTCCCGATTCTCTTTCTGTCGCATTTCCCACGGTCGACGACACCGCCGCGGGTGCCCGCCAGCTTGGGGAGGCAATTCGTACAAAGATTCCTCGGCCTGACGAACCCCCGACCACCGCCGACGGCGTCCGCCAGTCGATCCGCCGCCGGCGCGATTCTCTGGGCGCTGGGTGGGACGCCGAAGATCGCCAGCCGGACGAACACGTGCCATTGCACATCGAGGTGACGGGACCGCTCGCACAACAGACGCCGGTGTCGATCGCGACGCAAATAGTTCAGCGCCAACTGGCGACGATGGCCGGTCTGCTCTCCACCAAGCAACACCAGGCACTGCGCAATCTATTGCAAGGACTGGTGGCGCGCGAGGTGGCCGAAAGATTGCACGCGGCCGGCGAGCTGATCGAGCGCATGAACGAAAGGTTGTCTGCGATCACGACCTCGCATGGCATCGGTGTGAGCCTTCGCTGGCGGCGGCGGGACGACCTGGATCCGACGCTAGCGGAGACGGTTGATCTTCTGGCCAAGCCGCCTGATCTGCGCACCGCGGAGGAGGACAGCAGGCTTTCAGAAACGCTCGGGCTCCGTATTGACGAGGCGCATCGCGAGGAGCCAGGTACGCCATATCGTGAATTGATCGCACGCGTGCTTGATTATCGCGAGTGGCACTCGATGACGATTCTTTTGCATCGGCCGGGGCGCAACTTCGAGAGACTCGGCCGGCGTACTGCGCTATCCGAGGGCGAGAAGAAGATCGTCTCGTATCTGCCACTATTCGCCGCCGTCGCCGCTTCATGCGACGGTCTGGGCGCGAGCGCGCCGGATGCGCTGCGTTTCGTGCTGCTTGACGACGCCTTTGCGAAAGTATCTGAAGACAATCACCCGAAGCTCTTCGGGCTGCTCGTGGAGCTCGACCTCGATTTCATCGCGACGAGCGAGCGCCTTTGGGGCACCCACGACACGGTTCCCGAGCTTGCGATCACCGAGGTCATCCGTGATGCCGACCTTGCGATGATCGTGCTCGAGCACTACCGTTGGGATGGTCGTCGCGGAAGGCTGGAATGACGGAGCCGCCCATTTTCGAGCCGGCCATGCCGGCGCCGCCGGCGGTCGTCGCAGCGCAGGGCGCGAATGTGCAAGCAACGGGGCGCGATCTGTTCCGGTACGTTGTCACCCCGGAGTGGACCGACTATCGCGCGATCATGGGCGTGTTTGCCGATACATTCTTTTCCGAGTTCACACCGGAGGATGTCGCGGCCCGGCTCGCCGATGCCGGCCACATGCTCGAGACAGTGATCGTCGGCGAGCGGCTCGATTCGCTGCGTCGTTGGGGTAATTTGACGGTGTCGTCCGCGGTCGGCAACCCTCAAAGCATTCAGGACTACTACAGGCGCCGCAACCGGTATCTGATTACCCGTGCGGGGCAGGAGGTCCATCAGCTCGTTGAAGGGGTCCTGACCCGGGTCGATGCCGTTACCGATGTGTCCACCGCCAGACTGCGCGCGTTGATCGACGCCCTGGAGCGGCTTGCGGCTCTTGACGCACACCGGGAAGACCCCACCGTGCTTGCCGATGCGGTGGGCGCTGTATTCGATCCGCACGAGGCCTTCACCGCAGAGATCACCCAGCTGTTCGCCGCCATCAATCAATGGCAAAGCCGCTATGACCTGTCGCCCGAAGAGCTGCGCTTTTTTGCCGAGGTGCTCGTCGGTTATGTTGGTGAGCGCCTCGAAGAAATAGAACGTGCGGCGCGACCCATCGGTCATCGGTTGGCGGCGCTGCGAGAGAAGTTCGCGACGCTCGCCGAGCGCGCCAACAAGGGTCTCGCGGGTCGGATCGTTGCTGCAGGGCTTTCGGGCAGCGTTCCCGTGCGGCATCGAGCGGGCTCGCGCCCTCAGGACTGGCAGCATCTCTGCGCCTGGTTCTTGCGAGTCCCGGGACGACCGTCACGAATCGAGACACTGACGCGTGAAGCGATCGCCGCCGTCCGCACCCTGACGTTGAACCTGACGCGCCTCTCCCGCGTGGGAGTCGGCTCGGCGTCGCGTCGCGCGGACTTCCTACGCCTCGCGCAATTCCTGGAGCGGGCGCCTGGCGATATGCATCAACTCGCTGCGGCGGCTTTCGGCTTGACGCCGACGAATCATTTCGGCACTCCTTCCGTCGACGCCGGTGACCCGGTTTCGACCACGACCTCTTGGTGGGATGCGCCTCGAGCTGAGGTGGCGATCTCGATCCGAGAGCGTGGCGACACCACGCCGCGGGGGCGGATCACTCCGATGCCCGACCGGACCCAGCAGCGTATGTTGGTCGAACACCGGCGCGTGGCGGAGCGCGCGGCGCGGGATCGTGTGGATCATGAACTACTGGATGAGCCGAAACTCGACGGTCGTACTCTGTCGGCGGGCGCGCTCGCGCGACTGCAGGAAATCATCGGTCGAACGTCGATACGGCTGGGCACGCGCGCAACCAGCGCCGAATGGGCCGACGGCAGTCTGATTTGCCGGATCGAGCGCACGCCAGGCCGTCACATGTGTGTCTATGCGCCGGCCGGCACGCTGACCCTTCTCGATCTTGCGGTGTCGATCCGCGGCGCCGGCGCCGTCGCGGCAGATTTAACCAAGGTGCCGCATGATGCCGTCAGATAGTCGTCCGCAAACGGCCTTCGAGTTGCAGCTATGCGCGCGGCACCTCGTGCAGCAGCCGCTGACGTGCATGGAGCATGACCCGGAAATCTTCCGCATGGTGCGCCGTCACGAAGGCGAACTCGACCGCTGGTTTACCCAGCGGCTTGGTTACAGGCTTCACGTGAACGCAGATACCGCACGACTGTTCAAGGATGGCTGCGTTCCCCGGCGCCGGCCGCTGCTGACGGCGACGCTCCGGCCGTTTCATCAGCTCGAGTACGTACTGCTCGCGCTCGTGCTCGGCGCGACCGTCGCCGGACCCGACGTGGTCAGCCTGCGCGATCTCATTGAACGCGTGCGCTCGGCAGCAACAGAAGCCGGAATGTTTCTTGAGGATTCTCCGACCATGCGTCGCGCGCTTGTGTCGGTGCTGCAGTGGATGATCGGACGCGGTCTGGCGACCGAGTTGCACGAGCGTATTGAAGCCTATGCCGGTGACGAGAGCGCCGATGCGGTGCTGAAGATTCGGGCGGATCGTATCGCGCTATTGCCGCTGCCCGCGCTGGCGGGTGCGGAAAGCGCGCAGAGCCTGCTGATTCGAGCTGAGCGGCGCTCCGCGATGCGACAGTGGATGCGTTGCCGGCTCGTCGAAGAGCCTGTCCTGTATCGGTCGGACTTGAGTGACACAGAGTGGTCGGAGCTGCGTCGCCGGCTCGGCGAGGAGGAGCGGCTGCTCGAAGAAATGTTTGGTCTGGCGCTCGAAGCGCGCGCAGAGGGGATCGCCGCGATTGACCCATCGGGGACCCTCGCGGAGCGGCGCTTTCCGACGGGTGGCACGATTGGCCACGCGACGCTACTCGTGATCGCCAGGCTGGACGAGGAGCGGGAGCGGTCCTGGCACTGGAACGATATGGTCCGCGTCGTCAGTGAACTTGCCGAAAATCAGCGGCGTCGGTGGGCCGGCGACATGGTGGATGCGCCGGAAAGACTCGCGCGCCGAGTATTGGATTTGATGCTGGAACTGCGTCTGGCCGAGTGGACTCGAGGGACCGATTCGGCCGATCCGTCCAGCGGGGATGCCGATGCTGCGATCGGTGGAGACCTTCCAGGCGAGCATTCCGTGTTCAATATGCTGCCGGCGGCGGCCCGGTTTCTTCCAGCACGAATGCCCGATGCGGGTCAGCTACCCATGCAGGAGGCGCTCTGGTGACAGCGCCCGCGTCGCTCCGTTTGCGAGAGCTGGACCCGCTGTGGGCGCGCGTGCGGGTGCGCTTGGAAGTAAGAGGGCCGGAGTGTCGCGGACGTGTCCCCCTACCCGAACTTTCATCGTCGGGAAGACTTGCGCTGAAAACCCTGTTAGGACGTCCCCTCGGCAAGACTGTCGATCTCGCAGCGGTCGAGGCGGGGCTTGCTCGCCTTGGTATCGGCGAGAGCCTCGCACTCGCGCTCTCAAAACTCGGCCACGACGTATCCGGCGAGGCGGCCCGGCGGCGTGCAAATCGCGCCGAACGCAAGGAGGTCCGGAATGCCGCTCGGGGCATCGCATGTAAGTGGCGCGAGCCATGGGCGCGAAAATGGATCGACGAGGTGATACGTGCCGGTATCTTGCGCGGATTCGACCACGAGCAGGCTAGGGAGCTCCTGCGACAGGTGCGTGCCGTGGTCGACCACCTCGAACAAGATCATCCGGCACCTATCAGCAGAGTGGATCTTGCGGCTCGAGTGCTCGGGTCCGCGCACGCCCTGGATAATGGTACCCGCGTCGAAGCGGCCGTCGCGCGTGCCATCGCGTTCAAGCTGGGCCCGGCGGGTCGCCGCGATCTTTGGGCGCAGGCGGGTGTGCATTTCGACCTCACGTCCGTGCCGGTGCTGACGTGGAGATTGCCGTTGACCGACACATGCGGGCTCTCGCATGTCACGGCGAGCGCGCTGGATGCGGGTATCCCTCTCCATCTGAGCCGTTTCGCGCTCGAGGCCCATCCGCTCGACTTGGCGAGCGGCAGCCGCATCCTGGTCGTCGAGAATCCGCGTATTGTCGAGGCGGCAGCGCAGCGGCAGGCCCCGACACCGATCGTTTCGACCAACGGCTCGCCAAGCTCCACCGTGTTATTGCTGCTTACTCAACTTTTGGAGGCGGGCGCCGATCTGCGTTACCACGGCGATTTCGACACCGCGGGTCTTGCGATCTGTGGGCGCATGATGAGACTCGGTCTCGCGCCGTGGCGCATGAGCGCGGCGGACTACCGTGCGGCGCTTGCCGCCGCCGATGTCGAAGGCGCGGTGTTGCCCCGGGAAACGCTTGCGCCCGGGGCAACGCCGTGGGATCCGGCGCTGCAAGAGGAATTTGGTGAGGAACGGCGTATTGTTCACCAGGAGAGGCTTCTTCCCGGACTTATCGAATAACGATTACTTGAGCTTTATCCTGACAGGCACTGGCGGGACAGTCCAAATCGCCCACGGCCCACCATCCAATAGCGTTCAAGAACGTCCAAGATCGTCCGCCGATTCGACGAAAACACCGGGAATTCCCGATAGTGTTGGAGATCAGCCAGACATAGGGGGGCTGGGCCGACTATCTAGATGCGCTTCGACGCGCAGCGCACAGGCCAGCTAATGTCTTTCTATGCTGCTGCGACGAGCCGCTTGCATTTTCATTCCGTGGCGGGCTCTTAACGTAATCAGCGCGTGGGGCTCGACGCGTTGTCCGGGTGCCAACGTGAGTCGATATCGACTGGCAATTGTTGCAAGCAAAATAGTAGCTTCGGCCAACGCAAATGCTGCGCCAATGCAGATTCGCCTGCCGCCGCCAAATGGCAAGTACGAGAACCGCGCTCGATGCGCCGCGTTTTCCGTATCAAATCGCTCAGGTATGAATCGTCCGGGGTCCTGCCATTGCTTGGTGTGCCGATGCAGCAGCCATGGCGAGATGATTATGATTGCCCCCTTGGGAATCTGGCGTCCGCACAGGCTATCTTCCGCGAGCGCGACCCTTACCATTGTATGTGCCGGCGGATACATCCGCATCGACTCATCGATAATCATGCGTGAATAGGGCAGCCTCGGAAGGTCCTCGTAAGTAGGCGCCCGACCTTTTAGCACCGCGTCCAATTCAGCATGCAGTTTCGCTTCGACAGCCGGGTGCTGGGACAGCAGATACCAGGTCCAAGTCATCGTCATCGCCGTGGTTTCATGCCCCGCCATAAAGATCGTGATGATATTATCGCGCACTTCTTGCGCAGTCATTCTGGTGCCGGTCTGTTCATCGCGGGCCGCGATCAGGCGGCCTAGCAAATCCTTGGGCGAACTCTCCGGGTTGCGGGTTCGTGTCGCAATCAGCCGGTCGATTACGGCATTGAATTCTCGCATCGTGCGCTTTGCCACCTTCATCCTGCCGAGACCCGCAAGCCATGCCGGCATGCCAATGATATCCAGGAGGTTGGGCCGCATCTGCGCCTGATACTCTCCAAAACTACGGTCCATAATGGCAGCCATGCCATCGGAATCGGATGAGAACATGGTGCGTGAGATGATTTGCAAGGTCACTTCGGTCATTGCAATAGACACATCGACCGTTGTAGCGCGTCCCACGCTGTCCCATTTCGCCATCAGTTCCTCTGCCGCGCCCGTCATCACCGCCGTGTAAGCCCCAACGCTGCGCTGATCGAAAGCCGGCGTCATAGTTCGTCTGTGCACCTTCCAGGTTTCGCCTTCCGAGGTGAGTAAGCCCTTGCCGAGTGCGGGCTCCAGAATGCGCCGCATGATCTCGGTCTTCTCGTAGTTGGCAACGTTATCTAGCAGCACGTGCTTGACTGCGGCGGGGTCATTGACGATGAAGCGAGGCCGTCCAAGTATTCTTCTTTCGATGATATCCAGTTCGTAAGCTTCCTGTCCGAATGCGGCGATGGAGCTGTCGCGCAGTAGGCGGATGTACTCGACCATTGATACCTTGCCTTGAGGCGGCATCGGTGCGGGCATGACGGGGGCTGGCTCGGCCTGATTAATCGCAGAGTCATCGGCGTTCATTCTTGGTGCTCCGTGCGTCGACGCAGTTCGGTAAGCCGACTGCATTATAGCCACTGGCCTTATCAGCGGATATGCTCTGGTTGAGGGGACACTCAATGCAAAAAATCGGCGTCATAGCGTTACCATAGTTGGAGCCCTTAACAATCGAGCGATCGCGAGTCGCAGCTCCGGTAGGCCTAATTGATCTCCATGAAGCTGCCGGTCACCACAAGCTGCTGAGGGTCGAACTCGGTCATCGGCGCTTAATCGGGTCAGGGTCGGTGGCAGCCGCGATGCCGGCTGATTAGCTGCGTGGCGCAGGAAACCGCGAGGAGAAATCGAAAGCGGCTTGATTGGATGGCATCGTTCCATTGGAGGAATTTGACAGGGTCCGATGTATAATCCACGCATCTCTCGGAGGTTGACATAATGGCTGCTTCCCTTAAGGAAATCGAACAGCAAGCTAGGTCTTTGGTAGCGGAGGAACGCGCCCAGCTTGCTGAGACTTTGCTTGAATCGTTGCACTCGCCAATTTCTGACATCGAGGCGGAATGGGCGCGAGAGATCGAAAACCGAGTTGCCGCATTCGATCGTGGTGACATACCGGCATACGCAGCAGAAGATGTCTTTGCGGAAGCGCGACGCTTGTCCCGGTGAGACGAGTTCGATTCGTCGCCGCCGCGCGTCGCGAGTTTCTTGCTGAGGTTATTTACTACAACGAAGAGCGCGCTGGTCTCGGTGCGCGTTTCACGGCCGCGGTGGAGGAGGCGACGGCTCGGGCTGCCGGGTTTCCTCTAACGGGATCACGCGCTTCAAAGAGCACCCGCCGTGTCTTTGTCAGAGATTTTCCATTTGCAGTCGTCTATCGGGGCCGCGACGGACGAGATTATCGTATTCGCTCTCGCACATCACTCTCGCCGTCCCGGCTATTGGCTGTCGCGTGTTCGAGATCGCTAACCGGGAAACGATGGGCACATCGCAGTTCTTGGGTGCGACGCTAATGGTTCCAGTATTGTCCGGCGACAGCCACACCCTTTGGTGGGGGCATTGTTGGGGGCTTCGCAAGAATTGGCGCCAAATAAAGTAAATAGAAACAATCGGTTATAACTGAGGTTCGGTAGCTACACGGCCCACCATCCAATAGCGTTCTAAGACGTCCAAGGACGTCCACTGTCTCAGCGAAATCGCTGGAAATGCCGAGAAATCCCGCCGATAAATCGCGTCTCCGTATCCACTGACGTCCAGTGCCGTTCCAAGGCAGCCACCGTCTGATTGGGGCCTTTTTGGGGGCCTCGTGGCAGTTCTTGGCGTCGAGGCCCCCGATTACATTGACTATCGCCATTTTGTTACTGGCACCCTTTGGCGTGTACCCATTTTTCCGTGAATTTTGTATTGTCCTTGCCAGATTTGGTCGTAGGTGCGATCCCGAAAGGCGCCACCGCAAGACAAAAATTGCCGGCGTATAGGAGTGCGAGGCTAGCTACTCATCCGAGGATCGCGCTTTAGTCGCTTTACAGGGCCACGTGACGTGGTAGGCTTTTTTTCTATGACATCGCCGGTGATATTATAGTCTCGTGAGAATGGTGCTTGATACTGATGTGGTCATAGCTGGATTGCGGAGCCCGACGGGCGCCTCTGCTGAATTATTGCGGATGGCTCGGCGCGGCGAACTTACCCTCTTGATAAGTGTTCCCCTGTTCATTGAGTACGATGCGAAGTGCTTGGAGAAAGAACACTTGGATGCGGCTGGGCTGACAACACAGGATGTTCAAGTGTTCCTGGATGCGCTAACTGTAATCGCGGAGCCTGTCTCGATTCATTTCACTTGGCGTCCGCAGTTGACTGATCCCGCGGATGAAATGGTTTTAGAGACCGCCATCAACGGTCAGGCGAAAGCTCTAGTAACCTTCAACCAGCGGGATTTTGGCAAGGCACCAGCAGCATTTGGAATTGAGTTGTTGCTTCCTTCGGAAGTGTTAAGGAGATTGAGATGAAAACTACTTCGACTTTCCCACTGCGACTTCCCCGTTCAATCAAGGAAGCAGTCGTAAAAGTCAGTAAGAAGGACGGCACTAGCATCAATCAGTTCATTGCGACGGCGGTCGCAGAGAAGCTGGCGGTAATGGATGCCGAACATTTTTTTAAATCACGACAAGGCCGCGCGGACCTGAAGAAATTTGACGCAATTATGAAGCGAAGGGGCGGGCAACTTCCTCGAGCAGGAGACGAGGCGTAAAACCTAGACCGTGAGTCTGGACTACATCACGCTGGAGCAACTTCGGCAGGGTCACCCGGCGTGGCGACTGCTGAGTTCCCCGCATGCGCCGCTGGTCGCAAGTTTTTTGCACCGGGCATTTATTGCACCCAATGTTCGAGTGATGTCGCAAGCGGATTTGACTGAGCGGCTTGAGGATGAGCTGTTTTCTCTACGCGAACGAGTTGGAACCCAGCCGTTTCCTCGTGAGGCGCTCGAATACTTAAACGACTGGGCCGACAACGACAAACGATGGCTGCGCAAGTTTTATCAAACCGGCTCCGACGAGCCTTACTACGATCTGACACCGGCAACTGAAAAAGCGATAGGTTGGCTTGGAACACTGACAGAGCGGAGTTTCGTTGGAACGGAATCTCGGCTGCTAACTTTGTTCGAATTGCTCAAGCAGATAAGCGAAGGAAGCAACGCCGATCAGGATACCCGCATAAGACCTGGGTCAATATCAAGTCGCCGGTAAACACCTGTTCCCTGGACGAGCACCGTGTCGTCGCGCTCCAGCGGAGCACGAACGAAGAGCGCATGCCACATCGTCACCGGCGTTTCGACATTCAACTCCGTGGCTTTCGCAGATGTGGTGAGTGTTTGACGACAAACCGCGTCATGAGCGGCGCCAGGCCGATCACGAACAGCAGTCGCACCGATTGCAGGGCCAGCACGAACGGCAGATCGACTTGCGGGGTCGAACCCGCAATGATGGCTATCGAGTCAAGGCCTCCCGGGCTGGTCGCAAGATACGCGGTGAGTGCGTCGGTTCCAGTAAATTTGACGAGGCACTGTGCCAATGCCGCACAAAATCCCATCAAAGTAAGCGCCGCGACGATGACGACCGGCATGGCGCGGCCCGCATGGATGAGC
>Ga0209006_10004117_pt1 | contig 13238 bp, 21 predicted proteins | sample JacPin_JW_Ref_O2_FD_188567 | JGI IMG/M metagenome (GOLD analysis project Ga0209006, IMG submission 188567) | Forest soil microbial communities from Algoma, Ontario, Canada - Jack Pine, Ontario site 1_JW_Ref_O2 (SPAdes) (version 2) | ecosystem: Environmental > Terrestrial > Soil > Boreal... | reverse complement strand
GGGCTGTTCGGCGTGGTGGCGTGACCATGCGCTTGGTGAAAACGTATCCTAGAACGCGATGAGCTTCTGGAGCGTGAGACGGTGAGGTGGCATACCTTTCGAGAATGTGAGAGGAATGTCTGATCGGCGTTGTGATCCCTGTAATAGCTGCAGCGTTTCGGTGTGACTGGGGGCGCGCCCCATGCATCCTGCCACATCCGTTGCATCAACGAAACACGTCGGGCAACGCAGAAACACGTTCGACTTACCTGTGGAGTGGTTGTTCGCTCATAATCACGCGATTCGGAGGCCGAGACGCGTCGAACGTCGCGTGATTGCATGAAGGAATCGAGGCTGAAGCCAGGGTATGACAGGGCAGAGCGAGGTGATGGCGAGTGATGAACAGATGGAATGGTGTGGCTCCTTCCTCTGATCTTCCGAGCCCTCTTCTCTCTTCTGCTTTGTTTGCTCTGCCTTTCGATGACCATCTCCATACTCTCGAAATTGCGCAAGGAGATGGGGGCATCGGTGGGCTCAGACTTTATGGGAGTGGCTGGCGGAGAGGTGTCGTAAGAGGAATGTGGGTGAGAGATCGAGCGTGATAAAGAAGAAAGGGAGGAAGCCGCTCTCTTTGGAATGCCACAGACGGGGCCTTCGTCTTCGCGAGAAAAAACGCGTAAAGAAGTAGGGTTTTCGGCTGTGAGAAATTGGCGCATCTGGTCGCTGTGACGATGCAGATCCTCACGCGTCAAGCCTATGGATTCAAGAAGTTGTGAGATGGGGGAGATGGGTTTCTGCTGAGGGTCCGTCATGGTGCTGAGGGAAGGACTTGTGCTGTCTGTCGGAGTGACTGAGGCGATGTCGGAGTCTGAAATCAATTGATCATTATGTAATTCTGTTTGGTCTTGTATTGTTCTCAGAACGTCATGTCCTAAACAGAACATAATACCCCTATCCGAACACAACATCTTCTTTGGCCACTCCACATCCACATCCGCACCAGACTGCTTTGATCGCTCCGGAAGCTCAAAAGCTTATAAACACCTCTGACCAACTCCACAACCATACACCATGTCTGAAATTCAATCCCCCCTGCAGTTTCCCGTCGAAATCATCGAAAATGTCATCTCAGACGCTTGGGTGTTGCCACTCTCAGCCAACGAACGCATCACACTTATAACGTCCTCGCTCCTCGTTAACAAAACATGGATGACCCTTTTCACCCGCGTATCCTCGAAGGACGTATACATCCCTTGCGCATCCTATGCTCAGCAGTTTCTGCGCATGCTCCGCGAAGAGTCCCCTATATATGAAAAACACCTTCGAGCAATCCCAGACCAATTCTGTCGCTCGTTGACATTTCAAGTCTCCAATCACAACACATCTATCCGCCTCTTCAGCAATAAGTACCCCATGGGCGATGCCATAACGAATACCCTCTATGCTATACAAACCCTCTCCTATCTGCCCAACCTCAGGCGGGTATCCATCCAATATAATAATTGGGGATTCGACGACTTGCTATACCACTACCGCCTAATCGTATTCCCCCCTCAAGTCACCGAGTTCGAGCTAAAATACACATACAGTCATTCCATCCCCCCCGCCCTAATAAAGACGTTACGCTCCGATTATTTACCCCGCGAATGCTTGCGATGGTCCATGCCTTCCGTTCGTCATCTCGCTATCTTGGGTGCGGGAGAAAGTTTCGTGATGCATATCATGTCGACCTTCCCAAACGTTGAGACCCTCGTCACGGACTCTCCCCTTCACTGTGACTTCATGTTGCCCACCATAGAATCCGGATTCGACCAGTTGCCTTACGAAAGTTGAAAAAGATTGGGAGTTCGGTAGTCCTGTCATCGTTAAACACCTAGTAGATATTTTCATCTCCAATATTTCATCAATGGACAATTCAAATAGATTATTTTCCCACTAAATCCCTCCCTGCGTCAGACTTTCTTCGGCGATGCACGCTGCTATGTCTATTCAGTTGATCCGGTCTAGCAAACGACTTGTTGCAGCCTTCCTCCTTGCAAACATACGGTCGGGCACCAGTATGAGTCCGCAACTGCGTTTGTTAGTCCATCAGTATTACATCATGAAAACGAAAGGAGTTGTAGATTCACATGCTTAGATAGATTAGAAGATTCCGCGAATGACCTGTCAATAAACAGTAAGTACCAACTTCAAGTCCATGTGGATGCTGACCTATCACAGTACTTGCATCTGAATGGTTTATCGCCATTGTGCGCGCGCTTGTGGATCGTTAGAGCCCCTGTGATCGCGAAAGCTTTTCCACAGCCAGGAAAATCACAAAGATACGGTTCTGATTTAGACACACATAATCAATACATATATCGATAAGTTGGCCCGCACTGACTTTCTTGAGTGTGCCGACGTATATGCTGCTGTAACGTTGCAGCCTCGAAAAAATTCTGCTTGCAAATTTTGCACTGAAACGGTCGATGTCCCGTGTGAGACTGCGCAAGGAGATCATCAGCGTAGAAACAAAGCGATCGAAAAAGCAAGGTAAGACCTGTAAATGTCTACATATTTTCTGTTTACTGCTAAAACCGTTTTCCCCGTTCCGGTTACAGTCTTTCCAAAAACACTCGTAACGTGACTTCCCGGCACCTACGTGGAAGGCAACCATATGCTCTGTGAGGTCCTCGCAGGAAGAATATGCTTGCTTGCATGACTGCCAGTGACATATGTGAGGTCCGGAACACTCGTGCGGGGGGCTAAAATGAGATGGGTCAGGAAAATTGGAGGAGGTGATCTCATCAAAGCCAATTTTGTCACTTTGAAAGGCGATAGGAGCAGTCGAACCAGATAGTGCTGATTCGCGAGTGGAAAGTCCAAGGTGATCATGAAGGAGATGGGCAGCGAGAAGGTCAAGTGCTGAATCCACCTGATTACCGGAAGACGGTCCCGGGATAGAGTTGGGTGATGGGTAGACATTGCAGTCTGCCCAATGACATGAAGGACCGGCGGTGTTTTCTGGAAGTTGGAATTTGCCTTGTGGTGGTGCCGTCATTGCCGGCCCGGAAGGTGAAAAGGGACGTAGATGCTGGAGATTCACATGTCCGACTAACTCGGAAAGACTGGGAAATGAGGCATAACAACCGCCCCACATGCAGGTTAGGGCTCCAGGATCCGGATCGCAGGAAGGTGGCGGGATTTGTCTCCCGCCTTCTGGAATGTGCGTTGGGCACTGAATCAGAGGGCTGAACGAATCGGTCGCCGAGGTACAAGTTGGGGTGGTAGGGGGGGATATGAACAGTGAAGTGTTGGGATCGTTGAAGTTGGCTTGTGACAAATCAAAGTGCCTTTCAACTCCTGCCGTAGCCGGCACATTCTGTTCCGTGCATCGACAGAGTAATTCGTCAAATGAAGGGTCCCAGGAAAGTGGAGGTTCGGAGCCACAAGCTCTGAGCCCTGATGAATACGTGTGATCGCTTGTACAGCATTGAAACTGAGGTATTTTTCATCACATTGCGCCAAAAATCGAATGAAAATAACGTACAAACTCCTCAAATCCAGTGCAGTCGAGACAATTGGCGGCAGTGTCACATATCCGCTTGTCGTCTCCTGGACAGGTCGTCTCTCCGTGAGAGATATCAGTGCACGCGATGACAACACATTTATCGGTGCACTGTGCGGTCAATTCGACGGCAGGGCATGATGGCTTTGTACATTCATTGACGCAATCCGCACAGGTCGTTGACAGTCCAGTTCCTGTTCCACCGACGAATGGGCAATGTGTGTAAACTTCAGAGGGCATAGCGGTGTTCGATCTCAGGTCCGAGTGTGAGAACGAGAGGAATCGTCCGTCGGACTTCATAGTTGATCATGGACTGTGGAGGTCCTCATGCATTACGTAAGTTTATGTAGTAATCATTCAGGCGTCCAGCCAAGCCGTCTCAGATCCTTTTTGCATTCCTCGCTCTCCCTCCGTATTCGAGTCAAATCTTCCACGACTTGAGCAAACGCCCCTCGTTTCCCATCTACCATCTGCAATAAATTCTCATATTCCTCCAGTTGCCTATCAATAGCTCTCTCCTCATTCTCCAGCTTCCGTTCATCGTCCTTTAATTTCTTGTATGCTCTCTCTAAAGCTTGAGCCATTGTCACAGAGGGATCTGCTTGACCTTTGTGTCCGTAAAGGTATTTGTGTACAACTGCACGGATCAGAGAAGCTTTCAGGAGGGATGTCGTGACGGTTGCTGAGAGCAGGTCGTGACGAGCGGAACGCCTTGCATCAAGAACGGGCGGGAATGTGGACATTATTTCCTCCAGCTCTTCCTGGATCACTGGATGTATCTAGAGAAAATGCCGCCAGTTAACACAGCACGGGTACCGAGATGTACAATGTACCTCCTTAACCTCGTCAACTAAGATTTGTAGCCTCTTGAGACGGGTTACCAGATCAGCTTTATTTGCGCCAATGTGATCGTCGTGTGCTTGGATGTTTTCCGGAAGATCCCACCCGCTTACGCGCCTGACGTTTTCTCGAGTAGGCTGCGTGTGAGAACCTAGTTGTATCTTAGGGAGTCCAGAAACGACTCACCATTATCTCCGTAAAAAAAATCAGCCATAGAATCTATCGACGAATTCATCTCATCGACCAGATGCTGCTGGATCGATTCATCCTATGTCAAGGACAATATGTGAGAATACACTATTGTTTTCACTGATGACTGGTACCAGTGTGGATGGGCTAGTAAATCTCCTCAAATCTGTTTCCGTCAGAGCACCAGGTGTTCCATTGTCCGGTTTATCAGATGTGAGTAGTCGACTGATCTTTAAAAATGTATCAACTGCCAGTCAAAAAGCAAGAGATAGACCCACCTTGTCAGACTGATGCACTATTCGTTCAAGATGGTCCAACAAGATCGTTTCACGGACTTGATTAACATATCTCTGAGACATGATTCCGAACGGCGACGAGTGAGGTACGCGAATGTCACGTGTCCGTGCCACCGCTTCGCGAATCTCAGGTCGTCGGACGCGATGTTCTCGCCCAACTTTGTATCTTTGGATCTGGACGTCCTTTCCCACCTAGTCACTTTCGTCTCATCTCGTGAAGACATTCTCGCATTGGGCCTTACCAATAAGCAACTGTTTTCCCTCGCCCTGCCAGAGTTACGCTATCGTGTAATCCGATGTGACCTTGTCAATATTCCTGTTTGGAAACATCTCATCGACAATCCAGCCAAGGCTTCCCGAGTTCGCCAGCTTGCACTACAAGGGGAATGGTCAAAACCGCAGAGAAAGCCAGACATGCTGCCCTTCAATACATGGTGCCACTGCGTGGCGCCTCCCTTTCTGAATGAAAACCTAAGACCTCTTACCCACGAGGAGCTTGAATACTGTGAGCGACTTTTAATCCAGGCCATTCGCGTCATGGTCAATCTGGAGACTTTTTCATGGACGCGATGGCCACCTTTCATCAGAGGCAGTATGAGCCCAAGTGATGGGCGTGCCTCTGAGGAAGACATCTGGATCGCCATCAAGAATCATACTAAGTTGCACGAATTTTTCTTTGATGACTACCAAGGACGAGGGATGGCATATCATTCTACTTTTACCGCAACTGCGAGTATTGTCTTGTAATTGAAGTTTTACATTCTGACATGCTACACGTTAGATGCTCTCCCTCCGCAATCTCACAGAAGTCGACCTGAAAATCAATCATTGGGATGTGGCTTGTGCTACCCGCTATTTTGTTGAAAATGATTTAACTCTACTTCGGGGTTTGCTTCACGGGTGCCCAAACCTTCAGGTTGTCTTTCCCGGGGGCAACTTAGACTTATCTCATGCTGACTCGATGCAAACAGAGCTTATCCCTAGCGATACCGGACTGGCATCGCGGTATGAATACCCCCTGGACTGATCTCACTCCCGTCCTCTCAACAGCAAACTGGCCTCACCTTCACACACTGAGGCTGAAACAAATATTCATCGACAGTAGGGTCATGACTGCTTTCCTCAACAGTTCCCAACAGCTCCGGGTACTTGTCGCCCACTTGTGTGGAGGCGTCGAAGCCCTCCCATTCAACTTGAACATGTCGCCCATCACGTCCATTCGTGATGGTGCACTTCCGAAACTTGAAGTCTTAGAAGTCCCTCGCTTACTAGTCGGGCACATCCTCAAAGCTACCCCGAAGCCATCAATTGTTTACAGCTTGGGCCTTTTGGAGCCTTGTGACTGGGGAGCTCCCATGATTGAAGAGGGTGTATCTCCATCGATTCTAGGTGTCGATCCTGCGACCAATGTGCCCGTGAAAGTCGGCCCCATTGTGTTCGAAAACTTGCGTAAAGTCTCTTGCAATATTCAATCCTTTTCACAGCTTGAAAGGCTGATAGAGGTTACACCGAACTTGGAGTGCATCAGCATAGAGACGTTTCCCTGGGTAAGTGTTTGCTGTCTCTTGTCTACCCTGTTCTTGTTTTTGCAATCTGTTACAGGCTCTCAAGAGGCGTGATTTCCGTAGATGGTTACCATACTTCTCCCATTGGAAACGTCTGACCACAATCGAAGGGATTGAAGTCATGCCTGGAGTAACTAAGGATTTCTTGTGCGAGCTCAGAGCCGCGTGTCCTATGCTCACCCTACCTCCGTTGTCTATAACCCCCCCTATCAGTGGGCCGGTGAGACCTCTGGGTACCAATAATATGATCTTGAGTTAGAGTTGAACTAGTACTTTACATGTTCGCCGCAGTTGAAAATTTCATTAGGGTTTTGAGTCAGCGAATTACCTCACTCATCATTCATGTTAGCCGTTCAAAACCAAGTGCCTCTCGATCCGAGATCAGTTCCCGCAAACGCACCAGAACACTGCCCTGTGTGTCTCTTGCTGTGAATTTCATGCCTGTTTTGCTGATGGTAGAATCACAGGGCACGGAGTCTGGGCTGGCTGGCAAGGCAGAAGCATGTGCTGGCTGTGCCAATCAAGAAATATGTGCCTCTAATGCACCCAAGGGACCGGATCCTGCGCTGCCGTTTATACGAGAGCGAATGTCAAGCGTGAAACGGAAAATCCTTGTCTTATCAGGAAAAGGCGGGGTGGGCAAGTCTACATTTACCGCGCAACTAGGGTGGGCATTTGCTGCAGACGAAGACATTCAGGTTCGGATTAATCCCTATTTCACGCTGGAGCCGCTCAATGCTGAGAAATGGTTAGACTGGGATTATGGATGTGGATATTTGCGGTCCTTCCATTCCAACAATCCTCGGCATCGCCTCGGAACAAGTTCACTCCTCATCCTCGGGATGGTCACCGGTGTATGTTCAAGACAACCTCGGTGTCATGTCAGTTGGCTTCATGCTCCCTTCCGCTCGGGATGCCGTCATGTGGCGTGGACCCAAAAAGAACGGGCTCATATCACAGTTCTTCAAAGACGTCGACTGGGGCGATCTCGATTATCTCCTCATTGATACCCCACCAGGAACATCTGACGAGCACCTAAGCATAGTGCAGTACCTCAGAGAGTGTGGCATTGATGGTGCCGTCCTCATCACGACACCGCAGGAGGTTGCTCTGCAAGATGTTCGGCGTGAGTTCGACTTCTGCAAAAAGGTGGGTGTCAGGGTGCTGGGACTAGTGGAAAATATGTCAGGCTTCGTCTGTCCTGGCTGTAAAATGGAATCGCAAATATTCAAACCTAGCACCGGTGGCGCGAAGAGGCTTGCCCAAGAACTTGGTATCGAACTTCTGGGAGCAGTCCCACTTGACCCCAGAATAGGGAAAAGTGCCGACTATGGTGTTAGTTTTCTAGACGAATATCCCGATAGCCCAGCGAGTGTCGCATATCTAAACATTATCGAAAGTTAGTATTTTCTATTCTTGCTTCCCGTTCCCGCTGATCGGAGCAACTCAGGAATCAAACACATCCTTGACTGAGGGTAGTGTTGTTTTTAAACCAGTCTATCAGCTTCTACATGCAATATCTAACATAGACGTCACTGTATCCGCTAGTGTAAACATCTATCTGTAAAATGCAACTGATTCAGTCACTGAGCCTCATGCAATACGAAACCGTCCTTCTTTTCTCTCTGCCTCCTCATGACCATCGCTTTCCTCGCCTTCCGAAGTTTCCTCAATCCCGAAATCCCTCGGTATCTCAGATGGCGGTGCATCCGCTCCTGTTGTTTGCCTGTTCACAATAAATTTTCCGATGGGTGCAATGTCCCCCAAGCCGCCCGCCAAGCCTTCCGCACTTTCGTGTATCGACACAGTCGATAAGGTTCGCAGCAGCTTACGCGTTACCTCACCACCCGCCATGGATGCGGTACGAGAGCGTGCAGGCACAATGTAACCTTGGGTTGGGAAGGCGACGGCAGTAGGTGCGAGGCCAGGTGAATTTTCGGTGTATGTGGGGAGATGCTGATGCGAAGATACAATAGGAGAGTTATACGTTGACCCTTGTCGAGAGGGTTGCAAGATACTAGAGCGTCGAGCGTATGTCACGACTGGGTCTGCTGGCGCGGTGGTGGACCGGAGATAGTCTGGATATAGAGGAGCAATGCTTGTCTCGCTTTCTCCCTGGTCTTCTCTTCCAGAGTCCCCACCCCGGAGATCAGTCCGCACCTTTGTCTCCACATCGTGTTCGGGAAAGATTTGGGGTCCGACAACAGTTGAGTGTTCAGGGGCTTTGTTCTCGTCATGTCGTTGCGAAGTATCGCAGCTTGCGGCTCGTATCGGCAGGGCTGTCAGATCCAGATGGACACCCCTAACCTCCTCCCGAAAGTCTTTGATCTCATTCCATAGTGCGTTGCGAAACTCATCAAGCGTTTCTAGTTCCTCGAACTTCCGCCATCCTTCGAATTTGGTCGGGCATTCAGGCTCGTCCGCAACATCATGGTAAGAGGCCAACCATGGATGCTCCAAAGCATCAGGCACCGTAATCCTGATAGTTGGGTCAAAGGTGAGCATTTTGGAGATTAGATCGACGGCTATGCTTCGTTATTAGTCCAAGCGAAACGTCGAAAGGATGTGGCTCGTTACCCTGCGTGTCCGCTGCTGGAAGCAGTCGGCGAAATGGAACTGTCCGTTTCAAGGGAAGGGAACGAACGTATGCTTGCGCCTGACAGTAGTCAAGATGATGAAGGGATCAATATTTCTACCGTAGGCGATATAGTTACCTTGTCGCTTCCTATGTTTTTGATCACATTTTCATCGGGGGTACCTGTGTTACGAAGTCAGCGACCATAATCACATCTGCGGTGCGAATAAGTTTCACGCGGACCTAATACATCCAGAACCTTGTTGAGTTGATCCACTGTAGAGGTAGATCACAATGCTCAGACAATGAATGACATGAGATGGCTGTGCGTGCTGACCATAACTTCATCTCGATTGTCAGATGGGTGTGAGCAAAAAAAATAGTTGTGCTCACTCCTTTCCCTTGAATAACGGTTTTCCGAGTAATAACTCCGCCAATATACATCCAATTGACCACACGTCGACTAGGAAAAACACGTTGATCACTCAAAGTCGAATCGAATCCATCAAGAAAGAACATACTCGCAGTATTGTAACGTCTAAAATGGGGAATAAGCAATGTTCGAAGATTTTGGCAACTACGTACCGGAAGGCCAACATGATTTCGGGCGCTCGGTACCATCTTGTGGCAACATACTCCGTCATGTGAGTTGCAGTTTCGGTTGGAGTTGAATCGAATCCTCTGCTTAAGCCAAAGTCACAGATTTTTAGTTCACAATCTGCGTTGACTAGCAAGTTGCCTGGCTTCAAGTCTCTATGGACTACTGAGGCTGAATGCACGAATTTCATGCCTAAGAGACAATGAAGAATGAAGAGGATGTAGGGGTGAGACCAAACGTTGGCAAACCTCGAAGAATCTGATACAAAAAATATTGTACGTGCTCGTTGGTCAAGTTCTGACCTGATTTGATGATCTGATGTAGGTCGGCTGGCAAAATATTATCGTAGGCTAGATTGATACAGAGATATTGGACACACCTTCCATGGGCTATACGATGCCGAGTCATGTTAGAGAAACCCTTTCCTATATCGGCTTTTAGCATACCTCCATAAAAATGTAACTGTATGGAGGTATCAGCCAACGGACAGATGCATCAGAGGATGCGCAGTCCCACGTACATCTCATTAAAGTCGGGGGAGATAGCGTCAACATCAATCAGACCGGTAATATTTTCATGACTGGCGAAGTGCCTCAAGAGTGTGATCTCCCTCAACGCCCGCTTGGCGAGTTGTATCTTGTCAAAGACTCTGGTCACCATTTTAATGGCCACTGTTTCACCGGATATGTCGTCGGCAGCAGAACTATGTTCAGGGGTCAGAATCTCAACGTTGAGGGACGCAAATGAATACACAAACATGACTACCCCATACGCTCCAGAACCCAATTCTCTAATGAGTTTCCATCGCTTTTCAACATGAAATACTTTTCCGAACGATGACAGCAGAGAATGATAGCCTCTATCGGTTTGGTCAGAAGGCAGAAGGTAGATATCGCGCCAGAAGACGCATACTTTCGTCTTAAACTATCTTCGGAGAACGGATTTGACGGTCTTCGAACCCTGGATCTTCCTCGATCCACATTCCAAGAGCCCGATGACTGTACTGGCGACGAAGACTTGTCACCACCACTGGATCTCGCTCGACTTTGACGGGGGCGTGAGCCAGCGGAGTTACGCTTGGAAGAAATTTCCCTTGTATGCATTATACCAGGACGGTGCGCTCTGAACAGCTCCGAGAGAAGACAAGTTATAGTACCTGGCCACAAGGACTGCGCGTCAAGACACACTCCGGCAAAACGACGATTCTATGGAACGCTGTGGAAATGTTGGGGTGCCCGAGGTGAGATCTGAGATTCCAGGAGGTGTTCAATGGTCGTGTTCTGAAGCAAGGAGAGAATGGTTTGAGAAATGGCGTGTTGCGGCAGTATTATGATGATATGGTAAATTATGGTAAACGCATTTCAATTTCCTGATTAGATATGGCAGCGACCACCAGCACTGGTCAACCAACCATCAATACATGACGGACGCCAGAGCTACACTATTACCTTTATAACTTCTTTGGAAACATTCCTGATTGACAGTCTGATCTACACAAATGATTCTTTACGTTCGCGAACGTCCATCGTTATGTAAAGATTTGGTGAGTCATCGAGATCGAGGCGCTCCACTCATTGTCTGATCGAAATGTAGCTGGCCACGGAATATTGTGATGCATTCTGAGTACGTATAAAGTACATTCTACAGATGTAATACTAGGTAATTAAATTATGGTACCCCCGTTCGCATTGTCCGTGTAAGAATATTCCACCAGAAAGTCCTATGCGGGCAATTCAGTAACAGCGAGTTCCGGTTGTGGTAGTGATCCAGGATTGATTTGACTTTCTTCCTCCCCAAAAATGTCCAAGAAACCAGCAACGCGAGCTTTATTTCCCGATTTCTTCATTACATACTCTCTTAAGCCCGATTTTAGACTTGGTTGTTTGTCAACAAGTTCGCGGAGTTGATCTTTTGGGAGCTGCAGTAATGCACCGAAGCTGGCTGGCGCAATGACTTTGGCGCATCTTATAAACCCTTCCCACAGAGGTGGATTTGTCCATATTTTTTTAGTAATGAGTCGTGATAGCAGAGTGGTCGAGACAAAGCCCACGAGTGATTTGTAAGTCGTCACAGCTTGTATGACCTGAGTGAAGGAACAAGTGGTCATTGAACCAAATGAGTGGTAAATGTGCCGAATAACTCACCGTTCGCAGAAATAGAACAGGCAAGATGGGTTCGTCCATGATCTGCTGCATCACTACAGCAAGAATTTCTGAGCGATAAACGTCTGTCATCGAGAAACAGATTCCAATCGCTAAGAACACGAGACGTCAGTATAGAAGAATTCAAGTGTCACAAAGCGAACCTTCGATGGCGCTTTTCAGTCCTATTTCTTTCTCAGAATCATGCAATAGCACCATCAGTTCGGCGGGGGTCAGTAATTCACTCTGACGAACGCGGGGCAGATTGGATGTCACGCTACCAAATGTCTGTGGAGGTGTCGTCACAACAGAACTAAACACTGAGCGGACAAGATTCTTTGGCTCAGTTTGACCGTTGAGAATGGAAACGATTCGAGGTAGATGTCGCATAATGTCGGGCTAATGAATTCACGGTCAAAGAAGTGAAAGGTTCGTGACAGTATCCATTCACCTTATCCATCTCAGCGATGATCGGAATGAGGAACCGCGCATCAAGATCACGCTCATTGATGAGAGCCTTCACTAGAGCTACCAGTTGCGCACTGGGTCTACCGTGTTCCGTGAAAATGGTTAGGACACGCAAAGCTAATGACTCGGCGCCCGGTGGGCAAGTCCGCATCAAAGTCAAGAGCTTTCCGTTGGCAGAACCAAGTGATTTGATAAGTGCCGTGATAAGCTGTTGAATGGCCTCCTGAACAGTGATATCCATTTGACCATATGCTTCAAAGATTCTGCATGAAGGCAGCAATAAGGATGTGACTTTGTGAAAGAAGAAAGTACCTACTCATCGAGAAATTCAGGAACTTTGACGGACAGGGCAAAAAGTAGTTCGACATGTTGTAGGACATCAGCCTTTTGTGCAGGAAGGTCAATTCGCTCGGGTAAATATGGCGTCTGTACTAGAGCCTCTGAGGGTAATTGCCCATCCTCCATGTTTTCCTCGGGATCGTCGTCGTTCATTTGTACGTCCGCGAGTTTGTGATTAGAGGTTGAGGGGGTTGCGCGTGTTTGCAATTTACGAAGCATTTGAAGGGCGAAAGTGCGAATCATACCGTCCATTGGTTGCACGTCAGGTACCCAACGTTTTACCGTGATAATAGCCGCCCCCCGTGTAATCTTTTCTACTCATAAACGGCGTGAGTTTCAGAACACCTGAAACCTAAGAGATACTGACCTGGATGTGTCGTGAGTTCCAACAAAATATTTAATGACTCAGCTCGTAAAGGTGGTCTTTGTACAACGAATTCGCGTAGGGCTGTAAAGCCAACTTGCATTCTATCAGAGTGGTTTCACATGAAAATATCCATTTTTGAAGGCTAAACGCGATGTCATACCTGTCAGCATCGACACACAAGTCCCGTAGCAAAGCTAGGACGTCTCTGGGTACAGACGGGAGGTCAAGTAAAAAGCGGGAGAATGTCCGATCTTTGCCATCAAGTAATGTCTGATAGGAAACCACTATTTGATTGAGCCATGTATCGTAGTTCGGTCGCTGAAAACTCATCAAT
>Ga0209006_10004116_pt1 | contig 13239 bp, 8 predicted proteins | sample JacPin_JW_Ref_O2_FD_188567 | JGI IMG/M metagenome (GOLD analysis project Ga0209006, IMG submission 188567) | Forest soil microbial communities from Algoma, Ontario, Canada - Jack Pine, Ontario site 1_JW_Ref_O2 (SPAdes) (version 2) | ecosystem: Environmental > Terrestrial > Soil > Boreal... | reverse complement strand
AGTCGGAAAGGGGATCACTACTGGATCTGTGGGGGTTGAAGTCAGAATGAACTGTTGTTGAACCACTCCGTTCTCACGGTCCGCGTTTAGAATCAGATCCTCAGCGAACCGCTCGTAGAACAATCCGAATCCACCGCGCAGAACGGTTTTCGGCGCATTCTTTCCTCCTCCGCCAAGTCCCCATGCAAAACCCAATCGTGGCGCCCAGTCCGTATGGTCGTGAATTCCGCTCTGCGTCTCGAATCGTAGCCCGCCACTCAAAGTGATATTGTTGCGCACCCTCCAGTCATCCTGCACATACAGTCCGGCATCGACCATCGTCACCGGAACGCTGGCAGCCGGAGTACCGGGGCTTTGATTGAGCGCAAGAGAATATTGAAGCGGATCCCCACCCGTCAGCCCTTGCAGCGCATTGGCGTAAGTCGTCAGGTCTGGAAAGGTATAGCTGCCATTGAATCCGGCGTTGGAAATATTGTCCTCGTGGATAGCACGCAGACGCCCGCCAAACTTAACGAAGTGCTTGCCCGCAGAAATTGAAGTGTAATTCTGCAATTCGTAGTGATCCTGGTGGTCGGTCGATGCCCCCTCGCTGGTGCCTCCCGTAACAAAATCACCCGGAACCGTGATGCCAACGGTCGAGCTGTTGGGAGTTTGGCTGCTATTCTCGCGCAGATATTGAAAGCGGGTTTCATTCACCGCCTTCGTGCCAAGAATCTGGCTGTCGCTGATCTGCACCGTGTGTTCAGTCGAATCGCTGTCGTAGCCGGCATCTAACAGCACGGTTCCGCCGACTCCGTCGTTCTGCTGTGTGTCTTTATAAAACTGGTAACGGGCGGTGAGTGTGTTGTTTTTGCTGACCTGATAATCGAAACGGGTTCCGATGTTGGTCCGCGTATGCGGGTTCGGTACGCTCTGCTGGAACGGCGTCGGCGCGAACTCGGGGTCGAGGATGGTTGCGTTGACGACGGCGATCTCATCAATGTCCCGGTGCTGCACGTCAAAGAAGAAAGACGCTTTCTTGGTAATCGGGCCGCCGAAATTGCCCTGGTAGATCACGGAGTCATACGGCTGTTGCTCAGCGTCACCGAGAAAAGGATTGCGCGTGTTTAACCCTGAACTGTTGCCGACCACGGAGAACTGGCCATGGTATTTGTCGGTCCCGGGTTTTGTGAAGATCTCGATTCGTCCGTAGCCAAGCTTGTCATACTCTGCGGAAAACGGGTTTGAGTTGATGCGAATCTCTCGGATCGACGATTTTGGCGGGAGTTCGCCGGCGGTGAATCCATCAATATAAAGCTGGCCACCGTTCGGACCCGCCGACGGTCCTGCCAGGGCTTGCAGATCGGCCAGCAATTCATCGGGATCGTCGGGAAGGGCGTCCAGATCTTTGTCTTTAAGAACGATGGCACTGGCATTGTTCGCGGGATTGACGTCGAGGGTTGGTCCTTCGGCGTCGACATTCACTTTTTCCTGGGTCACGCTGATATCGAGGGCCATGTTGAAGGGCACGACTTGGCCGGCCGTCACATCGACTCCGTCTTGTACAAACACGGCGAAACCCTGGGCATTAGCCGTCACGGTGTACTTCCCCGGAGGAAGGTTCGCAATTTCGTAGTTACCCGTGTGGCTGGTGGTGGCCGAATGTGTCGGTCCACCGGACACCAGGACGGCCACTACGGCATTTGCCACCACCGCGCCTGAAGGATCGGTCACTTGCCCGCGCAGGGTTCCAGTCGTGGTCGCCGTCTGAACCGTGGAACCTTTGGCCGGCGCCGCGGGTGGCGATTGCGCAGCCGCCAATGTCGCGAGTCCGCAGATCCAGAACGTAACCAGAGCCAGAATCAATCTTGTCGAAACGAAGGACGATAGATACTTCAACACGCACCTTTTTCTTTCCAGGCAGATCACTGTGATTGAAAACGTCGTCGAAACCTTGGTGGCTATGGCGCGGATTCACCTTCTCCGCCACCGGTGCTCAACGACCACGGCGAAAGCAGGGAGGAAGCACTTCGATTGGGCGCAGCCGTCAGAATAGGATCCACTCCAGCCAAAAGCGTGATCGCTGTGACCGCGCCCGAATCGCTACCCTGGGTCGAGACGATCATCACCGCGTCGCCCTTTTGCAGATCCGTCAGTTTGCTGTCGGGCAAACGCGCCAGCATGCGTTGGATATCCGGAGGTCCGTTCCCGCCGGGTCCGCGTCCTGCTTGCGATTCGCCTCCGGGCCGGGCGCCGCTACCCGCGCCTTGACTACCGCCCTGCCGTCCACCACCCGCACCTTGCCCCTGAGATTGAGCCCCTGTCGCTTGCTGGTCGCCGCTCGTGCCACCGGCGGCTTTCAATCGTGTCGCAATGCGCTGCGCCATTTCCGGCGGAAGCTTTTTCATTTGCGAATCGGGCGAAACTTTAACCACCACGGGGCTCTTGGCTATAGCATCCTGCACCGTCATGGTATTGCTGGCCAAGTCGATGGTTTTGATTGTTCCCGCGATATTGCGAAACGCGCCGGAGACCACCTCCTCCGCGCTCAGATCGTTGCCGTCCGCGCTCCGGGTGCCGAGCGCGCGCAGTTGATCTCCCGCCTTGATCTGGTCGAGGGGCGCCGACTTGGCGTCGTCGAACTTGACCGAGTCCGGCGCGTACCGGCGTAAGACCGTGTCTTTTGAAGTGTGAATCGAAATATTCTTGACCACACCCATTCCGCCGGATGAGATCGTGACCGTGTTCGCCGGAGCGTCAACTTTGGTGACCAGCCCGCCTACGCCCCGCTTTTGCCAGTCATCACGGTCGTGTTGTTGCTTCGCGGCCACGTCCGACTGCTTCATCACGATCACCGAGAGCGCCGCAATCCTGTGCGCGTCTGCGTTCGGTGATGCCTGGCCTCGAATCAGAACCCGATCCCCCGCTTGCAGGTCTTGCGCCTGAAGCGGAATCGCATTCTTCAGATCCTTTTCTCCGGGTGGAACACGCAGGATCTTAGTGGACGCTGAGAGTTGCGCGGTGACGTCGCCCCCTGATTCGGCGGCCACGGTGATCGAGTCCGGCTGAACAGTCTTGATGGTTCCTACAGCCTTCGCGACCTGCGCGCTTCCTGCGGCGGCTGGCTTGTCCTGGGCGCTGGTCTGAATCGGGACGGCCAGCATCCCGAACAGGAGGGCCATCGTCATAATAGACGTAACAACGGACGACCGAAAACGCGCCCGCTGCCGCTTACGCCAATAATTCCGCATGTTCAACTTTAGCATCGGCAAACGCGAGATATTTAGTCTTTACGAAGTTTTACCCGGCTTTCACCTCGCATTTATAGCCTGCTGGCAACTGCGACTCCGTCGTCGTGCATCCACTCATAAAGTATTGATGTAATTAACCGCCCTGGAATCGAGTACTGATGATTGCGTGGACTGCCATAACCTTGGCCGACTTAAATGACGATTCGAACGTCGAGAAACAGACTTACCCGGCTGCGGCCGCTTTTCTGTATCGTCTGACAGTCGCTTCTCCCGGTTGGGCAGGTGGGATTCTGGCCATATACTCTATTTTCTTATGCAGATACGGTACCCTCAAGTTTCGTGCGAAATAAATCCAGTCGTCATAGATTCCAATCGTCACAGATTGTCACAGATTATTGAAGACCAGAGATGGCATACAAGAGATGGGAGACCAGGGTTGAACGAGTCGCAGCCGTGTAATCCCAGCTAACCCAGCTAAAGCTAACTATGATCGGAATCAAACGGACGATAGCGAGGCGTTTACGGCCTGATCTGCCATTGATCGGTTCTCTTGTCGCTATCATTGTTCCCGCCTTGATTGTGTCGCTAATAATTCCGCCCGGCCTTATTTCCTCGGTACTGGCGCAGGATGCGGCGGCGACCATCGCAGTTGACGTCAATGTCGTCACCCTGCCGGTTACGGTGCGCGACAAACATGGCAAGATCGTTCGCGATCTCACCAAGGATGATTTCACGCTTCAGGAAGATGGGCGTCCTCAAACCATCAAGTATTTTTCCCAGGACGCGAATCTCCCGCTAACCCTGGGTCTGCTTGTCGATACCAGCCGCAGCCAAACCAACGTGCTCGATGCGGAGCGCAGCGCCAGCAAGAGTTTTCTGGATCAGATGCTGGTGCAGCCTAAGGACAAAGCTTTTCTGCTTCATTTTGATCGCGAGGTTGAGCTGTTGCAGGATTTGACCTCGTCTCGCGACAAGTTGCAGGCGGCGCTGGAGCTTCTTAAAACCCCGTCGGATCGCGAGAGATCGAACGATCCCAACGATTCCGATTCCGGATCAGGATCGCACCGCGGCGGCGGCACGCAGCTTTATGATGCGGTGTTTCTCGCCTCCAATGAATTGATGAAAAAGCAGCAGGGTCGGAAGGCGCTGGTCATTCTGACGGATGGCGTCGACCGCGGCAGCAAAACTTATCTCGACGGCGCAATCGAGTCTGCCCAACGTGCTGACACCGTTGTTTATTGTATTTATTTCGCAGACTCGCACCGCGACGAGGGCCGAAGGCCTGGCGGTGGCGGAATGGGCCGCGGCGGCGGATACCCTGGCGGGGGCTATCCGGGCGGCGGTTGGCCGGGAGGTGGTGGTGGGGGTGGATATCCCGGTGGCGGACGGCGTAGCGGAGGCCAGCGTCCCTCCGACAGTTCACACGTAGATGGCAAAAAGATTCTGGAGCGAGTTTCCAGAGAAACGGGCGGCCGTTTCTTTGAAGTCACGAAGAAAGAAACAGTCGGAGATATTTACGGAAGTATCGCCGAGGAGCTGCGAACTCAGTACAGCATGGGTTATACGCCCGACAAAGAAAGCACTGCTTCCGGATATCACCACATCGTGCTGACAGCCAAGGGTAAGGATTTTACTGTCCAGACGCGCGACGGGTATTACGCCGATCACGAAGTCGCCGAGCACAAGAATTAAGCGCTGTTGATCTGCGACGCTGTTGCGCTGCGACCAGGAGAGCTCTCGCTCTAAGTTTTACTGCCTGCGAGTTCATCGCGCAGTGCCTGCCCCAAGGCCTCTTGCCGCTGAGCATCCAACTTTGTGCCACCGGACGTCAGGTAAAGTACGTCGATTGCCATTTGCCCCTCGGTTTCGATGAGCGCAATTTCAATATTGCAGTCATGCTTCGAGACCAACGAACACATTCGGTATAGCAATCCCGGACGATCCTGGGTCAAGACCTGCAGCAGGGTACTATGCGCTGAACTCTGGTCGTCGAATTCCACCTGGGTTGCAATCTTGACCTTGGTGGCGCTCGCTTTCTCCGATTTCATTCGGTAGCGCAGCATTTTGACTAGATCAGCTTCTCCTTTGATCACAGCTGCGATGCTTTTCTTCAGGCGCTCCCATTCCTGCAGGTTCATTTCCAGCGTGCGAAAACGATCTGTGAAATAGAAAGTGTCTACCACCATGCCAGCGGCATTAGAGAATGCGTTGGCCTTGACGATATTCATTCCCCACGCTGCCAGCGCTCCCGAAATCGAAGCGAAAAAGAAAGGACGGTCAGGGGCAACGATGGTGAGCTCGTACCACTGACGAACCTGCTTCAAATTTAATTGCACTCCTTCGCTTCCCAGTCCAGCGGCCATTTCGGAGTGAGCGAGCACGTCGCTGGCACCGTGGATGCGGAGATAGCGTTGCGGTAAGCCCTCGAGAAAAGCATTGATCTTTTTTCCCGCGACTGGGGCCAAAGAGTGCAGATGCGCTAGATTTGCCCGTCCGGTGCCTGGTCCGTCGTCACCGGTGTGCACGCGTTCGTCGGCGCTGCGACTCAGGTAATTGGCACAGGCGATATAGAGCTGCCATAAGTTGTCCGCTTTCCACGGCGTCATGGCCTCCGGATTCACTGCTTTGATGTCGGCGTAGGTGAGCAGACACAGCATCTTTAGTCGTTCGGGGACGCCAACTTTTTCGGCAAACGCCTTCACATTCGCCGGATCGAAAACGTCGCGGCGCATGGCCGCCGACATTTCAAGATGGTTCGCAACCAGATAGCGCACGGTTTCGCGATCGACCGGATCAAGGTCGAGACGTTCAGTGCAGCTATCGGTAAGTTGCACGCTGAGTTCGATGTGACTTTCGTGGGGCACGCCTTTTCCGGAGTCATGCAGAAGCAGGGCGAGATAGAGCAGCCCCGGTTGCTCGAGTTCGGAAAGCACCTGCGCGAAGCGCTGGTCCCACTCCGATTTCGACTCTTTCAGCCGATGCAGAGTTTCAATGGCGAGAAATGAGTGTTCGTCGACGGTATAACGGTGATAAAAATCGCGCACCACCAGCGCTTCAATTCCCTTTAGTTCCGGTAGGAGTAGTGTCAGCAGGCGCAACGCGTTCATGGCTCGAAGAGCGTCGGCGGCGTGCGGCTGCACCAGCGTTTCTTGCAGATAGAGCCACAGCTCGGCTCCTTTCGGAGGCGTGGCGGCGAGCGCTGGCAGCGCTTGTTCGACTTTGAACTCGGTCGTGGTGCTTAGCTTCAGGCCGTGTTCGGCCATGAAATAAAAAAGCCGCAACAACATTTCCGGATCGCGCAGTCCGCCCGGATTCTGGAGAAATATCAGCCCGTCAACTACGGAGAAGTCATCGCTGGCGACTCGCGAGCGCCAGCCCTGAAATTGCCGGTACAAGGAAGACCATGCTGCCGGAATTTCCTCCAGTAACTGCGTGCAGACACGGTGCACGCTGCGGACATGGCCAAAGTAAACGCGCATCCAGTCGGCGGCGTTCGTGATCTCCATATCGCTGGTGCCGATTTTCTTCGCGGCCGCTTCGTCCTGTGCTTCCCATGTCAACGTGTTGTCGTGGCGGCCGTGTCGAAAGTGCAGAAAACATCGGACAGACATCTGGAAGTCCAGTGCGGCTTCCAGCGCGCGCCGGGAAGAAACTGGCAAGAGCGTCTCCGGGTCCGGCCAGACTTTCAACTTCTCCATCGCGGAAATCAGAGCGAGCCAGTTGGCGACGTTGTAGTCCCGCAGGCCGCCGGGGCCATCTTTTACGTTCGGTTCCAGGTGAAACACGGTGTTCCCGAACTTGTAATGTCGCGCTCGAGTAATTTCGCCCAGGTCCTGAATCAGATTCTGACACTCGCGGCTCACTAAACGCGGAACGCCTTTTTCACGAAGCCTGGTGAACGGGCTGCGATCGCCCGCCAGATAACGACAGTCAAGAAGGGAGATCGAGAACTCGATATTGTTTGCATCCAGCTTTTCGCATTCGGCCACGCTGCGTGTGACGGGACTCAGCTTGAGTCGCAGGTCCCACAGTTCCTGCGAAAAACTACGGATGCGATCTTTGTATTCAATCTCTGAATTGCCGCCGGCATGCAGAAACAGAAGATCGATGTCGGAGTGGGGGAAAAGCCAGCCACGCCCGAACCCTCCGGTGGCAACTAACGCGAAATCTTTGGGACCTTCGAGATCGGATTTGGATCCCGAGGGATCAACGATGATTTCGTTCCAGAGCCTTTTGATTATGGAATCGACCAGCGCCGTGCGGCTGGCGAGCGCGGTGCGACCGTCGCTGGTAAGCGAGAATTCCTGCTCAATGGCGGCGGATTCTCTCACATACAGGTCCGACAACTCGCTGCGGACGGTGGCCACGGTACCCATTTCTTTAACACTCTCCCCAGAAGTATTGGCTTGCTCGTTCTGCGCGCAAATGATTGAGCGACAGGTCAGGGGAGGTTGTTGGACGGCTGGGCCGCCCGTCGCACGATCAAAACTAAACCCAGATCTGCTGTCTCTTACCTAGAGCACGTTCTCGCCGCGTTCGTCGTTACGAATTCGGATTGCTTCGTCAATGCGCGATAGAAAAATCTTGCCGTCGCCGATCTTGCCGGTGCGCGCCGCCGTGGCGATAGCGTGGACGACTTTCTCCACCATTTCGTCGGCGAGTACGATCTCGAGCTTTACCTTAGGGATCAGATCCACGGTATATTCACGTCCGCGATAAAACTCAGTGTGTCCTTTTTGGCGGCCATGTCCTCTGGCCTCGAAAACGGTCATGCCCTCAACCCCGACTTCGTGTAATGCGTCTTTCACGGCATCGAGTTTTGACACTTGAATAATCGCTTCGACCTTTGTCATCGTGTGGTCCGTCCTGATCAGACTGCCCTGGCAAGTCTGTCCTGTTTTCGATTCTTCGACTCTGCGTTCACTTTCTCGATTCCTGCTACGCGGAAGACTCCCAATAATATCCCTCTTCACCATGTTCGGAGAGATCGAGGCCCTGCGTCTCGGCATCTTCTGAAACGCGCAGGCCGATTGTCATGTCCACCAGTTTCAGAATAACGAGGGTGCCAACGATCGCCAGTATCCATGCAATCGCCACGCCTATCAGTTGGTTCACCAACTGGTGAGCGTTGCCTTCGATTAACCCGGAGGGCAGGGTGTTTCCTTGGGTATCTTTAAAGATAGGATTCACGGCGCTCACAGCGAAGATGCCCGTCAACAACGCTCCCAGAGTGCCACCGGCGCCGTGCACGCCGAAGGCGTCGAGCGAGTCGTCGTATCCGAAGATGGATTTGACCTTGGTCACCATCAGAAAACACACAACGCCAGCAATCAATCCGATGGCGACGGCTGACATCGGCGAGACGAAACCTGCGGCCGGTGTGATGGCCACCAATCCAGCGACGGCCCCGGAAATCGCGCCTAATGCGCTCGGCTTTCCTCGCTTCCACCACTCGGCGACGCTCCATCCGACAGTTGCGGCGGCGGCGCCAAAATGAGTGGCCACGAATGCGCTTGTAGCCAGAGTCCCCGCCGAAAGCGCGCTGCCTGCATTGAATCCGAACCATCCTACCCAAAGCAAACAAGCGCCGATAAAACTCAAGACCACGCTATGCGGAGGCATGGATTGCTTGGGATACCCGAGGCGAGGTCCAAGATATAAAGCGCAGACCAGCGCTGATACTCCGGATGTGACATGGACGACGGTGCCGCCGGCAAAGTCCAAACAAGGGAAGCGTCCGCCAAGCGAGGCATTTAACAGGCCGCCCTTTCCCCAGACCATGTGCGCCATCGGCGAATAAACGATGATCGACCATAGGATCATGAACGCGACCATGGCGCTGAATTTCATGCGCTCCGCGAATGCTCCCGTGATGAGGGCGGGAGTGATGATGGCAAACATCAACTGGTAAATCATGAACGTCTGCAACGGAATGGTCGCAGCGTAATCGGGATCGGGCTGGCCTCCGACGCCGCGCAGAAAGAGGTTATGTAGGCCGCCGATGAAACTATTTCCTGGCCCGAACGCCAGGCTGTAGGAAACGAGACCCCAGAGCAGCGTGATGATGGCCATGAGCGCGAAACTTTGCATCATGGTCGACAGAACATTTTTTTTCCGAACCAGCCCGCCGTAGAACAATGCCAGCCCGGGTCCGGTCATCATGAGTACCAGGGCAGCGCAGGTCAGCATCCACGCATTGTCGCCGGAGGACTTTGCATCTGCTACTGCCTGTTCTAACTTGGCGATTCGCGCCAATTGCGCATCGCCTCCTGCGCCGGGTGTAACCGAGGTTTGCGCCCATGCTCCGATGGGGAGCAGACAGGCAATTCCCAACACAAGAAGGGCAGTAACGGAATTTCTCATTAACTGTCTCTGGCTCCCTTAAGGGCAAAGTCGTCGCGCGACCCCATAACAATAGTCTTTGGACCCTGCTTGCGGAAATCGAAACTATTTATCTTCGCGATTGGAAATCCTTATGTACACCGAGTAAGGGAGGGCCAAAGCCTCCGTCCAATTGACGGCGAAGGGCTTTGTGCGGTTGGATGGAAGCTGAGTGATGCCTGTTCCTGACATAGTCGATCCCGACTCTCGCCGGTTTAACCGGGTCGATGCCGCGTGGCTTACCATCTGGATCCTCTTTCTGGTGGGGCTGGCGGTGCTTCCTCCGCAGCTGGAGTGGCACAAGCAGGTGATTCTGCTGGCCATCGGAATTGTGCAATTGTCGGAGAACAAGCTGATTGCCCAGTTCCAGCGGCGGGGCGTTTTCTACGTCATCCTGCTGAAGATTTTGCTGGCCACGTTGCTGATTGATCACACCGGCGAAGTCGGCATCAACAGCAGTTATTATCCTATTTACTATGTGCCGGTGGTTACCGCGGCTCTTTATTGCGGGCCCTGGCTGACGCTGCTTTGGACTCTGTTCGCATCGGCCGCCTACTGTTCGTATCTCTATCCCGCGCTGCAGGAATACGATTTGACGCCCGATGCGTATGGGTATCTTGCGTTGCGCGTGATGTTTTTCTTTCTGGCGGCCATGGTCGTGAATCGATTCGCGCGGCAGAGCCAGCATCAGACGCAGTTGTATCGCGATCTTGCGGAGCGACTGGCGGAGACGAACCGGCGGTTGGAACAGGCGCAGGCGGAAGCACGGCGCTCGGAGCGGCTGGCGGCCTTGGGGCAACTCTCAGCTGGACTTGCGCATGAGATTCGCAATCCGCTGGGCGTGATCAAAGGGTCGGCGGAAATGCTGACGCAGAAATTGCAGGCCTCGGACGAACTGGCTCGCGAACTCGCGGGCTACATTTCCACCGAGGTCAACCGGCTGAGCGCGCTGGTAACCGAGTTTCTGGATTTTGCCCGTCCCTTGCATGCGCAGCCCCATCCGGCGGATCTGATTGCGCTTCTCGATCGCGTTTTGCAGGTGGTTGCAGGACGGTTTGCCGATCGAGAGCCGGACAAGAAAGTTCAAGTAGAACGGCATTATGCAGCCGGATTGCCCATGGTTCCGCTCGATGAAAGTCTATGCGAGCAGGCGTTTCTGAACCTGGTGCAGAACGCTTACGAAGCGATGGAAGATGGCGGATTGTTGCGCGCGGATGTGCACCCGGTTACGCGCGATGGAGTCGATGGAGTGGTGCTGCAATTGAGCGATACTGGCCCGGGCGTTCCAGAGGAATTGCGGGAAGAAATTTTCAATCCGTTCGTGACGACGAAGAAGACCGGGGTGGGGCTGGGACTGTCGATTGTTTCCAAGATTGTGGATGGACATCAGGGGTCGATCCACGTGGAAAACGCGCCCGGCGGTGGTGCAGTGTTCACTCTGTTTTTTCCGCTGGAGGAAGCGGGGGATCCGGTGGCTGCGGACGAGATTCGTACCGCCCGGACGGGCGAAACCAGTCTCTCCCCCTACTAAAGAAATATGCATACTGTGCTGATTATCGAAGACGAAGCCAAGATGCGGCGGTTGCTGGAGCTGAATCTTGGCGAGGATGGTTTCAAGACGCTCTCCGCCGGCGACGCTGAAACGGGATTGAAGCTGCTGGCTGCGGAGCCTGTGCATCTGGTGCTGACGGACCTGAAACTTCCCGGAACGAGCGGCCTTGAGTTTCTGCATTCCGCGAAGCACCAGAATCCGGCATTGCCGATCGTGGTGATGACGGCCTTTGGATCAGTGGAGACAGCGGTTGAGGCGATGAAGGCGGGCGCGAGCGACTACGTCTTGAAACCGTTCTCGCTGGCTGAGATCCGGATGGTGGTGCATAAGGAGCTGGATCACTCGCGGCTGCGCGAAGAGAATCGATCGCTGCGCGAGGCGCTGGGACAGAAGTACAGCCATCCCAACATCATCGCCATTAGTCCGAAAATGCAGGAGGTCCTGGCCACGGTGGAGCGGGTCGCGCCTACGAATTCCACCGTGCTGCTCGGCGGTGAGAGCGGGGTAGGTAAGGATCTGATAGCGCGGGCTATTCACGAAAAATCGCGGCGCGCTTCGGGTCCATTTGTGAAGATCAATAGCACCGCTATTCCGGAGAATCTCCTGGAGAGCGAACTCTTCGGATACGAAAAAGGAGCTTTCACTGGCGCAGCCAACAGCAAGCCGGGGAAGTTTGAACTGGCCGACAAAGGCACGCTCTTTCTGGACGAGATTGGAGATGTGCCGGCGGCGATTCAGGTGAAATTGCTGCGCGTGCTGCAGGAGCGCGAATTTGAACGGCTGGGCGGGACGCGCACCATCAAGGTCGATGTTCGATTGCTGGCGGCGACGAACCGCGATCTGCGTGCCGCACTCGAAGATGGGACGTTTCGCGAAGACCTTTACTACCGGCTGAATGTGGTGCCGATCGATATTCCGCCATTGCGGGAACATAAGGAAGATATTCCCGGACTGGCGAATTTGTTTCTGGCGCGGTTCGCCAAGGATTCCGGACGGGCGGAAATGATTGCTGGAATTTCTCCGGCGGCGATGCAGCTTCTGGTGAGCCATTATTGGCCGGGTAATATCCGCGAGCTGCAGAACGTAATTGAACGGGCTTGCGCGCTGGCGGCGGGTTCACAGTTGGAAGCGAGCGACATTCAATTGGACACGCCGCGAAATCGTGGCGGCGGGGCAGCGGACCGGTTTCTGCCGGAAGGCATGACGCTCGATCATTGGGAAGACGAAATGATCCGCGAGGCGTTGAAGCGAGCGAATGGAAACAAGTCGCAGGCCGCCCGGCTGCTGGGACTCTCGCGAAATGCGTTGCGCTACCGGCTCTCGAAAATTGGGATTGATGACAACGAGGAAGCCTGATCGGAGTGGATGGACAGTCGTCGGGTTACATTTCTTACCCTTAAGTCCAGTCGAATTTGGGATTGTTGGTACTTGCCGATATGTTTATTGGATAGATAATAACGTTTGTGTAATACAAAGAAATTTTTCTTATGTCGATCTTTTAGGATCAGTGGTTTGCGGGAAGATCCTCCGGGATCCTTTCATTCTACGGTGCTTGAAATAACTCTCTAAGAATCAATATGTTAGCAGTTAAATTTGCAGCTAAATTGAATGTCGCGATGTTCCTGTTTTAGAATTTTGCAGAGTAGTTCGGGTGGCGAGTGCGGCTGATACTTTCCCTTTGGTTATTTGTGTTTCCTTGATCAGAGGAACATTTTTGCGCTAGCGGGGTTTAACGTATAGGACCGCGATCACAGGCTGTCTGTGGCGATACGGAATTTGATCTTTCTGATATCTGGTGGTTCGGCCGAGGCTACCCTTCGCTGCTACTTGGGGTGGAAATCGGCATCAGAATATAATGCGGCGGGTGACGCGACTTTGGAGGGTTTGATGAGTTTGCATCGTCTGGGCGGATATGTTCCGCGAAAATCAATCTTTGTTTTGGCGGTTTTGGCGTTGATGACGGTCTCGGTGCTTGCTTGGGGGCAGCACGAAAAAGAGGCGAAAGAATCCAAGGCTCCTCAGCATGAGAGCAAGCCGAGCCGGCCCGCGAACAATAATGCGAATCGCGGCGGCGGG
>Ga0209006_10004115_pt1 | contig 13239 bp, 11 predicted proteins | sample JacPin_JW_Ref_O2_FD_188567 | JGI IMG/M metagenome (GOLD analysis project Ga0209006, IMG submission 188567) | Forest soil microbial communities from Algoma, Ontario, Canada - Jack Pine, Ontario site 1_JW_Ref_O2 (SPAdes) (version 2) | ecosystem: Environmental > Terrestrial > Soil > Boreal... | reverse complement strand
GACGACAAGGCGATCTACTGCTTCGTGCCGGAAATGATCCGCTTCTATCTGGGCGAGGAGCCGATCCTCGAAAACGTGAAGACCTACCTGCTGTCCGATCCGGAAGTGCTGGAGCACGTGCTGGAGCGCCTGGACCAGCTGGTCGTGAAGCCCACCGGGGAGTCGGGCGGGCGTGGCGTGATGATCGGCCCGCACGCAGACGAGGTGGAAATCCAGAAGATGCGCCGCGTGATCAGCACCCACCCGGACCGCTGGATCGCACAGGACGTGGTGCGCCTGTCGACCGTGCCGACGGTCGATGGGGATGGCGTGCTGCAGCCCCGCCACGTGGATCTGCGCCCGTTCGCAGTGTTCGGCGAGCGTATCGACATCGTCCCGGGAGGCCTCACGCGCGTGGCGCTGGAGGACGGCTCGCTGATCGTCAACTCCTCGCGCGGCGGCGGCTCCAAGGACACGTGGGTGCTCGAGGACGGCGATGATGCGGACCGCGCGGGGCCGCCGATCGCGGACACCCAGCCGCCGGCGCTGCCGGATCTGCGCTACGGAGCGTGGACCGGCCAGCAACAGCAGCAACAGCAACAGGAGACCTGATGCTTGCCCGCATCGCGCACGAGCTCTACTGGTTGGGGCGCAACCTGGCACGCGCGGAGTTCACGGCGCGCGCGGTGGAGGCGGTCTTCCAGGCGGAGCTGCAGGGAACCTCCGAGACCGCGCCGGGTGTCAGCTTCGGCTCAGGCGGCCTGCTGGCGATGCTGGGCGACGTCAGCGACGACCCCACGCATCCGCGCAACAGTCAGGCGTTGGGCCAATTGACACTTGACGCTGATCGACCCGGGTCGATGCTCGCGAGCATCGAGCGCGCCCGCGAGGGCGCACGCACGGTGCGCGACGTGATCAGCGCGGAGATGTGGGAGGCGATCAACACGACCGCGCTGGGGCTGCGCGGGGGCGGCCAGGGGTGGGCTGGATTCAACTCCGCGGCGCCCGCGGGCCCGTATCTGGCCTCGCAGTACGTCAAGGAGCGCACCGCCCTGATCTGGGGCGTGGCGAACCGCTCGATGCTGCGCGACGAGGCCAAGTGCTTCCTGGACGCGGGCGGGCTGATCGAGATCTCGGACATGGTGCTGCGGATGTTGCACGTGGCGATGCCGCCCGGCGACCAGCCGGCGGACGGCACGGCGCTGATCCTGCTGCAGGCGGTCGGCGGCTTCCACGCGTACCTGCGCGCGGTCACGGCGCCGCCGAACGCGCACCCGGTAGCCCGCTTCCTGCTGTTCGAGCGCGCCTACCCCGACAGCGTGGCGGCTTGCGTGGACTCGCTGCACGAGGTATTCACGATGGCGGACGCCGGCCCGCGCAACTCGAAGCCGGTGCTGCGGGTCAGCCGACTGGCGGCGGACCTAGACTTCCAGCGGCGAGCACTGCCGGACGGAGCGGAGCTGACAGGGATATGCAAACAGACACAGCAGGAGCTGAGCCGCATCGACCAGGACGTGGCCGACCGTTACTTCGCGGGCGCGGCCGCTGCCGGGCTGAGGCGCTGAGGGGATAAGGAGACGATGCACTTCTCGATCCGATACCTGACCGAGTACAACTACGACACGCCGGTCACGGACAACCTCAACGCGCTGCGCGTGCGGCCGGCGACGAACTCCTCACAGCGCTGCGACGAGTTCCACACCCGCATCGAGCCGGAGGCACGCGTGAGCCGCCACCTGGACTACTTCGGCACGGAGGTACTCGAGTTCGGGATCCCCACGAGCCACGAGCAACTGACGATCGACGTGCGCGCGCGCGTGGTCACATCGCCTCCGATAGAGCCTCCGGACGGCGCGTGGGAGAGCCTGCTGAACCCGTCCTATATCGACGCGGCGGGCGAGTTCGCGCTCCCGTGGCACGACCAACCGGCGATCGCCGGCCTGGACGACCTGGACGAGGCGCTCGAGGCCGACAGCCCGCTGGAGACGCTGGAGCAGTTGTGCGAGCTCGTTCCGGACCGCTTCGAATACCGCCCGGGAGCGACTTACGTGGGCTCGAGCGTCCGCGACCTGCTCGATCTGGGCGCGGGCGTGTGCCAGGACTTCGTGCACCTCTCGCTGGTGCTGCTGCGCCGCCGCGGCATCGCCGCGCGCTACGTCTCAGGCTATCTGTGGGCGGCTCCAGACGGAGAGGGAACCGACTCGGTAGAGGTCGACACTCACGCCTGGCTGGAGGCACTGCTTCCCGGCACGAACGGCCGCGGCGAGCCCGTGTGGGTGAGCGCCGATCCAACCAACCGCACGCTCGTGGGCGAGCGCCACGTGAAGATCGGCCACGGACGCTTTTACTCCGACGTCCCCCCCGTGAAGGGCCTCTACATGGGTGGCGCCCGCTCGGAGCTGACAGCAGCGGTGACGATGTCGCGCCTGGACCCGCAGACGAGCGCCCGCGCCTGAGCGCGGAGCTGAACGTCGCAGCCACGACGAGCGTAGGTTCGATCAGGGGGCGGAGAGGTCACGCTCTGGCCGACGGTCGCGGATCGAGCGAGCGATTCGTGCACCCACCGCACTGCTCACTCCGGAAAGGGCTACACGTTCGACGACTCCTGCGAGACCCCGTCCCTCGGCGACGGTGAACGCCGCGATCGCGATTGCCACCGAGACGCCCACGATCAGGGCCTCCTGCCATGCCGGACGACTTTCGAGAGATTGGTTGAGGTGTCGCCAGGCGGCGCGCATGCTGTGTCCTTGCCCGCCCGACACGTGCATAAACGGCAAACGAACGGAGACAATCGTGGCGCGGTCTCAGGGTAAGCTCTCGGCGTGCGAGGCCTATCACTCCTTGGGCACAGCGAGGACAGGCCGCTCGCCCGTCCGGCCACGGACTGGCTCTGGGCGGGGCTCTCCCAGATTCTCCTGGCGACTGTGTTCGGCGCGATTGCGCTTACATCAGCCCACCGCCCCGCCGCTTCAGCAGCGGGGCTTCTGTTCGAGGCTGTGTTCTACGGCGGGTTCATGTGGCTGATTACCGGCAAGCGCCTCAAAAGGGAGATAGAAGATGCGCGCGTGATCGTCGATCCGAATATCCGTGACTGCCGTTCAGCTGCGCATGTCCTAACCCTGACGATCCTCGCGACCGCGCCCATATTGCTCGTCGTGACCATTCTCAGCCCAGGATCTCCGATCGTGGCGGGCATCATGCTCGGCGGTGGCGCACTGGGAATAGCGCTCCATCGATGGCTCGTGACGTGGGAAGCCGAGCACCTCGTCGAGGTTCTGCGCGTACCCGCGTGGCGACGGCGCAAAGGCGTCAACACCTACCGAATCGTGCGCACGACCTCTACGCAGATCCGGTGATCGTTCATCTGACCGGACTCCCCCTGCTCACGCCCGGTCTCTATGACCGTCTGTGCTGCGTGCCAGACCGCCAAGCGCCCTGCAGCGTGGCGTTCTCGGCGGCCTCATCGCGATGGCTAGCTCGATCCGGGCCAAGGATGAACGGAGCTTTCATCAGAACTCCGCGATCACGTCGCTGAACTCGTAAGGCTTCTGGCTGACGCCGCTGCAGTCTTCCCCGGGGGTCTCTGCTCCCGTGCACGGCCGGTCGCGGTTGACAGCCCAGAAGGTGAAGCGCGCGAGGTGATGCAATTGCGCGAAGGCAAGGATCGTCTGGAAGTCTTCCACGCTCACCGTCTCTGACGCTTCGTCGGTCTCGCCGTTCATCGAAGAGATGCCAGCGTGTTCATATGCGACCGTGGAGCTGACGCCGTAGGCGGAGGCGATGTCCTGCGCTAGTCCTTCGAGCGCTCTGATCGAGGCGTGGCCCATGTCGGTGCGCGCGGGGCCGAAGTCGAACGGCATCACCGTCCACGCGTTGGGCTGAAAGCCGATCGCGGCGGCATCGGCGATCAGGCTCCTGCCATCCGGTTCCGGGCCGGTTTCTTCAGTGCCGAAAGTGATCGAGATCTCCAGCCCTGGGTCCTCGCCGTGCACGATCGACAGCGCTTGGACGACTCGCTTGCGCGTCTTCGCGTTCGTGAACTCGCCGTGCTCGATGTCGATGTCGATCGCGCCGAGTGAATAAGCGGTGATCACCTTCAGGTAGGCGCCCGCCAGCGCCGCCGCTGTTTTGCATGAGCTGCCCAGCTTCTTGCCGCTCCAGCCGCCGAAGGACACGTCCACTTCACCACCGGCCGCGCGGATCGCTTCGATCGCCCGCTGGTCGGATCCACCCAGCAACGGCCGTTCGCCGTCCCACTCGGGATTGCACTTTCCATGAGAGAGCATGAAGGCCAGCGTCAGGTCGTGGACTCCCGTCGCAGCCATCACGCTCGTCGGCGCCTGCGGTTCGCCCCAGCCGAGGTACTCGTACGGCGCCGCCATCTCGATCGGCTGTGTCGATGCATGTGCGAGCGGGGCGCGCAGCGCGCCGAGCAGACACACGAGCGCGACTGACAGCAGCACGATCGCCGCCGGCGCGGCGGCCCGCGACCCTCCCCTCTCGCCCCTGGTCATGCGATCAGGATACATCCGCCGATCTTCATGCCTACCCAGGCAGCGGACTATTCCGACGCTGACACGGCCTGCACGAGCAGGCTGCTGCGCCCGCCGCGCGTACACGTTTCGAACGGGAATGGGATCACCTTCGAGCGCGTCTGGCCGGGCGGGTAGACACGCAGGCCAGCGGCCGCCACCGGCCGGCAGCCAGGCAGAGCGCCCACGTCGACGATCCGCACGATCGCGGTTGCGGTCTCGTGGCTGGTGAGAGTCGAGGGGCCGCCGGCGAGCGTCACGAGGCCTTTCTTGGGCGTGGATTCGCGTGTCGCTGCCAGACCCAGCTGGCGACCGGCGAGGTTGACCGCTGCCACGCCGGGAAAGCCATACAGCGTGCACGCGTGACCGGAGAGGTTCGTGAGCTCGAGCTTGTAGTAGATGCTCCCCAGCGCGCCACCGCCGCCTTCCTGGTTCAGCCAGATGACCAGGCCCGAGGTTGCGCATGTCGGCGTGCTCGCCGCGAGCGCGCCGGTCGGCTCCGCCGGAAGGACGATCGCGCCCATCGCCAGCGCGGCCGCCAGCGTCGCCGACGCGCGCCCGGCGAAACGCTTGATCTTGGGGATGCTCCAGTCGGCTGAGGTCAGCATCGGGCGAGGCGGAGCATACTTGTCGCATGGCAAGCACAGACGGCCAGCGCGGCAGCGGTCGCGTACGCGTCGCGGTGCTCGGTGGGGGCTTCGGCGGCGTCTACACGGCGCTCGCGCTGGAACGGCTCGCGGCCAGGGGCGCGCCGCTGGACGTGTCACTGGTCAACCGCGAGAACTACCTCGTCTTCCAGCCAATGCTCGCCGAGGTGGTCGCCGGCGACGTGGGCATCCTCGACACCGTCAGCCCGCTGCGCCAGCTCCTGCCAAATGCCGATCTTCTCGTGCGTGAGATCGAGAGCGTGGACCTCGAGCGGCGTGTGGTGACGCTCGGCGCCGGGCTGACCCCGCAGACGCACGCGCTCGAGTTCGACCACCTGGTCGTGGCGCTCGGGAACGTCACAGACTTCCGCGGCGTCCCTGGGCTGCCCGAGCACGCGCTGGCATTCAAGACGCTTGCGGACTCCGTCCACATCCGCAACCACGTGATCAACGTGCTCGAGCAGTCCTCGATCGTGCGCGACCCCGACCTGCGGCGCACGATGCTCACCTTTGTGGTCGCCGGCGGCGGCTTCTCCGGGACCGAGGTCGCCGCGGCACTCAACGACTTCGTGCGCGAGGCCGCGTCGCACTACCGCGCGATCGCACCCGAGGAGGTTCGGGTGATCCTCGTCCACAGCGGCAAGAACGCGCTCGAGCGAGAGCTGACGCCACGTCTGGCCAGGTACGCGACGTCCACGCTGGCGGAGCAGGGGATCGAGCTGATGCTCGGAGAGCGGCTCGTGGCCGCCAGCCCGCAAAGCGCGGTGCTGTCCAACGGCGAGCGCATCGCCACGCGCACGCTGATCTCCACCGTGCCCTCCTCTCCCAACCCGATCGTCGAGCAGCTCGGACTGCCGAGCGTCAAAGGCCGCCTCGACTGCGACCCGACGACCGCCGTCAAGGGCTCCGATCGTGTGTGGTCGGTCGGCGACTGCGCGCTCATACCGATGCCCGGGGGCGAGCCCAGCCCGCCCACCGCGCAGCACGCGATCCGTCAGGCGAAGCTCTGCGCGAGGAACATCCTCGCCGCTCACACCGGCAGCCCCAGGCGTTCGTTTGCGTTCACCGGCCTCGGCAAGCTCGGCGCGCTCGGGCACCACCGCGCCGTTGCCGAGCTCCCCGGCGGCTTCACCGTCGAGGGCGTGCCCGCGTGGCTGATGTGGCGTGCGATCTACTGGTCGAAACTCCCCGGCGCCGCACGCAAGACACGCGTCGCCGTCTCGTGGCTGAGCGACCTCGTGCTGCCGGCGCACCCAGTGCAACTGAACCTCGGCGGAGGACGCGGCGCCACCCAGGCTCACTACGAGCCCGGCGAGACGGTGTTCGAGGAGGGCGACTCCGGGGACAGCCTGTACATGATCCTCGCGGGCCAGGTCGAGGTGCTCAAGCGCGTCGGCGCCGACACGCAGGTCGTGCGAACGCTCGGGCCGGGCGAGTACTTCGGCGAGATGGCGCTACTCGGGCGCCACCCGCGCAGCGCCGGCACCCGCGCGCTCACCGCGCTTGACGTGCTCGTGCTGCCGGGCTCTGACTTCTCCGCGCTGGCCGACACGCTCACGGAGTTCCGCGGACAGTTCGAGCAGATCGCGCGCTCGCGCTCGCTCCAGGACGCGGAGCGCGCTCAGCGCTCCGCCAGCGGCGCCACGTAGCGCAGGAACGGCTCGATCTCCAGACCCCGTCCCGTCGCCTGCTCCAGCAGCGGGATCGTGTCCAGGCGCCGCCCATAGAAGTGCACGTGCTCCCCCAGCCAGCCCTGGATGCGCCCGAGCTCGCCACGGCGCAGCTCATCCTCGAGCGAGCCCAGCTGTGCCTGCATCGTCTCCCACAGCTGTGCCGCGATCAGGCAGCCGAGCGCGTAGCTGGGGAAGTATCCGAAGCTGCCGGCGCCCCAGTGGACGTCCTGCAGACAACCCTCGGCGTCGGAGGAGACCTCCACGCCCAGCAGCCGGCGCATCCCGTCGTTCCACGCCGCGGGCAGGTCCGCCACCGCGAGCTCGCCGTTGACGAGCGCCGACTCGAGCTCGAAGCGCAGGACGATGTGCAGCGGGTAGGTCAGCGGGTCGGCCGAGACACGAATCGCCGAGGGCTCGACTCCCACGAGCGCCGCGTACAGCAACTGCGGCTCCACCGAGAACCCCGCACCGGCGAGCTCCTCCGCGACCAGCTCCACGAACGCGGGGTTGCGCGCGACGTGGTTCTCCCACAGCTTGCTCTGGGACTCGTGCACCGACATCGACGTGCCCGTGCCGAGGTTCGTGCGCGCCAGCGCCGGGTCCGTCTGGCGCTCGTACAGCGCGTGCCCGTACTCGTGCAGCGAGCTGAGCAGCGACTCGACGTTGCCGTCGTTGTAGCGGGTCGTCAGACGCATGTCCTCCCGTCCCATCCATGCGGTGAAAGGGTGCGCGGAGATGTCCACCCGCCAGCTCGCCTGATCGACGCCAAGGCGGCTGAGCGTGCTCGCGACAGCCGCCTGCTGTGCGGCCACCGGCACTTCCAGGGTCACCCGCGGCGAGTGTCGCTCGGCCTCCGCCACGAGCGGCTCGAGCGCCCCGGCCAGCTCGCCGAACACGCGGCGCACCTCGTCTGTGCGCAGGCCGAAGTCGTAGTCGCCGAGGAGCGCATCGTAGGGGCTCTCGCCGTCCTGCGCGAGACAGCCGGCGCGCTGGCGGGCGAGCTCGACGTTCCGTTCCAGCGCCGGGGCAAACGCCGCGAAGTCATTCCTGGCGCGCGCGGCCTGCCAGCTCTCCTGGCCGTCCGCGCTCGCTCGCGCAAGCTCCACCGCGAGCTCATCCGGCACGCGGCTCGCGCGCTCCCAGTCGCGCCGGGCGATACGTGCGATGTCTGCATCGGGCTCACCGAGCGGGGCGCCATCGAGCTCCTGCAGCCAGGCTCCGATCTCGGGCGCCGTGGCTCGCTCGTGCGTCAGCCGCGCGAGCGTGCCGAGCTGCTGCGCCCGCGCGCCGGCGCCGTGCTCGGGCATCATCACGAGCTGATCCCAGCTCAACAGCATCTCCACGCTCGCGAGGTCGGACAGCTCGGCCATCCGCTCTCTCAACTTCTCCAGAGGACTCATACGCGGGAGCCTATGCGTTGGCGGCGTCGATTGAAGGGTGGCGCGCGTGGGTAGCATCACCTACATGAGCGTGAGCGTCGAGCGGGTCGAGGATTGGGTGGGACAGGACGTTTTCGACACGCAGGGTGAGCGCGTCGGCAAGCTCGACGAGGTCTACTACTCGACAGCCGGCGGCGATGCGGTCTTCGCCGCCGTGAAGAGCGGCCTGCTGGGGCGCCGCTCCAGTGTCGTCCCGCTGGCCGGCGCAACTGTCGGTCGCGACTACCTGCGTCTGGCGTACACGAAACTAGCGATCGAAGACGCGGACTCGGGACTGAAGGGCGACGAAGGCATCGACGGCCCCCGCGCGCGGCAACTGGGCGAGGTCTACGGGGTCCCGATCGCTGCCGATGACGTGTTCGAGAGCGCCACCGCCATGAGCGAGCGCCGCCAGGCAGCCGAGGAAGCCCAGAAGCGTGCGACGGCGCTCGAGGAGGAGGCGCGCCGGCGGGAGAGCGACGCACACGAAGCTGAGGGCAGCGCCGCCAGCGCACAGGAGCAGGCCGCCGCGAAGGCGCGGGAATCAGAGCAGGCGCGCGCGGAAGCAGAGCAGGCACGCCAGGACGCGGAACGCATCCCCCCCGCCTAACCTGTCGGGCCAAGCCCGATGCCCACGCCCGACACTCCCCCCTCTTCACCGCCCGCGAGCTCCGAGCTCGACTCCCTCACAGCTCGCGCCGCGCAGCTCGCGCGCGAGCTCGCCGCCACGACCGAGCGCGAGCGCGCGCTGCCGGCGACGCTGCTGGAGGAGTTGCGCGCGACCGGGCTGATGCGCGCGGGCGTGCCCGCCGCGCTTGGCGCGCTCGAGGCGCCGCCCGCCACGACGCTACGCGGGGCCGAGGCGATCGCCCAGGGCGATGCGTCGGCCGGCTGGTGCGTCTCGATCGCAGCCACCAGCAGCCTGCTGTCCGCCTATCTGCCCGAGGACGGGGCCACGGAGGTCTTCAGTGATCCGGAGGTCATCGCCGCAGGCGTCTGGGCCCCGCGCGGCAAGGCAGTCGCTGTCGATGGCGGCGTGCGCGTCTCCGGGCGCTGGTCGTTCTGCAGCGGCATCTCCCACTCGCGGTGGCTGTTCGCCGGCTGCGTGCTCGACGGCGGCGCGGCGGGATCCTCGCAGCCCGTGTTGCGCGTCGCCGCGATGCCAACCACAGAGCTGGAGATCCTCGACACGTGGCACACCGGCGGGCTGCGCGGCACCGGCAGCCACGACGCCGTGGCCGACGATCTGTTCGTCCCGCACGAGCACCTGCTCTCGCTCATGGACGGCCCGCGCGTGAACACCCCGCTCTATCGCTTCCCCGTGTTCGGGTTCTTCGCACTCTCGATTGCCGCCGCCGCGCTGGGGAACGCCCGCGGCGCGATCGACGATCTGCTCGAGCTGGCCACCGCGAAGGTCGGCCTCGGCTCGAGCCGCACGCTCGCCGAGCGTCCCGCCACCCAGGCGGCCGTCGGCGAGGCTGAGGCTGCGCTGCGCGCCGCTCGCGCGTTCTACTACGAAGCGATCGAGCAGGCATGGGAGGCAGCGCAACGCGACGCCCCCGTCTCCGAGTCGCTGCGCCTCGGGCTGCGCCTGGCCGCTACGCACGCCGTGCGCAGCTCCGCCGAGGTGGCGCGCGCGATGTACGACCTCGGCGGCGGCAGCGCGATCTACGAGGACTCACCGCTGCAGCGGCGCTTCCGCGACGCACACACCGCGACCGCCCACTTCCAGGTCAACCCTGCGATATGGGAGCTCACGGGGCGGGTGCTGCTCGGCGTGCCCACGCGGACCGAGCAGTTGTGAGCGCCACCAGACCGGCCGCGCGACGGTGACGGGGCCCGCAGCGAGGTCGCCGCTCGAGGTGCAGGCCGTCGCGCCCTACTGGCTTGATCGGCCCGACCAGGAGGCGCTCGAGATCGCCCAGCAGGCGCTCGCCAACGGCTTTACAACGATGTGGCTTGGCGAGATGGCAACGTTCGACGCGTTCGCGCTGGCAACTGCTGTGGGGCTGCGCGCACCCGGCGTCGCCCTGAAGGTCGGGCCGCTGGCGATTGGGGTGCGCAGCCCCGTCGCGCTCGCGCTCGGCGTCGCCTCCGTGGCCACGCTGACCGGCGCGCACGTCGACCTCGCGCTCGGCGCATCCAGCCCGGTGATCGTCAGCGCCTGGCACGACCGGCTGTGGGACGCGCTCGCTCCGCGCGCACGGGAGACAATTGAGGCGCTCCGCCCGATCCTCGCCGGTGAGCGCGCGGCCTATGCCGGCGAGCACGTGCGCACGCACGGCTTCCGCCTGCGCAGCCCCCAGCCGGAGGTGAAGATCGCGCTCGCGGCGTTCGGGCCGGCGATGACGCGCGTGGCGGGCGCGGTCGCAGACGAGGTCGTGCTCAACCTCGTCACACCCGAGCACGTCGCGCGTGTGCGCGCCGTCGTCGACGCCGAGGCGCAGGCGCACGGACGGGACGCCCCTGCGATCGTCGTCTGGGTTAGTGCCGCGCTCGACCCCGGGCCGCGCGCGCTCGCCCAGATGGCCGCGCAGATCGCCGTCTACCTGCAGCCGCCAGGTTACGGCGAGATGTTCGCCGAGCTCGGCTTCGCAGAGCTCGTCCAGCGCGCTCGCTCCGGCGAGCGACGGGCACAGCTCGCGCGGGAGATACCCGTCGAGCTCCTGCGTCAGGTGTGCGCGATCGGCTCCGCCACGGAGATCGCCGAGCGACTCGCCGGCTACGGCGCCGCCGGGGCGACAGCGGTCGGCGTCGCGCCCTCCACCGCCGAAGACCCCGCCGGCGCGCGCGTGCTCTCCGTCTTGATGTGACGACGCAGGAAATACAGCTGGTCGGATACGGAGCGCTCGAACGCATCCCCCACATAAACATCGAAATGCCCGACCGGGTAGGTGCGCACCTCGGCGCGTCCCGGTGCGCGCCATGCAGCATCCTGTGCGGCCTTCACCGGCGCCACAGAGTCGCGGTCGGCGATCTGGATCAGGATCGGGCACGGCAGACGGTCCGCCTGCAGGCCCGGGCGATACATGCCCGCCTGCAACCCGATGCGGGCCGCCACCTCGTTGCGCCAGGAGGAGCCCGCGATCGCGCGCATGCCCGACTCCGCGTCCGGGGTGCTCATGAACGCCACGCTGCCGGGCCGCCCGACCGCCGGCACGGTCACCGCCGGGGCTCCGCGTAGCGAGGCGAGCACGTCTCGCAGCGCCAGCGCGCTCAGGCGCAAGAGCTGACCGACGCCCGCATAGCGCACGAGGTTCACGAGCGTCGCCGTCCCGTCCATCGCCGGGACCTGCGAGATCACCGCCGCCACGCGGCCGTCGCTGACCGCCACCGGCACCACGTGGCCGCCCGAGTAGGAGGAGCCCCACGCGACGATCCGCTCGGGGTCCACGCCCTCCAACGAGCGCGCGTAGGCGATCGCCGCCGCATAGTCCTGCTGCTGCTTGGCAATCGAGATCAGCTGCCTGGGCTCGCCGTCGCTGGCGCCGAAATGGCGGTAGTCGAACGCCAGCGCGTCCAAGCCAGCCTGCGCGAAGCGCTCTGCGAACCCCAGCAGACCAGAGTCCACCGTGCCGCCGAAGCCGTGCGCCAGCACCACGCAGGGCCTGTTGCCCTGCGCGTCCAGGAACTCCTCGCCCTGGCCGCGCAGGTACACGCCGACGCAGCGCACGCCCGCGCTGTCGAAGGAGACCTCGCTCATGCCGCGCCCGCCGGCTGCGCGAGGGTTTGCGCACGACCCGCCGTGTCGCGGCCCGTCGCCGCGCCCGCACGCGCGCGCTCCTGGCCCCTGGGGATCGAGCGCGTCTTCAGCTCGTGCTCGAAGCCGTACCACTCGAGCTGCATCGTGTGGCGCGGCTTGTCCGTGAAGTGCCCCGTGTGGAAGGCCTCGTCACGGAGGATCTCCTGCTCCATCTCCGCCTGCGCGGGCGGCGCCCAGTCGCCGCTCAGCCAGCGCGCCGCCAGCTTCGACTGCAGCTCCGAGAACGGGAAGATCGTCGGGATCGCCTGGCCCAGGCCGATGAACGCGAGGTCGTCGATCCCCGGCTTCAGCATGCGCTTGTAGAGCGGCAGCTTGTTCTCCGGCGCGGAGATGAAATCCTCCTCGAAGAACGGGAAGCTGACGTTGTAGCCCGTGGCGTACACGATCGCATCCACCTGCTCCACCGAGCCATCAGCGAAGCGCACGCGGTCGCCGAGCAGCTCCGCCACGTCGCCCTTCGCCACGGCGTCGCCTGCGCCCAGGCGCCCCAAGAGCTCGCTGGAGACCGTCGGGTGCGCGTCCAGGAAGCGGTGGTTTGGAGTAGGCAGGCCGAAGTCCTCCATGCGCCCCGAGAAGATCCGCGGCAGCACGCTGCCGAGCCGGCGCTGCAGGCCCGTAGGGATACGGGGGTTGACCTTGGTCACCTGGTCCAAAGGCCTGCCGAAAATGTACTTCGGCATCACGTACGCGCCCGAGCGCGTCGACAGGAATACCATGTCCGAGACGGTCTTTCGCGCGAGCTCGGAGACGATGTCGACGGCGCTGTTGCCGATCCCCACCACCAGCACGCGCTTGCCGTACATGTCAAGCGGCGTCGATGGATCGACGTAGTCGTGGGAGTGGATCTGCGGGCCGTCGAAGCTGCCGGGAAAGCTCGGGAAGCGGGGGTCCCAGTGGTGGCCGTTGCACACCAGCAGCGCGTCAAACGACTCCTGCGTGCCGTCCTGAAGCGTGATCAGCCAACCACCCCGCTGCCCCCTCTGCGCGTGCTGAACGCGCGTGTTGAAACGGATGTTCTCGCGCAGCGCGAACGCGCCCGCATAGTCGCGCAGCCACTCGAAGATGTGCGTGTGGTGGGGGTAGTCCGGATAGCGCTCCGGCATCGGGAAGTCGCGAAACGAGATCGAAGGCTTGGAGATGTCGATGTGCAGCGAGCGGTACGCCGAGGAGACCCCGTTGGGGTTTTCGAAGTACCAGTTGCCGCCGACCTCATCCGATGCCTCGAAG
>Ga0209006_10004113_pt1 | contig 13241 bp, 12 predicted proteins | sample JacPin_JW_Ref_O2_FD_188567 | JGI IMG/M metagenome (GOLD analysis project Ga0209006, IMG submission 188567) | Forest soil microbial communities from Algoma, Ontario, Canada - Jack Pine, Ontario site 1_JW_Ref_O2 (SPAdes) (version 2) | ecosystem: Environmental > Terrestrial > Soil > Boreal... | reverse complement strand
GCCGAATTCGAAGACACCGGATAAGTTGAGCCCCACCGCCAGCAGCAGATAAATCAACAGCGTGACGAACAGCGGCGACTGCAGCTGAAAGCCCCAGCCGATTTCTTCCCCTCCGGCGCGCAGTGCCAGCAAGACGGCCGCGAGGGCGAGCATCGAGCTGATGACTCCCGCAGCAAACACCAAGCCCTTGAGGCGCACGGCGGCAGGATGCTTCTTGGCCTGTTCGACGACACTGATCGCCTTGATGGACAGCACGGGAAATACGCAGGGCATCAGATTCAAGATCAGGCCGCCCAACATGGCGAGCAGCATGAGTACGGGCAGAGAGTGCTGCGGCTCCTTGGTGGAATCTTTGGCGGATTGGGAAAGCGGCGCGGCGCTTGGGCCCGCGCGCACCGTATCGGCGCCGGCGCCGGAAAAGTCGGCGGCAATCTCGATCGGCACGGTGTCGGATTGCGTGCCGTTCTGTTCGGTGGCGACCAGCACGCCGCGGATGGCGCCGGCCTTTGGCGGCTGATAGCCGACCTTCATGGAGAGTTCGACCCCATCCTTGGTACGCGTCAGTTTTTGGGGTGTGGCATATTCGATCCCGCCCTCAGCGTAGGGGAAAAACGACAGCGACCTGATCTGAGACAGCATCGCGCCCCATTCGCTGCCCAAGGTGATCACCAACTGATCGCCGTGGATCCGCGCGCTCGTCGCAGCCGGCTGCGCACTGGGCAAATCGCTGCGTGCAGCGGTGAACAGCGGCGATTCTGCCGGATCGAGGCCGCCGGCCTGGGCACTGAGCGGCATTTTTAGTTGTAAGTCCGCGCTTTCCGGGATGCAAACATCGGAGCAGACCAGCCAGCTGGCTTTGGCGGCAAGCGTGAGCGGCGCACCTGCCTTCAAATCCTTCGGTGCGGTGATTTGCACCAAGTGCACGGCGTGCTTGGCGTAGCCATAATTGACCAGGGGCGCGATCTCGAAGCGATGCGGGGTGGTCCAGACGATGTCACCGGCCGTAAACCCCGGGGGAAGCTGCCACGCCAAACTCGTGGCTTGGCCGGAATCGCCCGGGTTGCGCCAATAGGTGTGCCAGCCGTCGCGGATTTCCAGTTCCAGGGCGACCCAGAATACCTGGCCGGGCCCGATCGCATTGACTTCACTGACCAGGCGCGCTTTGACGTTATCGGTGGCTACCGTGCTCCCCGACAGTGCAAAGGCGGCCGGCGAGGCAAAAAACAAGGCGAAAAACCAAAGCTTGAGTGCGCGCATGGCCATATGTTACCGAATAATTCTCTCTCAAGAGCCTGGCGGCCGGCGGGCTGTGGAACATCTCACAGTATGGTCCCGGCAATACCGCTAGGCGGCCGCTTCAGCTAATGTACCCTCGGAATACTCATACAGGCTCCTGATGCCGCTCATTCAAGAAAGCTACGTCGATCGGATCCTCAAATCAAAAGTCTACGACGTGGCCGTCGAGACTCCGCTGGAAACCGCCCCGCGCTTATCCGGACGCCTGAACAATCACGTCTTGTTCAAACGTGAAGACCTTCAGCCGGTGTTTTCGTTCAAAATTCGCGGCGCCTACAACAAGATTGCGCAACTGTCGGCCATCAGCGCGCAGCGCGGCGTGATTTGCGCCTCCGCGGGCAATCATGCACAAGGAGTGGCGCTGGCTGCGCGTACCCGGGGAATCCCGGCGGTCATCGTCATGCCCTTGACGACGCCCGAGATCAAGGTGCAAGCCGTCGCCGATTTGGGCGGCGAAATCATTCTGCACGGCGATGACTTCGATCAAGCCTACGAGCATGCGACCGACCTCGCGCGTATTCGGGCACTGGTTTTTGTGCATCCTTTTGACGACCCTGACGTCATCGCCGGGCAGGGAACGATTGCCATGGAAATCCTGCGCCAGCGGCACGGCGACGGCATCGATGCCATTTTTGTGCCGGTCGGCGGCGGCGGCTTGATTGGGGGAATTGCCGCTTATGCGAAGTCGCTCTATCCGCGCATCAAGATCATCGGAGTGCAACCGGAGGACTCGGCGGGCATGTTCGAATCGCTGCGCAGCGGCAAGCGCGTCACGCTCGAGCGTGTGGGCATGTTCGCCGACGGGGTCGCCGTGCGGCGCGTGGGGGAGGAGACATTTCGCCTGGCGCGCCAGTACGTCGATGAGATCGTGCTGGTCACGACGGATCAGATCTGCGCCGCGATTCAGGATATCTTTCAAGACACCCGGTCCATTGCGGAACCCGCGGGTGCTTTGGCGGTGGCCGGGATCAAGAAGTATGTGGCGCGGGAAAGTTGCACCGCCCGCACGTTGATTGCGGTGAACTGCGGCGCCAACATGAATTTCGACCGCCTCCGGTACGTGGCGGAGCGCGCCGACATCGGCGCGCAGCGTGAGGCGCTGTTTGCCGTGGAGATTCCGGAAGTCCCCGGATCGTTTTTGAATTTCTGCGAAGTGCTGGGTGACCGCAGCGTCACCGAGTTCAACTACCGCTACGGGGATCTGTCGACGGCACAGATCTTCGTGGGCCTTGCGCTGGCGCTCGGCAAGTCGGAACGGGAACAGCTGTTGGCTGCGATCGGCGCGGCGGGACTTACCGTGCGTGACATGACGGACAACGAGATGGCCAAGCTGCATGTGCGCTATATGGTGGGCGGCCATGCGCGCGCACTCAACGATGAGCGGCTGTTTAGATTCGAGTTCCCCGAACGCCCAGGGGCGCTGCGCAAGTTTCTGCAGGCCATCGGCACCGGCTGGAACATCAGCTTGTTCCACTACCGCAACCACGGCTCGGATTACGGCCGCGTGCTGGCCGGCATTCAGGTACCGCCGGAAACCCGTACCGATTTTTTGTTGCATCTCGACGCGCTGCAGTACGCGTACACGGAAGAAACAGAGAACCCGGCGTACAAAATATTTTTGGGCGGGAAGAGCACTGTTGGATAGCGTGACGGCGTACCAAGCGCTGCGACAGCCGCGACACGAGACCGTGACAGTCCGTGGTCTGAAGATGCACCTGACCCGGTGGGGCCCGGAGCCTTCAGCACTCGAGCCGCCGGTCCTCCTGTTGCACGGATGGCTGGACGCGGGTGAAACCTTTCAGTTCATCGTCGATGCCTTCAAAAAAGACCGGCCGGTCATCGCTCCCGACTGGCGCGGATTCGGACGCAGCGAGTGGCCGCAGGAGAGCTATGGTTCCCCCGACTATCTCGGGGACCTCGACGCGTTGATGGATCTGATTTCGCCGCACCTGCCTGCGCGCATGGTCGGCCACAGCATGGGCGGCAACATTGCGAACCTCTATGCCGGGCTGCGGCCGGAGCGCGTGCGCTGCGTCGTCAATCTCGAAGGGCTCGGACTGCCCAGGACCTCGGCGGCGGATGCGCCGCAGCGCATGCGCAAATGGCTGGATCAGATCAAGAGTCCGGTGGTGGAGAAGAACTACGATTCCTTCGCGCAACTGGCGTCCATCATACAATTTCGATACCCACGGTTTTCTCCCGGCGCCGCTGCGTTCGTGGCACGTGTTTGGGGAGTGCCGGACGAAGGCGGTCGGGTGCGGCTGGCGGCTGATCCGCGCCATCACTGGGTCAATCCGATTCTCTACAAGCGTGAGGATGCCGAGGCGACCTGGCGCGAGATCCGCGCGCCTTTGTTGATGATGATGGGGGAGGAATCGGATTACCTGAAGCGGCTGGGCGCGGACGGCACGATGGAGGCATTGGGCGCCGCATATCCCGGTGCGGAACTTGCCGGCATCGCCGGCGCCGGGCATATGCTGCACATCGAACGGCCGGAATTGGTCGCGCCACGAATAGAAGCTTTTCTGGACTCAGGCGAAAAACGCGGTCAGCCTCCCAAATGATTCGCCGTATCTACCCCACTCGATTCGGTCAGCTGCATTTGCGCAGCCATGACGGGAGAGGCGTACCGCTGGTGCTGCTGCACATGTCGCCGCGCTCAGGCGCCATGTGGGAGGAATTTCAAGAGAGAATTGAACGGCCCACGCATGCGCCCGATCGTTTGGGCTACGGCTTCTCCGACGCCCCGCCGTGGGCGCTGTCTTTGGAGCAGTACGCGCAGGCAACCATCGACGGGTTGAAGGCTGCCGGCATGCAGGGCCCCATCGACCTGTTGGGCATACATACAGGTTCCATCGAGGCCATTGAGATGGCGCACCAACTCGGCTCTCAGGTGCGCCGGTTGGTGGCGGTCGGTGTGCCGTTGTTTACGGCCGAAGAACAGCAGCGTCAGCTGGAAAAGTACAGTGAGCAACCCTTGCGACCGGCGACGGAAGGAGGTCATGTGCTCGGTGCCTGGCGCGGCGGCCTGGCATTCCGCGAGCCACCGCATGATCTCGGCGACGCACATAGCCGTTTCATCGAGCATGTGCTGGCCGCCAATCCAGGCGCTGCGTTCCGTGCCGCTTGCGGTTACGCCATCGACAAGAAGCTGAGAAGCCTGAAGTCGCCATTGACCGTGTTGGCGCCGCATGACGACATCATCGAACAGACTCAGCGCGTGAAGCCGCTGTTGAGGAGCAGCGCTACGTTCGTTGATTTACCCGACCTGGGCCTGGACTTGTTTCATGCGCATACGGACCGGATGATCGCCCTCGTGAATCGGCACTTGCCGGCGCACTGAGCCCTGCGCAGCTCATGGACGTTACGAAATTGCCGGCGCCGGGTGCTGCCGCCACCCAAACGCCAACGATACCGCCTGGAGAACCCGGCTCCCAATCGCCGGCAAATATTGCACCGATCGCTGACCGAGCCGATATCCGGCCCCTGGACATTCAGGCAGCGTTGCAAATTCTGCTCGCCGAGGTTCGTGCTTCGTTTGATCTGCAGGCAGTGCTGATGAGCGGCGACGGCGGTGTAGTCTTGGACAATCCGGCGCAAGCGGCGCGCGCGGTGGTGGAAATCGTGGTGCAGTCCATGCCCGACGGACTCGACGTTCCGGTGTGGACCGCGGCGCTGGCGCGCGCGGAAGGGGCGCTGCAAATCGGCCTCGAGCGAGCCATCGATGTCGTGACGGTGTGGCACGATGTGCCGGCCGCGGTCGTCGAAGCGGTGAAAGAGACCCGCACATCGGTATTTGCGGTCCTCGGCGACGAACCTCAAAATCCTATTTGGGCGAGGCCCGAATGGGCCCCGCTCGCACCGAGGCTCGAACGATTCCGGCGGCGTCGACGGATCGCGCGGCGGCGGTTGACCGATCCGGATTATTCCATGGGGGTCTTCGATGATGACGCTGAGCACCGATCCTGAGGGTAAAGCGCCGAAGGCGGTTGCCATGGTTCCAATATTGAAGCGCACCGGACTGGTGCTGGTATTCCTGTGGTTCATGTTCGGAGGCGTCGCGCACTTCGCGCTCACGGAGACGGAAATGCGAATTGTGCCGCCGTCCATCCCCTGGCCCCGAGCTGCGGTGTTGGTCAGTGGCGTCTTCGAACTGCTTGGCGCCGTCGGCATCTTGATTCCTGTCACGCGGCGCGCGGCCGGCATTGGGCTGTTCTTGCTGACCATTGCAGTGACTCCGGCCAACATCTACATGTTGCAGCATGCCGAGTTGTTCAACGTGCCGCGTTGGGCGTTGGTGGTTCGACTACCGTTCCAGGCAGCGCTCCTGGCGCTGATCCTCTGGAGCACCTGGAACCGAAGCACCGGTCGTCTCGACTCCAAAGACTCATGATCACCCGAGTTGCATCCGGGCTTGCGCTCAAGGCCGCGGCGTTCATCTTATTGTCGTGTCTGGTCATCACGAGTGCGACGGCCCGGCACCGAAGGTCTGGGAGCGACGGCGAGCCGGGTGCTTTCGACTACTATCTGTTGTCATTGTCCTGGTCGCCCGCGTTTTGCTTGGAGAAGCCCGGTGCTGCGGAATGCAATGGCCCGCGCCGCTTTGGTTTCATCGTCCATGGGCTGTGGCCGCAGTATGAAGAGGGGTGGCCGGAGAATTGCAATGTGCACCAACAGGTACCGGACAACGTGGTAACGGGCATTTCCGACCTGATGCCGGCACGCGGACTCGTGTATCACGAATGGTCGGCGCACGGCACCTGCAGTGGCTTGAGCCCCGCTGAATTTTTTGCCTTGGTTCGCCGCGCCCGCGCGAGCGTCGCAATCCCCGCAGCGCTCTTGGAAACCAGCCAAGCCGTCGAGGAATCGCCGGCGGCCATCAGGGTCGCATTTCAGAGCGCCAATCCCAAGTTATCAGCTCAGTCCATTATGGTCACTTGCAGCGGCCAGGAATTGCCCCGGCTGCGCGAGGTCCATATTTGTTTCGACCGCGATCTAAACCCACGTGCCTGTTCAGCCGACGCCGCACGCCGCTCATGCCGGGCTCCGACGCTGATCGTTCCACCGATTCGCTGAGGAATCGGCCTGGTCGGACCTCTCCCGGCAAAAAAGCTGCATCGCACAACGGTACGCAACACCGGATCTTTGCGGTATTGTTCGCCGGCGCCGCCGCGCAGACATTCGAGTCTCATAGGAATTCAAACCCGATGGAACACAAAGACGAGGTCACACATGATCACGGACACGATCATGACCACGCCAATCATGACCACGCCGACCACGATCATGCGCATGACCATGACCATGATCATGGCGCTCACGGGCATGCGCTGATACCGCCCGGCGGCATCAACCTTCGAATGGGCATCGCCGTGGCTCTCAATGTGGTCTTCGTGATCATCGAAGGTGGATTTGGATTTTTGTCGAACTCCGTCGCATTGATTGCGGATGCCGGACACAACTTGAGCGATGTGCTGGGTTTGATCTTTGCATGGGGTGCCCTGCTGTTGGGGCGGCGTAGGCCCGGCGCCATATTTACCTACGGCCTCGGGCGCTCGACCGTGTTGGCGGCGCTGGCGAATGCCGGCTTATTGCTCTTGGCCTGCGGCGCCATTGCCTGGGAGGCGGCAAGCAGGCTGGCGGCACCGCCTGCGGTGGCAGGACGGACCGTCATGGCCGTTGCGGCCGTCGGCATCGTCCTCAACGGCATCAGCGCTTGGATGCTTCATGCCGGCAGTCACGGTGATCTCAATCGGCGAAGCGCCTACATCCACATGCTCGGCGATGCCGCAGTTTCGGCCGGAGTGTTGCTGTCGGGCCTGCTCATTATGCTGACGGGATGGAGTCTGCTCGATCCGATTGTGAGTCTTTTGATCGTCGCGGTGATCTTGATGGGTACTTGGCGGTTGCTCAAGGATTCACTGACCTTGTCTCTGGACGGTGTACCCGCCGGCGTGAGTTCATCGGCGGTAATGTCCTACCTGGCCGATCAACGGGGAGTGACCGACGTGCACGATCTGCACATATGGGCCCTCAGCACCACCAGCATTGCCCTGACGGCGCACCTCGTCGTGCCGGACCGGGGTGAGGAAGATACGCTGCTGACGTCTTTGACGCCGGATCTGAAACGCCGCTTTCGCATCCAGCATGCCACGCTGCAGATCGAAAGAGATCGCTGCGTGCATGGATGCGAGGATGAAGCTGTGGCCTAGGACTCCCCGCGGTCAGGGGCGGCCGTAGTGCGCGACGAACACGGCCTTGCCGAGCAAGTGCTCTTGGACTATCGAGGTGACCATCGCTCCGCTGGAATCAGGCGCCACGGGCAGCTTCGCTACATTCAACGCGTACACCGTGAACACGTAGCGATGCGGGGGATCGCCCTTGGCGGGGCAGGGACCGTGATACGCATCCTCACCAAGATCGGTACGCCCTTGCAGCGCCTCGGCAGGCAGGGCACTGCTGTGTTCGGCGCCGGCTCCCTGCGGCAGGCTGCTGACACTCTTCGGCAGGTTGTACAGCACCCAGTGCCACCATCCTGAGGGCGTGCTGCGTTCATCGCGATCGAACAATGTGACGACGAAGCTCTGAGTTCCTGCAGGCGCTCCCGACCAATGCAGTTCCGGCGACAGATTTCCCCCTGAACAACCGAAGGCCTTCGCGGTGTAGATCAGCGGAACGCTGATCGCGAGCTGCGGATCTGAACTCGTCAGCACGAACTTTGATTTCGGAGCGCCCATCGCCGATGTCGCCGCAAGACAGGCGATCGCCACGGCCCCCAGCAGACGCGCGCCCTTCGACAAAGTTCTTTCCTTATGCATGGGGATTCCGGCTGTGGCCATGTGGCGGGTAGCGCAAAAATATAACGAAAAGTGCGGGGAACACAATCAATAACCGCCGTCGGGCGGGCGCCCGATTTGCGCGGCCATGCGTTCGAATACCGGCGTCAGAAGCCGATGAATCAAGTAGACGCAGAATGGCGCAGTCAGTGCCCAGGCCAAGCCGGCGTGAAAGATCGCGTCCCGGAGAACCACCACGGCCTGCCATACGCCATGGGACATGAGCGCCAGCGCGGCCTTGATGGATACCACCTGCGGTGGCGCACGCACGATCCATTCGCCCAGCCGCACGAAGGGAATGATCAGCAATATCTGCGTGGGCGCCATCGCCGCCTGCACGAGCTGTATGGCCGGCAAATTCAATCGAAAGATCAGAGCGATGAAGGCGCACAGGATGGTCGATACACCCAGGATGGGAATGTTGCCGACCACGACGGCGATCGCGACGCAGAGCGCAAGGCGCTGCGGCGATATGCCCTGCCGCAACAGTGCCAGCAGCGGCTCGAGAAGCATGCGATACAGCCAATTCTTCAAAAATTCATGCCTCCAACGGCAAGGACGTAGCGCGGAACGGTGCAAAGCCGTTACAGTTCGGCAAGGAGATCATAAATGTCCAATGAAAGTGCGATCCGTCGCGAGGTCGGCGCCATTGCGCTGATGTTCACCGGTTTAGGCTCCATCATCGGTTCCGGTTGGCTGTTTGGCGCCTGGCGCGCCGCCCAATTGGCAGGGCCCGGCGCGATTTATGCCTGGATCATAGGCGCGGTTGTGATCTTGTTCGTAGCGTTCACCTACGCAGAACTGGGCGCCATGTTTCCGGAGTCCGGCGGCGCCGTGCGCTACGGGCATTATTCGCACGGCACGCTGGTGGGCTTCGTGGCGGGTTGGGCGGCGTGGATCGCAATCGTCTCCGTGATTCCCGTGGAGGCCGAGGCCTCCGTGCAGTACATGAGCTCGTGGCCGTGGGCCTGGGCGCAGGCCCTGTATGTACACGCGGCCAACGGGCAGGGCGAGCTGACCGTTGCGGGGCTGTCCATCTCCGCCGTGCTGGTAGTGCTTTACTTTCTCGTCAACTTCTGGAGCGTGAAGGTTTTTGCGGACACCAACAGTGCCATCACGTTTTTCAAGCTCATCGTGCCGGCGGCCACGGCCGTCGCCTTGGTGTGCAGCGGATTTCATTGGGAAAACTTTCAGGTAGGCATCCATGGGGGCCGGCACGTCGGCAACCTCGCTGCCATCCTCACGGCGGTGGCCACGAGCGGCATCGTTTTCAGCTACAACGGTTTCCAAAGTCCGGTGAACCTGGCAGGCGAGGCGCGCAATGCCGGGCGCAGCGTGCCCTTTGCGATTTTCGGCTCGATCGCGCTGAGCACGGTCGTGTACTTGATGCTGCAGGTCGCGTTCTTGGGCTCCGTCGCGCCGGAGCACTTGGGCGAGGGATGGGCGGCCCTGGAATACAGCTCGCCGTTCGCTCAACTGGCGTTGGCGCTCAATCTCAACTGGCTCGCCCTATTGCTCTACGCCGATGCGTTCGTGAGTCCCAGCGGTACCGGCAGCACCTACACGGCCACAACGGCGCGCATGATTTATGCCATGGAGCGCAGCGGCACGGTTCCCGAAGTTTTCGGCCGCGTGCATCCTCGATACGGCATTCCGCGGCCCGCGATGTGGTTCAACCTCGCCGTGTCCTTCATCTTCCTGTTCTTTTTTCGCGGTTGGGGCAAGCTTGCCGCCGTGATTTCGGTGGCGACCATCATCACTTACCTGGTGGTACCCATCAGCGTCATCGTGCTGCGCCGAACCGCGCCCAACCTGCACCGTCCCCTGCGTGTACCGGGCCTACCGCTGCTCGCGCCCATAGCCTTTGTGCTCGCCACATTGATGTTGTTCTGGGCACGCTGGCCGCATACGGGCCAAATCATGCTGCTGCTGATCTTGCCGCTGCCGGTGTATTTGTACTACCAAGCAAAGGGGGATTGGCGCGACTTCGGGCGGCAGTTGCGCGCTTCGTGGTGGTTGCTCGCCTATCTGATCACCGTCACGGTGCTCTCGTGGGCAGGCAGCAAGGAATTTGAAGGTCACGGCTACATCGGCTATGGCTGGGATCAGCTGTGCGTGGCGGTGACTTCGCTCGCCTTTTATTTCTGGGGTGTGCGCAGCGGCTGGCGCACGCCGGCCGTCATCGGGGCGGAGAATGCCGCAGCGGAAATGGCTGCGGTAAATCTCAAGGCGCCTAAACCTCCAGAAGCTCCTTCGCCTTTAGCTGTTCCTCGCGCAGATAGATAGAGCGTCTGGGCCGGGCCATGACCCGCTGCACCATGGGCACGAATGCCTCCAGCGGCATGGTGTCATAGTTCGGGTCGAACGCATTCTGATCATGCCGCTCGCAGAACAATGCCGTGCGCTCGAAATTGGGATGGCCGCGAAATTGCTCGCGCATATTTCGATCCAGCCCCAGGTGATGAAAGAAATAATAGCCCTGAAAGATTCCGTGATGCTGCAGCAGCCACCAGTTCTCCTCGGATACGAAGGGCTTCAGCACGGTGGCCGCAAGCTCGGCATGATTGGTTGACGCGAGGATGTCGCCCATGTCATGCAGCAGGGCGCACACGACATATTCCTCGTCCATCCGATCGCGGTAGGCAAGGGTTGCCGATTGCAGCGAGTGCTCCAGGCGGTCTACCAAGAAACCGCCGCAATCGCCTTTCAGCATTTGCAGATGCGCCAGCACCCGGTCGGCGAGCCCGACATTGAACTGGGTCGCCGCTGTCGCGATCTTCTTCCAATCCGCCTCGGTGCTCTCAGTCATCGCCTTGAATTCGGCGCGATCCATTTCGGTGTGCTCTGACATCTTTACGTCCTTTCGATACCGATGCCCCGGATTATATCAGTGCAGCCCGGCGGCGCTCGTCAGGTATACCGCGAATGTCCCCAGCCAGTGGCCGCCCTCGTAGTGCTCCCCGGTGACCGCCGGAAGCGCCGCCTCCCGATGCTTCCCGGCGGCGGCAAGAAGCGCCGGTTTCCGGGGATCGCCTGCAGGCAGCCCGTGAGCAATTCCTTCGAGCATCCAGCTGCGGCTCAAGTTGAGGCCGTCAATGTGGGCGAGCTTGGGATCCGAACGGTCGGTCACCACCCCGGGCTGCAGCCAGCCGCTGCGGCGACTCTGAGGAATGCCGGGAAGGAATCCCGACAACCATGCGCCGAACGCCTCATGTTCCATTACCCTGCGCATGAAATCCGCTTCCGCGAGGCAGGGTGATAGAAAATCTTCTCCAGATGGTTCATAGCTCAAGGGGCAACCGCGATCCTTGAGATAAAATCTTTGCGCCGCGTCCTGAAGCAGCGCGCGCATCTCGGTGTCTTCGGCGACTTGCGCCCAATCCCATATCAATCCGAAGGAAAACGCAGTCTGGTCGTGTTCGCCGATACGAATGGGATAGTGCAGCTTGGGCAGCCAATTCTTGATTCGCGCCGCTACCTCGGTTTCGAGGGGCCGCAACGTGCCCGCCCACTGTTTTGCTTGAGGGTCATCCCATTCGCGCAGCTCCGCGGACAACCGCAGCAACCACGCCAGACCATAAGGGCGTTCGAACGAGGCTCGGCCGGGATGCTTGAGGTACTCGAGCTCGCCCGCGATGTTCTCCGGGGTAAAACTGCGTGCCAGCTCGGCCCTTGCCTGGGCGGCGAACGGTGCATCGGGCATCAATCGCAGCAGCCGCACCAGCAGCCAATGACCGTGCACATCGGAGTGCCAATCGAAACAGCCATAGAAAGCCGGGGTCAATTGACGCGGAGGGCGCGCATCGGCATCGCGGTCCATGCTGAGACTGATGTGGTTCGGATACTCATCGTGCAGGCATTTGAGCGCCAGGCCCGCGAAACGCGCGGCCGCCGCGGAGTCCATCGACGCCCCGGCTGCTGCAGTTGCGGCAGGTCCGGCTGCCGGCGCGGCCATGCCCATCGCGCAGGGCAAGGCGAGTAGAAGAACTGCAAAGAATGCTGCTCGACGCATGAAGAGTTCCTTCGAGTATTTGCGAATCATGGCGCCGGGCGATCTTAGCGCGGCCGCGCGCGGCGTGTGGCTTGTGCGGTGTAAGGATCGTCGGGCCAATAATGCTTGGGATAGCGGCCTTTGAGATCTTTTTTGACTTCGTGGTAACCGTGACGCCAAAAACTGACCAGATCCTTGGTGATCTGGACCGGGCGTCCGGCCGGGGAAAGCAGCTTGAGGAGCAGCGGTAGCTTGCCGCCGGCAACCGCCGGAGTTTCACTCAATCCAAACAGTTCCTGCAAGCGCACCGACACGGTCGGACTGTCGCCGTCCAAATAGTTGATGGGGATGTGCGAACCGCTGGGCACGGTAAAATGTGTCGGCGCTTCTCGTTCCAGGATGCCCTCTTGCGCGCGCGTGAGAAAAGAGCGCAGCGCATTGTTCAAGTCCAACCGTGCAAAATGTTCGCGCCGCGTGAAACCCATGATCCACGGCGACGCCCACGCAGCCAGCGTGCGTTCAAGAGCCTCGTCACTCAAATCCGGCCATGGCACGGGACTCGCGACCTGGTATTGCCGCATGAGCATGACACGTGCCTGCCGCTGCCGTAATTCCTGGGTCCATGGCAAACCGCCGATTCCCGCTTGTTCGATGCCCGTCAGCAGCGCCGCTTGCATCGCGTCCGGATCAGGTGCGCGCATCTCGGATGATTCCAAGAGCAGTGCGCCGAGCCTGCGCTCGCGTTTTGCACTGATGGCTCCTGCGCGCTCATCCCAGTGAATCTCGGCTTGGTCCGTGATGAGGGAAGCGAAATGTGTTTCCAGCTCCTGAAGACCGATTGGCGCGGCGAGGAAAATCCGCGCTTCGCGATCCGCACCGTCCAATTCGGCCGCAACGATGAATTCTGATTTGGACAATGCCTGCGCTTCCCCAAATCGAGCGCCGCGGCCGTTCGCCAGCAAATATCGCGCACCGTCGCCGCGTGAGCGCGCGATGCGGTCCGGATAAGCCCACGCCAGCAAAATTCCGGTCGCTTCGTGCGGATCCGCCGTATCGCGTGCATTGCTCGAGTCGCGCTGCCAATGGGCGGAGCTGCGCTGAGCTTGCGCCTTGGCGCG
>Ga0209006_10004112_pt1 | contig 13242 bp, 12 predicted proteins | sample JacPin_JW_Ref_O2_FD_188567 | JGI IMG/M metagenome (GOLD analysis project Ga0209006, IMG submission 188567) | Forest soil microbial communities from Algoma, Ontario, Canada - Jack Pine, Ontario site 1_JW_Ref_O2 (SPAdes) (version 2) | ecosystem: Environmental > Terrestrial > Soil > Boreal... | reverse complement strand
GAGGTCCTCGTGGCTACCGGGACAGTGCGGGAAGCGATCAAGCGGCCAGAGAACAACCCGCCGCTCAAGGAGCTGATGGAGAAGGGAGTGCACCCGTACGGGATGCAGACCTTCGAGATGCACCTGAAGCAGCTCGTCCAGCAGGGCGTCCTCGACAAAGAGGTCGCGCGCGCCGCGGCAGGCTTCTGACGCTAGAGCTGCGCGGCGTCGGCCCTCACCCCGGCCCTCTCCCCTCCGGGGAGAGGGAGCGCGCGCGCAGTGCTCACCTTACCCACCCGCCAGCGCCACGCATTCGATCTCGCAGCCGTTGCCGAAGCGGAGCTGCATCGACCAGGCGGTGCGCGCCGGCGGATCCTTGGGAAAGCACTCGCGATAAACCCTGTCCATCTCGGCCATGTGGGCAATGTCGGCGAGCACCACGTGAATGCGCACCACGCGCTCGAGCGAGGAGCCGGCCGATTCGAGCATGTGGCGCATGTTGCCGAGCGTCATGCGCACCTGCTCGCCGATGGCCCCATGAAAGCGCTCGCCGGTCTTTGGATCGATCGGCCCCATGCCGGAGAGAAAGATGTAATCGCCGATGCGGATGCCGGGCACGTGCGGCAGGTTGGCGTTGCGCGACACGTTGAGGCGCGGGTTCTGCGGCTGGATCACCGAACGGGAGAGCTTTTCGGTCATGCGCCCTGCCTCAGGCCTGCGCGACCGGCTCGGCCGCCGATTTCGGCCGCCAGCGCAGCACGCGCGCCTCGATCGTATTGGTCACCATCGTGAGCAGCAGCATCAGCACCATCATCAGAAACACGATCGCCATGGCGCCGGTGATATTGTAGTTGGTCGAATAGGTGTTGAGGCGGAAGCCGAGCCCCTGCGAGGACACCAGGTACTCGCCGAGGATGACGCCGACCAGCGCGAACGGCAGGCTGATCTTGACGCTGGTGAGGATCCAGCTCGACGCCGCCGGCAGCATCACCTTCATGAAGACCTGCCACTCGGTCGCCTGCATGACGCGCGCGATATCGCACAGCGCCTTGTCGACGCTGCGGATGCCGGCGAGCGTATTGAAGAAGGTGATGAAGAAGACGAGCGTCGCGCCGAGGAAAATCTTCGACGAATAGCCGATGCCGAACCACACGATGAGCATGGGCGCAAGCGCGACGCGCGGGATGCTGTAGAGCGCGAGCAGGAAGGGATCGAGCACCTTCGCCACGTAGGCCCAGCGCGCCAAGAGCACGCCGAGCGCGATGCCGCCGCCGGCGCCGATCGCGAAGCCGACGCCCATCTCGAAGCCGGTGACCCAGAGGTCGTTGTAGAAGCCGGGGTCGATCAGCTCGTGGCCGACCTGCACGAAAATCTTGAGCGGCGTGCTGAAGAAGAAGGAGTCGAACCAGCGGTCGGCGCCGTATTGCCAGGCGCCGAGCACGACGAGCGCGAACAGGATGCGGCTCACCTGCATCGACACGACGTTGTCGGGCGAGAACCAGGGCGCGCGCGCACGCCGGCGCGGGGCGGCAGGATCGGCCGCGTTCGGCGCGGCCGCGCCCTCAGTGGGTGCTTCGACCGAAGCCATCGAGCTGGGCTGCCAGTTCGTTCCACAGCGCGTCATAGAGCCGCCGGAACTCGGGAAGGTCATGCAGGTGAAAGATGTCGCGCGGGCGCGGGATGTCGACACGGTCGGTGCGCACGATGCGGCCCGGCCGCGCGCTCATCAGCACCACCCGGTCGGCGAGCGCGATCGCCTCGGTGAGATCGTGCGTGACGAACAGCACGGTCGAGCGCTGGGTCTCCCAGATCGACAAGAGCAGCGCCTGCAGGCTGAGCCGGGTCTGGGCGTCGAGCGGCCCGAACGGCTCGTCCATCAGGATGACGGAGGGCTCGTAGATCAGCGTGCGGATGATGTTGGCGCGCTGGCGCATGCCGCCGGAGAGCTGGTGCGGAAAAGCCTGCTCGAAGCCCTCGAGCCCGACCCGCTTGATCCAGCGCGCCGCCTCGCGCCGGCGCTCCGCCGCCCCGACGCCTGCAAGCTCGAGCGCGAGCGCCACGTTGTCGATCAGCATGCGCCAGGGAAACAGGTTGTCCTGCTGGGTGATGAAGCCGACCGCGCGATCGGTGCCGGCGATGTCGCGCCCGGCGATGCGAATGCGGCCGGCGGACGGCGGCGCGAGGCCGGAGATGAGCGTCAACAGGCTCGACTTGCCGCATCCGCTCGGCCCGACCAGGGTGACGAACTCGCCGCGCTCGACCGCAAGGTCGACCGCCGCGAGCGCCACCACCGGCACCGCGCCGGCGGAGAACTCCTTACGGATGCCTTCGATCTGCAGCACCGGGTCCGCCGCTCAGCGCTTGGCGAGGAAGTCGTTGTCCGCCACCTGGTCGAACGTCGCCGGCGTCTTGATCGCGCCGCTTTCGACCATGAAGGCGCCGGCCTTGCGCACCGAGCCGGGCGTGATGATGCCGTCGCGCGAATAGATGCGCTTGGTGTTGTTGAAGGTCTCCAGCAGCACGTCGTCGGGGACGCCGCCGAACAGCTTCTTGAGCGCCGGCATGTGGCTTTCCGACGGGCTGTCGAGGACCTCGTCCACCGAGGTGAAGAGCGCGCGCAGGAAGCGGCGCACGGTGTCGCCGTTGCTCTTGAGGTAGTCTGGCGTCGCGTACACCATCTCGAACAGGAAATCGTCGAAGGCCGGATCGTCGCCGCGCGCATTGTTGGTGAAGCGGATCGCCTTGCCGCGGGCGACCGCAAGCTCGGTGAACGGGCTGCCGGTGCAGCCGACCGCGATCCGGTTGTTCTCGACCGCCGGCAGCATCGAGTTGATGCCGCCCACGCCGATGAGCTGGAAATCCTTCTGTGCCGTGAGCCCGACGCGCTTGCCGTAGATGTCGAGCAGCACATACGTGAAGGCGCCCGGCCGGGTGCCCGCGACGGTCAGCCCCTTGAGCGCCTTGAGCCTGGCGTCGAGCGGCGTATCGGTCGTGATGCCGAGCTTGTCGGCGACCTCCTTGTTCATGGCGCAATCGATCGACATGCGCCGCGCCAGCATGCCGACCGCCTTGAGCGGCTTGCCCTGCTCGAAGGACGTGAACAGCCGGTTCGGGGTGGAGATCGCGAACTGCGCGCTGCCGGAGATCACCGCGTCGACGTCGGGCCCGTCGCCGTTGGTCGAGATCACCTCGATCTCCAGGCCTTCCCTGGCGAAGATGCCTTTGGCTTGCCCGTAATAGAGCGGATAGAAGATCGTCGAGATCGTCGGCACCGTGATCTTGAGCTTTTGCAGCTCCGCGGCCTGCGCCCCGACACTCGCAAGCGGCGGCAAGCCGACAGCAAGCATTGCAATCACAGCGGTGGGCGCGCGCATCGGCTACTCCTGGATGAAATACCGTCTCTGACCAAAAAAGCGCGTGCAAATGCTATGCCCAATCCGCGACCCGCGCCAAGCCGCGGCACGCATTGGTGCCATTCGCCCGGCGGACCTCACGGTGCACGCCGCCTGGCCGAGGGATCTGCGCCGATCAGTGGCCATCGGCGGAAAAATCGCGCGGCAGCGTGCAGCGCGCGACCCGCACCCGGCGTGTCGTCGCCGGCGTGTTGCGGCTGCGCCCGACGACGCGCGGCGTGCCGCCCGCGATGACGGCGCCGACCGCCGCGATGTCGCCGTTGCGGATGGCATCGAGCGCGCTCGCCTGCGTGCCGCCGTCGGGCGCGTCGATGAGCACGATGTCGGCGCCTTTGCCCGCTGCGAGCACGCCGGTGTCGAGCCGATAGACGCGTGCATTGCTGCCGGTCGCGGCCGCGATCGCGCGCTCCGGCGCGATGCCGCCGAGACTCGCAAGATGCGCGATGGTGTAGAGCATGCCGAGCGGCATCACGCCCGATCCGGTCGGCGTGTCGGTCGCGATGAGCACGCGCGCGAAGGCGTGGTGGCGCTCGGCCGCGGCGGCGCACAAGAGCGCCGTGCGCAGGTTGCCGGCGGTGCAGATCTGCAGCGCGATGTCGCTTTCGACGATGATGCGCGCGAAGTCGCGATCGGGCATCGCGGTCGGCCCGCCGTTGACGTGGAAGGAGACGTCGGGCTTGAGCGCCAGCAGATGATCGCCGGTGATCGCGCCGGAGCCAGGGATCGACGAGCCCCCGGTGTGCACCGTGCTGATCATGCGGTGCGCGCGCGCCGCCGCAATCAGCGGTCCATACTCGTAGGCACTGGCGAAGGCGCCGAAGCCCGCCTTGGCGAGCCACACGCCCTGCTTGGCGATCTCGCCGAGATCGTTGCCGGTGAGCGTCGGCTCGAGAATGACCGAGCCGGCGTGCACGCGCATGCCGCCCGGCCGATATTGCGCGAAGCACTTGTGCGCCGCGACCGCGAGCGCCTTGACGCCGTCCGCATCGCGCGGCCGCCCCGGCACGTGCACCTCGGAGGCGCTGATCGCCGTGGTGACGCCGCCGTGCAGGTAGCTTTCGAGGTAGCCGACGGTCTGCTGGCGCGGCGTATAGTCGCCAAACGTGATGTGCACGTGCGAATCGATCAGGCCGGGGATCGCGGTGGTGCGGTCGGCGTCGATGACGAGGTCGCATGCCTCGACCGCCGCGGCCGGCGCGGTGCCGACGCTGGCGATGCGCGTATCCTCGGTCACGATCGTATCGCCCGCGACAAGCGGATGGTCGAGATCGCCCGACACGATCGCGCCGATGTTCACGATGGCGATGCGCATGGAACGAGAACCTAAGCCGGCCATGCTCGTGCGGCAACGCAGAAAATCTATTCCGCCTCATGGTGAGGAGCGAGGCCGCAGGCCTCGCGTCTCGAACCATAGGCCGCCCATGCAAGTGGCGCCGCTCGCACTCGCGGCCCATCCTTCGAGACACTCGTCGTCGCCGCGCGACGACGAGTTCCTCAGGATGAGGTTGGAGCAAGTACCAACTCAAGATTTCCGCTATCCTCGGGCCATGCTTCGTCTTTATACCGCCCTGTTTCTCACGCTCGCCGTCACGCTCGTCCCGGCGCGCGCCGACCCGATCGCCGCCGCTGTGGCGGACAACGCCGGCGTCACCGCGTTCCTCGATGCGCTGTGGCTCGACGCGCAGAAGCAAGGCATCGCGCGGGTGACGTTCGACCGCGCCTTTGCGGGCTTCACGCCCGATCCGCGCGTGATCGCCGCGACCCAGCGCGAGCCCGAATACGGCAAGCCGGTCGGGGACTACGTCAATGCGGTCGCCGCGAAATCGCGCATCGCCGAAGGCGCCGCCAAGGCGGTGCAATGGGCGGGCGTGCTCGACGCGATCGAGCGGCAATACGGCGTCGAGCGCTGGATCGTGCTCGCGCTGTGGGGCATCGAGAGCTCGTACGGTTCGGGCCAGGACCGCTGGGACGTGATCCGTTCGCTCGCCACCCTCGCGCAGGCGCGCTACCGCGATCCCTACTTTCGCGACGAGCTCCTGATCGCGCTGCGCATCCTGCAGGAGGGCCACATCGCGCGCGAGCGCATGCTCGGCTCATGGGCCGGTGCGATGGGCCAGCCGCAGTTCATGCCGTCGAGCTTTTACGCCTACGCGGTCGACTTCACGGGCGATGGGCGGCGCGACATCTGGACCAGCGTGCCGGACGTGCTCGCCTCGATCGCGAACTATCTGGCGCGCAGCGGCTGGCAGCGCGGCCTGCCTTGGGGCTACGAGGTCGCGCTGCCGCGCAATTTCGACTACCGGCGCGCGCGCGGGCCCTTCGCGGATTGGACGCAGCGCGGCGTGCGGCGCACCGACGGCGGCGCGTTGCCGCGCGAGGGCGACGGCTTCCTGCTGTTTCCGAGCGGCGCCGCGGGACCGGCTTTCCTCGTCACCACGAACTTCAACGTGATCAAGACCTACAACAACTCCGACGTCTATGCGCTCGGCGTCGGCCATCTCGCCGACCGCATGCATGGCGGCGCGCCGTTCCGTGCCGCCTGGCCGAAGGACGATCCGCAGCTCTCGCGCGACGCCCGCACGGCGCTGCAGCACAAGCTCGCGAGCCTCGGCTATGCGGTGCACGATTTCGCCGGCCGCCTCGATTTCGACCAGCGCGACGCGATCCGCGAGCTGCAGGCGGGGTTCGGCATGGTGCCGGACGGCCAGCCGACCTCGGCGCTCATGCGGCGGCTTGGCGTGGCCGTCAAATAGCTGTAAAATACATCGCTACAATCCAAACGTGCCAATTCGCGCACGCACCGAGGAGGACACCCATGCGTAGATCTGCGATCCTTGCCTTGCCGCTGCTGCTCGCGGCGCCGTTTGCCCACGCCGCGTCGAGCGGCGGCAATGCCGGCCTCGCGCTCGCCGCGCGCGTCGCCGCGGTGTCGCCGACGCTCACCTGGCAGCAGAAGAGCATCATGCAGCGCATGCTCAACGGCAATCTCAATTTCTCCTATCCGGCGGGCCAGAAGATCGTCGTGAAGGCCGATGCGGTGACGTGCCGCACCAGCAATTTGGACATCTCAGCGCATTCCTGCGCGTTCACGTTCGGCGCCCACAAGCCGAGCACGCAGGGCGACACCGCGCAGGCGCTCTACGCGACGCTGGTGTGGAACGGCGTGCCGGGCGATGGCGCGGCCGGAACGATCTACGAAGCCGTGAAGACTCTCGTCTGCACCATCGATCCCAACGCCGTGAAGCAGCGCGACGGCAGCGGCGCCGATTGCACCTTCGTTCCGGGACAGTGATCGGTTCGACGCTGCCCACGCCGTAGCCGGAGAAGCGCGCGGCGCCGCCAAGCTCCGCGCGCGCCTATTTCGGCGTCTCGTCGAGGCGACGGGCAAGACGGATGCCCGCACGCAACCTGACGGCTGACGATCGCGCGGCTGCCTTGAGAATGGGCATCGCCCAGGTCCTCGGGCAGCACGTGGGCGACCGCGACCGCCGCCTGATGAGATTCCCAAGACCCAATCAGCCTGCTCGCCGCGCAAGCGGAGCAACGATTTTTGTGAATGTCGGAAGCGAATTGCGCGCGCAATCCGTGCCGGGGCTGATGTGTATGGTACAACCACAATCGTCACATCGGCGAACAGCAGGAGCAGGATATTGGAGCCGCGTTTTGCACCATTGCCGCTGGTCATCGGCGTCACCGGTCACCGCGATCTTCGCGACCAGGACGTCGCGGCGCTCGAAGCGGCGGTGGACGGCATCTTCCGCCGTCTCAAGGCCGACTACCGAACCGAGCGCGGCCCGACGCCGATCATCGTGCTCTCGGCACTCGCCGAGGGAGCCGATCAGCTCGTGGCGCGGGTGGCGCAGAAAAACGGCGCGCAGCTCATCGCGCCCATGCCGATGCCGATCGAGGAATATCGGCGCGATTTCGAGCACGGCATCAAACCGAACGCAGCGCAGGATTTCGATGCGTGGCTCGAGGTTCCGATCCCCAAGCCCGTCGTCCCCTTCACGTCCGGAAACTCGATCGAGGCGGTGCGCAACCAGCCCGAGAGGCGCAACGAGCAATACCGCGCCGTTGGCCTGTTCATCGTGCGCCACTGCGACATCCTGATCGCACTGTGGGACGGCCAGGATAGGGGCAAAGCCGTCGGCGGCACGGCGGAAGTCGTCGACTTCAAGCTCAATGGAATCGGGCTTGCCGAAAGCGACTCCGCGCGCGCGAGCCTGGATGCGCCCGAGATCGGGCCGGTCATCCACGTCGTCACGCCGCGGGTGAAATCGGCCGAGCCGCCGACGGTGTCCGTTGTGCCGTGGGGCAAGGAATTCCTGGCCCAGTTCCACACACGCCTGGCCGCAATCGAGGCCGAGACGGCTGCCGACGACGAAGCAAAAGCCGAACGCGCCGCGAAGGCGAAAGAGCTCAAGCGCGCCGCCGAGCGCTGGACCGCGCTCGACATCCTGGTCACGCTGACGCGGCAATTCAACCATGATTATCGCGGACTCGTCGCCAAGGAGGCCCGACGAGAAAAGATCAAGGAGAGCCTCGACCAGCTGTTCGAAAAGCCGGACGGCCAACGCGACCAGGAGGCCCGCGGCAAGGCGGTCGAGACCGCCGGTCGCTGGTGCGATTTGTACGGGGCCGCCGACGCTCTGGCGCAAAAATGGCAGCGGCGGTTCCGGCGGGACTGGATATGGCTCTTCGTGCTGGGTTTCGCCGCGTTCGGCTTCTTCGAGATCTTCGCCCATCTGGCGCCGATCGCCGAGCAGCTTCATATGCAAGATCATTACACGCGGATAATCGACGTCCTGCTGCTCGCCGGATATGTCATCGCGTTCTTGGTCGTCTACGCCGTATTCGCGCTGGTGCGGGGGCGGCAGGACCAGGAGCGGTTTCTCGACTATCGGGCGCTCGCCGAGGCGCTGCGCATCGCCATCTTCTGGAGACTCAACGGGATCGGCTCGGTGGCCGACGCGTATCCGATCAAGCTGCCGAGGGAGCTGGCCTGGGTGAAGGCCTGCCTGTTGAACGAGGAGCTGCTGGATTTTGCGAGCGAGACCCCCGCGGCCGCGCCCGATCCGCGGAGCTATGGCTGGACCCGTACCCTTTGGATCGATGCGCAGCTCTCGTATTTCCGCCGCAAGGGCCCGAGTCATCTCGAAGCCGCCGAGCGGCGCGAGAGGATCTCGCTCTACGCCCTCCTCGCGGCCGTCATCTTCGCGATAGCTCTCCTGGCCGGGAGATCATACGATCCGCAATGGCTGGCGCCGTTCGTTCAGCACCACCATTGGGGGCAGGATCTCCTGCTGTTCTTCATCGGGATCCTGCCCGGCGTCGCGGCGGTGTTCGTCGGCTACGCCGAGCAGCTTGCCTTCAGGGCGCAATCGCGCCAGTTCGATCGCATGCGCGAGCTGTTCGAGCGGGCGCTGTACCTGCTGCCGCCGACGCCCGATCCCGCTCAAAGCGAGCACGTGCGCTGCCTCTTTCGCGAAATCGGCAGCGAGGCGATGCGCGAGAATGCCGAATGGGTCGCGATCTATCGTCAGCGACCGCTGCGACCGCATTCGTGAGCCCGCGTAGCCGGCGGGCCTGTCGAAGCTCGTCTGCACCAATGATCCGAACACCGTGCAGGCCACCGCGGGCGGCGGCGGCGATTGCACGTTCAAGCCGGCGCCGTGACCCCTGCTGTCAATCCTTGCGGTTGCGCGCGTCCCAGTAGCGCTCCAGGTTGCCGATCAGCGCCGGGCTGAAGTGGCAGAACGCCTGCTCGCGGGCGTAGAGGGCAAAATAACGGCGAAACAGGTCGAGCGGCTCCTGGGCGACCCGGAAGGCGCGACGGTTGCCGACCGCGCTGACGGCGCCCGAGCTGGTCAGTCCCGCGACGACCCGTTCGATCGCGGCGTCCATCCCTGCGGCCGGCGCGACCTCGTCGCAGATCAGCTTTCCCTCCGGGCTGTCGCAGACGAGCCTGCGCTCGTACTGGATCAATTGCCGCGCGAGACGGTCGCCGGTGAAGCGCGGCAGCCGCAGGTTGGCGGCGCCCGGAATGATGCCCTCCTTGCGCGCCGGCAGCGTCAAGTAGGCATCGTCGGCGGCGAGCACGTAGTCCATCGTCAGCAGGATCTGGCAGTGGCCGCCGATCGCGAACGTGTCGACCGCCGCGATCCACGGCTTTTCCACACCCCGCCCGTGCACGTCGTCGGGAAGAGCATCTGGCGTCGCGACGCCACGCAGGAATTTGTGCACGAAGCCGAGGTCGCGCTGCAGGAACCAGACGAAGGGAATGCGCCCGCGATAGAGATGCGTGAGGTTGATGCCGCTGCCGAAGATGCGCCGGCCACGGTATTTCGGATGCTCGACCGGCCCGCCGCGCAGCACCGCGATATCGGTCGCGGAATCGAGGATCGCGACGTCGACCGCGATCTCCATGAGGTCGAGCGTGGTCTGGTCCTCCGCATTGAGATAGCGCGGATGGTGTGTCGTCAGGTGCACGGCGCGACCGCGCCGCTCCAGCCGGGCGGCGCCGAGCTCGACGCTGCCGTGCGCCGCGAGCCGCGCCAGATGCTCCGCCGCCTCGGGTCGCGGCAGCAGCATGGCGTGGCACAGGTGCCGCCCGGCGCGCTCGTGGCCGAGGATGTGCGCGAGCAGGATTCCCTGATCGATCTCGCGCCCGTCCTTGTCGCGCTGCAGCAGCGTCGCTTCGGCCTCGACTTGCGCCCGCGTCGGCACGAGGCCCGGGACCCTCTCGGCCACCGCGAACACAAGCTCCTCGACCCGGACGAAGCGGGAAAAATCGTGCGTGACATCCGCATAAACGGCTTCGGCGTGATCGCGCAGGAACCGCTCGCGCGCCGCGCGCGCCGCGTCGAAGACGGTCGCGGCCGCCTTCGCCTGCGCGGGACCGCGTTCGGGCTTCTTCGGCAGATGGTCGATCAGCTCGTCGGCGAGCCGCCAGAAGACGCCGTAGCGGCGGCAATCCTCGGTGAAGACGCCGCTCGCCTGCGGCGCGGCCTCGTGCCAGGCGGCGATCGCCGCATCCGGAATGCCGCCCGCGCGCAGAATGCTGGTGGTTGCGTCTGACATGGCGGGACGATCGCCTGTTGTCTCGTGCCCGTCAAATGCTCTATCGAGTGGCCGGTCGGCAGCGCTTAGATTTGGCCCATGTTCTTGTCGTCCACCCGGGATCAAGTCCGCGGCAGGCTTTCGCCGGAACATGCGCCGGGCCCGAGGAGCACCCATGAGCACCAACCGCGTCTATCGCGTCGCCGTCATTCCGGGCGACGGCATCGGCAAGGAAGTCATGCCCGAAGGCGTGCGTGCGCTCGAGGCGGCGGCCAAGCGCTTCGGCTTCGAGCTGCGGCAGGATTGGTTCGATTTCGCGAGCTGGGATTATTACGAAAAGCACCAGCGCATGATGCCGGAGGACTGGAAGGAAAAGATCGGCCAGCACGATGCGATCTTCTTCGGCGCGGTCGGCTGGCCGGCGAAGATCCCCGACCACATCTCGTTGTGGGGATCGCTCATCCAGTTCCGCCGCGAGTTCGACCAGTACGTCAACCTGCGGCCGGTGCGGCTGATGCCGGGCGTGCCCTGCCCACTCGCCAACCGCAAGCCGGGCGACATCGATTTCTTCGTCGTGCGCGAGAATACCGAGGGCGAGTATTCCTCGATCGGCGGACGGATGTTTCCCGGCACCGAGCGCGAGGTCGTGATCCAGGAAACCGTGATGAGCCGCATCGGCGTCGACCGCGTGCTCAAGTTCGCCTTCGATCTCGCCCATTCGCGGCCGAAAAAGCATCTCACCTCGGCCACCAAGTCGAACGGCATCTCGATCACGATGCCGTACTGGGACGAGCGCGTGAAGGCGATGGCGGCGAATTTCCCGTCGATCCGGTGGGACCAGTACCACATCGACATTCTCACCGCGCAGTTCGTGCTCAATCCGGACCGCTTCGACGTGGTGGTCGCGTCGAATCTCTTTGGCGACATCCTGTCCGACCTTGGACCCGCCTGCACCGGCACCATCGGCATTGCGCCATCGGGCAACATCAATCCGGAACGCAAATTTCCCTCGCTGTTCGAGCCGGTGCACGGCTCGGCGCCCGACATCGCCGGCCAGGGCATCGCCAATCCGATCGGCCAGATCTGGTCGGGCGCGATGATGCTGGAGCATCTCGGCGAGAGCGAAGCCGCGCGCGCGATCGTTGCCGCGATCGAGCGGGTGCTGCCCGACCCGAAGCTGCGTACCCGCGACCTCAAGGGCGCAGCCGATACGATGACGTCCGGCAAGGCGGTGGCCGACGCGCTCGGCTGAGCCGTCGCGGAAATACCTTGGTATTATTCGCGCCCGGTTCCCCGGCCGCGAAAGAATTTATTTGCGCCGTGCCGTTCGAATTCCTGGCACCGCCGCGCCGAGCCTCCATTGATCTCTCGAGCGAGCGCATGGCGCGCACGCCAGAGGAGATACATCCATGCGAACCTTACTTGCCGCTACCGCCGTTTCGGCCCTTCTGTTTGCTCCGGTTGGCGCTCATGCGCAGAAATCGCAGCAGGAGACCACCTCCGAGCAGGACCTCCGGGAGAGCATCAAAGCCGAGCCGTCGACGCCGAAGCGCGAGAACATCCTGCGCTCGGAGACGAACCGTAACGACACGCTGGGCGCGCCGGCCGGACATTGATGTCTGCTGCCGTCCTCTCTCTCGGCGGGAGAGAGGACGGTCGTGCCCAGCATGGGAAACGGCAGGCGCGGCGGCGCGAGTCGTCGCGGGAATTATCGTCATGCAAAGCAGAGCCGACTCCCTCGCCTGAGCCGTCGCCGGAACTATCGCCATATCCTGCACGCGCAGTTCCCGGCCGCGCAGAGAATCTCCTCGCGCCACCTCTCAAGTTCCATGGAACCCTCCCGCCCCAGCAGCCGTTACCCCTCGCAAGCGCGCACCGCGCGCACGCCAAAAGGAGAAAACCCATGCGAACCTTACTTGCCGCAACCGCCGTCTCGGCCCTTCTGCTGGTTCCGGTCGGCGCCTATGCGCAGAAATCGGAACAGACGACCGACACGCAACAGAACTTCCGACAGGGCGTGAAGGCCGAGAAGGCGACGCCGAAGCGCGAGAATATCCTGCGCTCGGAAACGAACAAGAACAACACGAACGGCGCCGCGCCGGCTGCGCCGGCTGGGCACTAACGGCCGCTTCTCGACTTCGGTCTCGCACCCCTCTCCCAGCAGGGAGAGGGGGCGTGCTATTTCCTCTCCGACAGCCCCGGGATTGCCCGCACCAAGTCGCGAAAGGCGTCGCCGCGCACCTCGAAATTCGGATACTGGTCGAACGACGCGCAGGCGGGCGAGAGCAGCACCACCGGCGCGGCGCGGCTTGATGCCTCCGCATCGTTGGCCGCCGCCGCGACCGCGCGATCGAGCGTCTCGACGATGACATTATCGACCTTGCCGGCCAGCGTTTCAGCGAATTCGGGCGCCGCCTCGCCGATCAGGTAGGCCTTGCGAATGCGCGGGAAGAACCCGGCGAGCGGGGTGATGCCGCCGGTCTTCGGCTTGCCGCCCGCGATCCAGAAGATGTGCTCGAAGCAGGCAAGCGCGCGCGCCGTCGCGTCCGCATTGGTCGCCTTGGAGTCATTGACGAACAGAACGTTGCCCTTGCGGCCGATCTCCTCCATGCGGTGCGCGAGTCCCGGAAACGACCACAGCCCCTGCTGGATCGCCTTCGGCTCGAGCCCGAGCGCGAGCGCGGCGCCGGCCGCGCAGGCTGCGTTCTGCGCATTATGGATGCCGCGCAGCGAACCGATGCCGCCGAGCAGCGCGATCGGCCGTGCGCTCGCGCTTGCGGCGCGCATGATC
>Ga0209006_10004111_pt1 | contig 13243 bp, 13 predicted proteins | sample JacPin_JW_Ref_O2_FD_188567 | JGI IMG/M metagenome (GOLD analysis project Ga0209006, IMG submission 188567) | Forest soil microbial communities from Algoma, Ontario, Canada - Jack Pine, Ontario site 1_JW_Ref_O2 (SPAdes) (version 2) | ecosystem: Environmental > Terrestrial > Soil > Boreal... | reverse complement strand
CCCCGCCGAGGCGTGCCAGGCGCTGGTCGACGCCGCCCTCGCCGGCGGCGGCCCCGACAACATTTCCGTGGGCGTGTTCGCCGTCGATAGAGAATCGGCTGGGGTTGAGGCGCCCAGTTAATTCCGGTGACTGGCGGACCCGATACGATTCGAACGTACGACCTCTGCCTTCGGAGGGCAGCGCTCTATCCAGCTGAGCTACGGGTCCGCACCGCCCCGGTGATTAGCGCCAAGCGGCGCGCGGCGCAAGGCGGTTGGCGTTTTCCCTAGCCGCCCGCAGCGACCGGCGGCCAGGGGTGATCGGTTCCGACCGCGTCGGCGTGCGAGGGCAACGCCGCGGCGCGGTCGAGCGCCCAGGTCGCGACATCGGCGGCGACCTTCTGGCCTTCGAGGTCGCGCAGCAGCATGTGGTAGCCGTTGGTGTAATAGGCGAAGCGGTCACGTGAGGCCACGCCGGGCGGCAGCGCCGCAACGAAGGCGCGCACCGGGTCCGCCGGGATCACCGCGTCGTGGGCCCCGTACATCATCAACAGCGGCGCCGAGAGATGGGGCGCCGCCTCGATCGTCTGGTCCATCAGATCGACCAGCCCGTACATCGTGTCGACCCGCGCGCCCTTGATGACCATCGGGTCCTTCCCCAACGCGATCAGCATCGGGATATTGTCGGAGGCGAGGATGTGCAGGCTCTCACCAGTGAAGACAGCCCCGGGAAACATCCGAACCCCGGCCCACAACGCCATGCGCGGCAGGAACTGCATCGATTCGCGCGTCCACACCGCCGGCGCGGACAGTATGACGCCATCGACTGCGGCGGGGCGGATGCCGGTCGCGCCGGTCGCCGCGAGGATCGCCACCGCTCCGCCCATGCTTTCGCCGAGCAGGTAGATCGGCTGGCGCGGATATTTGGCGCGCAACAGCGTCGCGGCGGTCACCGCGTCGGTGGCGAGCGCGGCGCTGCCCGGCCACAGCGCGCGCCCTGGCGCGCCGCCAAATCCGCGCTGATCGTAGGCATAGGTGGCGATGCCGTGCTTTGCCCATTCCTTGGCAGGCGCGTCGAAGGCGTTGCTGTAGTCGTTGAAGCCGTGCAGCGCGAGGATCACCGCGCGAGGGGCGACACCGCGAGCCGCACCGGGCTCGCCCGCCGGCAACCAGCGGCGCAACGGCAGGGTCTCCGCGTCGGTCGTGGTGAAGGCCGCGTCGGTGATCGCCGGGTGCGGCAGGCGCACCGGCGCCGGTGGGAGCGCCGCGAACTGGACGCCGGGGGCCTCATCACCCGCCAGCGGAGCGCAGGCGCCGATCGCCGCTGCCCAGACTACGGAAACGGCGCCGAGCAACGCCCGGCGATACAAAAAGCTTACGGCCAAGCGGCGACCGGAAACTCGAGTCCCCATATTTGAAACTCCCCACGTAACGCGTATCATCCCGCCGGTTTGGCGGTCAACCCGCGCTTCGCGATACATCGGAAACAGCAATTTTTGGGCAAACCCATGGTCCCGTTTGAAATCGTCGAGACCGATGCGATGGTCGCCGCTTGCAGCGGCAGCGGCGGCGCGCTCGGGCATCCCCGCGTGTTCCTCAACCTGGCGCCGTCGGGCCGGGTCGAATGTCCTTATTGCTCGCGGCTTTTCATCAATCCCCAGGTGGCGCGGCCGGGAGCCGGCGAGGAAGGGTATTCCGGCGTCGCGACCCCATCTGCGCATGACGCCGACGCAGCGCGCGACGAGGAACAGCCGCCGCCGCGCCAATCGCCGGCCTGAGGAAACCCAAGTGAACGACATCGCCATACCGAACGACAGCCCCGGCAAGACCATTGGCGAGCACCGGCCCGCACTGGGTCGCGACGGCTCGACCTTGACGCCGCGCCACGTCTATCTGATTGACGGCTCGGGCTTCATCTTCCGCGCCTACCATGCGCTGCCGCCGTTGACCCGCTCCGACGGGGTGCCGACCTCGGCGGTGCTCGGCTTCTCGAACATGCTCGCGAAGCTGCTCTCGGAGACCGACGCCGACCACATCGCGGTCGTATTCGATCACTCGGGTAGCTCGTTCCGCAACCAGATCTACGACCAGTACAAGGCGCAGCGCCCCGACGCCCCGGCCGACCTCATCCCGCAATTCAAGCTGGTGCGCGAGGCAACGAAGGCGTTCGGCGTGTGCCGCATCGAGATGGAGAATTACGAAGCCGACGACCTCATCGCGACCTATGCCCGCGAGGCTGAGGAAGCGGGCGCGATCGTCACCATCGTCTCGTCCGACAAGGACATGATGCAACTCGTGCGCGAGCGGGTGACGATGCTCGACCCGATCCGCAACCGGCCGATCGGCGACGCCGAGGTCCGCGAGAAATTCGGCGTCGGCCCCGACAAGGTCATCGAGGTGCAGGCGCTGTGCGGCGACAGCGTCGACAACGTGCCCGGCGTCCCCGGCATCGGCGTCAAGACCGCGGCCGAGCTGATCAACACCTATGGCGACCTCGAAAACCTGCTGGAACACGCGCCCGAGATCAAACAGCCGAAGCGGCGCGAGGCGCTCATCGAGCACGCCGCCAAGGCTCGGCTGTCGCGCGAGTTGGTCAAGCTCGACGACAAGGTGCCGCTGCCCTGCCCGTTGACCGAGCTTGCGGTGCAGTCGATCGACCCGAACGTGCTGCTGCCGTGGCTCAAGACGATGGAGTTCCGCACGCTCGGCACGCGGATGGCGCAGCGCCTCGCGGGTATGGCGCCCGCGGCCGATCAGCCCCCGGGCTCGGCAACGGCGAGCGAGCCGGTAGTGCCCGAGATCGCGCCGTTTTCCGACGAGCGTGCCTACGCGCTGATCGACACACTCGAAGGCCTCGACCATTGGATCGAGGCGGCCGAGGAAGCCGGGGTGGTCGCGATCTTCCCGGCGCCCGGCCTCGCCGGGATCGCGCTGGCGCTGGCGCCGGGTCTCGCCGGCTACGTGCCGCTGGCGCATCGAGCCCTGGGAAGCCAAGGCAGTCTCGAGCTCGTGCCCGAGCCGGGCTCGAACGCGCTGCCGCCGGACGCGGTGCTGGCGCGGCTGAAGCCGCTCCTCGAAGATCGCGGCACGCTGAAGATCGGCCACGACATGAAGGGCGCGGCGCGGCTCCTCCTGCGCCACGGCATCCGCATCGCGCCTTATGACTGCACGATGCTGATGTCGTACGTGCTCGATGGCGGCCAGTTCGACCATGGCATCGAGGAGCTGCTGAGCCGCGCCGCCGGGCACAATTTGAAGCCCGTCAAGGAGCTGGTCGGCACCGGCAAGAGCCTCATCTCGTTCGCCGAGATTCCGCCCGAGGCGGCGCGCGACTTCGCTGCCGAGCGCGCCGACGCCGCGTTCCGCCTGCACGCAGTGTTGAAGGCGCGGCTCGTCGCCGAGCACATGACCGCGTTCTATGAAACCATCGAGCGCCCGCTGGTTCCGGCGGTCGCGGCCATGGAGCACGCCGGCATCAAGGTCGATCGCGGCGCGCTCGGCGACCTCTCGACCGATTTCGCCCGCCGCATCGCCGAGATCGAGGCGTCGATCTATCGCGATGTCGGCAACGACTTCAACATCGGCTCGCCAAAGCAATTGGGCGATGTGCTGTTCGACAAGCTGAACCTGCCCGGCGGCAAAAAGGGCAAGACCGGCGCCTACGGCACCGACGCCTCGATCCTCGAGCAATTGCAGCCGCTCCACCCGGTGCCGGGCCAGGTGCTCGAATGGCGCCAGCTGACAAAGCTCAAATCGACCTATGCCGACGCGCTTGTCGACGAGATCGACCGGGACGACCAGCGCGTGCACACCACCTACGCGTTGACCGTGGCGACCACGGGTCGGTTTTCGTCGAACGATCCGAACCTGCAGAACATCCCGGTGCGCACCGAGGAAGGCCGCAAGATCCGCCGCGCCTTTGTCGCCGAGCCCGGCCATGTGCTGCTGTCGGCCGATTACAGCCAGATCGAGTTGCGCCTCGCCGCCCATGTCGCCGACATCGCGGCCTTGAAGGACGCCTTTCTCGCCGGGCACGACATCCATGCGGCGACCGCGAGCGAAGTCTTCAACGTGCCGCTCGACCAGATGGACGCGCTGACCCGGCGGCGGGCCAAGGCGATCAATTTCGGCATCCTCTACGGGATCAGCGCCTTCGGGCTCGGCAACCAGATCGGCGTGCCGCAATCCGAAGCGAAAGCCTATATCGACCTCTATTTCGAGCGTTTCCCGGGGATCCGCGCCTATATGGAGCGGACCAAGGCCGAGTGCCGCACCGCCGGCTATGTCGAGACGATCTTCGGCCGCAAATGCTTCATCCCCGGCATCCGCGACGCCAACCCGGCGCGTCGGATGGGCGCCGAGCGCCAGGCGATCAACGCGCCGCTGCAGGGTTCGGCCGCCGACATCATCAAGCGGGCGATAGCCCGCATCCCGGCGGCGTTGGAGGCATCCGGGCTCAGGGCGCGCATGCTGCTCCAAGTGCATGACGAGCTGCTGTTCGAGACCCCGGAGGACGAGGTCCACGCGACTGCCTCGCTCGTCAAGGAGGTCATGGAAGGCGCCTGCGCGCCGCATTGCGAGCTGTCCGTGCCGCTCGTCGTCGACACCGGCTGGGCTCGGACCTGGGACGCGGCGCACTAGGATGCTCGACGGCCCAAACCGGATCGAATTCCTGATCTCCAAGGAAAAGCTCGACGGAGACATCGCCCGTCTTGCGGATCGTCTTCGCGGGAACGGCGCGCAGCGGCGGGCAGTCGTAGGCGTGGCGAATGGCGGTATCTATCCCGCCGGAACGGTCGCCGATCGGCTCGGCTTGCCTTATCGCGAGATGCATATCCGCAGCTACAACGGCAGAACCAAGATCACGCCCGAGATCGTTCGCCCGCTCGACGACGCCGGAGAAGGCGACGGATTGCTTATTGTCGACGACGTCGTCGACAGCGGCGACACCGCTCTGCTCATTCGGCAAACACTGCCGAAAGCGGTGCTGATGGTGGTCTACGTCAAAGCCGAGGGACTGATAAAACTGGCGGATTTCGGCCACAACCTGCTTTTTGCCGAACGCTTCCCGCAGGATTTCTGGATCGTTTTTCCCTGGCACCAGCAGGATTGGGCGGGAGAAATCCCCGGCTCGGTCGCGCGGTACCGTTTCCGTCTGGGCCTCGACAACAGCATTCCAATAACACGGCAATAACCGGGTAGCGGCAGTATGCGCGCCTCCTCATGTTTGGTGCACGCCAACATGAGGAGAACCGTGATGAGTTTTCGCATCACCGGCCTTCCGGCCGAAGAATTCACGCCGCTGTTCGCCATGACTGACGCCGAGCTTGCCGAGCGCGGCGCGCTGCGGCAGACCGCCGATACGCGACAGCCGGGCTACCCGTGCCGGGTCAGCCTGACCGATTCCCAGCCGGGCGACGAGTTGATCCTCGTCAATTACGAGCACCACCCGGTCGCCTCGCCCTATCGCATGCGCTTTGCGATCTACGTTCGCCTCGGCGAGACACGGTTCGACGCGATCGACGAAGTGCCGGCGCAGTTTCGCGGCCGCACGCTCGCGGTGCGCGCCTTCGACGCCAAAGCGATGATGGTCGGATACGAGCTCGTCAAGGGGCATGACCTGGAAGCCGCGATCGAGCGGCGGTTTTCGGACGAGCGCACCGCCTATCTGCACATCCATTTCGCGGCGCCGGGATGCTACGCCGCGCGGGTCGACCGGACTTAGAAAGTGCGTCGGCACAGCCGTGCCGTGAGCTCGCGCGGAGGCGCGGGCTCGCTTGCCTTACGGCACCACGCGGCGGGCCATCGCCTCGATCACCGGCAGTGCGACGCGGTGGGTCCGCCGCCCGAGGCCCAACGGCTTCAACAGCATCTGCACGCACATGCGGTGCGGAAAATGCGGCTGGATCAAGGCCCGCGAACCACGTCGCAAAGCGCGGAAGGTGCGCTCATCGAACGGCCGCCCAGGGTGGCGCGCGTGAAAGATGTGACGCATCGCGATGCGGCTGTCGGCACCGTCGATCATTCTGAGCCGGTTCCACAGCGCGCGCACGATGCCGCCGCGGCTCTCCCCCTCTCGCGCCTGATATTTGCGGAGATACTGGTAGAAATGCTTGTAGTGACTGACTTCGTCATCAGCGATGTGCCGGGTGAGCGCGGTCAGCACCGGGTCGTCGGTCATTCGGCTGAGCGTCCGGTAATAGCTCGACGTGCCCATCTCGACGGCGCAGCGCGAGGCCATTTCGCGCGTGCGTGTCGGCTCGACCCCGTCATCGGCGCACTGCGCCGCGTATTCCGGCAGAAACGCCGCGTAGACCTGGTCCCAGTCGAAATCCGGCCAGGCTAGCTGAACGTAGCGGCGCAGCGCCTGGCCGTGCTGCAGTTCCTCGGGCAGCCAGTGCGCCTTGAGCCACTCGGTGATCTCGTCATCGCCTGCGAAATAATCGATCAGGGTCTGCGTATAGAGATCGGTCGTCGCCTCGACGAACGAGGCCGCCGCAATCAGATAGAATATGGACTCGTTGTCGGCGACCGCGTCCCGACGCAGCGCTTGCCAATCGATGCTGTCGAGCGACCAGCGCGGCCGTGCCGGGTCGGCGAGGGCAATCGTTCCGGTCGAAAGGCTGCTCATCGCCAAGGCCTTTCGTGCAAGCAACGGGTCTAACGCGCGCTTACCAGCCTATTTCTTCAACGTGAAGGTAACTTGACCGCTGTCGTCGTCAACCATGAACATCACCGGGACGTCGTGACTGTCGATCCACACCTTGTATTTGGTGGCGCCAGTGATGTCGTATTCCTTGGCCGGCGTGCTGGCCCCGTCGACCGAGACATTGGTTTGGCCGCCGCCGCTGACCGTCACTTTTTCGACCTTGCCGTTGTCGACCCGCATCATTTCGTTCGAATCGATGCTGCGCGACGACCACGGATTCGCCGGCCTGACCGAACCCGGCGCGGTGATCGTGCCGAGCGGCGAGGTGATCACGAAATTGCCGCCCTTGGCCTCACCCTTAACCTCGGTCGTTTCGCCGTTCTTAACGGTGACGCCATGGAAAAAGATCAGCCGGTCGCCCTGCCACTGCTCGACCCGCTGGGCATCCTCGCGGTGCAGCCCCACGCCAAGCGCCTTCACCAGGAAATGCGCCGCGGTCTTGATCGTGATGATCCCGCCGGAGGATTCGATCAGGTTGCTGTAGGTGCCGATGTCGCCGAACACCGAGTGCTTGACGTCATAGACCAGCTCGTGCGGCGCTTCGGCCACGGCCTGCGCCGCGCCTCCCGAGACGCCGACGAGCAAGACGCCGGCCAGCGCCCACGACCAAACACATTGGCCCGCCAGCCTGCTCAGCCGGCGCTCCTTAAATGAAACTTGCATTCTTGTCGGTACCCCGCGCTTCGATTTCGCCCTGACGCGCCCCTCGCGCAATATCTATATCCAGGGCACCCCCAGTACGCAAATCCTAACGCCCCAAAGGGGTCGAAGTTTCGTCCTCAATCAATTTTGAGACACACACGCCGCCTGTTATTCGCGCAGTACCTTATTTCCTTTCGGCTTGTCTCGACGCTGGCGGGGCGAGGTCGGGTTGAATGCGCCCGATAACGCGAATCAGTGCCCGGTTTTCATTTCCCGCTTGCGGTGCGATCCTTGGCGGCGAAGCCCCAACCAGCGCGGGCGATCACAGGGGGTGCAATGCGTTTCGGAAGACTGGCTGCCGCTTTCCTCATGATCCTGACCGGGAGCCTTCCCGCCGCGGCCGAGGAGCCGGTTCGCCTGCGCATCGGCTGGGTCGTGGTGCCGGCGGACATTATGACGCTGATCTACCAGAAACCCGGCTTCGCGCCGCATGCCGGCAAAAGCTACACCCCCGAGCTGACGCATTTCACCGGTACGTCGACCGAGATGATGGCCGTCGCCGCCGGCGAGCTCGACATTGCCGCGCTTGCCTACTCGACCTTTGCGCTCGGGGTCGAGAATGCCGGAATGGACGATCTGCGGGTCATCGCCGACGTGTTTCAGGATGGCGTTCCCGGCTATCACACCAACGGCATGTTCGTGCGCAACGACAGCGCGATAAAAAGCGTCGAGGACCTCAAGGGCAAGGTCCTCGCCACCAACCAGACCGGCAGCGCGGTCGATGTCGCGGTGCGCGCGATGCTGGCGAAGCACGGGCTTCAAGACAAGCGCGACCTGACGATGATCGAGGTCCGCTTTCCCGATCAGAAGGAGATGCTCAAGGAGAAGAAGGTCGACCTGATCACCGCCGTGGCGCCGTTCGGTTTTGATCCGGAGCTGTTGTCCTTCGCGCATCCGCTGTTCACCCAGGCCGACGCGATCGGCCGCACCCAGATGATCGTCCTCGTCGCGCGCAAGGGGTTCATCGACAAGCACCGCGATGCGATGGTCGATTTCCTCGAGGACTATATCGGCGCAACCCGCCGCCTCAGCGATCCGGCGCACCGCGAGGAAGCGGTTCAACTGATCGTCGACGCCACCAAGCAGCCGGCTGAGCTCTACAAGGACTGGGTTTTTACCAAAGAGGATTATTACCGCGACCCGCAGGGACTGCCGGACCTCGAAGCGCTGCAGGCGAATGTCGACCTGGCGAAAAAGCTTGGGTTCCTGCACGCCGATCTCGAAATCGCCAAATATGCCGATCTGAGCCTCGCCCGCGAGGCGAATGATCGCATTGCAGCAAATCATTAACCAGTTAACCCTAGGATCAAGTTCGAACAGCGGTGCGTACGCCACTCCTGCGCGGCGTCGCCGAATTGCGAAGGTCGGCGACGACTCGGGTTAAAGGTACGCATAGCTGACCTGTTTGACTTGCGTTTGTGCACTGCACCATAGAGCGCTAGATAACGGGGCGATGATGGGGTCGACTGTTCGACGCCTGCCATCGGGCGTCATCAACAATGCCTAGGGCGACTTGGTCGCCGATGGCGAACCGGGTCGGTATGAATATGCGCGTTAGCTTCAAGAAGACTCGCTGGCCCAGCCAGCTCATCGGTCGGGTCGACCGGATTGCGGCCGACCTCAATGTCGTGCTGCTGATCTTTGCCGTCGGCTTGGCGACGCTCGACCTGACCTTCCTGGTCACCCAGAAGGTCGTCGATCGGCTGCCGCAAGTCACCCGGCTCGCCGACGACGCGGCCCCGGCCGCCGACACCTCCGCGCCGTCATCGCAGAAGTAAGCTGGCTGTCTATTCGACGCCCGCCTAATCCTCGACGACCGCCGGTTTGATCTCCCTGAGCCGAGGCAGCACCTCCTTCGAAAAGAGGGTGATGTTCTTGACAGCTTCGTCATGCGTGATGAAGCCGGTTTTGCCGACCATGATCAGCTGACCGAACCCGCCGACCTTTTCGTAAAAATCCATGATCTGCCGGTAGACGGTGTCCGGGTTGCCGGCATACATGCGGCCGCCGGCCATCGCCATCTCCGCCGTGACGCCGGGCCGGTTCAGCGCCGAGCCGCGCCCTGGCCGGCCGAGGCTGCCGCCCGCGTTCGGGTCGCGGTAAAGCTGCGGCGCCAGATCGGGCGGCGTCGTGCCGGGCAGGAACTTGTTGTATTGCGGCGCGGACTTCATGCTGGTGTTGACGAACCACAATAATTTGCTGCCGACCCGCACGCCTTCCTCGTCGGTATCGCCGACATAGACAAAGGCCGAGTAGCCGAAGCGGTCCGTCGTCGCTTTCGGCAGGCCGGCCTCATCGCGCGCCTGGCGATAGCTCGCCCAGGCGCGCTTGGTGACGTCGACCCCGCGCATCACCATGATGTTGACCATGCCGCGCCGGCCGAGTTCGGCGGTGTCGACCGGGTCGGAGGTCGCCGCCCACATCGGCGAGTGCGGCTGCTGGTAGGGCCGCGGCCAGATGTTGACGTGGCGATGGGTGAAGTGCTTGCCCTCCCACGAAAACGGACCCTCCCGGTGGGTCAGGGTCTTGTCGATCAGGTCGATCGCCTCCCAGAACCGCTCGCGGATGCCGATCGGGTTGGCGTTGCCCGATGCCATCTCGGTGCCGCCCGATTTGACGAAGCCGATTTCGAGCCGCCCGCGCGAAATCACATCGGCGGTCGCGTATTCCTCCGCGGCGCGGACCGGGTCGTCGCGAACGGTGATCAGCGTCCCCATGCTGAGGAGGCGAATGTTCTTGGTCTGCCGCGCGACGATGCCGAGCACGACGGGGCTCGCGCCGTAAAGGCAGTTGATCCCGGCATGATGCTCGCTCGAGGTGATGTTGAGCCCGAGCTCATCGCACAGCAGGTATTCGTCGAGCGTCTCCTCGAAGAGGCGCGCCGCGACCTTGGGATCGCAATAGCGGTTGGGGAGGCTCGCGCGCACCGAGTCGCTGGCGTCGAGCACCTCGTCCGGAACAAACGGATACGGGTTTTCGCAGTGGAACCAGGCGTCCATTCCCGTCACCTCGTGCGCGCTTCGCCCGGTTGTAGCAGAATGGCGGCGAGGGTTGAGGAGGAACGCGCGCATGCAAGTCAACAAGCCGCATCTCGAATTCCACCGGCTCGACATGGGCACCGGCTGGGAAACCCCGCCCGGCTATCCCGCCGGCATCGAGCAGAAAATCCTCGCCGGCACGCTCGACGAGGCCGGGAAGACCGGCAGTCGCACCCGCCTCCTGCGCTTTCAGCCGGGCGTCTACACGACCGATCCCTTCGTCCACGATTATTGGGAAGAGGTCTATCTGGTCGAGGGCGACCTGACCGTCGGCAACGATGCGCGCGGCGCCGGCGGCGAGAATTTCCGGGCCGGTACCTATGCCTGCCGTCCGCCCGGCGCCGTACATGGACCGTTCAAGTCGAACGGCGGCTGTCTATTGCTCGAGACGCACTACTACGCCGATTGAGCCAATCGAAGATGAAGCGATAATGCGGCCGGGCGGCGGGGGTTAGATCCTTGCGGGCAAGACGCCGCTCGACCTGTTGCGCCGCGAGCGTCAGCGGAAACAGCACGGCAAAATAGAGCACCGCGACCATCGTATAGACTTCGAGCGGCCGGTAGGTCGCCGCGGTGATCATCTGACCTTCGTAGAGCAGGTCGGCGACCGCGATGGTCGAGACCAGCGAGGTGTTCTTGAGCTGGATGATCGACTGGTTCATGAATGGCGGGATCATGCGGCGAAACGCCTGCGGCAGGATCACGAGGCGCATCATCGGCACGTAACGCAGACCGATCGACCGCGCGGCGTCCCACTGCCCGCGCTCGATCGAGTTGACCCCACCGCGGACGATCTCGGCATAGAACGCGCCGGTGTAGAGCGACAGCACCATTCCCGCGGCGATGACGCCCGGTATGTCGATCCCGATCACCACCGGAAAGGCATAGTAGAACCAGATGATCTGCACCAAAAGCGGCGTGCAGCGAAAAACCTCGACATAGGCCGTAAGGGGCAAAGTAATGAACTTGTTGGAGGACAGCCGCAGCAAACCGGTTACCAACCCGAGCACCATGCCGATCGCGATCGTGACGATCGTGTAGAGCACCGTGATGCCGAGCCCGTAACCCACCAGCCAGCGATAGTGCCAGAGGAACGAAAAATCCCAGGCATAGGTGACGTGGTTCATCAAGGGCACTCACATCGGACCGCGGGCGTCCGAGACGGAAGCGGTCCTACTTCCCCTCTCCCCCCAATGGGTGGAGAAGAGGTTTGAGCCGGCTCGACCCTACAGCTCCACATCGGCGGGGATGTCCTCAGGCTTGACGCCGTTAATCGCGAGGCCCGCGAAGAGCCATTCGCGGATCTGCTGGATGCCGCGGTTGTAATCGACCCAGGCGTTCAAGAAATCCTGCCAGCGCCGGTCCGCCTCCATGCGGATGCCCATGCAGGTCTGTAATTGCACGCGCGGGCCATGCAGGATTTGGAACTCGCCGAGCCCGGGGTTTTTCTTCACCGCGGTCAGCCCGAGATTGGCCGCGAGAATCACGCAATCCACCCGGCCGGATTGCACCGCGAGGATGCAGTCGTCACGCTTGGGCAGGGCGGTGATCTGCGCAGTGGGCGCAAACCGGCGCGCCGCCAGCTCGTGGGTCGAGCCGATATCGCAGGCGATCTTGACCTCGGGCTTGTTGAGCTCGGCCCAGGTCGAGGCCTTGAACCCTTTCTTCCCGACCATGCCGAAGCCGTGCAGGTAGAACGGGTGCGTAAAACCGATAACCAGCGCCCGTTTGGGCGTCGGGTTCAGCGCAAAGGCGAGGTCGATCTTGTTGGCCTGCAGGTCAAGCACCGAATTGCCGTAGGTCGATTCGAGGTACTCGACCTTGGCGTCGAACACCCCGGCGATGTCCTTCGACATCTCGACGCACATGCCCGACCATTCGCCGGTGGCGATGTCCTTGTTGAAATAAGGCGCCTCGCCGGGCAGCGCGGCGACGCGCAGCGTCTTGGTTTCCTTGATCCGGTCGAGCGTCGATTGACCCTGGTCGGCCGGCGCGTTCTGCGCCTTCGCCTCGGCGGCCAGCACCAGCGGCGCGCCCGCGGCGGCCAGGGCAACAAATCTGCGTGACAGCAACGAAGCCTCCCCCTGCTCGGCGGCGCCAAGATGACGCCGCGACACGGCCTCGCGCGCCACTGCGCATGGTTCATGCCAAGCGCGCGGACCGTGACGAACGGTAGCAGAGGGTTAGACCTCTGTCATTGTGGCACGGCGGAACAGCCGCTTCTCCCCAATGGGCGAAGAGGGTTGAAATCTGCCGCCCGTCAGCGCCAATGCTCGTCGGGCCAGCCGTTTTCGTCGTATTCAGCCATGCAGCGATCGACGAATCCGGTGATCTCGCTCATCGCCCCCGAGCGCCGCGCGCCGATCAGCACCTGGATGCGGATATCCTCGTGATTGCCGGCGTAGTTGCGCTCGTAGAGCTCGTGGCGCCCGCCGAACTCGCCGCCGATCGCGTCCCACGGGAGCTTCATGATCTTGATCCGCTCCTTATAGTCGATACCGTTCGAGCCGCGGACATATTGCGCGCCACGACCGCGACCTGCACCTTTCCTCACTTCCAGCGGCGCTCGCAGCACGATCCCCAAGGCGTATGCTGACCCTTGCCGTCCGACGCGCCAGTCGGGCGAGAGCGAGCGGGCCCTTGCTACGGGCCGCCCGACGTCAACTGCCGATGCGATGGGTGCCCCTCAGCTCTCAACGATCGGGTATTTTGCGATGATCGCCTCGACCTTCTTGAAGGCGGCTTCGGTGCCCGCCTTGGGGTCGGCGCCGTTGCGGATGACGTCCGCGGCGTCCGACCCCCAAACCTGTTGGGC
>Ga0209006_10004110_pt1 | contig 13246 bp, 13 predicted proteins | sample JacPin_JW_Ref_O2_FD_188567 | JGI IMG/M metagenome (GOLD analysis project Ga0209006, IMG submission 188567) | Forest soil microbial communities from Algoma, Ontario, Canada - Jack Pine, Ontario site 1_JW_Ref_O2 (SPAdes) (version 2) | ecosystem: Environmental > Terrestrial > Soil > Boreal... | reverse complement strand
TTCAAGACCGTTTCACGATTGAAGCACACGGCATTTTCCAGAGAGGCGCCGCGAATCAAACCCATGTTGCGCATCTGAGCAAGCTCATACTCAAAACCAAACGTTCGCGCGGGAGCGATCTCGGCCGCGTAGCGCTCAGGCGTAACTTCAATATCAAGTACCTGCCTGCCTACCATGGGATGCGGAAAGAAAACATCGCAGGTGAGCAGGAAGCGATCGGACGGTAAAATACTGATTTTCTTATCGCCTAATTCGACCGAAACAGGCCTCCGTATGCGGAAATAGCGCCTTATTTTGCGCGAATGTTTGATGCCCGCACTGCGGATCAGTTCCACAAAAGGCTGCCCGCTCCCATCGAGAATCGGCACTTCCAGATTGTCGATCTCGACGAAAGCGTTGTCCACACTCATGCTGTAGAACACGCTCAACAGGTGCTCGGTAGTCGAGATCAGCACGCCCTGCCGCATCAGGCTGGTCGCGTAACTGACCTTTTGTACATGCCGCCAGCTCGCGGGAATCGGGAAGCCGTCGAGATCGGTACGAATGAAAACAATGCCGGTCGAAGGCGGCGCGGGGAGAATACGAATCCGAACCGGAACTCCCGAATGGAGCCCGATACCAACTGCCTCGACTGGTCGTTGAACGGAAGTTTCGAAGCGCAAGAGGTAGTGTAACAAGCTTAGAACGCTTTTCCTAGGCGTATGATTAAAAAAGACTTGCTATCTTTTGGTTGTGTCTTTTTAGACACAGGCCGGAGATCGAGTGTGGTGATTTTGCATCGGGAGCTATACTGAGAATTACGTGTCCCGCCTCTTCCTGATTGACTCGTTCGGGTTCATTTTTCGCGCCTATCATGCGCGTGCCCGGTCCGGTGCACCGCCGATGCGGACCGGCTCCGGTACCTCGACTGAGGCGATTTATATCTTTCATAATATGGTCCGGCGGCTGATCGCGAAGGAGAAGCCCGAGTACCTCGCTGCGATTTTCGAGAGCGCGGGGCCGACGTTTCGTGATGAAGCTTTTGCCGACTATAAAGCCAATCGGACCGAGACCCCACCCGATCTCTTGGAGCAGATTCCGTGGATTCGAAAAACACTGGATGCGATGCGGATTCGCGTGCTCGAGTTTCCCAAGTTCGAAGCGGACGACGTCATCGGTACACTTTCCAGGCGCGGCATCGAACAAAACGCCGATGAAGTCATCATCGTTTCGAGCGACAAGGATATGCTGCAGCTTGTAAACGATCGCGTTCGCATGTTGAACCCCATGAAGGACGACATGATGTACGATGCGGCAGCCGTCGAGGTGTTCATGGGAGTGAGGCCGAATCAGGTGGCGGATCTTCTCGCGCTGAAGGGCGACACGATCGACAATATCCCCGGCGCTCCCGGCATCGGCGATAAGGGGGCGAAGGATCTGATCGTCAGATTCGGCTCGGTCGAGAACGCGATTGAGCGTGCGGCCGAAGTTGAGCGGCGGACATATCGCGAGAGTTTGCAGAATAATCGCGAACAGATCCTGCTGAGCAAAAGGCTGGCGACGATTCATTGCGATGTGCCAATTGATTGGACGCTGGAATCGGTGGCCGTGCAGGAGCCGGATATGATCGCGTTGCGCGAGCTTTATAAGACGCTCGAATTTTCGAGTCTGCTGCGTGAGTTGGCGCCTGCCGAAAAATCCACGGTCAACCTTGATTATGCGCAGCTCGAAGATCACGCCAGTCTCGATGAGTGGCTTGCCGCGAACGAAGGCGACGTCGCGGTTGCCGTCGGCGACGTGATGGAACAGGCTGTTTTCGGACTCTGCGCGAAGTGCGGCGCCGCTCGTTCGATTTCGCTGGAGTCCATCCCGTCGCGCGCGACCATTGCGCACGATATCAAGAATCTCTTGCGACGTTTCGAAGATGTGCCGTCTTTGAAATACGACGTCATGTTGTACGGTTTTCTTCTCTCGGCCGATCCTGGCGGTTGCTCGCTTCCATCTCTTGCGGAAAAGTATCTCGAACAATCATTAGAAGCGGATCCTTCGAGCCATGCCGATGCCACTCTCGCGCTTTTTCGCAAACTTCATCCCGAGGTCGAAGCGCTTGGCCTCACCCAGCTTTATGAGTCGATCGATCTCCCTCTGGTACGCGTTCTTGCACGCATGGAGGAGACCGGCATTCGCGTCGATCCGGATCAGCTCAAGGTGCTGAGCGGCCGCATGGAAGAGGAGATTTCCATTCTTTCGAGCGCCATTTTCGAGCTCGCGGGCCGCCCTTTCAATGTGAACTCGCCGCAACAATTGGGCAAAGTCTTGTTTGAAGAGATGAAACTGCCTGCGCCCGTGAAGTATGGAAAGGGCAAGGTCACTTCGACCGCTGCGGATGTGCTGGAGACACTGGCCGAGGAGCATCCCATTGCACAAAAGGTTCTGGAGTATCGGCAGCTTGCGAAGCTGAAGGGAACTTATGTGGACGCGCTGCCGTTGCTGATCGATCCGGCAAGCGAGCGCCTCCACACCACCTTTAATCAGGCCGGTGCTGCGACCGGTCGCCTCTCCTCATCGAATCCGAATCTGCAAAATATTCCCATCCGCACGGAACTGGGCCGCGAAATTCGGGCGGCATTTGTGCCGCGGCGTGGTTGGAAATTGATCGTGGCGGATTATTCGCAGATCGAGCTGCGCCTGCTCGCGCACATGTCGCACGACGCTGTACTTCTCGATGCATTTCGTAACGGGGAGGACATTCACACGCGCACCGCGGCCGAGGTTTTTGGCGTGCCTCCGCTGATGGTGACTGCCGAGCATCGGCGCAACGCAAAGGCAGTAAACTTCGGAATCGTCTATGGACAGACGCCTTTCGGATTATCCCAATCGCTGGGCATCGACCGGAAAGAAGCGGAGATGTACATACGCGCTTATTTCGAACGCTATTCGGGCGTGCGCCGATGGCTCGACCAGACGATTCAGGAAGTCCGCCGCTCTGGGGTCTCAGTAAATCTGTTCGGCCGGCGCCGCCCGATCCCGGACATGAACAGCCGCAATCCGAACGCCCGCAATTTCGCGGAGCGCATTGCGGTCAACACGCCTCTGCAAGGCGCGGCGGCGGATTTGATCAAGCTCGCGATGATTCGCATCGACGAACAACTGCGCGGAATGCAGGCGAAAATGCTGTTGCAAGTCCACGACGAGCTGGTGCTCGAAGCGCCGCCTGAGGAAGTGGAGGACGTTTCGGCGCTGGTCAAATCGGCAATGGAAGGCGTGAGAAAGTTAGAAGTGCCACTGCTGGTCGACATCGGGTCGGGCGAAAATTGGCGCGATGCTAAATAGAAGCTACTGTAGAATGAAAGCTTCCATGTTCTCGTTCCGATCCGTCCTCCTAGTCGCAGTCGCATTCACCGCAGCCTGCACCCGAACCCCTCCCGCGAATGTCGCCGCGATGGTCAATGGCCGTGCGATCACCTACTCCGATCTGGAGAAGCGGTTTCAATCCGAATTTGCAACACCCACCGAGCACCCGAGTGACGATCAGGTATCGATCCAGCGGCTGGAGATTTTGCGCACCTTAGTCGACGAAGAAATTCTGGTGCAGCGCGCCGAGCGGATGGGGCTGATGGCAGTCGATTCCGATGTGGAAGCAAAGTTCAGTGAACTAAAGGCTCCTTACACGCAGGAAGAATTTCAGAAACAGTTGAACGCGCGCAAAATCACAGTCGAAGATCTGAAAACCAAACTGCGACGCGATCTCAGCGTTCAAAAGCTGTTCCTCAAGGAAATCACGTCCCAGATCGCGATCACCGACAAAGATATTTCGGACTTCTACAATACCAATAAGGCGAGTTTCAATCTCTCCGAACCGCAGATTCACATGTCGCAAATCCTGGTGACCGCGAGTGCCGATCCGAACGTCCACAATCTGAAGAACGACAAGGCGACGGACGATGAGAGCGCTTTGAAAAAGATCAACAGCATCCTGGTGCGCATCAAGCAAGGCGATGATTTTGCCATGCTGGCGCAGAACTATTCCGAAGACCCGAATTCCACGCAAAACGGGGGCGACTTGGGATTCATCCCGGAATCGTCGCTCGAACGAGCCAATGCTGAACTGCGCAAGGCTCTCGTCGCTCTGGGGCCAGGCCAAACGACCGGAGTGCTGCGTACGCCCGAGGGCTATCGCATCTTTAAAGTAATCAGCAAGGAACCGGCCGGCCAGCGCGAATTGAGCGACCCGAAAGTGCAGCAAACCATTCGCGAAACGCTGATCAATCGCAAGGATCAGTTACTCAAGGCGGCGTACTATGAAGTGGCGCGTAACGAGGCGAAGGTCACCGATTATTTTGCCAATCGGATCATCGGAAATCGCGAGAAAAAGTAGTTTTTATTGCGCCGGCGTTTTATCCAACTGCTGCTTCGCCCACACCCTCGCCGGATTTAATTCGATCGCTTTCTGAAACGCTTTGCGGGCGTCTGCGTTTTTATTCTGCTTGCGCAGTGCGAGGCCCAGCCATAGCTGCGCCTCCGCCGATTGCGGATCGAGCTCGGCCGCTTTTTGAAAATCCTTGATGGCGAGGTCCAGACCACCGCCCAATCCCTGCGGTAGATAATAATTTCCGACCCCCCGCGCCAAATAGTTTACCGACGACTTCGGATCAAGCTGGACGGCTTTGTTCACCTCATCCTGCGCACAGTGGCCGTACTTCATTCCTTGAAGAACATTGGCGGAAATGGCCTGTCCGCACAGCGTACCGAGCAGGCGATGATATTCCGCCGAATCGCCCTTGAGCGCCACTGCCTTCTTCGCCGCGTCGATTCCGGCCTCCGCTGCGGCGTGCGCCGCGTTCTTGTCGCGAACTTCGATCGCAACCTCCGCCACATATGATTCGGCGAGCGCGAGTTTATATTCCGAGGTGGCGTCATTCGGTTTGCCTTGGGCCGCAGAAGCCAGCTGCGCGGCCAGCCGGTCCAACGTGGGACGATCCTGCGCGTCACGCGCCTTTTCAAGATCCGAGCCACCGGAAGAGGCATTGAACAAGAGAAGTAATATTAAACCGAGCATTTACCCTTATTCTATCGCGGCGCCCACGCCAATCTGTTTGAGGTGGTGTTTCATATGCCGCACATAGTCGACCATCACGAATTCCAGCGATACCGGATCGTCATCTCCGATGCGAATGATCGAATTGAGCCGCTCCGGCGATGCATGCGAAATAAGGTGCAGCAGATGCCGATTGTAGGCGATCCAGAATTGCACGAGCTCATTCCATTCGCGATCGTTGAAGCGCTCCGTCTCGACCCACTGTTCCTGCGCATAGCCGGGCGTGATTAATTCGCGATCGAGTTGCCCTCTTACGAAGCGTTGGTGATTGTTCGCGGCGGAGTCGATCAGATGGCCGAGAGTTTGCTTCCGCGACCAATGCCCGTCGACTCGCGTCGCAGTATCGGTAAGCTGGGGAAGCCGCGCGGCAGCCAAGTCGAGTATTGTCGAAAATTCCGCGGTTGCCGATCGGAGGGTGTCCATAATCTATTCTAATGTTGATGCGATTGGCGGTCGTTGGACTCGGATTTATGGGCGGGGTACATTTGAAGGCGTTAACTTCTGTGCCTTCGGTTGAACTGGCGGCAGTGGTCAGTCGACGTGCGGCGGAGTCGCCGGCGAAACACTACACCGAGCTCGATGACGCTCTGGCTGATCCGGAAATCGATGCGGTAGATTTGTGTCTTCCCACCGACCTGCACGAATCCGCGACTATCGCGGCATTGCGCGCCGGCAAGCATGTGCTGGTGGAAAAACCGATGGCCCTCAGCGTTGCGTCGTGTCACCGCATGATCGCGGAAGCCGAGCGCGCGCGCAAGATTCTGATGGTCGCGCATGTCCTGCGATTCTTCCCCGCCTATATTGCGCTGCAACGAGTCGTCGACCATCGCGAGTTGGGAGCGATTCACTCCGCGACCTTTAGACGGCGCTGTGCGCAGCCCGGTTGGTCCGAGTGGATCACCGATAAAACACGAAGCGGCGGCGGCGCGTTCGATCTTCTGATTCACGATGTCGACATGGCGCTGCGGCTGTTCGGTCCGCCGTCGGGGATCTCGGCCACGGGTTACGAGGATGACTCCGCAGGAGTCGACGTCATTTCAACGCGTTTCTTTTACGATGGATTTGTAGCCGAAATCAGCGGCGGATGGATGTTTCCGGGCGCATTTCCATTTGCGATGGAGTTCACGGTACTTGGGTCTAGCGGGCTTCTTGAATTTAATTCCGAATCGAGGCCGCTGAGGCGATATGGGGACGCAGAAGAGGTCGAACTCGAATCGACCGACGGCTACGCGGCGGAGATATCATACTTCGCCGAATGCTGCCGCACAGGGAACCAACCGTCACTCTGCACACCATCGAGTTCGGCGGAGTCGGTTCGGCTGGCGCTGGCGATGTTCGAGGCACGCACGAAAAACGGGGAGAGGATTTCATGGAAATAGGTGTCATGTTTTGGGCTGGCCGCGACCATCTGGCCGAGCTCCGCAAGCTGGGCGTTCAATCCGGGCAACTCGGAGTCGGCGGAGATTTTCCGCTCACTTCGGCGTCGGCCGTCGAGTGGAGAGAAGCAATCGGCGAAGCCCAATTTTCTATCGCGACGGTGGTCTGCGCTTATACCGGCGAGGATTACGCGGACATTCCCACCGTTCAGCGTACCGTCGGCTTCATTCCTCCCGCTACACGCGAGGAGAGAGAAAAGAGGACCATCGAGGCTAGCGACTTTGCTGCCGCGCTCGGCGTGAAAAGCATCGCCTGCCATATCGGATTCGTGCCGGAGGATCATTCCGATCCCGATTACATCGCGGTGCGCGGCATGGTGCGCAGGATTTGTGACCGCGCCGAAGAGCATGGCCAGACATTCGCGCTGGAAACCGGGCAGGAACCGGCGGACACTCTCCTGCGCTTCCTGGACGATGCCGGATGTCCCAATCTCAAAATCAATTTCGATCCCGCCAACATGATTCTCTATGGCTCGGGCGACCCGATCGAAGCGTTTGAGAAACTGGCGCCGCATGTCGTTTCAGTGCATGCGAAGGATGGCGACTGGCCACCGGCCGGCAAGCCCGGATCGCTCGGGACGGAGAGGCCTCTGGGCCAGGGAGCCGTGGGCGTTGCCCGTTTCGTCGACGCATTGAAGCGAGCCGGTTATAACGGGTCGATCAATGTCGAGCGCGAGATAGACGATCAGGCTCAACGGCTCGCCGACATCGGGATGGCGGTGCGATTGTTGAAGGACCTGGGCGTTTAGTCCCACAGCTGGAAACTCGCTGGCAGGCTGTTGTGGTGCAGGCGGGTTCCGCCTGCATTTCAGTCTGTGGACAGGCGCGTTACGCAGCGCGGTAAGTCCCCAAGACCCGCAGGAAGTCCGCCAGTTCTTCCAAATGCCCCAGCGCTTTCTGCACCACCGGATCGTTACTGCGTCCTAACAAATCAAGGTAGAACAAATACTCCCACGGCTTGCCCCGCAGCGGCCGCGACTCGATTTTAACCAGGTTGAGATCGCGCAGCGCCAAAGCGCTGAGCGCACGGAACAATGCACCCGGAATGTTCTTCGTCGAAAATACGAGCGATGTTTTCCACGGATTTTTGGCGGCCCCGCGCAACGTTCGCGGCTTGGAACCGGCCGGTTCCAATAGAAAAAACCGGGTGAAATTCTGGCGATCGTCCTCGATCTCCCGGCGTAAGATTCGTCCGCCATAAATCTTCGCGGCGAGATCGGAAGCGATTGCCGCGGCATCCGCCGGCCTGTCCTTCATAATCATTTTGACGCTGCCCGCGGTGTCATAGAATGTTACGCGCTCCACCCTTTTGTGGCGGCGAAAAAAATCCAGACACTGGTTCAGGGCGACCGGATGGGAGTAGACTTTGCGCACTCTTTCAAACGGAACGCCCGGCGGCGCGATCAGATTGTGCACGATGCGCACGCTGGTTTCCGCCGTGATTTCAAAATCGTAGCGCAGCAGTAAGTCGTAGTTTTCATGAACGCTGCCGTGAAGCGTGTTTTCGATTGGCAAAACCGCGGCGCCGACTTTTTCGCTCTTTAAGGCCGCGAAGACTTCGTCGAAACGCTGGTACGGCGCCGGCTCCGCCCGAGGTCCCAGCAGTTGCTGGATCGCCTGCTGGCTGAACGCGCCCAACTCGCCCTGAAATGCGACTTTCACTTTTGGACCCCATCCCAGCGGCGGGCGGTGGGGGATGGGATTCCCATCAGATCCATCACCCGATCGACGCTGTGATCGATAATCTCGGCAACCGTTTGCGGTTGATAATAGAAGCCTGGGACCGGCGGCGCCAGGATTGCCCCCATTTCGGCCAGAGCGGTCATGGATCGAAGATGGCCCAGGTGCAAGGGCGATTCGCGAACCATCAGTATCAGCCGGCGGCGTTCCTTCAGGGTGACGTCGGCCGCCCTGACCATCAGGTTATCGGTGATTCCTGCCGCGATCGCCGACATGGTGTGAATAGAACAGGGGGCGATCACCATGCCGTTTGTCTGGAAAGACCCGCTCGCGAGCCGGCAACTGATGTCCTCTACCGGGTAGGTGACATGGGCTAAGGCTTTAAAATCGGCTGCTGCCTTGCCCATTTCGAGAAATGCGGTCCGCTCCCCTGAGCGTGAAAGCACCAAATGTACTTCCATTTCGGGAATAGAGTGCAGATTTTCGAGTAACCTCCACCCGTAAACACTACCACTTGCTCCAGTTATACCGATAATGATGCGCAAATCCGCTCCCGATGGCGAGAAGGTAGTATACTACTTTGGTCCAAAAAAAGCGTGCTTGTGGATTTTTTTGTTCTGAATTCAGAACAAGCACGCACGATAACCCTTGCTCTCCTTAGAGGCCCACCGGTATAATTCTAACCGAGGGCGAGCAGTCCTTATTTCATAATGATACCTGCTCCCGGGCGTCCCGATCGCCCATCACACTCTATCATGGAGGAACCTGGTCAGAAACTCAAGAAGATACGGGAGCGGCTGCGCCTCCGTTTTCGCGATGTGGAAGAAGCCAGTGCTCGCATCGCCTCTCAGCACTCTAACGACGAGTTCGTAGTAGCCCTGAGCCGGTTGGCCGATATTGAGAACAAAGGGACGATGCCATCTGCTTATCGCCTTTATTCTCTTTGCGCCATTTACACTTTGGACATGTCGGAGGTCTTGAGCTGGTACGGCGTTTCGCTTTCGACCTTGCCCGCCGACGCGGCGGTGGTGCAGCACACCCAGACCCACATCATCAATTTCCGGGCTGAAGAAGGAGAGATCCAGGTTCCCATCTCTTTGGATCCTGGAATCGATTTGAGCAAAACGGTTTTCCTCAGCCGCCTAATCCAGCGCTGGGGCACGCTTCCGCTCATGCTTTTCAATAACATCGATCTTCGCAGTTTTCGCTATGGCCTGATTGGAAGCGAGGATTGGTCAATGTTTCCGATCATTCCCCCAGGGGCCCTGGTGGTTATCGACGATACCAAACGCAGGATCGTGAATACCGGCTGGAGCTCCGAGTTCGAACGGCCGATCTATTTCCTCGAGCATCGCGAGGGTTATGTGTGCGGCTGGTGTGCTCTTCGCGACGGAAACGTGATCATGCAACCTCATCCAGCATCTTTATATGAGCCCAAATCTTACCGCTATCCCGATGAAATTGAAGTGATTGGGCAGGTCACGCAAGTTGCGATGAGCCTTGATCCTGCTTATCGGAGGCGGAACGCGACTGGCGCCTGACGGCCTCGTTCCGAAGAAGTTCGAGCAGAGTCTCAAGATCGCGGCAAAACATATCGGTTTCGGCTTTTATTGCCGATGCTGGAACATAACCGCGGTATACACCGGATTGTAACCAATGTTTCACGATTTCTTCCTGAGGATCGTCAAGCGCCATCAGATAATCCCGCAAATCGTCGTTTTTCTCAGCAAGCGCCAAGTTCAGCCATTGCTGGAACGCAGCCTGGTGACTCTCGCGGAGAGCCTTAACAGCTTCGTCCCTGCCAAACGCCGTGATGAGGCCATGGTGCCTGTATGTGCCTGAATTTAAGTCCCGGAGTGTCGCAAGATAGATCAGTCGGCCGGTCGCAGTCGGGATACGGGACAACGTATGCTTGCAGAGGTCCGCAAGTGCGCTGCGCTCTAGCTTGGCCATTGGCCTGAATCTAGGCATTTCACTGTCCCTTCTTAGCATTGTACGCGAGAATTACTCCGGAGAGCCGATAAATCGCTTGATGAAGCACACGGCTAAACTACCCTCAGTTGTTCTGATAACCGAAAACCTGAATACCCCTCAGTCGGAAATGGGATAAGGAGGGTAGGATACGTTCATAGAAGTTACCTAAAATGGTTCCCTGGAGATTCCCCCGATGAAAAAGTTCCTTTCAATAATAGTACTGACCTTGACGTTTGCAGCGGTTGTTGGCTCGGCAGTACCGCAAGATTTGCCGTATCCTCCCTGTTTTCCTTGCGCGACTAGCGCCTAAATCGATCTAGCAACGTTTGTGGATTACTCGCTTGGATTCGCCAACTTGATTGTTGCGGCGCCAAGCGAGTATTGCCATGCTTAGGCGCGTTTTCGACGCTATCGCTCCGAAAAGTGAAATTCAATGCTAAACTTCTTAAGGTTCGGTCCCGGAGACCACTGTGAATCCATGGGAAAAAGGCATCTGGTACGCCACCACGGCGCTGACTGCCACAGTACTTGTGAAGCTGTGGTACAGCGGGCTGATTAAGGTCTATAAGCTTTTCTTCTCCTACCTGGCTACTGATTTTCTCTCCTCTGTCGCGGGCGTGTGGATTCCTTACGGGACCACGGCCTCTGCTTATTACTATTTCTCCACCCAGACGCTTGAAATCGCAATTGCAGCGTGCGTAGTCGTGGAGATTTACTCCTTGGCCCTTGAGAATACTCCAGCCTTGGCGGAGTTCGGCCGCAACATGGCAGGTTACATTCTAGGAGCGGCCGCGATCATTCCAGCTATTGCGCTCCTGGTCGAATCGTCGTCCTCAGGCAAAGCTTATCCTTACCTGCGCCTGTACTTCTTGTTCGAGCAGACCGTCAACGCCACCATCGCGGCATTTCTGGTGCTTATTTCACTATTTATGGCTTGGTTCCCGGTCCGGCTGCGGCGCAATGTGATTGTTTATATCGGGGGATTCATCGTGTGGACGCTGACGCGCTCCTTAGGTGCGCATTTGGTGAACCAGTTCCCCAAAAACCTGGTTGCGATTCGGGCGATCAGTTCCATCCACATGTGCATCGATCTTGGGTGCCTGTTGTTCTGGCTGTTTGGTCTTGAGCGTAAAGGGGAAGCACGGACGGCGGTGGTCGGACACCTCTGGAACCGGGCCGAAGCAGATCGGCTGACCGAGCAGTTGCATACCATCAATGACGGCTTGGCGCGCTTGCGCCATAAGGTAAAACAAGAGTAATAAATAGAACGAATAGTTCTTGCGTTTTATTAAATACTTCGGTATTCTATGTTAGATTTTTGAATTGTTCTGCGCGAATCTTGGTCTTGGGGGACTCTCTGTGTTTCGCATGTGGAGCTATAGAAGTTCGAACGTTGAAGCAATGACTGAAGATCTCGCAACCTCGGAAAAAATGGAGTTTGCTTACTCTCGTTATGAGCCGATGGTCCGCCTCCTGAGTGATGAGGACTTGCTTTTCTTGAGGGCACAGCCCGGATTCCGCCCCGAGCTAGGCAGGAAATTCAGCCGGGAACGACGCCGGATTTTCCGGCTCTATCTCCAGGAATTAGCCCAGGATTTTCACCATCTCCACGCGCATGCGCGTGCCGTGGTGGCCAGCCTGCCTGCCGACCATTCACCACTTGTCGGAATGCTGATTCGTCAGCAATTGCGGTTCTGGTACGAAATGACCGCCATCGAAGCTCACCTGTCATTCGGTTTTATGGGAGCGGGATTGGTTCATGCTCGACGTTTGGTCGACGCGGTCGCAGGGATGCATGCCGAGATCAGCCGCGCGACCGTCGCCGCAGCCGCCTGAGGACTCTGTTAAAGCCGCCGAAGCGCGTCCTGCGCCTCTTTTAGTTTCTCGAATTGCTTCTCCGCAGCTTTGAACTTCTTGGTATGCACGCAGCGGCGCGCGCCGCGGTGCTCTGCCGGATAGACCAGATGCAGCATCTCGTGGAATAGAACGTACTCGACGGCCAGGCGAGGTGTGTTGGGACGATCGAGGATCCGGCTCAACACAATCGCATTGTGCGATGGATCGTAATGCCCTAGCAAAGTACGCGAAGCGTTGGGGCTCCAGCCTAAAATTGGCCGCGCCATCAATCCATTAAAATACTGAAAATTCAATTCCTCGAAGACTGCGTCCAGGTTATAGCACTGGCCTTGCGCATGCTCCACCTGTTTTCGCCCGCGAATCTGACGCACCAGATCCAGACTGCGCCGGACGTCGCGGCGGTTCAGGTAGCGGCGGTAACGCTCGTTGCAATGCGCCGGCACCGGCCGCCTGAACAGCTTGGAGAGCAGGATTTCGGCGAGCGCCTCCATCACTCCGTCGGGCGCTCCGGCAAGGGTGTCGGCGATCAGGACCTTTAACACGCCCTCTTCGAGCTTAATCTTCGCGCTGGCATTCGCGTACTGCCGAAACTTTACGCTGATCAGAGGAATCGGGGTCCGCGGACGCATTTGGCGGAATACCCTGGCATAAATCTCCTGCGGCGTCTGCGATGCGGTTTCAGAAGGTGCTTCTTGCGAAACAAGTACGTGCGCACTCTCGACTTGCATTCATCACGAATGTAACATGACTATGTACCTCTCTACAGAAACGAACGGAGACAAAATTTGCCAGGAGCTAAAATCAGTGCGCTCGGCTGCCACGTACCAGCCGCCGTGCTGACGAATCAGGACCTCGAGAAAATCGTCGATACCAGCAACCAATGGATTGTAGAACGAACCGGAATTTCCGAGCGCCACATCGCCGCGCCGGAAGTCGCGACGTCGGATATGGCGACCGAAGCCGCGCGCATCGTGCTCGCCCAACGCGGAATCGACGCCCGGGAACTTGACGCGATCATCGTCTGCACCGTGACGCCCGACATGTTCTTTCCCTCGACCGCCTGCCTGGTCCAGGACCGCATCGGCGCCCATGGCGCGTGGGGATTCGATCTGGTGGCCGCCTGTTCCGGCTTCATTTATGGACTCACCACCGCGGCCCATTTCGTGATGGCGGGAACGCACAAAAAGGTTCTGGTGATTGGCGCCGACACCATGTCGCGGAT
>Ga0209006_10004108_pt1 | contig 13252 bp, 21 predicted proteins | sample JacPin_JW_Ref_O2_FD_188567 | JGI IMG/M metagenome (GOLD analysis project Ga0209006, IMG submission 188567) | Forest soil microbial communities from Algoma, Ontario, Canada - Jack Pine, Ontario site 1_JW_Ref_O2 (SPAdes) (version 2) | ecosystem: Environmental > Terrestrial > Soil > Boreal... | reverse complement strand
TCCACCACTCCCAAAATTCGCGCTTCGGTTCTCAAACTGAATTCGATGTTGACGGGCGAAGGGTTGGATGTGACGAAGGCCACCCGATTGGGACCACTGACGCGAAGTCGTCCGCAATTGAGTCCGCGGCCATGTTCGACAAGGAAGAGAGAGTGCGAGCGTTGGACAGGCGCTCCGCGTAAAGACGATTCAACGAGCTGCGGATCGGCGCGCACGATGCTTCCGGGAACGAGTTCCGGAAACGCGAGTGCGTCTTCTGTCCCGATCTTGGCGTAGACGAAATCGCCGCGTGTCCGGGCAAGGAGAGAGACCGCAGTGTGTGAACCGGCTGGTTCGAGTAACTGGCTCAAAGGCGCAGCGGCGGGTAGTGGGGCTCCGGGCCGGCGATAGCGGAGGAAGGGGATTGAGCTTTGTGGATCAATTAAATCTTTATCAATCAGAAGTGTTCGCGGGTTGGTGAGGACAAGTTGCATGCGAGGGATGTCACCCAGGGAAAATCCAAACACCGCGAGCCAATCCCAGAGCGGCGCACCAGTCAGCTCCGAAAGTGCGAGCAGTTGCTGACACGTAGGACTCAGTCCGGAACGCAATTGAGAATAGAAGTCACGGCGAATATGAAAGGCCGGCTTTTGTGGATACTTGGCTCGCGCGAGTGTCGCGACTCGGTAAAGTGTGAATCCTTTAGCCCGGAGCATCTCGCGGGCAGCCTCCACCGCTCTTTCGTGGTCGCTCCGAGCGACGGACGGGACTGTATTGGTCTCGTCGGGAATCATAGAGCGCCAGCGGATACGGTCGGTGGCGGCAAGTGGTTTTCCGAACAAGGATGGCGGAGCGGAGTTGTGAAATGGTGGGATTTCTAAAACTGTCCACAGTTGAGGACGCTGTCTCTTCGAAAGCGGCCTGTAAAGCCGTTTTCACGGGTCAAGCACCGGGTTCGCCCAACCCGTGCTTCGTTCGCCCCTACCGGAGATGGAGAATCGCAGGAGCTGTATCCCGATTATCAACGCAGCGAATGCCACGGAGGACATGATGAACTCGCCCAGAATGGCGAGCCGCACAGGCACGGCGGGATTCGTGAAGTCTTGAATTCCCTCGATTGTGTAGGCGAGGGCAACGAGGCCCGCGAACACCGCGATTACGCCCACGACCGCTGCAACAATGCGTTCTTACTATTGAGACTCACAAGTAATTTGTCGCGCCGTGATGTGCGCGATTCGCGGAATGAGCTTGACGGCATCAAAATGCGCGGGTGCCCATCCGCTCAGTTCGTCCCTGTTTTTCGCAAGATCCAAGCTGACGCCTACAAAGCCGTCAGTCCATGTCAGCAGCACCTGATTCTGAGATTTGGCACTCCAAAAAGAAGATTCTCTGCTTCCTGACGGTCTCTCTTGGCGTGGGATCGTGCGGATGAGGAGTTTATCCTGCTCGAATCCACGTGTGCCGCGTTCTGCCAGCAGTTGAATGCGGTTCGGCGGCGTCACGTAGACATTGTCCTCACCGAATCCCCAGGGCCACCACCTCCCCAACTTCAATTCGTAGCAGCCCGCGAAGGAACTGGGCGAGAGAGCCGCTTATGTCTGCACACCCATTCCAGACTTATGTGCCTGAGGAAAGAATGCCACAATTATTGCGGCGAAAATAAAGCGACGCCACGGGAGTTGCATAGTCTGAAATTATGCGCTTGGGGCCTGAGGCGGACAATAGAACCCGAGCCCAATGTTTCGAGACTCGAACTCGGACCTGTGGTCGGCTAAGGGGAGAGTTGGCCTCAGGGATTCGGGAGAGGCTACAGGCTCAATCCCCCGCGCGGCAGTCCACCTGTAGCAAGGTTGCCGAGAATTCAGGAAGAAAAGTTCGGAAATCGTCCCCTAGGGCGCACCACTCTCATGGGTGAGATGATTTCCGCTGATACCATTTAACTCAAACTCCCGCGGGGAGCACTACTGAGGGATGCACTTGACGCTCTATTTCAGAGGCCTTTCCAGATCGCCGTGATACTTCTAGCTCGTAAAAGTTCTGCAGATTAAGCCAGAATTCAGCGTTCGTATTGAAGTATCGCGCCAGCCGTAGAGCTGTCTCCGCTGTGATCCGGCGGCGTTGGTGCACAATTTCGCCGATGCGAGTAGCAGGGACGTGCAGTTAAAGCGCGAGCCTGTTAACAGTGAGGCCCAGGGGCTTCATGAAGTCCTCCCGGAGGATTTCACCGGGATGGACAGGAGGCACTAATACTTCTGGTTTGCTCATCTTGACAGCTCCTTTCCTAATGATAATCGACGATTTCCACATCGTAGCAATGGCCACCACGCCAAACAAAACAGATTCGCCACTGATCATTGACCCGAATCGAGTTCCTTCCTTTCCGATCACCTCGCAGTGCTTCCAGTTGATTTCCGGGCGGCGAAGCCAGAATGCGCAGTTCAGTGGCGGCATGAAGCTGCAGTAATTTCCGTAAAGCAACTCGCTCGATAGCGCGGAAACGCTTGCTGTGTTGGTAACGGAAAAGCGCGTTATACGTCAAGAGTTGGATCGCACGTCGTTGAAACCTAATTGGGGCGGCGCGTTGTTTCCACGTGGTCCGAGACCTCCCTTTCATGAAGAAATTTGAAGTGACGGATGTTTCGCATGGTGAGGGATGTGAATCCTGATTTTGCGCATTGGTTCACCGGGCTACTCTGGCAGGGGATTCAGTCCAAGCCAAACACGCGACGAACTCGCCGAGAAAAGCTCTAAAATCGTCCCCTTGGGCGCGCCATTTTTTTGGGGTCCGACCCGGACACATAGGTGAGACATAACGTACCTAAGACATAGGTAACACTTTAGGGCCGAAGGGATTTTCCACTGATTTCAGCACTCGCGTAATCCCAATGTCTGTCACCGCCAGCCCGCCGCCTATTGTTCTTGACACGCTACTTAGCAATTTGCTAAGATTCTGAGGTGCAGGTTATCGGCAAACATCTGATAGAAGCTGCACAAAACAAGCATTCGAACTGGAAAGGCTCTCTTGGTTCTTGGGTCAGGATCGTGGAGGGAGTGGAGCCGCCCTGGAGCAACTTGCCCGCAGTCAGGCGGACGCGCAAAGATGCGGACCGGGTTGGAGACTGCGTAGTGTTCGATATCAAGAACAACGAAGCCAGGTTGATACCCTACATTGACTACAAAATGGGAACGGTTACGGTATTGGCCGTCTTGACCCACAAGGAGTACGACAAAGGAGGGTGGAAAAGTGCCTGCAACTGCTGAACGGCTGCCAGCTAAGTATCTTGTCAAAGAAGAGGCTCCTAAGACCATTTCTTCGCCCGAGCAACACCAAGCCTACATTTCCCGCCTTCTCGAGCTGCAACGCAAAGCGCATCGCAGTACAGAAGAAACAGAAACTGCCAAACTACTCGTGGTGGTGATCGCCGACTACGAAGCGAAGCATTTCGCGGTCGAAAAGGCCTCGGGCGCCGAGGTGTTGCGAGAATTAATGGCGGCCAACGGCCTCAGGCAGAAAGACTTGGCAGACGACTTGGGAGGCGAGAGTATTGTGTCCCTAATCCTGCAAGAGAAAAGACAACTCAATCGGCGGCAGATGGAAAAGCTCAGCTACCGCTTTCACGTTTCTCCTGCGGTATTTTTCTAAACTTAGCGCGCGAATCGCAATGAATGGTGCTTTTGGCGAGGATCTTGATGCCCGAGAATCTGCGGAGGAGACGCTCGCGGATTTTGCGAGCGCCCCAACTGCCGTGCTCGCGTTTCACGTCGAGAATAAAATTCTCCACTGAAAAGGAAGCTGATGAGCGTAGCGGTAGGGGCGGCGACTTCTATCCGTTAGCCCCTGGAGGCCGCATTCCTGATAGCGATCGAAAATCTTGTAACCGGTCTTCCGAGCAATTCCAAATTCTCTGCAAAGTTCCGCCATCGGCTCGCCGGCGAGCCACAAATTGCAGTCTCTCATCCATTACCGAACACTCCTTCCAAGGCATCACTCCCTCCCCAAAAGGGGAAAAAGCGTAACCTATGTGTCCGCTACGATCTGTTACCTGTGTCTCAAGTCGCTCACTTGTTCAGGCGGCAGTCAGGAAGCCTGTACTAGTGCCGGACGCACATGGCGCTCTATTTCCGAGACGTTGTCGGAGCCCCGAAAATCTGTAGATCATAGAAGTCCTGAAGATTTGGCCAGCGTTATTGTTCTCACCAAATTGTCTGAACCGTTCTCGACCGACGGATCTCACGGTCGGCGGTAAGCAGGGATAGTCCCTCGACCAACGCGGTAGCCCCGATAATACGGTCTGCTGGATCTTTGGGATAAGTCGCTGGTAATCCCATAGCGCGGGCGCATGCCCGGCCACTAATTGGCAGAACAACGAACCGAGACTCTACTTCCTGCAAGAATGATTCAAGGCTGATCTCGAGGCGGATCCGGCCCTTACTCGCAAGCGTGGCCAGCTCCAATAGGGTGATATCGGAAATTGCCAGCCCGTCCGCGTTCTTGCGCGCGACGTCAATTGCGCTCCTCGCTTTCCTCGAGATCTGATCTTCGTCAAACGCCAGCCAGACAACGACATGTGTATCGACGAGAATCACTTGAGTTCGCCCCACTCTTCAGGCGAAACTGCGGGGGAAACGACGTCTCCTTCGACGGTGCCCTTGCCTGCGAGGAAATTGTAGATCTCATCCTTCGCGGTGTTCACTGGGACGAGCTTTGCCACCGGCTTGCCGTGCTTCGTGATTACGACAGTCTCGTGCTTGGCCTGAACCTCGTCCATGATCGCGAGACAATTTGTCTTGAAGGAACCTGCTGCCATTTTCTTCATACCGCCTCTCCAGTAGAACTATGGTCATCATACCATAGTCATTCTTACGCTGGAGCCAAAAGACTACGACCGCGACAACCCGTACGCGTGACCATGAGTAGGGTGGTGCCGGTTTCGCATTCGATGCGCCGTAAAATCTCGCCTTTCAGGGCGGGGGATACAAGGCGGTCAGGCACGACTAACTGGGATGAGTTGATCAAGAATTCTTCACGAAAAGTTCGGACATCGTCCCTCTGGGGCGCACCACCGAAAATCAAGTTCCTTCAACAAGTTAAGTACCAACTGGTAAAACATTTTCTTCAACTGAAAGTTGCCCAACTGGAATAGAAAATCCTAACCCAGTTTGCTGTGCAATTTGTTTCCGCCACTGCAGATCGTCGGAAAGACCCTTCGGCGTAGCGGTCGGAAATGTCTCGCGAAGCATGGCCGAGCCAAGACTTTTCCAGCTGCCACGGAACACGATTCTTTCTGAGAATTTCCGAACGGAACCGTGGGAATGAGTGGAATAGCTTGCCTACCTTTTTAATGCCCGTTCCTTCGAGGATTGGGTCAAGGCTATCGCGCTCAAGGTTGCGTGGACTGATGGGCCTGCCAGTTCGCGCTTCGAATACGAATCCAAATTTTATGGAGCCAATATTAAGTTCGGCGATGCGAGCCGATGCCAAAAAGTAAGTCGGCTACTCGATCCGTTTTTTTTGGTTGGTCCAAACCTGGCAAGGCCGACTAACCTCAGCATCAGTGTGTTCTAAGCCTTACCAAGGCCCTTCTTAACGAGGAGGGCGGCGACGCCGCTTCCAAACAGAACCAACGTCATCGGCTCTGGAACCGGTGGAGGAGGAGTAACCGGAGTGATGTTTATCCGGTCACCAGAGACGATTTGCATGTCGCTGCTGTCGCCGCCGAAAACACGTCCGTCGAGGTTCGCGTTTACCAGCGACAGGCCGTCATTGGGTGCCAAGATGATTCCCATGAAAGCGTCTGGGAGAGGAAAGCTTGATCCATTATTGTTGAGGCTCACATTCTTGCCACTAGTGCCGAAGTTGAACAAGACTTGGTCGGTTGAAAGTCCGTTCAGTACAACATCGCCACCAAGATTCACGTTGGAATTGTACAAAAAATTGAACAAAACAGGGTCGCCAGTTCCGTTGCCATTTACCGTCAAAACGTTGCCGTCATTAGCGGAGTAAGAAGTTACGTTAAAAACATAGTAAGAAACGCCATTTATCGTGTCCAACATGCCAGCCGACTGGTTAACTGTCTGGGTTCCACTAAGGGCCAAGCCGTTACCAGCTGCCGCCGCGAGATTTGCGGATAGGAGGTTGACGGTCGCGAGCGCGTTCCCCACGTCGGTTACTCCGTAATTCACTGATGTCGGACCCGAATTACCAGGATTGCTGTTTGAAAATTGCCCGGTATTGGCGGCCGAAAAATCCAGCCTACCGGTGATATCGCTTGGGCCGCTGTCTTGGACTTTCCCGGTGCCGCCCACCCCAACATTGCCGCCAATGGCGACGTTGGTGATCTGGAGATTATGGCCGCCAGTCCCTTCGTACAAGACAGCATAATTTGCCGCGACCCCTATAGGGATGTTGGTCGCGAGCGCCGGGGGAGTGATAGCCACGGCCAAGAGCAAAATCCCAACAGTGGCCAAAAATCCGTGACCCGATTTAATTATCATGACGCAGTCCTCCCCATCTCCGCTTAAGGCCAAACTGGTGGGTACACCACTAGGAGGTCAATCGTGAACGGAAAATCGCATCTCTTCTTATGTTAGTTTGGCCACACTGTCAAGGGTTTACCCCAAATTGTGAGTTCTAGTACACCACTTTCGACGCTTTACAGTAGTAGTCCAATCCGAGCCGGGCTTAACATTCAAAATCCCTTAGAAATGCATTGAGCTTCTTCGAAATTTTGTCATTTGGGCAGGGCTGCCACTAAATCGTTGGCAAAAGTTCTGATCGTCTCGTCCCCTTGGGCGCGCCAAGTCCCTGGGCACTACTTACAGAGCGATATCCGTTTTCGGAACGCCTCCGCGGATACCGACAAACGGATTCTCGACGAGAATCCCAGCAATCCTTTGCCGAGCGTTTAAGTCTTCAGACAGAATCCGAGTCGCGCCGTTTTTTGAGGCAGATGAAACAATTAGGGCATCCCAGAAACCGATTTGCGATTCGTCCTCGATCCGCAATGCTGAGGCAATTTCAGCTGGAGTGGTTTCCGTGCACCAGATTGCATAACTGCTCACTACCAGGCCTGCCAAGTTCTTTGACAAGGGCGAGGAGATCTTTCGTGTGACGTTGACATAGAATTCTTGGAGTACCTGGACGCTGAGAACACCGGTTCGCTCGCTCCAGAGGTTACGAAGCACCGACTTTGCAATTTGATGCTTCGCACCTGCATCTGTGTCATGCGCATAGATCAAGATATTCGTATCGATAAACGTCTTACCGCTCATGGAGTTCATCTCGGCTGACTCGGATTACGCCGCCCAGGTGAAATCCCTCATCGAGCAAGGTCATGGCCTGCCGCTCGGCCCGTTGGTAGGCTTCTTCCTCGCCTACGAGTGTTTCAATCTGCTGAGCCAGGAGGCCGCTGATAGAATTTGAACGCCGAGCGGCCAAGACCTTGGCCTTCTCAATTGTTTTTCGGTCAAGGCTGATCGTTACATTTTGCTTCCCATTTCTCTTGCCACTCGCCATGATTTCTCCTTCATCGCACGTACCGTACGTGTAGCACGCATCTCACGTGTAGTAAAGAGGCGGCCTGGGCTTAAGCTCGTTAGGATCCCAGAACAGACGGTTTAGGACTACATGGGTCTTGCCAAAAATTAACACTTGCCGATAAACGGTAAGTAGTTTATCGTTTATCAATAATTAGTACCTTGGAGCCCACAATGAAGCATTCGACGGCGCTACTCGCGACCTGGGTCACGTTGCGTATCCTGATCGCCCTCAACTGGATTCTCGGAGCCCTGATCCTTGCTCTGCTGGCGATCAGCTTCCAGGCTGAGGAATGGACCTGGCGAGCTCTCGGCGTCGGCGCGGTCGCCGGTCACGAGAGCGTGGTTGCCGGGATGCGCGCAATCATGGTGATCGGCATCGTAGGCACTCCCATCGCCTACGTGGTGTTCAGCCTGCTGCTTAGGATCGTCGAATCGGTGCGCACGGGTGAGCCATTCACCATGGACAATGCCGGGCGGCTACGGACCATCGCTTGGGCGCTGCTCGGCCTCGAGCTGCTCCACATCTTCGTTGTGGCGATTGCCTCTGCGGTTTCGACCGAAGAAGTGCCGCTGCGGATCAACGGGAATTTCGATCTCACCGGTTGGCTCGCCATCTTACTGCTGTTCGTGCTGGCGCAGGTGTTCCTTGAAGGGACGCGCATGCGCGAGGATCTGGAGGGCACGGTCTGATGGCCATTCTCGTCAAGCTCGACGACCTGCTGCACGACCGGCGCATGACGCTGACGGAGCTCGCCGAGCGCATCGACATCACCCTCGCCAACCTGTCGATCCTGAAGACCGGCAAGGCGCGGGCTATGCGCTTCTCGACGCTTGGGGCAATCTGCGAAGTGCTCGCCTGCCAACCGGGCGACCTCCTGGAATTTCGACACGATTCCGGTGCCGGAGAGCGCCCGTCCGTGTCAGTTGATGAGATTGGAGACTTGAAATGACTTTGAATGCTGCCACTGTTTCACCGTCCGCTGGGGTCGCCATAGAGAGCGAAGTCTCTCTCGCTCGGCTCTACGTACTGCGCGCGATGTACCTGCTGCTGGTCATCGGCGGAGCCATCGTGTTTTTGCCGCAGTTGATAGGCCATGAGCCGACGGCGCGCGGGGTAATCCCGAGCATACTCGGCGGACTGTGGGTCCTTGCATGTTTCGGGCTTCGCTACCCATTGCAGATGCTTCCGATACTTCTCTTCGAGCTGGTGTGGAAGACAATCTGGCTCATCGATTACGGGCTACCGCAATGGCGGGCGGGCGTGCACACGACGCAATTCGCCGAGGATTTCAAAGCGATCGCCTTGGGCGTGATCTTGATCCCGATCATCCCGTGGAGATACGTCTTCCGGCATTTCCTAAAGATGCCGGGGCCACGTTGGCGCTAGGTACCATGACTATTGGGGCATCTTCGAGGGACGCGCGTATTGCCGTCGCGCGTCATATGCCTCACTGAGAGTCACAGACAAATCTAATAAGGAGAATATCCAATGAAACACAACGTCATGTTGACCGTCGCGTCTCTGCTCTCGATCCTCTTGCTGACGCTTCACATTACGGACGACATCGTCCGTGGGATATCGAAGGCCGAGCCCTCAAACATTGCGTTGGCCGTTCTCGTGGTGTTGCTATACGGGACGCTGGTGCTCGCCGAACGGCGATCGGGGTACGTCATCACGCTGTTCGTCGGGTTGTTCGCGGCAGGCATGCCCGTCATCCACATGAGGGGGGCACATTACGGCGAGATCGCCAAGTCCACCGGCGGCTTCTTCTTCGTCTGGACACTCTGGGCGCTCGGCGCGCTCGGGGGCTTCACCTTCATCCTCTCGGCGCGCGGACTGTGGAGTCTACGACGGGGCCAGCCCCGGTAGTCCAACAACTCCGAACATGGAAAGGCCCGTCGCACGGCGGAGGTGATCGGCGCGAATCGAGTTCTGTCGGGGACACCGCGCCTAGATGAGTATAATTTCGCGCACTTTCGCGAGGTCTTCCCGCGCCAGTCCCCAAGTTCGTTGATCTCTCGTCGATTAATGCCGAGGCAGATTCCGCCGGGACAGGCCTTTTACGTACAGCTCCAACTCTCGGACCTAATTTAGCGGCGCTCAGTGTAGCCTGCACCCTCTGCAAGTGGAAACCTCTTCTGGTTCGCCGGTCGCTCATACCAGCGCAGCGGCTGATTTCCTTCGCGCCAACGCTTTACGTTTCGCGCCACCCTCTGGACCGTGGACAGACACGATTCGATCGGATTAGTGGTGGCCAGTTTCCGCCGCAACACCGTTCCTACACCCAAGCGATGCACCGTCAGCGTTTCTTCCAGCCCTTCCTCCAGACTCCGGGCCGCGGTTGGATTGATCCTTTCCAGTTGCCGGAAGATTTTCTGTAACGCCGCTTTGGCCTCCGCGTAGTTGTTCATCGCGTGCGCATTGCATCTGCCGATCGTAGTCTTTCTGGCAGTTCTCGGGCAGGTACTCCTGCACATTTCTTCGCTTGTGAATCTGGCAACGCTGCACTTCCACTTGTTCACCGAAAACGCGTTCTACACCGGCTCGCAGCGCTTTCGATCCATCCATCACCACCAGATACCGCTGCCTCAGATCCAGTCCTCGGTCCACCAGATCTTCCAACAGCCCTTTGACCACCGTGGTGTTCTCCGAGGCTCCTTGTCACACTCCCAAAACGTGCTTTTCTCCGCTTTCCGCGATCCCAGGGCCACCCGAACCGAAAAATGGGAGGACATGAAGAAACGAAAGATGGAGGTCACACAAACAAGCAGGCGAAAAATACGAACAAATCGACCCGCCAGGTAAATAGGAGACGCACCTTTGCGGAAGAACTCCGCCCTCCGCACTTCATCACAATATTACCTATTCTAACTTTATCGACAATTATCATTAGCGGTAGTACCATGCGAGGATCATGACCCGGCCGGAGGGGAGTGTCCGTGCAGGCGCGAAGTTACGACAGATACGGGTGCGCCTCGGCATGAGCGCGCGCCACGTGGAGCGACTTAGCATGGAACTGGCGCGACAGCGCCACAATCCCTACCTGTCATTTTCGAGAACTTGGATTACCGATGTCGAGACCGGGCGGTTCGTTCCAGGCAGTTTCAAAATGGCTAGTCTCGCCGAGATTTACGGTATGGATCTCGAGGAGGTTCACAAGTTGTACGACGTGCCTCGCGACGTGACCAAGGAGCGGCCGGCGTTCCGGCCGCCCACGACGCAACTGCTCACGCCAAGGAAGGGAGAACCCCGAGCGGAAGTCGGGGACCTTCCAGCGGAGATGAGCATCGAGCAGACTAGCCTCCTTACTGGCATCGTCGATATCTGGGGTAGTGTGCCCGTTCCGCTGCTTCGCCGGTTCGGCCTGCAGCAGTCGCTGTACGGATATATCGGGACAGAAGACCAAAGCATGGCCCCGCTCCTGCCGCCGGGCACCTTCGTGCAAATCGATTCCAAACAAAATCGCATCAAAAAAGGACCTTTTAGAAAAAGTTCGAGTGAATCGCATTTTGCTAGACCAATTTACTTCTTAGATATCCGCAAAGGCTATAAATGCGGATGGTGCGAATTGAAGGACGGGGTGTTGACCCTCATTCCCCATCCGGACTCTGGAGAGCAAACCCAATCGTTCCGTTACCCGGACGAGGTGTCGGTTGTGGGACGGGTGACCGCCATCACCCTCAGCATTGAAGAAGAGCGACTGATCACCCAGTTGGACGAAGACGGGAAAGGGCGGAACGGTCCGAAGAAATAGAGACTTCGGACGGAGTCATTCTCCCCTTGGACGGCGGACGGGGTCGCCATACAACGGTAAGCAGCCCGAACATCGGGCAGGCTCGGGTTCTCCAACATTCCATCGAGAATTTGTCCGGCCGCGAACAAGAGTTTGGCGTCCTAACGGTGCAACTGCATATAGTCTTTTGCAACTGTTCTCGTTTTGAGGCCGATGGCTTGGTGGCAGAAACGAGAGAACCGTTTTCATCGATTCGGTACTAAACGATTTGCGGTACGCCTTACGATTCACGCTCCGAAATTTGAGCTTTACTGTCATTGCCACCGGGCCGGGACGAGTGGTCAGTGCCCGGCTTGTCTGGGGTCCGCACGGTAGAACTAACGCGGGGAACGGTTATTTCGGCGAAGTTGTGCTTCCTCCCCGCGTCGGTCTCACGCATTAGAGTTTTTTGGCTGCGGTGCAATTGCATTTTTCCTTTAGCTGAAAGATAGCTAGTGTACGGTCTCATTCATGGAATCTCCTGAGTGCGTTGGGTGGTCTTATGAATTGAGCCCGATATGGGAGGAACTGGGTTCGGGCTTTCAAATCGCCTCTACTGGTGAGGCACAGCGACGGGAAGTGAATGTGGACTGGGCGTTCGAGCGGCCCTCGCCAATCCCAATTCGAAATTCTTCTATGTACGGACCAAAGGCGAAACCGAGCGAGACGTGATCGCACTCAATTTCGAGCGTACCCATATCTTTCGGCCCTCAATGATCATGGGGAACAGGAAAGAGAAACGTTCGCTGCTAGAAGAAGCACTGATGAGGTTTTGGTCTGCTTTAAATCCTCTCTTAACGTGGAAAGGCGATAAATATAAGGGCATAACAGGGGAAGATCTTGCAAAAGCAATGATTAAGTCGGCGAAGAATCAAACAGAGAAGGTAAAGATTTATCATTGGAGGGGAATGCATGATTTGCTGCAAAGGTAATTTGAGCCGGGAATGTAACAAAGCTCGCAGCGTGGCATGTCTCATTAATAATGTCGTTTATCTGTCGAGGGTCATCTCACGGTGGCGCGCATCGGAGCAAGTATGGGAACTTGAAGGCCCGAGGCCGATCTTAGACAGGTCAAACAAACTCGTGCATGAGTAAAAGTTCAATCCTTCCGGTCCAGGCAGCCATGCCGAGTGAGGCTTGGAGATAACACATATTTCAGTACTCGGGATTTAATAATGCTTATGCCGAGTACGAGGCCCATTCACAACAATTTTGGCTTTTCCTGGTGGTACAACTCCGCCCTGCCGTGAGAATACTAGGACCAAGAGTGTCGCTTGGCGGCGAGGGTGTACCTACGCGTGAAACACAGTAGTCGCCAATAGAGGTCTCGGATGGTGCCTGACGAGGAGGGCGGGAGATTCGCTCTGCGACGGACAAGGTCCTGAGTCAGGGGGCTTCTTCCGGATCTGTTGATGGAGGTGCATTGCGCAAGGATTCCCGCTAACGGCTAAATGCCTTCGGCTGGTTCTGTCGAAGCCCCGATCAGCGCGATTTAATTGACCCTGCAAGGGAAGCGTTTTATTTCTTAAGTTACTTGCGAGATCCGAGAGGTTTCCGGGCGTTGTAAGCGTTGTTTGGGACGGTCGCGGGGCCGCGGCACTAATTGGAGAGTGGCCGAGGGGACAAGATCAGTGCAGCCAGTAACCGGGCGCAACGCCGCAACGTACTTACGGCCAGGAGGGTTTTCAATGACTGCACTGGGTCCCTGGATAAAGCGGTTCGACGACGTGCGCGCTCGGCTTCACGGCATGGAGTGGCTTCCGCAGCTCTTGATGCGGGTCTTCCTCGGCTACTTCTTCTTCCAAATCCCGGCGTCTATGCCGCCGTTCGCAGCGCCCGCCTACTCATCTTCTGGTCCCTCCTCTTCTGGGGCGCCCTCGCCACCGCTACCGGTATCGTCACCAACGTCCGCTGGCTGATGCTCGTCCGCTTTCTGCTTGGCGTTATCGAAGGCGCCGTCT
>Ga0209006_10004107_pt1 | contig 13253 bp, 11 predicted proteins | sample JacPin_JW_Ref_O2_FD_188567 | JGI IMG/M metagenome (GOLD analysis project Ga0209006, IMG submission 188567) | Forest soil microbial communities from Algoma, Ontario, Canada - Jack Pine, Ontario site 1_JW_Ref_O2 (SPAdes) (version 2) | ecosystem: Environmental > Terrestrial > Soil > Boreal... | reverse complement strand
CCCGAGCTTGAGCCATAATTCGTCGATCGCCCGGTCGAACATCACATTGTAATAGGCCATGTTGAGATGGCCGTTATAGTCGATCCATTGCGGCTCGATGGTCATCACCGACGACAGGAACGGCGCAGGCCGGAGCAGCACATCCTCGCCGGCATTGGTATTCGTCATATTCATCCCTGTTTGCCCGATCGGTCCCTTGACCCCTTATATATCCTTTGCCACGGTCGACGGGCTTTGGAAGATTAAGGGATATCGCGTGGGCAATGTAACCAACGGCGTCAAGCGCCCGGAACCGCAGGCGCTGGCGAAATCGATTGAAGCGCTCGCGGCGCGGTTCGGCAACCGGCTGATCACCTCGCAGGCGGTGCGCGACCAGCACGCCCATACCACGACCTGGCTGAAGCCGCAGCCGCCCGATGCGGTTGTCATGGCGCAGGAAACCGCCGATATCCAGGACGCGGTGCGGATTTGCGCGTCATTTGGCATTCCCGTGATCGCGTTCGGCACCGGCACCTCGCTGGAAGGGCAGGTCAACGCGCCGGCCGGCGGTGTCTGCATCGATGTCAACGACATGAACCGGGTACTCGAGGTCCACGCCGAGGACCTCGACTGCGTGATCCAGCCCGGCGTCACCCGCAAGGCGCTGAACGAGCATTTGCGCGATCAGGGATTGTTCTTCCCGATCGATCCCGGCGCCGATGCGTCGCTGGGCGGCATGGCCTCGACCCGCGCCTCCGGCACCAATGCGGTGCGCTACGGCACCATGCGCGACAACGTGTTGGCGCTCAAGGTGGTGCGCGGCGACGGCGAGATCATCACCACGGGCACGCGCGCGAAAAAATCCTCCGCCGGCTACGACCTGACGCATCTGTTTGTTGGCGCCGAAGGCACGCTCGGCATCATCAGCGAACTCACCATCAAGCTGCGCGGCATTCCCGAGACCATCGCGGCGGCGTCCTGCTCGTTCGAAACCGTGCGCGGGGCCTGCCAGGCCACCATCCTGGCGATCCAGACCGGCATTCCGGTCGCCCGCATCGAACTGCTCAGCGTCGACCAGGTCCGCGCCTGCAATGCCTATTCGAAATTGTCGCTGCCGGAGACCCCGCTATTGCTGCTCGAATTCCACGGCAGCGCCACCGAAGTCGCCGAGCAATCCAAGAATTTCAGCGAGATCGCCGGGGAGTGCGGCGGCGGCGATTTTACCTGGACCACCAAGCCCGAGGATCGCACCAAACTCTGGCAGGCGCGGCACGACGCCTATTGGTCGGTCAAGACGCTGCGTCCCGGCTCGGGCGTGGTGGCGACCGACGTCTGCGTGCCGATTTCGCGGCTGGCCGATTGCGTCGCCGAAACCGAAGCGGATATGAAGCTTCTCAACCTGCAGGCGCCGATCGTCGGCCATGTCGGCGACGGCAATTTCCACTGCTCGCTGTTGTGCGACGTCGACGACGTCGACGAGATGGCGCGTGGCGAGGATTTTATGCATCGCCTGGTCGAGCGCGCACAGGCGATGGGCGGGACATGTACCGGCGAGCACGGCGTCGGGCAGGGCAAGCAGAAATACCTCGAGGCCGAGATCGGCCTTGGGGCGATCGAGGCGATGCGCGCGGTGAAGCGGGCGCTCGATCCGCAAAACATCTTCAACCCCGGAAAGATCTTCCCCGCAGTCTAGCACCGCAACTCTCCAACCCCCGAGCAAGGCCGATGCGTTTTCTCATTCCGTTGCTGGCTATTCTCTGGGGGAGTTCGAGCTGGGCGATGGATGTCATCGTGAAGGATGGCGACACTATCCAGCTTGCCGGCATCACCTACCACCTCGACGGCATCGATGCGCCCGAGTTCGACCAGATATGCGTCGACGACCACGCCGATCCCTGGGCGTGCGGCGTCGATGCCCGCGATCATCTGGCGCAACTGATCGGCAAGCACGACGTGAGTTGCGAGGATCTGGGGCCGGACAAGGTTTTCCGCAAATGGCCCGCCGCGATCTGCACCGTTACGGGCGAAACGACCAGCTTGAACCAGTCGCTGGTGCGGCAGGGCTTTGCGCTGAACTTCGAGCCCTCCGTCAAAGGCCGATTTGCGGAAGACGAAGCCGATGCGAAGGAAAATCGCCGCGGCCTTTGGAAAGGCTGCTTTGCCGCACCCCAGGCATTTCGCCGTGGGGACAAAAAGACCGCGGTGTTGCTGGGCGCGGCCTGCAGAAGCGACAAGGACCTCGAATTGCGGCAAGCGCTGTTTCCGGCAGAGCCCACAGCGCCGCCGAACTGCAATATCAAGGCGAAATTCGCCCTACGCGCCCGCGTCACCGGCAATGTCGGCATCTATCATTTGCAGGGATGCCGCAGCTATGCGCCACTGACAAATCCGGATCGCTGGTTCTGCACCGAGGAAGACGCCCAGGCCGCCGGCTTTCGCCGGGCCTATAATTGCCGCCGGCCTCGAAAGTGAGGCGCTGCGAAAACGATATCGTTTCGCGTCTGGCACCCGGACTGGAGAAGGACGGATTTAGGTTGAATCACGTTATCCGTCATCCTGAGGTGTGAGCTCTTGCGAGCCTCGAAGGATGTACGGCCACGGGTCGTCGCCCTTCGAGGGCCGTGCTTTGCACGGCCACCTCAGGGTGACGGATAGCGCTGACCGAACTTAGCTTCGTCACACTCTACCCGCGTTGAAGCAGCGGTCGCAGGCGGCGCAAGTCCGCGACCGCTTCGATTGCATACACCGTTTCGATCAGGCGTTCGGAAATTTCGCCGCCCAGCACGGGAACGATCAGGTCGCGCGCCTTGCCGATAACTTCAGCGCGCGACATCGGATTGCGCGGGGTGCCGCGCACGGCTTCGACGCGCTCGGAGAGACGGGTTCCGTCCACCAGTTCGATTTCGACTGTTGTGACGCGCACCGGCAGCAATTTGGCAAGCGCTTCATCGCGCACCAGGTTGACCTTGGCGCGTTGGGCGAGGACGGCGGGATCGTTCATGCGGGGCTTGTCGTGGGCGGCGTGGAACGACACCGTCTTGTCGAGCAGCATCACCGCGACCATCTGCTGCAGGCAGATGTCGGGGATGTCGCGATTGTCCACGACTGCCGCCACCGACGGGGCGAGGCGCACGGTTATGCGCCGCACCTGGTCGGCGTCGAACGGGTGCTTGCCGCGGATCGCCTCGATCGCATCGAGCGGCGCCTGGATCGGCGAGCCGACCGTCCATTTCTTGATGTCGGTCTGCACGATCTCGTAGCGCTCGCCCAGGTTTTCGACGAGTTGCCCGGGCTCGGCCTTCGGCGCGTAGGCGGCGAAAAAATTGTCCGCGCCGGAGAAAATGTCGTCGACGCCGTTCCAGCCGGACTGCACCAGCAGCGCCGAGGTGACGCCGTCGCGCGCGGGCTTGCCGGCGAATACAAACGCCTTCTCGATATGGTCGGTGTCGCGCCGCCAGGCGATGATTCCGGAAGATTGCTGCGCAGTGTAGTCGAGCGCCCAGCGCATCTGGCGGGCGTCGAGACCAGCAGCGCAGCAAGCCGCGGCCGCCGCGCCAAACGTTCCTGATATGCTGTGGGTCGACAGGCTGCTGTCGTAGCTGAAGGCGGCGCCGCCCATCGCATTGATCACGCGCGGCCCGACGTCGTAGCCGAGCGCGACGGCGCGGAGGAAGCGCGTGCCGTCGACACCGAATTCTTCGCCGGCTGCGAGCGCCGCAGGCACCACCGCGCAGCCGGGGTGCGAGCGCGAAACGTTGTGCGAATCGTCGGTCTCGTCGGCATGCGCCATCATGCCGTTGGCGAGCGCGGCGTCGCCTGACGTGGCCGTGAGCGCCGTTCCGGCAACCGTCGCAGAGCCGTTTCCGCCGTGCCCGCGGACATAGCGTTGCGCCGCCTCGCCGGCCGGCAACTCCGATCCCGATATCATCGATGCCAACGTATCAAGCAGATGATTTTTGGCCTGCTCGACGACCTCGGCCGGCAGCGGCCGCGTTCCGGCGGCGCTCATATAGGCGCTGAGGGTAGTCATCGTTGAATCGGGAGCCGACGCCTGCGCAGAGGCGCGCCGCGGCGAGAGCGCAAGCCCGGCCGCTGCAGCTGCCGCCGTGCGAAAAAAGCCGCGCCGGTTCACTTTTATTCCGCCGCCCGCCGCGGCGGGGCGCGCATCGAGGCGAGGCCGTCGGCTTCGGTGGCGGAGATCGTGGTGCGGACCATGTGACGCGCCTCGTGCGCCGGCCATGGCCGTCCGCGATGCAGGGTGGCGCGGTTATCCCACATCACGACGTCGCCGCTGCGCCAGCCGTGCAGATAGCTCGTCCCCGGCGCGGTCGCGGCACTCATCAATTCGTCGATCAGCTTCTTGCCGGCGGCCGGCTCCATGCCCTCGACGGCATAGGCATGCGAGGCGAGATAGATGGCGCTGCGGCCATTGGTCGGATTCTTCCACACCATGCGCCAGCATTGCGGCGGCAGCGCCGCACGCTCCACCGGCGTTGCGAGATCGGGCGCGATCTGGCCGCGCGAATGCGCGTAGTCGTGCCAGGCAAAGGAGTTTTGGATCTTTTCGCGCAGCGCCGGATCGAGCCGCTCGAAGGCCAGCCGCGTCGATGCGAATTCGGTCTCGCCGCCGCGTTCAGGGATGATGCGCGCCGAAAGCACCGAGGTCAGCGCCGGCACCGCCTTGAACGAACTGTCGGTATGCCAAAGCTGGTTCGCCTTGTTGCGCAGCGCAAGCCGATGATCCGGCGGCACCACCTTGCCGTCCTCGCCGATGGTGCTGATAGTGACGAAATTCGTGCCGGTGCCGAGCGAGCCGACTTTCGTTACTTCGGGCGGACCAAACCGGTGCGAAAAGGCGAGCTGGATTTCGTCGGTCACCCGCTGGCCGCGGAAAACCAGGACCGAATGCTCCTCGAAAGCCGCGCGCGCCGCGGCGTAGGCCGCATCGTCGGCGGCGATCTCCTGCAGGGTCACGCCGCGCAATTCGGCGCCGAAGCCTGGACCGAGCGGAACGATCTGCATCGGGGCGTTTCCTGTTTCGAGTTGTTTGGCGCAACTTTTCCCCAGGAGCGGCCGGGTTGCAAGCAAAGCAGCGCAGCATTTTGCAATTTTAATGCGGAATTTTCCCGGCTAGTCCGGCGCGGCCTCGCCGGGACGAGATGCCGACGTCATCGCCGCGATCCTGGTTTCAAGAGCCGAGCGCACAGCGCCGTAGAGTTTTACCAGGTTGATCGGCAACAGGATGATATGGAGCAGAAAGACCGGATAGATGTGTGCGAGCAGGCCGTAAGCGACAAACAAGACGTTGCTCGCGACCGAAAACATCCGCAACGACCGAACGCTGGTCATGTAGAAGCCTGCCAGAACGGCGATCGACGCTGAAAAGCCGAGCAAATCAAGCCAACGCATATTTGCCTCCTCGAATACCAATCGAAGATCAAATCAATGCGGCGGCTGTCGCGTCGAGGCTTGCGCGATCCGGTTGCTCGAGTCGGAGGTCAACTGACTGGCGAAGATCGCCGCGCCAAACAGCAGGATCAGCGTGCAATAAAATCCGAGCACGGCGCGGGCCCAGCGCCGGTGCGTTGCCGCATCTTCGGGCGCCGCAATGTGGGCGAACCTGCCGGTGCGCGCGGAGTCTTCACGATAGGTATCCATCTCGGTCTCCCCGGTATATGGCCGTTCGTTCGATTCCTGTTCGAAAAGTCGCAGTGATCTCGACGGTCCGTCCCGAAGCGAATCCAACCCTGTGGCGTATCAGTTTGTTTTCGGCCTGCCTTGTCGGCGGCCGTTCACCCGCTACTCAAACTACCCGAAGTGGCTCCGTGACGGTGTGAGCTAGCTCACACGATGCTCGGTTCATTTTGGCTGCCGGCAATTGGTTCAATTGCCCGTTTTGAAATTGCATTAGTAGAAATGAGGGTAGCCTTGCATATGATTGCTTCGCGATGATCGTTCGTCCTGTAGCAAACCTGTAGCAAATCCTGTGCCGCAGCGTTCTCGAGTCGACCGCGGCACGCGCGAATCATACCTCAAGCTGTCGACGGCGATGTGACGCCGGTTCACGACGGTCCGATCAACTTTGATTGAGTTTTTCAGCGATGAAAAATACGTCAGCCGTGCCTGTGCGTTGCGCGCGCGAGAGCGAGCTTCCCGGCCGCGCGACAATTTAGCGACAAAGTGCCTATCTGGCGCGCAACCGATTAGTGCGATAACCCGGTCTGCGACTTCCCTGGTTGTCTCGTGCGCGGAGAAAAGGCATCGGATGCGGCTTCCCTTCTTCTACGGCTGGATCGTCGTCGCCGTGACGTTCGTCACCATGGCGATCGGCGTCAACGCCCGCACTGCGTTTTCGCTGTTCTTTCCGCCTATCATCGATGAGTTCGGATGGGAACGCGGCGTCACCGCCGGCGCCTTCTCGTTCGGCTTCCTGGTTTCCGCCGCGGTCAGCCCGTTGATCGGACGATTGATGGATCGCTCGGGTCCCCGCGCCGTGATGGAACTCGGTGTCGCGCTGATGGCAGGAGGCCTGCTGCTGGCGCCGCTGACGACGCAGCCGTGGCATCTCTATCTGACGATCGGCGTGCTGGTCGGCGCCGGAAGCATTTGCCTCGGCTATTCCGGCCAATCGCTGTTTCTGCCCAACTGGTTCAACCGGCGCCGCGGCTTGGCGATGGGGCTTGCGTTCGCCGGCGTCGGCATCGGCTCGGTCACGCTGTTGCCCTGGGTGCAGCACATGATCGAGCAGACCGGCTGGCGAACCGCCTCTACCGCGATGGGCATTGTGGTTGTGGTGGTGCTGGCGCCGATCAATCTCCTGCTGCGAAAGCGCCCCGAAGACATCGGGCTCCGGCCGGACGGCGACGCCGCGCCTACGGCCACGTCGATAAAGCCGGTATCGAATATCGTCGACCGCGATTGGGCCGGCATAGACTGGACCCTGAGGCGCGCGCTTGCCACCGCGCGCTTCTGGTGGATCGCGCTCGGTTATTTCGGCGCGCTTTACATCTGGTACGCGGTTCAGGTCCACCAGACCAAATATCTGCTCGACATCGGTTTCAGCCCGAATGTCGCGGTCTGGGCATTGGGCGCGGTCAGCCTGCTCGGTATTCCCGGCCAGATCCTGCTCGGGCACCTTTCCGACAGGTTGGGACGCGAATGGGTATGGGCAACCGCATGCATGGGCTTTGCGATCTGCTTTGCGGCGTTGATCGCGCTTGCCTATTTTCCGACGTTGATCCTGGTCTATGTGATGGTTTTCACGCAAGGCGCGCTCGGCTACGGCCTGACTTCGATCATGGGGGCGATCGTGGCGGAGATATTTCAGGGCAGGCACTACGGCAGCATCTTCGGCTGCATCATGGTGGCGGCGCTGGCCGGCGGCGCGGCGGGGCCATGGATCACCGGCATCCTGCATGATCTCTCGGGGAACTACACGGCAGCCTTTGTCATCGGCATCGCCGTCAGCGGATTATCGGCCGTCGCGATCTGGCAGGCCTCACCGCGCAAGATTCGCGCGGTCGCGGGCCAATTGCATAAAGCGCAAAGCCTCGCCGGCGTCGGCCAATAAAAGCCGCCATCGGCTTCGTAGGGCGTGGTGAAATGAGGATGAATCAGCGCGATCCGTCACCCTGAGGTGGCCGTGCGCAGCACGGCCCTCGAAGGGCGACATACGGGCCGTGCATCCTTCGAGGCTCGCAAGAGCTCGCGCCTCAGGATGACGGATAACATGGCTCGACCCAATCTCATCCCACGCTAACCCGATGAGATACCTATCGCCTTTTGTAGATCGCTGATGGCGCGCAGAAAGCTGTCGGCCGGCGTGGTTTCGGGATCGATCAGGCGATGCAGGCGAAAGCCGTCCTCCAGCGCCAGCACGATTGCGCCGGTCCATGTCGGATTCAGAGCCCGGTTGCTTCCACTGTTTTTCGATGTGGCCTCGACGATATCCGCGGTCAATTTTCGGCGGGCTCGCAAGCGCTTGGCGAGTTCGGGTCGTCGCTTTTCGGCGCGCGCCACAAACAGGATCATCTCCATGTGCAGCAGGGGAGAACGGCCGAGCGGATCCTGCTGGCTGCGATCCATGTTTTTCAGCGCGGCGATGAAATCGTCGATATTCTTGTGCCTGGCTAGAAGATCGAGATTGCGCCTGATCGATTGCGCGACGTGATCCTCGAGCATGGCGATGATCAACTCGTCCTTGCTTGTGAAATTCGAATAAAACGCTCCGCGCGAGAAGCCGGCCGCCGCCGCGATGGCCTCGATGCTGGCGCCGCCGATACCCTGCTCCTCGAACACCCGCGCCGCCGCCTCGAACAGCTTTTCGCGGGTATCGTCCCGGGTCGGTCGTGTTCTGACTCTTGACATCCGCGGATTTTAGGGCAGAATGCAACTCGATACAAGAGTGTATCGAATTAAGGAGCCTCGGACGGCTATACCGGTCCGGTTCTCCGAGGACGCCAATGCGCACAGGCGCCAACGCGCTCCGATGTGCAGACGTTCAGCGTGCCAATCAACTGGAGGTCACCGTGAACGAGCATGTTCAGACTGCGCCGACCGAGCCGCTGTTCAATCCACTGGCGCCGGAATTCATTCGCGACCCCTATCCGCATTATGAGCGGCTGCGCACCACCGAACCGATTCACCTCACGCCGTTTGGCTCGTTCGTCGCCAGCCGGCATGCAGAAGCGAGCCTTGTGCTGCGCGACAAGCGTTTCGGCAAGGACTATGTCGAGCGGACGATCCGGCGCTATGGACCCGATATCATGAAGGAGCCGGTGTTCCGCAGCATGAGCCACTGGATGCTGCAGCAGGATCCGCCCGATCATACCCGCCTGCGCGGCCTGGTGGTGAAGGCGTTCACCGCACGCCGGGTCGAGGACATGCGTCCGCGCATCCAGGAGATTGTCGACGAGACGCTGGACCGCATCATTCCCAACGGGCACATGGACCTGATCGAGGATTTCGCGTTCCGCCTGCCGGTGACGATCATCTGCGACATGCTCGGCATTCCCGAAGATCATCGCGAGGTGTTTTATGCGAGTTCGCGCGACGGCGGACGCCTGCTCGATCCGGTGCCGCTGACGCCTCCCGAAATCGAACAGGGCAACGCCGCCAACGCCATGGCCGCGATGTATTTCCAGCAGCTGTTCGAGTTGCGGCGCCGCAGTCCGGGCAACGACCTGATCACGCAACTGGTGCAGGCCGAGGAAGACGGCAGCAAGCTTTCCAACGAGGAACTGACCGCCAACATCATCCTGCTGTTCGGCGCCGGCCACGAGACCACGGTCAATCTGATCGGCAACGGGCTGTTGGCGCTGCACCGTAATCCCGACCAACTCGCGCTGCTGAAGGCCAACCCGGACCTGATCAGCGGCGCCATCGAGGAATTCCTGCGTTACGATTCTTCGGTGCAGATGACCGGCCGGGTGGCGCTGGAAGACATCGAGGATCTCGGCGGCAAGCGCATCCCGAAGGGCGAAAGCGTGCTGTGCCTGTTGGGTTCGGCCAATCGCGATCCCGCGGTTTATCCCGACCGGCCGGATCGGCTCGATATCACCCGTCCCAACGTGCGTCCGCTGTCGTTTGGCGGTGGTATCCACTTCTGCCTCGGCGCGCAGCTGGCACGGATCGAGGCCGAAATCGCGATTTCGACCCTGTTGCGCCGCTTGCCTGACCTGCGGCTCGACGACGCCGAAAACCCGGAATGGCGGCCGACTTTTGTTCTCCGTGGCCTGAAGCGGCTTCCCGCGAGCTGGTAACGACGGAGGCGCGCGCCTTCGCCCGATGATGTTGTGACTTCGCCACAAACGTCTCCATGAATCGGCCCGTAATTTGCGCGGCCGAGCAGAGATCGTTGCGACTTCGACTCCGGCTTGCTCACACCGCCGGTTGCCGGTATCCGCTCTTGTAACGACTGATCCATTGGACTACATATATACATATGTCCAGAACGGCTCCGATCACCGTCGTTGAGACGCCGGAGTTTTTGTCGGCGACGGTGAAGCTCCTGACGGAAGAGGAAAGGTCGGTGCTGATAGACTATCTGGCCCACAATCCCGATGCCGGCGACCTGGTTCAGGGGACGGGCGGTGTACGCAAACTGCGGTGGGGACTGGAAGGGCGTGGAAAGCGTGGTGGTGCGCGCGTGATCTACTTCTATCACAGCACCGACATTCCGCTGTTCGCATTGGCGGCCTACGCCAAGAACGAGCGCGCGGATTTGAGCCAAAAGGATCGGAACGATTTCCGACAACTGACGAAGTTCCTGGCCGAGGCCTATGGAAGGACGAAGAGATGAGTAAGGTAGCCGACAGCATCCGTCGCGGTCTGGAGGAAGCCGTCGCCTATGCACGGGGCGAGGCGAAGAAAAACGCTTACCGCGTGCACGTGCCGGCTTTAATTGACGTTCGGGCCATTAGAACAAAGCTCGGCATGACTCAGGAGGAGTTTGCCGGCCAGTTCGGATTTAGCGTCAACACACTGCGTCACTGGGAACAGGGCAAGCGGCAACCGGAAGGACCGACGCGGGCCTATCTACTGGTCATCGAGCGTGCGCCGAAGGCGGTCCAGAAGGCACTCCACGCCGCATGACCTAGCCAAGCCGCATGACCTGGCCGATTTACCGATTCCGCCGCCGCGATTCCTTCGCGCAAAGTTGCTGTGACTTGGCCACACTTGTCTCTATATATGCTGCTGTTCCGGCGTTGAGTTCAGCGCGCCGGAACCGGCTCGAGGAGAGACACCGTGCAGACGACACTGCTCGGATTGGCGATTGCCTTCATCATTGCGCTGGTGGCCGCGTTGATCGGGCCGTACTTCATCGACTGGAATCAGTTCCGGCCGCAGTTTGAGGAAGAGGCGACGCGGGTGATCGGTGCGCCGGTGCACGTCGGCGGCAAGCTGGACGCGCGCCTGCTGCCGTCACCGTCGCTGCGGTTGCGATCGGTGGTGGTGGGCGGCGCCAACGATCTTGGCCGGGTTCGCGCCGACAAGCTCGACGTGGAATTCAGCCTGGGTTCGCTGATGCGCGGCCAATGGCGCGCCACCGAATTGACCATCAACGGCATGGCGCTCGATCTCGGCCTCGATTTCCGGGGGCGGATGGAATTACCGGCAGCGACCGGAACCTTCAACCTGGGATCGCTGGCGATCGACCGGCTGAACCTTACCGGCCGCATTGCGCTGCATGACGCCGCAAGCCACGGAACACTCGAGCTGAACGACATCGCCTTCTCCGGCGATGTGCGCTCGCTGGCGGGATCGGTGCGCGGCGACGGGAACTTCACGTTATCAGGAACGCGCTACCCGTTTCGGGTGTCTTCCGGCCAGAGCGCGGATGGCGGTGGCACCCGCATCCATCTCAACATCGATCCCGGCCAGCGCGCATTGTCGGCCGATCTCGACGGCGTGCTCGCGTTCGCGGCGCGCGCCCCGCGCTTCGAAGGTGCGATGACGCTGGCCGTTGCCGCCGCACCCAAGGGTAAACGCGCGAGCGACGAAGTTTCGCAAACCGCTTCGCAGACTCCTTGGCGGATATCGGCCAGGATCAAGGCCGATCCGGCCGCAGCCAGGCTGGAACAGGTCGAGGCGAACTACGGTACCGACGAGAACGCGCTGAAATTTGTCGGTGCGGGCGATATCAGGTTCGGGGCCTCGCCGTTGCTTCACGCCGCGCTGACGGCGCGGCAGCTCGATGCCGACCGGTTTGCCGCCAGGGATGCCAAGGACAGCACCGCCATCGAACCGGTGCGGCTGCTGCCGGGCCTGCGCGCCTTGATGGCCGGGGTGCCGGAGTTGCCGATACCCGCGCAGATCGAGTTCAGTGCCGAGCAGATCATGCTGGGCGGACGTCCCGTGCAAAATCTCACCGGCATGCTGCATGCCGACGCAAGATCCCTGACCATCGACCGGCTGGATTTTCGCGCGCCGGGTTCGACGCAGGTAAGCCTGAGCGGCACGCGGGCAGGGGCGGGCGCGCCCGACAGTTTCAAAAGCGCGCTCAGCGTCGATTCCTCCGATCCGGATACGCTGGTGGCATGGCTGCAGGGCCGCAGCGAAGTCGGCTATCGCAGCCAGAAGCCGCTGCGCTTGCGCGGCGATGTCGGCGTGGCCGCCGATCACATTGCGATCGAAGCGATGAAGGCCGAGATCGATGGCGGCGCTGTCGAAGGGCGGCTTGCGGTCTCGACGCTGCCGGCGAGCGGCTCCCGGTTCGATGCCGAGTTGAAGGCGGAACGCCTCGATCTCGATGCCGCAGCTGCATTCGTGCGCTCGCTTGCGGGCCCGCAAGCCGAATGGCCTGATGAGGCGCAGCTGTCGCTGGATATCGGCCGCGCCGCATCGGCCGGTCAGGAACTGCGTCCGTTCGCGGCGAAACTTGGCTACGGTCCCCGGACGATTACGCTGGATCAATTGAAAATCGGCCAGGCCGACGGCGTGACGATGGAAGGCGCGGGGCATTTCGACCGCCGCGATGCGACCGGGGGGCTGGCGCTGAGTGCGGGCGCCGCCTCGCTCGGCCAGATCACCGGCCTGGTCGCACGCTTTGCGCCGACACTGGCGTCGCGTCTCAATGCGATGGGAGCCGGTCCCGGTCCGGCGCGGCTCAAGCTCGCGCTCGATATCGGCAAGGACGCCGGACATGCCGATCGCGCCAGCGCGCGCGCCGTGCTCGATCTCGACGCGCCGCAATTGCAAGGCACGGCCACCGTCACGGCGGAGCCTCCGGTTGCGGCGATGCGCGGCGTCGATCTCGACACTTTACGAAAAACCCAAATCGGTATCGATGCGAAACTGTCCTCGCAACAGGGCCGTTCATTGCTGACGCTGCTGGGGCTCGATCGCGCGATCGCGGCCGGCGACGGCGCCGCCCAGGTCGAAGCCTCGGCAAGCGGGGCATGGCATGCGCCGGTGCGGCTGAAGGTCAAACTCTCCGGCACGGGCCTTGACGCCGAAGCGCAAGGCGCGATCGAACCGTGGGCGTCAGTGCCCACCGCCAGCGTCGACCTTGGGGTTCGCAGCGTCGATCTCGCCCCGCTGTTCGATCTCAAGCCCTCCGACACGTTGGCGCGAAACGTCCGTCTTTCCTCCCGCGTCTCGTTCAGGGATAACAAGCTGACCTTCGACAATCTGGACAGCAGCATCGCCGGTTCGCGGCTGCGCGGGCGGCTGGCGCTGACCCTCGACGAGGAAAAAACCGTCGAGGGCGAACTCGGACTCGATGCACTCGATCTGGCGCCGGCATTTGCACTCGCCATCGGTGTGGCGGGGCG
>Ga0209006_10004106_pt1 | contig 13254 bp, 9 predicted proteins | sample JacPin_JW_Ref_O2_FD_188567 | JGI IMG/M metagenome (GOLD analysis project Ga0209006, IMG submission 188567) | Forest soil microbial communities from Algoma, Ontario, Canada - Jack Pine, Ontario site 1_JW_Ref_O2 (SPAdes) (version 2) | ecosystem: Environmental > Terrestrial > Soil > Boreal... | reverse complement strand
GCCGACTACGTGCTCAGTGGACGTTTGGAAAAACTCGAAGAACTCGATTACCAGGGTGGCGTGAAGGTCGAAGTGGCCCTTTCTGCAGAGATGACCAGCATAGCCACCGGCGCGACCGTCTGGAGTAACACGGTTTCAGAAATTGGAGATGTCAGTAAGCGTGATGTGCCAGCTGTCGTCTCGGAAATGAACGAGACGATGCATCGAGCGATTGAAAAGCTGGTGACACCGTTGTCCGCGGGTTGGGCCGCCGGAACACTTGGCGATCAGAAAGCTTCGAGATAGTGGTGTCAAGTGTCACTGTGTCATGTGACACGGCTGTCATGGAACCCCAAGGGGCGCGTCGCTCTCTTCAAAAAACAAACGAAAAACAAACGAATTTGCTCTGGCTGCGAGCGCAAGCCTGCGATCACGTTCGTTAATCTTCGCTTTCTGAGTGGACCCGCAGTTGCTTCAAGCGAATCATGAGAACTCCCGCGCTGCGAGAGTTCGGCGTGCTCAAGGAGCAACTTTAATGTCGACCTCGCCAGTGTCCGCCGGATCCGCGGCGCAGGCCCCGAAAACCCTTCCGCCCGATGAAGAGGCTCCTCGCCAAGACGCGAAGTGGAAGGGCTACATAACCCCGGTTTTCGTGGTGCTTCTCGCGCTGGCCGTTTTGATCACAATCACGCGCAACTGGAATGCCTGGGAGGGCGACAAGGCCGAACAAGTAACCGACGATGCTTACGTTCGCGGCGACCTCACTCCGCTCAGCACGAAGGTGGCGGCGATTGTGCGCGCGGTGGATGTGGCGGACTACCAGCAAGTTCATAAGGGCGACCTGCTCGTCGAATTGCAGGACGATGACTACCGGGCGCAGGTGGATCAAGCCAAAGCGGCAGTTGAGGCGGCACGCGCCGGCATTGAGGAAAATCTCCGGCAACGCCAGTTACAGGACACGCGCATCGCGAAAGCGCTGGCAGGCATCGATCAGGCGAAAGCACAGATTTCCGCTGCCGAGGCCGGCAAGGATGCCGTGCAGGCCCAGTTGATACGTGCTCGCTCGGAACGTAAGCGACAGGAAGGACTTTCCCAGACTCACTCGACGACCGAGCAGACCCTCGAGGCCGCCATCGCCGCCGAAGGAAACCTCACGGCTCAGTTGGCCAGCCGTGACGCCGATATTGTTCAGGCGCAAACCATGCTGCGTAGCAGTGAACTCGCGGCTGAAGCCGAGCGCGGCAGCAAAGCCGTGCTCGAATCGCAGGCTGCGCAACTTCAGGCCGATCTGCATGCCAAGCAGGCTAGCCTTGCTGCCGTGCAGGTGAACCTGGGCTACACCAAGATTTACGCTCCCGACGACGGCACGGTGGGCGAACGGCAAGTTCGTCCCGGGCAACTCGTCTCGCCGGGTACGCAGGTGATCTCGTTTGTCGCTCTCACCAAGTGGGTGCAAGCAAACTATCGCGAAACTCAGTTGACCAACGTGAAGGTAGGGGACGTTGCTGAACTTCGGATTGACGAGTACCCCGGCGAACGAATTCGCGGCAAGGTAATCGAGATTGCGCCGGCCAGCGGATCACAATTTGCATTGTTGCCGCCCGACAACGCCACCGGCAACTATACGAAAGTCGTACAGCGTATTCCGGTGAAGATCGCACTGGACGATCAGACTCTCGCGACGAGGCTGCGTCCCGGACTTTCCGTGGTGGTGACCGTCCGCACTAAAAACTGACAGAAACTTTATGGCAGCTTCGACCATCAGCATTCGCCCTTCTGCGGCACAGATCGCGCGCGCTACCGCCGCGGCGATGCCGACGGAGATGTCGACGCGCCCTCTGCTCGGAATTCTGGGCGTGGTCATGGGCGCTGGGCTCGTCACGCTTGCCGGCCGCATGATCAGTCTCGGTCTTGCTGATCTGAGGGGACACGTAGGCATCGCTGTCGACGATGGTGCGTGGCTCGACAGTGCCTTCAATGCGTCGCTCATGTTTATCGGCCCGTTTACTGTTTATCTCGGGGGGTTGCTGGGAGCACGGAGCGTACTGCTGTTCGCCGCAGGGATATTCACTCTCACCTCCATTTTCCTACCGTTCATCCATAGCTACAGCCTCCTTATTGTTGCGCTGATCGTTGCCGGGCTGGCGTCGGGCACGTTCTATCCGCTGACGCTGACGTTTGCCCTTCGCGCCATTCCGCTACGATTCCTTCCTTTCACCATCGCCCTCTACGCGGTCTTTGTGGATGGAGCGGTGAACGTCGCGCCATCTCTCTACGGCTGGTACAGGGACCACCTGTCGTGGCAGTGGATGTTCTGGAACTCCGCCGCAATTGCGCCGGTGATGATGATATGCATCTACTTCGGAATTCCGCCGCAGCCGCCGCGCAAGAAAAGTAGCGCGCCACCCAGCTTCGCCGGGTTCCTTTATCTGAGCGCGGGATTGGCCATGCTTTTTGCGGCTCTTCAGCAAGGCCAGCGGCTGGATTGGTGGCGCTCCGGCGTATTCAACGGGTGGTTCTGGTGCGGATCGTTTTTTCTGTTGTGTGCGCTGGTGCGGAGACTGCGCGCTCCCAATCCTCTGGTGGCGCTGCCGTATCTGCTGCAGTGGAACACGATATTGCTTGGCGGCCTGCTCTTCTGGTTCCGCTTCACTCTTTGCACAACCATCATCCTTATTCCACAGTCGCTGGCCATTCATGGTTTTGAAGCTGATCAGATTGCTCCCGCCGTCATCTGGAGTGCAGTCCCGCTCCTTCCGATTGCCTTCATTGCCGCGCTCTCGCTGGCACGCAAAGCCGATCCACGCTTGTTATTTGCCACGGGCCTCGCCTGTACGGCGTTCGCTGGCTGGATGTGCTCTCAGTACACCACTGCCTGGGCGGCGGAGAACTTCTACCGCACCGAATTGCTCGTCGGCGTCGGACAAGCTTTTGCATTCATAGGGCTGGTCGGCTGCATTGTGCTGCAGGCAATCTTCACCGGCGCCCTGGCCAGAGCAGAGTGGGTGCTAAGCTTTTCCGCCTACTTTCACGTGATTCGTTTATTCGGCGGTACAGCCGGCGCGATCTACATGGGCCACTTCATCGCGCAGCGGGAGAAGCTGCACTCGAATTTGATTGGCCTTCACGTTACGAGCGGTAACTGGATCACCGATCAGAACATTCGCGCCCTGACGGCGGGAATGTACGGAAAGACGGCCGGTCTGGCAGCTGCAAGCGCTCGCGCGATTGATCTCATTGGCGCCCGCGTGCGTCTGCAGGCATATAGCTTGAGCCTGAATGATGGATTTCTGCTGATCTCCTGGAGTTGCGCCTGCGCGTTAATCCTCGTCGCTTTGCTGCGCAAGGCGCCCTTCAACTACGGCGATCTTATCGCCATGCAGCAGCTCCCGGTATCCGGTAAGGAGTCGAAGCGATGAAACGAAAAGTGGGATGCCTCGTATTAGTGACAGCCCTTTTCGCCTGCATTGCGGCGGCTCAGGAAATAACCAATACGGCGGCACCACCGCGCCACATTGCACTGCCGGAAGCCGTCCAATTGGCGCTCAAGCACAATCACGATATCCGCATCGCTGGAGACACGGTCGAGGAGCAAAAGCAGGCCAAGAGAGTTGCGAAGAGCGCGTATTTTCCAACGATAAGAAATGACAGCCTCTTTTCGCATGTAACCACTACGGAGTTCTTTGAGCTCAAGGCCGGCCAGTTGGGCACAGTCGGGGGAACGCCGATTCCTGCCGCGAACAGCATCATCAACGAAGGCGGTATCAACGTTGCAACCAGCGGAACCCAGCTCACCCAACCATTGACGGAGCTGCTTAAAGTCAGGCGCGAAAACGAAATGGCAGAGGCCGAATTCAAGGCTTCGCGCGAAAAGGCGCAGCTTACGCAAAACGACGTAGCGCTCGCCGTCCATCAGGTCTACTACAGCATTCTGATCGCTCAGGCACACCACACTGCCACTGAGGCGCGAATCAAGGCTTCCGAATCTCTTCAGAGCGAGCGTGTGCAGCAAGTTAAGTTCGGGAGCGCACTGGAACAAGAGTCGATCGACAGCCGAGCCCAGCAACTGCAGGCCAAGCAGGAACTGCTAACAACCGACTTTCAATTGACGGATCTGAAACTGAAACTCAACGACTTGATCGGCTTGCCGTTGGCCACCGCTCTGGATCTGGATCCAGGTGTTCCGGAATTTCAGGACACATGCCAGCGCAAAGATTGTGTGACCACCGCGATCGGGGCACATCCGGAGATCCGCGCAGCCCGTGCCGAAGTAGAAAAAGCTGAGGCCGCGATCGGTTTGTCCAAAACAGATATATGGGTCCCCAATGTTGAAGCCTTTGCCCGTTACAGCTACCAGGACAATGTCCCCTTTTTGTTCTTAGCGCACAACTTTGGAACATTTGGTGTTCACTTCGGCTACGACCTGTTCGACGGCGGGAAGAAGCACGCCTTACTGCATGAACGCCAGGCGCAGTTGGCCCAGGCGAAGGAGAACCTGGCGAAGTTGGCGGACGCGGTCGAGCTGTCCGTCGAGACGGCGTACAACAAGCTGGAAAGAACGCGGCAGATGTTGAAGGTCTCGGAAGAAGTGCTGGCTCTGCGTACCGAATCGAACCGAGTGCGTCAGCAGGAACTGATACAGGGAGCTGCGCTGAACTCGCAGGCGGATAGCGCGGCAGCTCAGGAATACGACGCCAAGGCCCTGCTGCTGCAATCGCAGATGGACTATTTGCAGGCCCACGACGAACTGTTAGATGCCATGGGCAACGCCCCGGAATAAAGTCATGCCTGCGGGCGCTTTCCGCAATGGGAGGCGAACTTCTTCAGGTGTCTTAGCATGGAGGATGTCTCGCAGCATCCGGAAGAACCGCCGATGATCGAATGGGGCAGCAGCACGATCCTAAAGCTGCCATCGATCTGCTCCGCGGGACCGTTCAGTATGATTTTGCATTTACCCAGTCGTTCGATTATCTCTACCCGGCCTATATCCGTGGACAAGCCTACATGGAGTTAGGCGATAGCCGATCGGCAGCGGTCGAGTTCCAAAGCTGCTCGACAATCCCGGTTTGTGCTGGGAATATCTCACCGGCCCACTGGCCCGGCTTCAACTCGGCAGGGCGGAGAAATTGATGGGGGACGATGCCGCCGCCCGCAAATCTTACGAAGAATTTCTGACCATTTGGAAAGACGCCGACCCTGATATTCCTATCTATCGACAAGCCAAAGCCGAGTACGCGCAGCTCAAAAATGTTGGGAACTAATGCGATGACTACGGCACGTCGGCGGGCAGGATGAAATGAAAGGTTGCACCTTGTCCGTCGTTGGCGGCTGCCCACATGCGGCCCCCGTGCGACTCGACAATGCTGCGGCTGATGGCTAACCCCATTCCGCTGCCTTGCGGTTTAGTGGTGAAGAACGCAGAAAAGATCTGGTCAAGAATCCCGTCCGGCAGTCCCGGACCCGTGTCGCTGACGGAGAACAAGAGTCCACCATCGTGCAGTTGCGATCTCACCGTAAGTTCTCCGCCGAATTCATTCATCGCTTCGACGGCATTGAGCATGAGGTTCATGAAGACTTGCTGCAGTTGGACGCGGTCGGCCATGATTTTGGGCAGATTGGCCATGAGTTCGGGGCGCATGGCAATCGAGTATCGGATGGCCTCACCCTGCAGCAACGTGAATATTTCGAGGACGATTTCATTCAGGTCAACCAGTTCACGTTGAGAAGGGGATTTTCTATAGAGCGACCGTATCCGGTCGATGATCTCCGCCGCACGATTTCCATATTTATCAATTCTGGCCGCGGCCGCGCGGGCCCGATCGAGGTTGGGCGGTTCGTGCGCAAGCCATTCTACGCAGGTATTAGCGCTGGTGATGGCGGCGGCGATTGGTTGTTTAATCTCGTGGGCCAGTGAGGCTGCCATTTCCCCCAGCACGCTCACGCGATTGATGTGCGCGAGATCGGCCTCTAACTGGCGCAACTTTTCATGTTCCTGCTCGGCGTACTTACGCTCTGTAATATCGCTGGAGATGCCGATGAATTGCACGAGTTCACCCGCCGCAGTCAGAACAGGATGGCCAACTGTGTGGATCCAACGAACCGTACCCTCCGGCAGAACGATTCGGAAAACTACATCGTAATCAGCTTTATCCACGATGGCCCGTTCGAGCGTGTTTTTCCAGTGAAACCGGTCTTCGGGGTGGATGCGTTCGAGGCGTTTTGCCCAGGGCGGCGCTCCCTGCGCGGGATCGAAACCAAAAATGCGATACCACTCATCGGAGAGGTGTACCGCCTTGCGATCCGACACATTCCAAACCCAGCTGCCGGTGTGGGTCAGCTTTTGCGCCTCGTTCAAGTACGTTTGGCGCCGTTCTGATTCCTGTGTCAGCAGTTCCTGCTCAGTGACGTCGATCCCTGTTCCAATGAACCCCTTGAACGTTCGTCCATCCGTCACTGGAACCCCGACGCAGCGTACGTGACGAATTTCTCCATCCGGCCGAACAATCCGCTTGGTAAAGTCGAACTCGCAATGTTCGGTGAGCATCTTTTGAATTTCTTTTTCCATGGAGCCGCGATCTTCCGGATGCACGAGGTCCAAATATTGTTTTACCGTTGGCGGTGTTGTGCTTGGCTCGAGGCCATGCACGTGGAACAACTCGGAAGACCAGGAGTCGAAGCCCGCAGCATTGAAGGCCCAACTACCCATATGAGCGAGTCGCTGCGCTTCGTTGAGATAGAGCTGGGTTCGCTGCAGCGCTTCATCGGCGCGCTTTCGGTCGGTGATGTCCTGTACAGTGCCAAACATCTGGTATGCCCGGCCGGACGCATCTTTCTTCAAGTCGCCAGTGCTGTGCACGATTCGGAGTTCGCCCGTGGGCCGTAACACGCGATATTCCACGTTATAGGCAGGACCACCGTCGAGCGCCTCGGCGAGTGATCGAGAGACGCGGTCCCGATCGTCAGGGTGGATTCTTTGATGCAGCTCTTTTAAGTCAACCGGGCATTCCTGCGGCTGGAGTCCGAAAATGCGATAGGTTTCGTCTGACCAGGTAATGCGACCGGTCCCGAGATCTCGTTCCCAGTAGCCAACGTGAGTGATTTGCTGGGCCTCTTCCAGCTTGGTTTTGCTTTGCTGCAAATCGCGCGATAACATCTGCAGGTCTTCCTCCGCGCGCTTTCGGTCCGTGATGTCCTGGACTGTGCCGAACCTTTCGTGAAGCTTTCCTGAAGCATCTTTCTTCATGCCCCCCTGACTGAGGACGGTACGCACTTCGCCGCTGGGGCGGATGATTCGGAATTCAAGGTCCGGACGCCCTTCGCCGCGCAGCGCTTCTTCCGTCGCCCGGCGCAAGAATTCCCGATCTTCGGGATGAATCATCTGCTGGAATAGAGTTACGTCGATCGGGCGTTCCTGCGGCTGCAGCCCGAAGATACGGTAGGTCTCGTCGGACCAAGTCAAGCTATTCTTCCCGAGATCCCATACCCAATAACCGACATGCGTGATCCGTTGTGCTTCAGCAAGCCGGGCTTGGCTGTCTTGCAAATCGAGCGACAATAATTGCAGTGCCTGCTCGACGCGTTTGCGATCTTGAATGTCGGTGAGCGTTCCGTACCATTTGACAATCTTGCCGCGGCGGTCTCGAAACGGAACACCCCGCACCAGGAACCAGCGATATTCCCCGTCAGCCGCGCGACGAAACCGCGCCTCATCTTCGAACGGCTCTCCGGTGCCAACGGAGACGCGCCATTTCTCTGAATGGCCTACAAGATCGTCAGGATGGATCGCTCGCTCCCATCCTGAGCCTGAAGTCTGCTCGAGAGAAAGCCCGGCGTATTCGGTCCAGCGCTTGTTCACAAACAAGTTGGAGCCATCAGATGTTGAAGTGAAAGTCATTGCCGGAATTGTGTCGATTGCCTCGTGGAATCTCTTGTCTTCTTGGGCCGCGCGCGCCATTCTTTGGCGAAAGTAGGCGGCGGCAATCACGGCCGATGCGAGCATAGCCGTGAACAGAAACCACGAGGTCTGCCAAAACACTGGCCTGCCATCTACTATCGCTACTGCAACTACGCCATGTCCGGCAGCCGGCAGAGAGTCGGTGCTCGCCGGAGGCTGGTAATCCGCAGCCACGAGGAGCGCGGCGTATTGCGTGCCGAGGTGAGTCGAGTTACGCCAACGGGAGTCGGGTTCGATGGGAGTGAAGGGCTGATCAACGCGCGGCTGCACCCACCACGCTCCCCAGTGGGCGAATATTACGATGCGCTCCCCTGGATGAGCGTGAATCACCCGCCCCTCAATTGTGTCCGTTCGATCGGGACCGCCCTCGCCTGCGAGGGGAACTCTGGTGAACTCGATGGCAGGCGTGGATCGGTTCTGATTCGCATGACAAGCAAACATCATGCAGCACAGCGTGGCGACGATGACCAGCCAACACGCCCTCCAAATCTGACGAGCTGCAGGGTACGGGACGCCGAAAACCGGTGGAAGCGCCGGGTTTATTTCCGGATTTCGCACATGAGTCACTTGTTTTCCGGTTTGCCGCACTGGAACAGAATGAACTCCTCGAAGTTTCGGGAACTAGACATCTTCTCCAGCGACGCCGAGAAAGTCTGTCCCGTCCTGAGGAGCCGGCCGCGAGATCCCCAGCCTTCTCATCTTCGCCAGCAGTGTGGTTCGCTTGAGCCCCAGTTTGGCGGCGGCGCCGCGTGGTCCGCCTACGACCCAGCCGACCTGCTCAAGCGTCTCGACGATCAGACCGCGGTCGGAGTCTTCCAGAGTCATCGACGAGGGAAAAGTCCGAACGCGATCGGGGCTGGCGATCGTGAGCGCTGTTTGCCTCTTATGCAGCGGGTTGGGCAACACGCCATCCCGCGAAAGAATCACCGCGCGCTCAACCAGATTCTGTAACTCGCGTACGTTGCCGGGCCAGGAGTACCACTGGAAGGCAGCCATGGTTTCTGGATGGATGCTATCGATCTGTTTCCCCATGCGGCGGCTGAAAATATCGACGAAATGCGTGACAAGAGCAGGGATGTCTTCCCGGCGCTCGCGAAGCGCCGGTAGAAAGAGGGGAAAAACATTCAGACGATAGTACAAATCGTTGCGGAACTGACCGCGAGCGACCATCTTTACAAGATCTCGATTAGTTGCCGCAATGAGGCGAACGTCCACTTTGTGAGTGCGACCGCTTCCCAGGCGCTCGAACTCCTGTTCCTGCAGTACGCGCAATAATTTGGGCTGCAAGGCGGGGGGAATGTCGCCAACTTCGTCCAGGAACAGCGTGCCCTTGTCGGCCATCTCAAAGCGCCCGGTCTTCTGCGCGATGGCTCCGGTGAAAGCGCCCTTCTCATGACCGAACAATTCGCTTTCGAGAAGATCGAGTGGAATAGCCGCGCAATTCAACTTGATGAAAGCGCGTCCATAGCGCTGGCTCGCGTTGTGAATGGCATGCGCGATGAGTTCTTTTCCGGTACCGGTTTCGCCCTCGATGAGGACGGTCGAGTTTGTGGGCGCAACCTGCTCCACCTGATCGAGGACCGATTCCAGAGCGGTGCTATTTCCAATGATCCGCTCGAAGGTTCGCTCGGCCTGATCCGTCACAGGGTCCGTGATTGCTGCATGGTCTCCCACAGAAACCTCTAGGTTTAAGGCTCCGAACGACTGCGGTGGCGCAAAGCGTTTACATATTCAGAGCGGCGCGAACTCGCTTGAGCAACAACTGATGATCGAAGGGTTTTGCGAGAAACTCGACTGCGCCCCGTCTCATGGCTTGAATCCGCATCCGGGCGTCTCCATGAGCAGTAATAAAGATAATGGGAACGTTGTATTCCTCTTCTTTTAGCTTGGCCTGCAACTCCAGGCCCGACATCTTCGGCATGCGAATGTCAACGATGAGACACCCAGCCTTATGATGCAAATCGGATTTGAGAAACTCTTCCGCGCTCCCGAAACACCGCGCCGCAAGCCCCGCCGCTTCCAGAAGGTCGCGCAGGGAATCTTGCATAGCCTCATCGTCATCAACGATCGCGATCAGTTTGGACATTTGGTCCAACGGCATGCCGTGAGGGTAGGTGATGAAACATTCTGAAGCAATCGAACTTTGGGTGAACAAAACTAGACCTTAGTAGGGAAGAGGGCCACTTTTTGATGAATTAGTTGGTTCGACCCAGGAGGTGAAATGGAGCGTGCTACAAGGACTTGAGCTTGTCCGCCATCCTGACAAGGTCAGGCAAGGATTTGGCCTGCATCTTTTTCATGACCTGGCTGCGGTACATTTTGACGGTCGCTTCGCTGGTCCCGAGCTCTGCCGCAACTTGCTTGTTAAGCATCCCGGAGACGACCAAGCTCATGACTTCGCGTTCGCGAACGCTGAGTACATCGCGACGATGCCGCAATTCATCCAGTTCGCGCTCTTTTTCTCGCAGGAGGCGGGATCGAGTGAGCGACCGCTGAACTGCATCGAGAAGATCCTGAGGCCGGAATGGCTTGGTCAGAAACTCAACTGCTCCAGACTTCATGGCCTTGACCGACATCGGCACGTCAGCGTGCGCTGTGAGAAAGATGATGGGGATACTTATTCTTCCTTTTTTCAGCTCGTGCTGGAGTTCCAAGCCGCTGATGCCGGGAAGTCTCACATCCAAAATCAGGCAACTGGGGCTGTTTCCGCGTTCAACCGCTAAAAATTCTCGTGCCGCTCCAAAAGACTGAGAGTGCAGGCCGACGGACTCCAGCAGTTCCTGAATTGACTCACGCACGTCCGCATCATCGTCGACGATAAATACGGTAGGTACGTCTTGCGCACTCATGCCCCGCACCCCAGTCAAAAATACGCTGAAAATAAAATGTCACAAGCTTTTGCTTTGCTCTGGCCGCCTAGGGCCAGACCGCCATAGATTGTATCGGACGACGATTGTATCGGATGATGTCGAAGGTCATTGTGCAGAAGATCAATGCGGCGCGTTTGCTCGTTCCGGTTTTATTTGTCGCCCACTGCGGACTTCGGATGGTTTCTTTACGAAATTGAAATCACTCGGAACACTACCGGTGATTAATCGGGCCCCACGGCTGAATGTCAGATCCTGGATTGCCCACTGAGTAAAAACTAGAGCTCGGCTCTGAAAAGTCACTAAATACAAAAGGTGAATGAAGGCCCATACCAGCCATGCCATGAATCCCGAAAGATGCGCACCGAAAACCTCGGCCACTGCAGCCGCACGCCCAATCACGGCCAGGGATCCTTTATCAAAATAGTGAAAGGCAGGAAGCTCCGGCTGGCCTTTCACTTTTCGCAAGATTGCCTTCGCTGCATATGCCCCGCCTTGCATGGCGACCTGAGCTAATCCCGGCAGCGATTTTCCGTTCTTATCCGTCGATGAGGCCAAATCTCCGATTACGTAGATGTCGGGATAGTTCGAAATCGTCAGGTCAGGTTTTACTTTGACTTTTCCTGCGTTGTCGGTTTCGGCCTTCGCGCGGCTCGCAAGAATTTTGCCGAGTGGGGAGGCAGTGATGCCCCCGGCCCAGACGACCGTCTTGGCAGCGATGAAATTTGTTCGCGCTTCGGATTCTGTCGTCACGCCCTCTTCGTCCAGGTGCTTCACCATTGTGCCGCACCTCACCTGCACTCCGAGCTTGGCCAGCGACCGGTTCGCTTTTTTGGAGAGGCCTTCCGGAAATGGCATGAGCACCCGAGGGCCGCCATCCAGCAATATGATCTGCGCTTCTTCCGGGTTGACGGAGCGGAAATCGTTCTTCAAGGTCTGGTGGGCGATCTCGGCGATGGCGCCGGAAAGTTCAACACCCGTAGCCCCTCCTCCAATAATCACGAAGGTCAGCCAGGCTCGACGCTGCTCAGGATCAGGCATACGCTCGGCCACTTCGAACGCATACAGAATCTTGTGCCGTATCGCAGTAGCTTCTTCGATGCTCTTCAGACCTGGCGCCCATTCTTGCCACTCGTTGTGGCCAAAATGCGATGTTTCAGATCCCGCCGCGATGATCAATGAGTCATAAGGAACGACCGTCCCGTCAGCGAGAGTGACATGTTTGGAATCAGGATCCACATCCACGACGGTTCCGAGCCAGACTCGAGTATTTTTCTGGTGGCTCAACACGCTGCGAAGCGGATAGGCGATCTCTCCCGGTGAAAGCGAGCCTGTCGCTACTTGATAGAGCAAAGGTTGAAAGAGGTGATAGTTCCGCCGATCGATAAGCGTCACGTCCACCAGGTTTGAGTTCAAACGCTGGGCCGCGGAAAGTCCGCCAAATCCCCCGCCTACGATCACGACCTTCCAGCGTTCGCTCATCGATTTCCTCGTTGATGGGGCTAGGGCGATTTCCGGCTGCCATTAAGGCCGGATGAGAGTCGGCGCAGGCTTGCCATTCAGCACCGCATCCACATTATCCAGAGCGAGCATGCCCATAGCTGTACGGGTTTCGATCGTGGCACTGCCGATATGTGGCAATAAAAATGTGTTTTTCAGCGAAATATATTCTGGATTAAGTTTTGGCTCGCCTTCAAATACGTCGAGTCCGGCCGCGGCGATCCGCCCGCTCTTGAGAGCGGCGATGAGATCGTCGTCGACCACTAATCCGCCGCGAGCCGTGTTCACGACGATGGCACCGGGGGGCAAAAGGCTTATGGCTTTCGAGTCCAAGAAATGGCGGGTCTGAGGAGTTTCCGGGGCGTGCAGACTCAAAAACTGGCTTGCGCGAAGCAGATCCGACGGATCTTTGTGGTAGACGGCATCGCCGGCGATTTCGGCAGGCAACTCCGATCCGTTGCAATAGTGAATTTTCATTCCAAAGCCTCGCGCTCGGCGCGCCACGGCCTGCCCCACGCGCCCCATTCCCAAAATGCCGAGGATTTTGCCACCGACTTGCCATCCCAGGAGCATGTCGGGGCTCAAAGGCTTCCACGCTCCCGTTCGAACCAGTTCCTGCGCTTCGTACGCGCGACGCGAAGCTCCCAGCAAAAGGAGCATAGCGATGTCGGCCGTCGCGTCATGGTTGACGCCAGGAGTATAAGCGACCGAAATTTTCCTGCGGGCGGCGGCTTCCAGATCGATATGCTCAAAGCCCACCGAGAAGGTGGCGATGATCTTTACGGTCGGCGAAACCTTCTGGAAAAATTCAGCCTCCAACCGATCTGCCGGCGTGATGAACAGGGCGTCGGCTCCTTCGGCCGCGGAAAGCAGATCCTGCCGGCTGAAAAGAGACTGATTCGGGTTTCGCCGGGCGTTGTAATCGCGGTCGATCCGGTCTTCAACTTCCTTCGG
>Ga0209006_10004105_pt1 | contig 13255 bp, 13 predicted proteins | sample JacPin_JW_Ref_O2_FD_188567 | JGI IMG/M metagenome (GOLD analysis project Ga0209006, IMG submission 188567) | Forest soil microbial communities from Algoma, Ontario, Canada - Jack Pine, Ontario site 1_JW_Ref_O2 (SPAdes) (version 2) | ecosystem: Environmental > Terrestrial > Soil > Boreal... | reverse complement strand
GGCCCTCACGAGCGAACTGCTCACCTTCACCACGGCAAGGCCGCACCGAAGGCCAAAGCACCCGTTTCCGCCGCCTCTACGCGCGCATCATCGGATGAGTAAACGAATCAGACCTCGCGCGCATCTAAGTTCCGTTTCCGGGACGCCTCGCAGGCGTGAAAGTGCGCACTGCTGCTTCGAGCACGCCGGTCAGAATTTCGGTTCCCTTGTCCGAGGCCCCCGGGCAGCCCGCTGTCAGACTATGTCGACTCGATTGGAGGGCAAGCGAATTGAAAGCCGAAGCAGGCGCCGGCGCCAAGGAGATTCCCGACGCCGAGCATGAATTAGTCATCGAACGGGTGGACCGATGACCCGCCGCGTCGCTGGAGCGGTGGCCTACGTCACGCGGCGCCTATCCATCGGGCTGGGCCGTGAACGATGGATGCCGTAGCGGATTAGCACGGCCCGTCCGCCGACGCGCACCGCCGCGTGCAAATGGTTTACCGTATGCGCCATGGCTGCCCTCGCGCCCAAGCCGCCGCTGGTGACGGCGATCATGCCCACCCGCGACCGGCCGGAGTTCGCCCTGCAGGCCGTTCGCTACTTCTGCGATCAGGACTATCCCAACAAGGAAATGGTGGTGCTGGAGGACGGAACCCCCTCCCTGACGGGACGGTTGCCCGACGACCCCCGCATCCGCTACATCGCTACCGGGGCGGCGTTGCGCAGCATCGGGGCTATGCGCAACGAGGCATGCCGGCTCGCACGCGGCGAGATCGTGGCCCACTGGGACGACGACGACTGGTACGGACCCCAGCGGCTCACCCGCCAGGTCGCGGCGATCCGCTCCGGCGAAGCCGACCTCACCGCGCTCCGCGACAGCCTGATGCTCGACCTGGCGACCTGGCGCTTCTGGCGCTGCCAACCCGATCTGCATCGCCGCATTTTCTACATTGGCGACGTGCACGGGGCCACCATGGTGTACCGGCGGCGGCTCTGGGAGGAAGCCAGCTTCCCCGACCAATCGCTGGCCGAGGACGCCATCTTCCTCGACCAGGCCCTGCGCGGGGGCGCCCGGCTGCAGGCGATCGACGCGGAGGGGCTGTTCATCTACGTCCGCCACGGCGCCAACGCCTGGGAGATGGAGTGCGGGCTCTACGGCGGAACTGCCGGCTGGGAGACCGTGCCCGAACCCGACCTGGAGACCAACGCGCGCGCCTTCTATTCGGCCCGCTCCGCGACCGCCCGCAAGTGAAGCCCAACTCCGCTCGTCAGCTGCGTCACGCCCCCAAAACCGTGCACGGCGCGCACTGGAGTCCCCGGCTCGGCCGCGAGGCGGAAGACCTCTTCAGCGACGACATGACGTTCCACCGCCGCCTCCCCGAAGCGGCATCCGGGCGCTCCCCTGCGTCTACTTCCTCGTCCTCTCGTTGAGACAGACTTATGGACGAATTGATTCGTTTCCTGGCCGGTCGCGGACAACTGCCACTTGAAGGCTCTTCGTCGCCGGAGCAGCAGGATTACCTCCGGCGCCTGGTCAGGCGGTCAAGCGCTCGGCTGGTTGGCGAGATCGGGTTCAATGCAGGATATTCCAGTTTGGCTTTTCTGAGTGCCGGTGCGGACGTGCAGGTCGTTTCCTTCGATATCGGCTGCCACGAAGTCGTGGGTCATGCCAAGGAGTTCGTGGACGCGCAGTACCCGGGTCGGCACGAACTCATAATCGGTGACTCCGCGCAGTCGGTTCCCGAATACCGAATACAGCATCCTGAAACTTCCTTCGACATCGTTTTCATTGATGGCGGACACGAATATGAGCAGGCAAGAGACGACATCTCGAACATGAAAGCTTTGAGCCATCCCGGAACGAGCGTCGTCATCGACGATCTCACGCCCTGGTTTTGGTGGGGAGAAGGTCCGACAAGGGCATGGACCGAAGCAATTTCGGAAGGATTAATTGTCCCAGTTGAGATATTCAAGGACGGACGGCTCGTGCGCGACATCGAGCCTCCGGGTGAAAGAAGCTGGGCGCGAGGCCGTTACTGCTATGACTGATGTCAGCTGATAGGGACGCCGCACGCGATCCAGTAGCTCACAGTTCCTGTTGACATAGCAGGAGCAAGTCCTGGCTATGCGGCGTCCCCGAACGGTCTTGGGTCGCGTGGTCGCCCGCCTGTCCCTGTCGAGGTCGTCGGGTCTTGATCTCAAGTTCTCGCACCGCAGATCACAAGGCAAGGTCACGGCCGGCTGTGGAGCTAAGAGTGTGTGACTTCACGACATAGGTGACAGATGAGTCGCGTCATGGGTGACAGTCGTGATTCATGTCGAAAGCGCGGGTTGCGGTCCTTCATGTCATTAGTGGTCAGCTCAGCATCACCGCGGCAGCCAAGACCCATGGGTTATAAGCGAACCGGTCACGGTCTCCTCCACTGCAGTCAGTCTCATAGCCGCAGGCCAACGGCAATCAGCATGCCAACCTGTCTCACGGGTCTAGCTCGTTCACGCCCATTGCACCGTGTTCCGTTCCCAAATTGCGATGAGACGGGCTTTTTTTCCTCGGGTACCGGTGTCCGGGACACCGTCTTCGACCTGGGTTTACGCCAACCGTTGTCCGCGCCAGCCTTCCCGTGATGTGAGCTCGGCCACCTTGGCGATATGCGCCCGATGACCGATCTTGTTACCGTGCCGTGGGGGGTCGCGCCAAATCCAACAACCGATAGAGGGGACATGTTGTTGTCTGAATCGACCGTACGTACGTCCTTGAAGATCACAAGCACGGTAGCCGCTGCGCTGGCCTTTTCGCTGGCCGGTGCCGGTAGCGCGCTGGCGGACACGGCAGGGGCGGACGCTTCCGGCCGCGGTGACGTCGGGTTCGATGTCACTGGCCCGCAGTTTCCCGCGCCGCCTCCGCCGCCCGCACTTCCGGCGCCCACGGCTTCAGCGTCGGGAGGGACCGGTGTCGGAGTGGATACGCCTTTGGGTTCAGCCGACGGTGGAGTCCAGACCGGCTTCGGCGTTGGTCTCCCGACACTGCCCGCGCCGCCTCCGCCGCCCGCACTTCCGGCGCCCACGGCTTCAGCGTCGGGAGGGACCGGTGTCGGAGTGGATACGCCGTTGGGTTCAGCCGACGGTGGAGTCCAGACCGGCTTCGGCGTTGGTCTCCCGACACTGCCCCCGCCACCCCCGCCGTCGGCTTCGGGGTCGGCCCGGACAAACCTGGGCTTCGACTTCTGACACGTGAATCACAAGACATGAGCCCCGTCCAGAAGGACGGGGCTCATGTCTTAGCGCCCACCTCACTTAGCGGCTAAATCGTGGTTAATGCGGGCACACCCCTGCAGACGCTTGGGCGAAGGATGCTCGAATCGTTCCCTTCGTCCCGCTGATCGGCAACGTTCGGATCTCGATCGCAATTTTCTCCTACAACGGCGGCGTCTACTTCGGCGTCACCGGGGACTACGACAGCTCCAGCGACATCGATGTCCTGACCGAGGGCGTCGAGCGCGGGGTGGCCGAGTTGCTCAAGGTGAGCCAGTCGGGAGGCCCCGCGCCCGAAGTCGCAACGAAACGATCGAAGAGCCAAGCCGGAGGCACGCGGTCTGCAGGCGCACCGCCAACCCAGCGCGCGTAAGCACCCAACCTGTGGGAGCCTCCGCTACTTCTCGACTCCAGAGGTTCCCCCCGGGCGTGTGGCGGGTTAGCTCTGCGGCAGGGTGACGAGCTGCCCGTTGGGGCGCTGGGGTTCACCGGTGTGTCGGTTGATCGGCGCCGGCAGCGGTTGCAGCGGGTGGCGGCGGACCTGAATCGTTTGATAGGCAACCAGTCCGGCGAGAGCGGCCACGAGAATTGCCGATGCCCAGGCATTTCCCAAGTTCAGACCACCCCGTTCGGCCTTCTTGCTCAAGATGTTTCCCAAAACGGTGCCTAGTGGGCGCGTGAGGATGAAGGCAGTCCAGAACAGCAGCATGGCGCTGACACTGGTCAAGTAATGGGCCACCAGCAGGGCCACCATGATTGCGGAGAGCAAGAGTGCGGTGGGTCGTAACCCGAGTCCTAGCGAGTCTGCTAAGAAGTCGCCACTGGACGTGCCCAAGCTGTTTGAGAACAGGACGGCGACCCAGAACAGTAGTTCGCCCTTCGAAGTAGCGATGTTCTCGACGTCGAGCGTCTGCCCGCTACGCCACCAGATCAGAAGTACAATCGCCAGTCCGGTACTGAGAATAAGCGCACCGCCGGCGTAGCCCAGCGCAGCAGTTTTGTTCAGCAGATCCGACAACGTCGTTCCGGCCGTGCTGGTCAACGCGATAGCTGTCCAGAACACCGCGGCGTGAAAACGTCGCCCCCGCAACTGAAACACGACAACGGCTAAGAAGACGGTTAGCAGGATCACGGTGCTGAGCAGGTTGCCGAGACGAAGAGTCTGCGAGAAGAAGTCGCCCGCAGCCTCTCCCAGCGTGGTCGCAACGGTCTTGGTGACCCAGAAGAGCGCGGTGACGTGCGGAAGCTTTCGCATGACGTACAGCGCGGGTGAATCCGCGGAGCTGTTTGTCTCACCGGCGACAGACCCGGACATGTGGGCTCCAATCGGTTGTGGCCAACACCTTTAGCGAGGCCCATGCCAGTTGCGCAACATCGCGGTCAGGGTCGCGGCCGGAGTTCGGCTGCGCGGGCGCTGCAGTTCACGAAGTAGCGAAGGGGGCTTGGGGTTTCGAAGTGCTCCGCCGTAGTCATTTCACTTCCCGATCGCAACGGGCGCCGTCATTTTCCCGCGCGGGATTCCGTGTGTCCTGGTGCCACGTCCTTAGATAGGCGGGCGGGTTACACCGCCGCGGCCGCGGATCTGTAACCCGTGACGATAGGGACATGCATGGGAGCAACGCGCGGTTGGTGGTTCATCGTCGCTTGTGCGCCCTCTGTCCCGGCCACGAACGGCCAGGCAACGGGACGCCCATGACGGTCACGCCGGCGGCGCTTGTGGGTGACTCGTGCCAGTGGCAGGGCGCCGTCACGGCGTTGCGTTGGTACCGTGATGCCCGCGGGACTACCAGTGTTCCGCGGCAATTCCGCGCTCGCGGTGTCGAACTCGGAAGGTGGGTACAGCAATGCCGCGAGAACTATTGGGATGGGCTGCTGAATGCTCACCAAACTCGAGAGCTGGCGGCGGTCGACGGCTGGGACTGGGGACCTGAGCCTCCGGGAAGCTGGCGGCGCGGGTTCCGGGGGCTGGAACGCTATGCCGCCGAACACGCGACCACCGTGCTGCTCGAACCCATCACGATCGATGCCATCGACTTGCAAGTCTGGGTCGCGGCCCAACGCGAGGCCTACGCCGCGAATTCCCTTGCTACGAACCGCATTGAGCTACTCGACGGGCTGCCGCAGTGGGAATGGGATGCCGATCGGATCCGGTGGCTGCAAGCCGTTACTGCCGCGACGCTGTATGTGTGGCGGCATCGCACTTTGGCGTCCGTTCGCCGTGAAACCCGTTTCGATGAGTTCCCCCTCGGCAAATGGATACAGCGGTGCCGCGAAGAATACCGCGTCGGCACCATGTCAGCCGACAGGGTGGCTGAGCTTGAGGCACTGCCTGGTTGGAGCTGGGGACGGTTGCAACACTGGAACATTGGCCTGGGCCTGCTGCGTCGGTACATCGCCGAAACCGGACACGCGTGCCCCCCGGCGAAAACCGTCATTGACGGCTACCCTCTCGGCGAGTGGGTCAACCGATGCCGTCAGCAGTACAAACGAGGCAACCTCGACCCGCAGCGGCGTGACGCGCTGGAGTCGCTTCCCGGCTGGCGCTGGGATCTGCGCGAACACAGATGGCGATGTGGTCTCAGCGCGCTCAAGGACTACGTCGCCGCTCATGGACATGCCCACCCTTCGCGGCGGGAACGCATCAACGGATACCCTGTCGGCGAGTGGGTTTACACACAACGCGCCACGCGCGCACGTGGACGACTCTCGCCGCGGCGAGCGGCCGAACTTTCACGACTACCCGGTTGGTACTGGCGCCGCACCAGAAGCCACGACTCGACATCGATGGTTTCCTGAATTCCCGCACGCAACGCCCCTCGGGTACCGGCGAGGCATCCGCGTACCGTCTTAGACGGCCATGGTCACACCGAGGTAGGACACAACGTCGTCCGCGCTGTCGGTCGAGCTTGTCAGCGTCGCATACGACCGCAGAAATGACTGACCGACGCAGCCGTCGATCTTGACGTGGACACCGGTGATGGTGACCCGAGAATCGGTGTGCTGGAACGTCTTCTTGTCCACGGTCACGATGGTGACCGTGCCGGGACTGAGTTCCACCTCGATCGTGCCGTTGACCGGAACCGCGAGGGAGGTGAGAGCAAAGGTCGGGCCGAACGCCGGGGTGGCGCCTGCCCCGCCGAACAGCTCAAGTCGTAACAGGTTGATCCCGCAGCCAATCTGGTACCCGGTCTCCAATACTCCACCGGCCAGCTTGCCGCTGCCTTTACCGGTCACGGAGCCGGTGAATGTGCCGCCGACGAGGTATTCGCGCGAGGACAGCGCGGTGGTCAGCGGCGGCACCGGCAGCTCGGTCTCGTTTCTCGCCGACACCGTCAATGTCCAGCCATCCGGGGCCGTCAAGATGCCTGGGTCCCCGGACGGGACAGCTCCATCGGGCGGGGGTGGTCCGGCGTCGGCTTCCCCGATCCCCGGAGGGTCGGCGTTTGGATCGGCGGCGGCCTGCGACGCCGCCGCGGACGCAACGAGGACACACAAAAACGCGAGGGTGGCAAAACGCTTCAACATTGTCGGTCGGCGCCTTTCGTCGTTTTTAACCCAAGGGACATGTCGCGCTGAAAGTACAACTCTGAGGCGTTAAACGGTCATCGTGACGCCGGTGTAGGAGACGACGTCGGCGGTGTTGTCGGTTGTGCTGGTCAGCGTCGCATATGAGCGCAGGAACGACTGACCCACGCAGCCATCAATTCTGACGTGAAAACTGGTGATGGTGACCCGAGGATCCCCACTCTTGAACGTCTTCTTGTCCACTGGGACCGTAGTCACGGTGCCGGGCTGAAGTTCGACCTCAATGATGCCGGTAAGCGGAACCGTGACGCTGGTAAGACCCGTCGCACCGAATGTCCCGCCAAGGCCGAGCGCGGCGTCCAATTCAATCTTGTCCAAGGCGATCCCGCAGCCGATCTGGTAGCCGGCCTCCAGCGTTCCACCGGTCAGCTTGGTGTTGCCTTTGCCTGTCACTGAGCCGGTGAACGTGCCGCCGACGAGGTATTCGCGCGAGGACAGCGCGGTGGTCAGCGGCGGTACCGGCAGCTGGGTCTCGCCTTTCGCCGACACCGTCAATGTCCAGCCGTCCGGGCTCGTCACGACACCCGGTTCCGCGGACGCGACGGCGCCGTTCGCGGGAGGGGGTCCGGTGTTGACGACCGGGATCACCGGCGGTTCGGCGTTGGGGTCGGCTGCAGCCAGCGGCGACGTCTCGGCGGAGGCCAACAAGCAGATGGCCGCGAGGGCCGTAAAACGATTCAACATGTGTGTCGGCGCCTTTCGTAGTCAGATACCACAGGAGATGTTCCGAAGTACGACGCGAACGACGCACCCGAAAGATGGACTCGACCAGCAGATCACGACCGAACGTCGCCAGAGTTTCACTGAGCTCGGCCCACTGTCGGCGGTTGATCCGGCAAGTTCTGTCCCAGCCCGGCGGGCATCGGCGTACCTGGCGGCGGCGCCGTTCCGGGCAGCGGTTCGCCGAGCTGATCTAGGGAACGTTGGCCGAGCATTGAGCCGCTGAGCCCGCCCTGCTGATAAGCGGCATACAACCGCTGGAGGTAATCGGACGCGCCGGTGTCGGCGTTCTCCTGGCCCGGTGCCACCCCGGCCACCGTCCCTTGGTAAGGCGCCGATGGCACGACGTTCTGCGGGAGCAGGTAGCCATTGTTCAGCGGGTATGCCTCCGGCGGCGTGCCGGGATCAACGCCGGGTGGTGCGGGGAGTGCCGTCTGGCCCAACAAGCCCAGCATGTCCCGGGTGCCGTTGCCGGTGAGATCGGGGGTACCGCCAAGGCCTGCGGCGGGATTCCCGTTCTGCGCCAACAGCGCATCGACCACCGGCGGCACGGGCGCCGGCGGTGGGACTGGCGTCGCCGGATCTGCGGTCGCGATCGACAAGCAACCGAAAGGGCCGCTGACACTCAGCATCCCGACCATCGCGATCGTCGCGGCCACCCCGTTGATGATCGTCGGTCGATGTCGCCCACCCACAACCCAGGCGGTGCCGTTCACTTGCCGCCCGCTGCGACCGCGCTGACTTGGCATCAGACGACCTTGGTCACACCGAGATAGGACACGACGGTGTCGTTGGTCTCCGTCGAGCTGATCAGGGTCGCATACGACCGCAGGAACGACTGACCCACGCAGGCATCGATTTTGACGTGGAAACTGCCGATGGTGATCCGAGTATCGGTGGTCTTGAATGTCTTTCTATCCACGGCGACCGCGGCGACCTGACCAGGAAAGAGTTCTATCTCGACCGCGAAGTTGAGCGGAGTCGAGACGCTGGCTAGACCCGCCGCGGTGAACGATGGGCTGATGCCGGCCCCGAATTGCAATTCGACTCTGTCAAGGGAGATCCCGCAGCCGATCTGATACCCGGCCTCCAACGTTCCGCCGGTCGGCTTGCTGCTGCCTTTGCCGGTCACCGAGCCGGTGAACGTGCCGCCCACGACGTAGTCGCGCGACGACAGCGCGGTCGTCAGCGGCGGCACGGCCACCTCGGTCTCGTTCGTCCCGGACACGGTCAATGTCCACCCATCGGGGGTCGTCGCGACGCCCGGTGCCGCGGACGCGACGGCTCCATCAGGCGGTGCCGGACCGGGATCGGAGGCCGGCATCACGGGGGGATCGGCATTGGGATCTGCCGCGGTCAGTGGCGCCGTTGCGAGCGGGAGCGACAAGCAGATAGCCGCGAGGGTGGCATATCGATTGAACATGTGTTCGTCGGCACCTTTCGTCGTCTGAATCCAGAAGAGATGTCGCGCTAAAAATGAACTGGCTGTGCATCAGAACACGTAAACCCGTCGTTGAGTTCCACGCCGGCGATTCTGTCAGAGTTCACCACCACACCGACTAGCAACCTAATGTTCACTCTCCCAACACTTTTGGCATCCTCATCTCGCCTTGCTCAGAGCACCACAGCGGGCGTCCGTGGGTAAGACGCCAAGCATGTACCTGGGGGACCCTGGGACCGCCGGGGGCGGTGCATACATCCGGAGCGCTCATGCGCATGTTCCCGTTCAACCCGTCGTGCTGTCGGCGCTGGCGTCAGACCGCCATGGTGACGCCGGTATAGGAAACGACGTCGTCGGTGTCCGCGGTCGTGCTGGTCAGTGTCGCGTACGACCGCAGCGACGACTGTCCCACGCAGCCATCGATATTGATGCGGAAACTGGTGATACTGACCCGCGCATCGGTGTCCTTGAACTTTGCCGTTGTGACCGGAACGGTGACGACCTTGCCGGGGAAGAGTTCGACCTCCGCTCCGGCGCTGTCCGCGTCCGAGAAGCCCGAGAAACCGGCGGCAGCGAACGACGGGGTAAAGCCGAGTGTGGCTTGCGGCTCAACCCTGTCCAATATGATCCCGCAGCCGATCTGGTATCCGGCCTCCAACGTTCCACCTGCCGGTTTGGTGCTGCCTTTGCCGGTCACCGAACCGGTGAACGTGCCGCCGACGAGGTATTCGCGCGACGACAGCGCGGTGGTCAGCGGCGGGACGTTCACCTGGGTCTCGTTTCTCGCCGACACCGTCAATGTCCAGCCATCCGGGGTCGTCACGATGTCGGGATCGCCGGACAAGACGGCTCCTTCAGGCGGGGGTGGCGCGGAGTCGGCGACCGGGATTAGCGGCGGATCGGCGTTCGGGTCGGCCGCGGTCAACGGCGCCGTCGCGATCGGGATTGATAAGCAGATGACCGCAAGAATGGCGAAGCGATTCAACATGTGTGTCGGCGCCTTTCGTCGTCAGAACCCAAGAACATGTCGCGTGGAAAGAGAACTGGGTAAGCACCCGAAAAACGGACCCGCCCAACAGATCACGCCAGAAATCCGCCAAAGTTCGCCACCCACACCGGCAAACGGCAGACCCGAGTGAACGTCAAACGATTCCCGGATGAGCATCAAACGACCTTGGTCACACCGAGATAGGACACGAGGTCGTCGGTGTTGTCGGTGGAGCTGGTCAGTGTCGCATAGGACCGCAGGAACGACTGACCCTCGCAGCCGTCTACCTTGATACGGAAACCGCCAATGATGATCCGAGGATCGGTGCCCTGGAACGTCTTCTTGTCCACCTGAACCACACTGACCGAACCAGGTTTGAGTTCCACCTCTACAAGGCCGGTCACCGTAGCCCCGACACTGAGACCTTTCAGGCTGAGCGACGGTGTAACGACGACGGTGAAACGAGGCTTAACCTTGCCCGCAGTTATCCCGCAGCCGATCTGATACCCGGCCTCCAGCGTTCCACCGGTCAACGTGCTGCCACCGGAGCCCTTGACCGAGCCGGTAAACGTGCCGCCGACGAGGTATTCGCGCGACGACACCGCGGTGGTCAGCGGCGCCACCGGCAGCTCGGTCTCGTCCTTCGCGGACACCGTTAAGGTCCGGCCGTCCGGGGTCGTCGCGATACCGGGTTCCGTGGACGGGACGACTCCGTTGTCCGGCGGCGGTGCGACGCCAGCATCAGGCGGCGGCGGTCCGATGTCCGCGACCGGCATCGCGAACGGATCGGGGGTGTCATCCGCTGCGGCCAGCGGCGCCGCCGCGAAGACCAACACCCACATTGCCGCCAGGGTGGCAAAACGATTCACCATGTGCGTCGGCGCCTTTCGTCGTCAGAACCCAAAGACCACCACCCACACCGGCAACACGGCAGGGCCGAATGAACGTCAAACAACTCCCGGGTAAACATCAAACGACCTTGGTGACACCGTAATAAGAGATGACGGCGTCGGTGTCCGCGGTCGAACTGGTCAGTGTCGCGTATGACCGCAGGAACGACTGACCGACGCAGCTGTCAACCTTGATGTGAACACCAGTGATCTTGATTCCCACGTCCCTGCCCGTGACTGTCTTCTTGTCCACCGGAATGAGAATGACTGTGCCGGGTACGAGCTCGACCTCCACGCGGCCGGTGATCGGTACCGCGATGCTGATGGCCCCCGCGGCGCTGACCGCCGGCGTAAGGCCGATTCCGAAGAAGGGCTTGGTGTTGCCGGCGTTGATCCCGCAGCCGATCTGATACCCGGCCTGCAATGTCCCACCGGTCAACGCGCCACTACCCGAGCCCTTGATCGAGCCGGTAAAGGTGCCGCCCACCAGGTATTCGCGCGACGACAGCGCGGTGGTCAGCGGCGGCACCGGCAGCTGAGTCTCGTCCTTGCCCGACGCCGTCAGCGTCCACCCGTCCGGGGTCTTGAGCACGGCCGGATCCGCGGACGCGACGACTCCGTTGTCCGGCGGCGGTCCGACGTCAGCGTCGGGCGGCGGCGGTCCGATGTCCGCGACCGGCATCGCGAACGGATCGGGGTTGTCATCCGCTGCGGCCAGCGGCGCCGCCGCGAAGACCAACACCCACATTGCCGCCAGGGTGGCAAAACGATTCACCATATGAGTCGGCTCTTTCGTCGTCAGAACCCAAGGGACGTGTCGCGCTGGAAGAGAACTGGCTAACTTCAGAGATCGGTGACGCGCCGATGCGCCGCGCTCACCGACAGATAGGGCGGCGGGTTACACCGGCCGTGCCTTAGCCCGATCTGGCCGGCTGGATGTCGCTTGATTGGGGCGAAGACCCAGGTCGCCGCGTTGACCGTAGGCATCTGAAACGATGGCCGGCGCTTAGCGCGATTCCGACGATCACGCCGGTCACCGCAAGCCCAGCGGCGGCGCTGGTCCAGTCCGTGCGCCCGTCGTACCAACGGGCGGTCAGCAGGTAGCCAACACCCACAAAGGCGGCGCTTCCCGCAAACGTGCTGGCGGTGTTGGTCATCAGGAAGATGGGGTAGGACCGATCGGGGCGGCTCCGATGGCCCACCGATTTCCGAGCTGTGGCGATGAACGAGTTCCCTGCCCGAGTATTGGGCCGCCACTGCGACAGCCAGGCCTGGGCACGGTCAGTGTAGCGGTATCGCAAAGAATAAGCCGCGTGGTCGAAAGCGATGGCCCACCCGATGGCACACAGCAACGCCGCCCACACCCCCAAATGCTGCTCGAACCCGAGCACCCCACACACCGCGGTGCCGCTGCGGGACACACTGCGCTTGACGAACGCGGGAAGCGCCATGTTTTGCCTTTCTCCTATCGCGATTCTCTGCCGTCGTCGGCACCTGCAATCGCGGTCGGCTGACCACGAATGACCTGTCCGTTGCTTGGCGACAGTGCCCGACTGCGCAGCGCAGCCCCGGAAACGCACGATGCAGATCCCAGCCGATGAATAGCCACCCGAGTTACACCCGGTTGCCGGCGTCAGCGCGATTTGGTCCGCTCCGTGTCGCCGGATTGGGGCGTTCGGACGGTAATGCCGTATTCGCACACTGCCCGAACTCCCGTACAGCATCTGCACGAAATCTAGAGAACGTCACGAAATTAGAGGACATCAGGTATGGCCATCGACCAGTGCCAATAAGCTGCATAAACTCTGTGGCCCGGCAGCAATCGAACGTGCGACTTAGGGATTAGGATTAAAGCGCTTCCAGTGGTTGTCGAGATCTTCCGTTAATGGTTGGGGGACTACAGGATTTGCTGACGCGCGCACCTGTCGGGTCTCGACGAATTGGATCTCAGCCTCCACTACTTGTCGACTCCAGAGGTCCCGCAGCGAATCGCGGGCACAGCGCTGTCATGGAGGGCTGTGATGGTGGGGCGGGCAGGGCTCGGATCCGCGGCCAATGGATTACTCAATCAAGAGTGTTAACGCCCAGGGTCACTGCCGGTATTGTGCTGTGGTGCAGCGTGTTTGACTTGCTGAAACAACCGCCAGAACCTGGCAAATCCTGTCGAATCCCGATCATTATCGATGAAAAAGTGATGACCACCTGGCGGCCGACCAGCAGTAGCGCGACACCGAGGATCCCAGATGCGCTGCGGACGTGGTTCCATGCGGTTCACGCCGTGAAGTAGTCGTGCCATCCCGCGCGGCGTCGGCGGGCGAGAGGCCAACCGGGTCCAAGCCTGTCGCCAGACCGCGCTGGTGCACTGGGCGGCCATCACCCGAGCACACAATCCGGGAA